>Ga0335085_10000284_pt1 | contig 153653 bp, 142 predicted proteins | sample Lox_Sample_45_FD_206712 | JGI IMG/M metagenome (GOLD analysis project Ga0335085, IMG submission 206712) | Soil microbial communities from Loxahatchee National Wildlife Refuge, Florida, United States - Lox_Sample_4.5 | ecosystem: Environmental > Terrestrial > Soil > Wetlands | place: USA... | reverse complement strand
GCCCGGATTGAAAGCGACCTCGTGGATTTGCCGCCGGACGAGGCTGCGGCGTATTTAAAGGAACTCGGCGTTTCCGAATCCGGTCTTGGCCAGCTCATCCGCGCCACGTATCACGTGCTCGGCTTGCGGACGTTTTTCACTTTCAACGAAAAAGAGGTCCGCGCCTGGACGATTCATGCCGGCGATACGGCGGCGAAGGCCGCCGGAACCATTCACACCGACTTCGAACGCGGGTTCATCAAGGCCGAAACGGTAAACTGGGAAGACCTGGTAAAGTGCGGCTCGGTCAGCCGCACCCGCGAGACCGGCCACTACCGCATCGAAGGCCGCGATTACGTCGTCAAAGACGGCGACGTGCTGTTGTTCAAGTTCAATGTCTGAGTTTTCGCCACAGAGTCACCGAGAGCACAGAGGGGAAAATCGGGAAAATTAACTCTGCGTGCTCTGTGCCTCTGTGGCTGGATTTAGCCTAATTTGTACCTTCGCATTTTCGGGTCCACCTCTTGTGCCCAGGCATCAATGCCGCCGCGCAGACAGCGCACATTAAGCAAACCGTGCCCCATGAAATACGCCGCCGCGTCCAGACCGTTCTTGCCCTGATGATCAATGATTACAATCGGTTCGGTGTTCGAACCACTGGCCATAAGCTGCTGCATCACCGGTTGCGACAACAAAATCGAACCTTCAATGTTCACCGCCTCAAATTCCTCGCGCGACCGGACATCAATCAGCTTCACCGATTTGTCGTTCTGCAAAAACCCGGCAAGTTCCTGCGGTGAAATCAAGATTTTCGCGTCTTGCTCGTGGCTGGACTGGATATGGGCAAGCACTTCGGCCACATCCAGGTTGCCGTTCCGCGCGCAGACCTGCGCCAGCGTTTCGTCCGAGGCGAACCCGCAACTGCTGCATCCGCCGATGTGATACCGGCGGAACAGCGCCCGCTGAGCGCCGGGAAAAGCCTCCAGCACCTCGCGCATCGGTGAATCCGGCCTGATTTTTTCAACGACTGTCATGCGCCGAAAAATTTCTGAATTTCCTTGATCACTTTCACGAACCGGTCCACCTCAGCCTTGGTGTTGTAGAAATAAAAGCTGGCGCGGGCGGTGGACTCCACGCCGAGCCGGTGCATGAGTGGTTGGGTGCAATGATGCCCGCCCCGCAAGGCTACGCCGGCCTGGTCCGCCAGCGTCACCACGTCGTGCGCGTGAACGTCTTTGAGCAGAAAACTCACGAGACCGGCGCGGCCGGTTTTCGGTCCGAACAACCGGATGTTTTTCAGCGCGGCGAGTTCGGCGTAAGCGTAGTTCGCGAGTTCCCGGTCGTGTTTCCAGATGTTTTTGCGGCCGATGGCATCGAGATAATTCATCGCGGCGTGCAAACCAATCGGACCGGAAATGTCCGGCGTGCCCGCCTCGAACCGGTGCGGCGCTTGCTTGAACTCGGTTTTCTGGTACTCGACGGTCAAAATCATTTCGCCGCCGCCTTGATACGGCGGCATGGCGTTGAGCAATTCCTGGCGCCCGTAGAGAATGCCGACGCCCGTCGGCCCGCAAATTTTATGACCGGAGAACGCGAGAAAATCGCAACCGATCTGCTGCACGTCCATGGGCATATGGCCGGCGCTTTGCGCGGCGTCCACGAGCGTGGTGACGCCCAGCTTGCGCGCCCGGGCGCACAGGTCGGCGACCGGATTCACGGTGCCCAATGAATTCGAGATGTGCACCATCGAGAAGATTTTGACGCGTGGCGTCAACAAGGACTCGAGTTTCGGTAAATCAAGGAGCCCTTCGTCGCCGGTGACGGGCACATAGGCGAGCTTCGCGCCGGTGCGTTGCGCGAGCAACTGCCAGGGGACGAGGTTGCTGTGATGTTCCATCTCCGTGAGCAGAATCACGTCGCCGGATTTTAGATTCTTCGTGCCCCAGGAATTCGCAACCAGGTTGATGCCCTCGGTCGTGCCGCGCGTGAACACGATTTCCCCGGCGGCTTTGGCGTTGATGAATTTGGCGGCGCGCGCGCGCGCGGCTTCGTAGGCCGACGTGGCGCGATTGCTTAATTCATGAATGCCGCGATGGACGTTGGCGTTGTCGTGTTCGTAATAGTGCACCAGCGCGTTAATCACCGAGTGCGGCTTTTGCGACGTGGCGGCGTTGTCAAAATAAATCAGCGGTTTGCCGTGGACCTGCTGATCGAGGATCGGAAAGTCGGCACGCAGGGCGGTCCAATTTGGGCTTTGGGAATTCATAGAGGCGCGCCCGGGAATTCCGAAGCTCGAAGCCCGAAGGCCGAATGAAACCCGAAGCCTGAAATCCGAAAGTGCCTGTGACGGCAGCGCTTTCGACCTTCGGATTCCGGACTTCTTTCGGATTTCGACATTCGGATTTCGGGCTTCAGTTGAAAACTGCCTGCGTCGCCTGCTACATCAGCCCGAGCTGCAATTTGGCCGCCTCGGTCATCATGCCTTGGTTCCACGGCGGGTCCCAGACCAGTTCGACGTTCGCCTCGTCAATCGGTTCGAGCGAAAGCAGCTTGTTTTGCACGTCCTGCGCCAGCGTCGGACCCATGCCGCAACCGGGCGCGGTCAGCGTCATTTTCACGTCAGCCTTGAAACTATTCTCGCCGGCAGGCGTGAGGTGGCAATCATAGATCAGGCCGAGGTCCACGATGTTGACCGGGATTTCCGGGTCGTAACACGTCTTGAGCGCATCCCAGACCTGTTTTTCGAGTCCTTCCTGTGTGACCGGGCCGGTCGCGGCCGCCACAGGTTTAGCCTGGACTTCCAGGCCAAGCGCGTCGGCGTCCTTGTCCGCGATGCGGAACATGTTGCCGTTGACGACGACGGTGTAGCTGCCGCCGAGCGACTGGGTGATGTACGCCGTCTCGCCTTTCTGGAGCGTGACCTTGGTGCCGACGGGCACGACGGCCGCCTCCACGTCCCGGGTCAAAATTTTAGCTTCGTTCGCATTCATAAAACTCTTTCAAGCTTAATTTACCTTCGACATCATCGTCGCGGTTGTCGTGGAAATCAATCAGGTCTGTTCGTTTTCCGTGCTCACCGGTTTGGCCTCGCCCCGGAGCGCGGCCATGACAGCGTGCCACGAGAGGATTGCGCATTTCACCCGCGCCGGGAATTTGTACACACCGGCAAAGACGGCCAGCTTGCCGACATCTCCCTTCACGTTGCCGGTGGTGACCATTTCGTGGACCCGGTCGAACATTTTTTCCACGTCGGTTTTCGTTTTGCCCCTGGCAAATTCGGTGAGCAACGACGCCGAGGCCTTGGAAATGCAGCAACCGGAACCGACGAAGCTGATGTCTTTGATTTTGTCGCCGTCCAGCGTGAGAAACAGTTTCAACTGGTCGCCGCAAAGCGGGTTGTGGCCCTGCGCGGTGCGGGATGCCTGCGGCATTTCGTGGAAATTCCGCGGCTTCTTGCAGTGGTCCAGAATGACCTGCTGGTAGAGGTCGTTCAGTTCGTCAAACATTTTGTCTTGGGAGGGACGGCATGTTGCCGTCCCTGAATTTGGGACGCCGACACGGCGTCCCCCCCATCTATTTCAGATTCGCTTCCAGCCGGTCCCAGACAATCTTGTCCAGTTGCTCGCGTACCGGCCCGCAATTCACGCGCTCGATGATTTCGCCGGCAAAGGCATGAATCAACATCCGTCGCGCGGTGTTTTCCGGAATGCCGCGCGAGCGCAGGTAAAAAATGGATTCCTCGTTCAACTGGCCGACGGTCGCGCCGTGCGTGCATTTCACGTCGTCGGCGTAAATTTCCAGCTGCGGCTTGGTGTCCGCCGTCGCGTCATCGGACAACAAGAGATTTTTGTTCGTCTGCTTCGCGTCGGTTTTCTGGGCGGCGGGATGCACGTAAATCCGTCCGTGGAAAACGCCGCGCGATCTGTCGTCGAGGATACCGTTGAAATACTCATGGCTGGCGCAATGCGGCTGCGCGTGCTCGACAATCATGTGATGGTCGGCCAACTGCTCGCCGCGCGTGAGGTAAAGGCCGTTGAGGACGCATTCCAAACCTTCACCGGCCAGCTTGCTGCGGATGTTATTGCGCGACAGTTTCGCGCCGAGGGCGAACGAGTGCAGGCGCACGTTACTCGCCCGGCCGAATTCGCCGGCGATGGTCGCCAGATGAAAGGCGTCGGCGGCTTCATCCTGAAATTTGACGTGTTCGAGAACCGCGTTGTCACCGGCAACGATTTCCGTGACGGTGTTGGTGAAATAGGCGGCCTCGCTGGCAGCCAGATAGCTTTCAATCACTGTCGCCCGGCTGTTCGCCTCGGCGATGATGAGATTGCGTGGCTGGATCGTCTCACCGTCGTGGTTGGCGGTGGAAACGAAAACAAGCTGAATCGGTTCATCAATGTTTCTACCCGCTTCGATGCGGACAAATCCACCATCCCGGAAGAACGCCTGGTTCAGCGCGGCAAACGCGCTGTCGTCCGTCCGCGCGTAATGGTTGATGCGTTTTTCGACAGTTGCGGCGTCCGAAGCCAACATGGCGGCAAGGCTCGAAACGCTCACGCCGGCCGGCAAATTTCCAATGGACGACATCCTGGAATTGAAAAGGCCGTTTACGAAAACGAGCCGCGGTCCGCCCAGTTTGGCGAAGATGTATTTTTCCAGCGCCGTCTTCGTGGTGGCGTCGTCGGTTGTTTCCGACATTGGTTTCAACGGCAGTCGGACGAGCGGGGCGACATTGGTAAAGCGCCAATCCTCATCGCGCAATGTCGGAAAGCCGAGTTCGGCAAAGCGCTTGATGCCCGCCTGGCGGAGCGGCGACAGCCAGGATGGCCGGCTCAGCTCCGGCTCAAGGCCCCGGAATTTTTCCAGAATCGGTTCAATGCCCTCAGTCGGCTTTTTTGGTATCGCTGCTGTCATAATTTGATGTCCAATCTCCAAAATCAGACCTGCAATCTCCCATGCATTTCCCGTCCGCGCAAGTCCGGACCGCGCTTGTTTTCGGGCATAAAACTGGCAATTTATTGAAACATGCTGACGCAAGAAGACATTAAAAACGCGCTGCAGAAGGTCAAATATCCTGGCTATTCGCGCGATATCGTTTCGTTCGGACTGGTGAAAGATATATCGATTGCCGGCGGCGCGGTAAGTGTTTCGCTGCATCTGACTTCGCCGAATCCCGACGCGGCGGAGCAAATCAAGACCGAAGCCGAGCAGGTTTTGAAAAATTTGCCGGGGGTTTCTCGCGTTCAGGTTGAAGTACTCCAACCGATCTCGGGTCAGGGCGCGCCGGGAAGTCCATTTGCCGGCCAGAGCAAAATTTCCGGCGTAAAGCGTGTCGTCGCCGTTGCCAGCGGCAAAGGCGGCGTCGGCAAATCCACCGTTTCAGTGAATCTGGCCTGCGCACTGCAACACCTGGGCGCGCGCGTCGGTCTGTTGGATTGTGATATTTACGGTCCGAGCATTCCGCTGATGATGGGTGTGCACGAGCGTCCGACGGTCAATGATGATGAGCGGCTCGTTCCGCCGACGGGGCATGGCGTGAAGTTGATGAGCATCGGCCTGCTGTTGACGGACGAACAACCGGTGATTTGGCGCGGCCCGATGATCGCCAAGACCATCCAGCAATTTTTGTTCGCGGTCGAATGGGGTGATCTGGACTGGCTGCTGGTGGATTTGCCGCCGGGCACGGGCGACGCACAGCTCTCATTGTGCCAGACCGTGCCGCTGGATGGCGGAGTCATTGTGACCACTCCGCAGGAGGCGTCGGTGGGCGTCGTGCGCAAGGGCATCGCCATGTTCAACAAGGTGAACGTGCCAATTCTCGGCATCGTTGAAAACATGAGCTCCTTCACCGCACCGAACGGTGAACGGGTGGACATTTTCGGCCACGGCGGCGGCCGGGGGGAAGCCTCACGGCAAAACCTTCCGTTCCTTGGCGAGGTGCCCATTTTCACCGAAATCCGCGAAGGCGGCGACCGGGGCATGCCGGTGGTGGTTTCAGCGCCGAATCACCCGGCGGGAAGGGCCTTTATCCAGATTGCCTCGGCGCTAAAGGAAAAACTGAGTTGATTGACTCGTAATACGTTGATAACAAGCCAATTGGCAATGCAGATTTCGATTGCCAATTTTTCGGGCTAGAATTAAGTTTTAGTTGCGAACTATGCATTTATTTATGTCGGACGCTAAGAGAGATGCTGCCAAGGCGAACGATTTGCTGAAGAATTCGTCGCTCTACCGCGAATTCCAGGCAGAACGCGAGGAAATCCTCCGGCACAAGTGGATTGAGTCGGAAAAGGTCGGGTACGACATCGGCTTTGAGCAGGCGCTGACGGATTGGATTGTCAAACATCGGTCCAATTGGCGTAAGGCCCGTCAGACGGCAGTAAATTGAACCAGTGTTCCTTTAACGCGGCCCGGTGAGGTCGCGAAGGGAAAATGAAAACGAAGCGCGCTACGCGAATCGGCTCCGCATCCGGCGGGAGCAGGTTCGCAATTTTTATTCTGACTTTGTCACTTCCTTCGCCGGTTGCATTTTCGATTGCCGGGGCAGGCGAACGCTCAACTCTCAACCTTCAACTCGCAACCGCTTTCGATGCCTGAACCCGCTGTCATCCTCGACGGTTCTGCGATTCAACGCGCGCTCACACGGATCGCGCACGAAGTGGCCGAACGCAACGAAGTCAGCGCGGAGGTCGTGCTCATCGGCATTCCCACAGGCGGGGTGCCCCTCGCGCGGCGACTCGGCAGCATCCTGTCTGAAATCTGGAAGCAGCCCGTGCCGGTCGGCACGCTCGACGTGAGCATGCACCGCGATGACCTGGATCGACGCGCCGCGCCCAGAATTCATCCCACAGTCATTCCCTTCGACGTGAACGGCAAGACGGTCGTGTTGGTGGATGACGTACTCTTCAGCGGACGCACCATCCGCGCCGCGATGGACGCCCTGAATGATTTTGGCCGCCCGCAAAAAATCCAACTGGCGGTGCTGGTGGACCGTGGCCATCGCGAACTGCCCATCAAGGCGGACTACGTCGGCAAGAACGTGCCGACGGCGCTGGACGAGAAAATTTCCCTTCATGTGGTTGAAGCGGGCGCGTCCCGGGACGAGGTGATTCTGGAAAAGAAATGACCTGGCATCGCAAACATTTGCTCGATATCGAGTCGCTCACGGCGGAGGAGGTGCAGACGGTGCTCGACACCGCGCGTGCCTTCAAGGCCGTCGGCAAGCGCACCATCAAAAAAGTGCCTGCGTTGCGCGGCAAAACCGTCATAAACCTGTTCGTCGAGCCGTCCACGCGCACGCGCATCAGCTTCGAGCTGGCCGAGCAACGCCTGTCAGCCGACATCATCAATTTTACCGCCGAGGCGTCGTCGCTGAAAAAAGGCGAAACGCTCAAGGACACGGCACGTAACCTCGAGGCCCTCAACGCGGATTTTATCGTCATCCGCCACAGTGCCTCGGGCGCGCCGCATTTCCTGTCACGCGTGCTCGGCGCCCACGTCATTAACGCGGGCGACGGCGCGCACGAGCATCCGACACAGGCATTGCTCGACACGTTTACGATTCGCGAGAAAAAGGGGAAAATCGCCGGGCTGAACGTGACCATTCTGGGCGACATCCTTTACAGCCGCGTTGCGCGCTCGGACATCTGGGCGCTCACGAAACTCGGCGCGAAGGTGACGCTTTGCGGTCCCGCCACGCTGGTGCCCAAAACCTTCGAGCAAATGGGCTGCCGCGTCACCCACGATGTGGACGAGGCCATCCGCGACGCGGACATCATCAATCTCCTGCGCATCCAGCACGAGCGCCAGCGCAAGACCATGTTCCCCAGCATCGGTGAATACGCCCAGCTCTTTGGTCTCAACAAAGTGCGCCTCGCCAAAACCAAACCCGACGCGCTCATCATGCATCCGGGACCGATCAATCGCGGCGTGGAAATTGACAGTGAAATCGCCGATTGCGAGCGGTCGGTGATTCTGGAACAGGTGACTAACGGGCTGGCGGTGCGGATGGCCGTCTTATTTTTATTGAACGGCGGCAAAGGCCCACAGGAATTGACGGGGAACTGAAATTAATACCCGTTCGTTTCCGTTGCGCAGTAAGACTAGCGTCGTGACCGGCTGAGTCGCTTTTTTACCTGTGCGGCGCGCCAACGACGGTCCAGCCAGCGAGCCAGCAAGATGAGCAGCAACAACGCCAGCGCCAGCTCAAACAGCCAGCTCGTCGCCTCCCAACATTCGCGCGCCGTTTGAATAAGTTGTTGCATCAGTGACGGCTCTGCTGCCGTCGAAGCCGCCGTGGACATTGACTCGGATGACACGGAAGGCGTGGTCGCTGTGCCAGTCGGCGGCGCGTTAGTCACATTTGGCTGTCCGGGAGCCGGTTGCTGGAACTGCGACTGAGTGTGGCCAGATCCTGATGAAACCTGGCTGAAAGTTGTGCGTTTCGCCGGAGCGCCCGGCGGGTTATTGCGAGGAGTGGTCCCTGAAAAACCCGGGGCAGGTGCCGCATTACCGTTTGGATAACCGGTACCCGGCCCGAGCAAACCCGGAGAGGCAGATGCGTTTGCGGAGGGGGATTGAGCGGTGACCTGGCTGCTTCCGGGTGTGCTTCCACCTGGATTGGAACGTGTCGCGGGCGAGGCTGGGCCTGATGAATAGAACTGACCGCTTGGCCGGCCGTTTCGTGGCGTGGTCAATTCCACATCGGGATAGAAGAGAGGCTGAGTCACCGCGAGTCGCGTTTCTTCTTCCGCCAGCACCGCGTCATAGGATTCCTCTACATGATTATCTGCGAAAAGGATGTTTCCTTTATACGCGTGCAGCAACGGTCCCCAGGAAGCATGTTGAGCATCGTAAGGGTAATGTATGTTTCCGATGGTTGGATTGGGAGGGTCCAAATGGCACGCTGGCAAGGTCCAATCGGCCAGGAGGGTAGCGTTGGGGTTGCCGGGGTTGGCCTTGATACCGATCGCATAGCTCAGGTTCCAGTTGTCGAACCGGCTGAAATTGGTTGCCGCCCAGCGCTGCAAGTCCGCCGGACAGGCGAAGACGTTAGGCGTGAGAAGCTGGTTTTCAGACAGTGGACGGAAAAGTTGATACGAAAAATAAAATCTACGGCCGACGATTTGATACCCGGCGGTAACGAATTCCAGGGAACCAGCGTCATTGGTGGAGACCTGCGTCGTGAATTTCCCGCCGTGGTCATTCGCAAACATCTGGAAAGCAAGGCCGCTTTGCCTCAGGTTGTTCACGCATTCGATGCGTTTGGCGCGGGCGTTGGCCCGGCTGAGGGCAGACAGCAAGAGCGCGGCAATAATCCCAATGATCGCTATAACCGTCAGCAGTTCGATCAACGTGAACGCGCCAACCCTTCCGCTGGTTCGCGGCGACTTCATAGCTGGCTGAGGATTTAGCATCGCATGTGCCGCGCGTTCAGCCAGCGCGTTTTCACCGCCTGTGGTGTCGCCAAAGGGCCATAAATGTATGGGTTTCTAGGCCTTGTTTGATAGCAGTTCTATTTGGCCACCCGAAAAGAACTGAGAGCCTGAAAACGGAATCGCGTGGGCCTCACGCGTTTTCGTGTGAAGTTCGCGCATCGCGTAACGACGAAACCGGCCAGCCCGATTGGAGTGGGTTGACGACGCGCTTGAAGCGGCAGTCGTCGGTCAGACGCCAATTGGATGCCACGCGGTCTTGAGCTCGACCGTGTCGAGAATCCAGTAGGGATCTTCGGCTTTTGCGGTGAACCAATCAGTCGGCGCAAGCGGGCGTTTCGCGTAACGCTTCAGATTGATGGCAGTCCCGGATTGCAGCTTTGCACTCAACTCCGCGTTGCCCACAGCGTCCACCACGGCGTTCACGTCCAGATGCCCGGCGATGTGCGGGGCCAGTTCGGCGCGTTTGCCGGTCAGGATATTCACCACGCCACCGGGCAAATCGCTCGTGGCCAAAATTTCGGCGAACGTGACCGCGGGCAGCGGGAATTTTTCGGACGGAATCACAATCGCCGCGTTGCCGCTCAGAATCACCGGTGCCACGAGCGACACCAGCGCGACGAGTGAAGGATCATCCGGCGCGAGCACGACGACCACGCCGGTCGGTTCCGGTGTTGTGAAATCAAAGTGCGACGTGGCCACCGGGTTCACGCTGCCAAAGGTTTGCGGGTATTTATCCGTCCAACCCGCAAAATAAACGAGCCGGTCAATGGCCGAGGTCACTTCGCGTTTGGCCTTGGCCACACTGACGCCGGTCGAACGCGAGACTTCGTTGACCAGTTCAGCCGCGCGGTTTTGCAACATTTCGGCGGCGCGGTAAAGGATTTGACCGCGATTGTAGGCGCTGGCTTTGCTCCAGCCATCCACCGCCGCGCGCGCGGCGACCACGGCATCGCGGAAATCCTTGCGCGAAGCGTGGGCATAGTTATCGAGGTGCGCACCGGCCGGGGATTTCGCGGGCAGGTAACGTCCGCTTTCACTGCGCGGGAATTTGCCGCCGATGTAAAGTTTATAGGTTTTTTTGACGTCGAGGCGTGTGCTCATAACTGTCTGCCAGTCTAGTTCAAGTCCTGACTCCCCGTCAAACCCGGCCTGATTGGGATGGAGTCATCAATTCGTTCGGAGTTCCGCCTTCAGGCGGCCCAAAACCGCGTAAACGCGGAACTCCAAACGTAAAATCAGGGCGCACCCGTCGATTAAAGGGAGCATTTTCCCGGCCCTCCCGTCCAACCAGCCATGAAAGCATTACTGACTTGCTCGATTTTGCTGGTGTTGTTCGGTCTTTTCGTGCCCGTGCCGCAATGCTACGCGGACGGATTCATTGTTGTGGAAGATCCGCACTGGCGGCCCGGCCCCATCCCACCTCAGCCGTGGCCGCCAGCTCCACGGCCTTACGTCTTCGCGCCCCTGGAAGTCACATATCACCACGTGAACGTCAAGATTGACGGCCAAATCGCCACGACGACGGTGGATGAGGAGTTTTACAACCCGAACCCGCAACGGCTCGAAGGCACCTATCTTTTCCCCGTTCCCAAAGGCGCGCAGATTGACAAATTCACGATGGACATCGGTGGGCGGCAGGTTGAAGCCGAATTGTTGTCCGCAGACAAGGCGCGGAAAATTTACGAGGACATCGTGCGCAAAATGCGCGACCCGGCGCTGCTGGAATACGCCGGACGCTACGTTTTCAAGGTGCGCATTTTCCCCATCGAGCCCAACAGCCACAAACATGTCACCCTGAGTTACAGCCAGGTGTTGAACGCCGATGCCGGTCTGGTGGGTTACCTTTATCCGCTCAACACGGAAAAATTCTCCTCCAGACCAATCCCGGAAGTCAGCGTGAACGTGGAAATCACTTCAAAACAACCGCTCAAATCCATTTACTCGCCCAGTCACGCGGTGAACATCAAACGCGACGGGCCGTATCACGCGACCGTGAAATACGAAGTGATGGACGCGCTCCCGGACACAGATTTCGCGCTGTACTTCGCGCCGGAAAAGGACGAACTCGGCGTAAACCTCGTTGCCCACAAAGTCTCCGACGAGGAAGGCGCATTTCTTTTGCTCGCTTCGCCGGGACTGGACGTGGACGACAGCAAAATCCTGCCCAAGGACGTTGCGTTCGTGCTCGACACCTCGGGTTCGATGGCGGGTCAAAAAATTCAGCAGGCGAAGAAAGCCCTGCAATTTTGCGTGGAGAACCTCAACGACGGCGATCGCTTCGAAGTCCTGCGTTTCTCCACGGAGGTTGAGCCGTTGTTCAATAAACTGGTGGATGCAACGGCGGCAAATCGGGATCAGGCAATCAAATTCATCAACCGACTCCATGCCAGCGGCGGCACGGCAATTGACGACGCGTTGCAGCAGGCCCTAGCACTGCGGCCGGGCGGCGGCGACTGTCCTTTCGTGGTTATTTTCCTGACGGACGGCATGCCCACCGTGGGCAACACCGACGAAGACCAGATTGTCGCCAACGTCAAACAGGCCAGCGCCGGCCACACCCGCGTGTTTTGTTTCGGCATCGGCACGGATGTGAACACACATCTGCTGGACAAAATCACCGAGGAAACCCGCGCCGCCAGCCAATACGTTTTGCCGGACGAAGAGCTGGAAGTGAAAGTGTCAAACTTCTTTGCCAAAATCAAAGAGCCGGTCTTGGCGAATCCGACCATCAAATTCACGGGCGACGTGCGCGTGTCGAGGCTGTACCCCTCGCCATTGCCGGACCTGTTCCGCGGCGACCAGCTCGTGCTCGTCGGCCGTTACACCGGCAGCGGCGCTTCGGCGATAATCCTCGAAGGCACGGTCGCCGGCGCGAAACGCCAGTTCACTTACGAAGTCACGTTCCCGAAGCATTCCGACGAAAACGAATTTATCCCGAAGCTTTGGGCCACCCGCCGGGTCGGCTATCTGCTCGACGAAATCCGGTTGCACGGCGAAAACGCCGAATTGCGTGACGAAGTTACCGAACTCGCGCGCCAGTACGGCATTGTCACACCTTACACGGCCTACCTGATTGCCGAGGATGAAGACCGTCGCCAGGTACCGTTGTCCATGCAATCGTTGCCGCGAATTAACACGGATAACTCCGTCCGAGGCGAAGCGGTGCAGAACTGGGGATTCTTCCGGGAAAAGCGTGGAGGCGAACAGGCCGTGGCCGGGGCGCGTTTTGGTAACGCGCTCAAGTCGGCGGACAATCTTGCCGAGCCCAGCCTCAGCGGCACGTTGGAAGCCAGTCGCGCACTGGGCGTTGCCACGCCATTGCCTGGCGCTGCGCTGTCATCCGACGCCAAAGTCCGGCTGGTGCAATATTCGCAACAGGGCCAGTTTGTCGCAGGGAAGAACTTCTTCCAGAACGCGAACAATCAATGGGTGGATTCAACCATACAAAAATTCCAGAACGCAAAGAAACAGCGGATCCAGTTCAACTCGCCGGACTATTTTGAGTTCGCCGCCAAGAATCCGCAGGCGCTTCCGTGGCTCGCCCTCGGTCAGAATGTCCAATTCATCCTGGACGGCACACTCTACGACATTTACGAGTAAAACTGTGGCGGCGGTCGGTCCACCCTCCGCAGTATCGCTGCGACGGACGGGTGACCGCCGCGATTTCTTCATTGTTCCAACGAGTTCCGGGGTCAAGGCTTGATCAAACGAAAGAACCTCGCCGCCTGGTCGGTCGGCTCGGTGATCGTATTCTGGTCACCGACCACTTCGACTGACGTGGAATCGTAGAGCCAGTTGGTTGCGGCCGGATCGTCGCTGTACTGGACCAGGAATCCCGGAATGTTCGTTGTCCATGAGAACACAACGTTGGTGGCTGTAAGCGCCATGCTCAGGGGCGGGCCGGGCCGGGCGGCGCCGGCATTGTTGGTGATCGCGAATGGCAGGCCGCCGGTGTCGTCCGGTGTGTAGAGATACGGCACGGTGAAGACAGTATCGGTGCCGGGATCGCTCTGGCCCGTGACGTTGACGAAGACATTGCTGACCGCGCTGACCAGACCGGTAGTGCCGGTCGTGATGAATTTTTCCCACGGTGTCTTGACGTTCTCGAACCAGTTCTGTTCGAGGAACACCTGCGATTCGAGTGCGGCGCGGACGCAGTAGTTATTGCCGGGCGCATTGAAGTAATTGTTGTAACTGTGGACGCGGCCGTAGCGCACCCGCGGCATGCGCTCATGGCAGAGCGTGCTCCACCAGTTGTGATGAAACGTGACGTGAAGCCGGCCGGTGTCCACGATGTCCGCGTCGTCCGCGCCGAGCAGATTGACGAAGTTGTGGCCGCTGTCGAACGTGTAATTGAATTTACACCACGAGACGGTCACGTAATCGGAGGCAACCGTCATGTCCAATTCGCCGTCGGCGCAGTCGGTGAACGTGCAATGATCAATCCAAACGTGGTCGGAATTGCGCATGGTGATGCCGTCACCTTCGCCGAGATTGGAGGGGTTGGTGAAGTAAAGATTGCGGACGATGACGTTGCTGTCACTCACAATGTACAAATCACCGACCAATGTGGCGTCAGTACCGAGGCCGACGATTGTTTTGTTCGCCCCGACCGGGAAATCGTCCACGCCAAGGTTGATCGTTCCCTTGACCTGCACGATGTACCGGCCGGGTTGATTGAGGTAATTGCTCAGGCTCGACGCGTCCGTCACCGTGACCACCGGGCCGCCCTTGCCGCCGGTGGTCGTGTAGCCGACGTTCGCGAAGCCGTCCCGCGGGATCGCCGCGTAGTCAATTCGCGCTTCGAGGAGAGTGTAACCGGCCGCGGCAGTGTTCGTATTAAGCGGGCGCAACGCAAGGCCGTCGAAACTGAAATTCGTGGCTGAACCGTCGGTTTGCGAATAGGACATGGTCTCGCCGCTGATCGTGTTCGACCAAAGCGTGCTGACCACAATCGTCGTCGAGTTGGTTCGTTCCACCATCATCTGCCAGAGGTATTCCTGACCGTCGGTGAAACCGGAAAAGTCGGCCGTCTGAACGAACAGGGGAACGCCCAGCTCCGTCCACGCCCCGCTCGCTCCCAGCAGGGAAGAGTTCGACAGGTCGGTGCGCTTCAGGAGGTGCATCGGCGCCTGGTCATTGAAATTGGTTCCCATGTTAAGAAACAGCGCGTAACCCTGCACGCCGCCGCCCTGCGAACTGTTGCTGAAACCGTCGGCGCTCACGCGCCTCGGCGACAGTGAAGAATCCGCGAAGTCAAATAGTCCCGCGCGAAAGCCGAGCAGCGTATTTTGCGGCGGCACGTTGGATAGCACCAGCCGCAGGTTCACGGTGAGCGATTCACCGACCGCCAGCGTGATCGGATTGGTCGTGCCGTCCGTGAAATAGGTGATGCCCAGCAGCGCAGTGTTGTCGCTGCGCATGGGAACGAACAGGGAGTTCGTGTGCGCGGTCGCCGCGCTGTACGAGAACCACCACGCCGACTCCATGGGCAGATTCTGATTCGTACGCGTCCCATCGGCCCAGGTATCGTCCAGCAACACGTCGGCCCGGACGCCCGCCACCATTCCGAGAGCGGACAATCCCCACGCTGAAAGGAGTTTGAGAAATCTCTTTCTCACCGGCATGTCTGATGGGAAGCACTATGCCTCAAATCCGCGTGATTTGGAAGATTTATTTTGTGTATTCGGGCTATTTATGCCGCTCCACCCCCGACCGGCAGCCCGCTACCAAACCCGTTGGGCTGGCGAATCACTTAACTTTGGCTCGCGCTCGGCCAGAACGTCCGGTTCATCCAGAACGGCACATTCTACGATATTTACGAGTAACGCGCGGGCAATTTTCAGCCATTCTAGCGGCGGTCTGTGAACGCCGCTAAAACAATTTGCGTTTGAAAAAAATCAGGAACAATCCCAGCAACAACATCACCACGCCGCCGATGTAAAGGTGCATCGGCTTGTCACCGGGGGACCCAGTGAACGCATTTTGCAGCTGGCCGCCGATGGAACGCGCTAGGTTGTGTCCCCAAACGAGCAGCCATGTGCCGACGACCAGAAGAATTACGCCGAGGCCTGTCCTCACGAGATGCGTTTCCAATTCAACCGCCTTTGCGCCTGAGATAGCCAATCAACCACAACAAAACGATCGCGCCGACAAACGCGGAAATCAGGTTGCCGATGGGGTTGACGGTTATAATTCCCAGCAAGCCAAACAAGAAGCCGCCGAGTAACGCGCCGATGACGCCGACGATCAAATTTCCAATCAGCCCGAAGCCGTGGCCTTTGACCACTGCCCCGGCCAGGAATCCGGCCGCGACTCCGATGAGAATAAACCAGAGCCAATTCAAATCCTTACCCTCCTTTCGTCACCTACAGCTTAATCCAGCCGGCAATAGGCCGCAAGACCCTGCAACCCGCCTTCGCGGCCGAACCCGCTTTCCTTGTAACCGCCGAACGGACTGGTCGGATCGAATTTGTTGAACGTGTTCGCCCAGACCACGCCGGCGCGGAGTTTGTTGACGATCTTGAAAATCTTGCTGCCTTTGTCCGTCCACACGCCGGCGCTCAGGCCGTATGGCGTGTTGTTCGCGCGTTCGACGGCTTCCTCGGGCGTGCGGAAGGTCATCACCGCCAGGACCGGGCCAAAAACTTCTTCCTGCGCAATCCGATGCGACGCCGTCACGCCGGTCAAGAACGTGGGTGGATACCAATAACCGCGTTCGGGCAACGTGCAGCGCGGTTGCACCACTTCCGCGCCTTCGTCCACGCCGCTCTGGACCAGCTCGCGGATTTTCTCCAGTTGCGGTTTGTTGTTGATGGCGCCGATGTCGGTGTTTTTGTCGAGCGGATTGCCAATACGCAGCGTCTGGATACGGTCGCGCAATTTGTGGACGACTTTCGGGAAAATGCTTTCCTGCACCAGCAACCGCGAGCCAGCGCAACAGACGTGGCCCATGTTGAAATAAATCCCCAGGATGACGCCTTCGATGGCCTGGTCAATCGGCGCGTCCTCGAAAATGATATTCGCCGCCTTGCCGCCGAGTTCGAGCGTGATGCGTTTGTTCGTGCCGACAATCATCTGGGCGAGTTGCTTGCCGATTTCCGTCGAGCCGGTGAACGCGATTTTGTTCACGTCCGGATGTTTGACGATGGCCGTGCCGGTTTCGCCTACGCCGGTGACGACGTTGACGACGCCTTCAGGCAATTCCGCTTCCTGAAAAATCTGCGCCAGCCGCAGCAACGTGAGGCTCGTAGTCTTGGAAGGCTTGATGACGACGGTATTTCCGCAGGCAATCGCCGGCGCAATTTTCCACGCGGCCATGAGCAGCGGGAAATTCCACGGAATAATCTGGCCGGCCACGCCGAGCGGGCGCGGATTGCGGCCGGGAAAGGCGTATTGCAGCTTGTCCGCCCAGCCGGCGTGATAGAAGAAATGCGCCGCCACGAGCGGCACGTCCACGTCGCGCGTTTCCTTGATGGGTTTGCCGCCGTCCATGCTCTCAAGCACGGCCAGTTCGCGCGATTTTTCCTGGATGATGCGGGCAATGCGGTAAATATATTTGCCACGCTCACGTCCCGGCATTTTGCTCCAGATCTTTTCGTAGGCGCGACGCGCGGCCTTGACGGCGCGGTCCACGTCCGCCTCGTCGCCGAGGGCGATTTCGGTGAGCTTGTCCTCATTGGCGGGGTTGATCGAATCAAAGTGCTTGCCGGAATGCGGTTGAACGAACTGGCCGTTGATGAACAATTCGTGTCGCGGCGGGATGAAGTAATCCTTCGATGCTTCGGGCGCGGGCGCATAATCCCACCGGTCGCCGAAGGTGAGCCGGCGCTCGCGCAACGGAACCACCGGATGGCCGTTGCCCAAAATCGCCACGCCGCGTTTGGATGAAAGTTTCACAGGTTTGAGTTTGGTTTTCATAACGCTCGAGATTTGGACTCCCTCGCCCCCAGCGGGGGAGAGGGTTGGGGCGAGGGGGCAGCCTTGGGTAGATAACCGGCGATTTCTTGATAACGTCCCGTCCGCTCCATTAATGCGTGCCAGATTTCAAATCGCACTGCTTCAAGTTCGCCGCGCAACTGATGATTCCAAAAACGCAATACCTTGATTCCTTGTTTTGCGAGGAATTGGTTTCGTTTTTCATCTTTGGCGCATTGGTCTGGAAAACCGTGCCCGCCACCATCCAGTTCCACCGCGAGCTTCGCGACGATGCAAAAGAAATCGAGGAAATAAACACCGCAGGGATATTGGCGGCGGAAATTGAATTCAACGAACCGCCGGTCGCGGAGCAAACGCCACAGGCGCTTTTCCGCTTCGGTGGAATTGTTCCGCAACTGACGAGCAAAACTGCGGGCCAGCGCGGTGCGCGTGCGGTATTTACCGTATTGCGGCGTTTGCCCCCTCACCCCACCCCTCTCCCCCGCTGGGGGAGAGGGAGACCGCATCGGCGCGCGGCCGCAATTCGAGGCTTCAAGTGAGAATGTTGCTTTCACGGCAGCGAGAAATAATCTGCGCCCTGGTAATTTCCCTCCACGGTCTTGGCAATTTGCATCAGCACGTCGTTGAGGAGCGTGCTGGCGCCAAACCGGAACAAATCGGGCGTGAGCCAGTCGTCGCCGAGCGTTTCCTTGACCATCACCAGGTAATGCAGCGATTGCTTGGCGTTGCGGATGCCGCCGGCGGGTTTCATGCCGATGCGAACGCCCGTGGCAAAAAAGTAATCGCGGATCGCCTCGAGCATCACCAGCGTCACCGGCATGGTGGCGGCGGGTGAAATCTTGCCGGTGCTGGTCTTGATGAAATCCGCGCCCGCATGCATGGCGATTTCGCTGGCGAGCCGGACGTTGTCGTAGGTGACCAGTTCGCCGGTCTCGAGAATTACCTTCAGGTGCGCCGGGCCGCTGGCCTGCTTGGTCGCGGCGATTTCGTCGAAAACCTGTGCGTGATCGCCGTTGAGGAACGCCCCCCGATTGATGACCATGTCAATTTCGTCCGCGCCATCGGTAACCGCACGGCGGACTTCATCCAGCCGGGTGCGCAACGGAAACTGGCCGCTGGGGAAAGCCGTGGCAACGGACGCCACGTGGACACGCGAGTTTTCACCGAGAAATTTCCGCGCGTATTTCACCATGTTCGGATAAACGCAAACCGCGGCACAGCTCGGCACGGCGTATTTCGGGTCGGCGGGCTGGAGCGCCTTGCGACAGAGATAGGCGACCTTGCCGGGCGTGTCTTTGCCTTCGAGCGTGGTCAAATCCATCATCGAGACCACGATTTTGAGTCCAGCGAGTTTGGCGCTGGTTTTGATGCTGCGTTTGGTGAAGGCGGCAGCGCGTTCCTCGGCCATGATCTGGTCCACGGTCGGGACCGGCAAGTGACGAGTGACGAGTGACGAATGACGAGTCGTCAAAGCGGGTTTCGCTTCAGTTAACGCGGACAATTTCATACTTAACGGAATTCTGATAACCGGCAGGCGCGGCGTCAATGCAGTTTAGTCGAATTTCTGGTGTTACGGCTGCCACAGGGCGCGCCAGAATTCTCGCGATGCCCCGGGCGGGATCAGATTGGTGACAGTCAAACTGCCGGTCGGGAGCATGTTGGTTGAGGCCGAAACCCACGTCGCGAGATTCGAGGAAACTTGAACCACGTAGGCGACATCCGCGTCGCCCAGAAGTTGGTAGACAAACTGGCTGGCGGACCCGGACAACGCCCGCAATTGCGGCGGCGCCGGAATGCCGGAAGTAACGGTGAAGGAAATCGGCAGCACGGTGACCGGGAGAAGCGGATCGCCGGTATTGACAAAGAGCGTGAAAGTGTAAGTGCCGGGAGCGAGTCCGGCGGGCTTGAAAGCCAGGTACACCGTCAGCGCGCTCGATTTGGACACGTACCCGTTGGTGGACGAAAAACTCAGCCACGACGGTATCGAACTGGTGAAAGAGAGAGAATACGCCAAAGGCAAACCACCGCTATTGGTGATGACGATGGGCAGATTAAACTGCGGCGAGTTGGTCGGGGCGGATTGCGTCAGGTTCGGAGGAGTAATACCGGCTTGTGCCGGCAACCCGGCGTAAAACGCCATCGAACGCAATACCGGTGGCGTGCCGAGCGTCACCGGATTAGTGCTGGAAACCGTGAATGTAAAATTGCTGACGGCGCCGGCTCCGAAGGTGTCCCACCACGTGCCCGAGTAGGTTCCCGGGTTGAGCCCGGCGATTTGCACCGTGCCCGTGATCGCGGGCCCCGGATTGGCCAGGAAGACATTGGTGCGATTCCATAGCCAGAGTGCCTGCCAATTGTTGGTGCCGATCGCGTAGGCGCCAAGCCCGGCCACATAAGGACTAAGCGTGATGTTGCCCAACAAGATCCAGTCCAGACCGTTATTGGTAATATTGATGCTGTGCGAACCGGAGGTAACTGGAATGGACGCCGCGAAATTCGTGGACGTATCACTACCGGCCGACGGGAATGAAATGTTCGTCCGCAAATTTCCGTCGAGGAAAATTTCCAGACCAGCGCCGGACTGTGCAATTTGCGATACTTGAACCGAGAACGTTCCGCTTTGCGGGTAATTAACGAGGAACGTGTAACCATTGGGCGTCATTTCGCGGTGATAGGTACCTTGAAGGTAACTGGGCGCGGAACCGATGCCTGCAGGCGCAGCGGCACCCACGGTGAAGGTGTCCTGGGTGGCCGTGGACCAGCCACCGCTTGGCGAAAACGCCAGCGGCCCGAGCGCGCCGCCGGTGACTTGCGGACTCGACTTGGCCAGGATGTTCCCGTCTGCCAGTCCGGATTGCGTGACAAAATCGGCTGCGGCCTGAATCAGAAAATAGTCGTTGTTCGGATCAATCGTGTCCCAGTACCACGGCATGGCCGCCGCGGACTGGCCGGACATGATGCCGGCCCAGATGGGCGGACTGATTCCAACATGCGGCGTGGTATCAATGCCGCATTCACCGGCATAATCCGGCGCGACCGGTTGCGACGCCGTGATGTCCTGCGCGTCGCGGAGTCCCGTAATCAGATCGGAAGGATACTCGTGGTGTTGATAATAATCGGTCTGGTCCCAGAGCGGTTCGTTGAGGACGGAGCTGGAGGTAATCAGGTGATGATACTGGTCCTGGGAACGGAGAAACGTCGCCATTTCGTTGTGCCAGGCTTCAATGATTGACCACTGGCCATTCGCGAGATTTCCGTCACCGGCGGCATCGGTGAACTGGACTTCATTGAAAAGTTCCCAGCCCATGATGGCGGGCGAGTAACCCCAGCGCGCCACGGCGTAACGAAGTTTTCGCTTGGTGAGCGCGCGCGCGGTCGAATCGGTGAAAAAATTGGTGGGATTGGAAAGGAACCCGCCATTGGCGGTGTTGTAAGGATTTTGCGCCCAATTGGGGTCCACCGACGTTGAATACTGCCCGTGATGCTGCAACGTCATTTGAAAGTGGATGCCAGCTTTGTCGGCAGCAGCAACGATGGCGTCCCAGTTGGTCGCGACCATCAGGCTGAGCTGGCCGAAGGTGTTGTTTACCTTGGGCCAGTCCAGGTTCAGCCCCAGCCCGTTGCCAGCGTAGAAATGGGTCATCCAGACGCGCGACCAGTTTTCATGCGCGGCGCCCATTTTAGGAAAGATGTTGGTCGCATTGGCCGAAGGCGAGCTCCAGGCCATGTTTTCCCCAACGGGGAAATACCGCCGGCCGTCGCTGGTGATAAAGCGGCGTGAGTCGGTCGGGTCCACCCGGACAAAACCCGGACTGGTGGGAAAGCCGGTCACGGTCCAGGACGTTAGCTGTAAATTGCTGACGGACAACGGCGAGCCATTCATCATCACATTGCTGATGCTGTAAACGCCGGCCATCATCGGCGTGTGACGCACCCGCCAGATCGTGCCGCCGTCAAAAAACGCCGGCAACGAGATGATGGAATTGTCCGGCTGTAAAATCTGCACGCGCACGTCGGTGACGGTGTAGTCGAACGGATCGGTGGTCAGATTGGTGATATTGAACGAGGCCTCGATTTTGGGATAGGTACCCTGCGCGGAAACTTGGGCCAGGGCACAAAGGGAAAAAGCGCCGAGCATTGCTGTTTGGAAAAACCGGGCGTTGAAAACGGCCCGTCTGAGACACGAATGCATGCTTTAAATTGCCCTACTTCGGAAGTTCCTACAAGTCGAAGCCTTGAAACGCAGGCGGTTTCCGTTTTGGCGTTAGTTAGAGCTCCCCGCTAAATCTGCAGCAATTTGATTTGCTCGCCATCCTTGACAACAGATTCGCCGAGGGTCTGCGTCTGGTGGCGGCGGCGTTCGATGATGTGTTTGTCCAATACCGGGTCGTAAGGCACGGGATATTGGCCGTCGTAGCAGGCCATGCAGAATGATTCCTTCGACAGGCCGGTCGCCTTGACCATGCCGTCCTGCGACAGATAGTGCAGCGAATCGGCGTTCAGATAACGGCGGATTTCCGCCACACTGTGATTGGCGGCCATCAGTTTGCTGCGGTCGGGAAAATCAATGCCGTACACACACGGGTTCATGTGCGGCGGGCAGCTTACCATCACGTGGACCTCCTTTGCGCCGGCTTCCTTGAGCGTTTTGACCCGCGCCTTGCAGGTGGTGCCGCGCACGATGGAATCGTCCACGATGACGACCCGTTTGCCTTTCACGAGCGATGCAATCAAATTCAGTTTCACCCGCACATCGAAATCGCGGATGAGCTGCGACGGCTGCAAAAAGCTGCGTCCGACGTAATGATTACGGATGAACGCCATCTCAAACGGCACGCCGGATTGCTCCGAGTAGCCCAGCGCCGCGCACACGCCGCTGTCCGGCACCGGAATCACCAGATCGGCCTTGACGGGATGTTCGCGGGCGAGTTGCCGGCCCATTTCCTTGCGCACCTCGTAAACACTGCGGCCCGCGATCGTGCTGTCGGGGCGCGCGAAATACACATATTCGAAGATGCAAAACGCGCGGCGCGTGTGTTCGGGGAACGCCTGCAGGCTGACCAACCCCTTTTCATTGATGACGACGATTTCACCGGGCGCCACGTCGCGGACGAACCGGGCGTGAATCTGGTCAAACGCAACGGATTCACTCGCCAGCACCCACGCGCCGTCCACCTGGCCGAGGGCGAGCGGTCGAAATCCGAACGGATCGCGCGCACCGATCAACTCCTTTTCCGTCATGATGATCAGCGAATAGGCACCCTCGATGCGACGGAGCGTTTGCACGAGCGTATTCTCCGCGCCGTCGAGCGACGGCTGCGCGAACATCATGATGATGATTTCGCTGTCCACGCTCGTCTGGAAAACCAGCCCGCGCTCTTCGAGTTCGTCGCGGAGCTGCGCGGCGTTGGTGAGGTTGCCGTTGTGGGCGACAGCGATTTGTCCGCGCGTGCAATCCACGGTGAGCGGCTGGGCGTTGCGGAGGTTGGATGTGCCGGTCGTGGAATAACGCGTATGGCCGACCGCCATGTTGCCCACGAGGTCATGCAGGATTTTCGGATTAAAAACCTGCGAGACCAGGCCCATGCCGTGGTGCTTGAAAAATTTCCCCTCGTGGCAGGTGACAATGCCGGCGCTTTCCTGCCCGCGATGTTGCAGCGCGTAAAGACCGTAGTAGGTGAGTTCGGCGGCATTCGGATGACCGAAAATGCCGAACACGCCGCAATAATGTTTGGGGTAGTGCTGCATCGAATTACGTCACTGGCGCTCGCGCCCGCCGCTGAATTGTCGCAGACCAAAACGCCTTCCGCAAGCCGGGAATTGCAACCGTCGTTTGGCCTGGTGCGTCGGGTGAACGGTCCCTCGCCCGTTACGGCGTGGTGATGGAATCGATGTTGCCGTCCTGTATGAGCGCGTAGATTTCGCCGTCCAGGTCCTCGGCAAAGCTGGTGATATTCTTCGGTTGTTGGAGCAACCTGCCGTCGGCGGTCACCTTGTGCGCGTCGTAATCGTAACGCAATCCCCAAATCGTGCCGAGATTGTAGTCGCCGTAAACGTAAACGCCGTCGAGGGCAGGATATTTTTTCCCGCGATATACATAACCGCCGATAACGCAAAGGCCGACGGTGTGGTCGGGAAACAACGACTGGGGCAGGAGATTCGGCCGGTGCGGATATTCCATGACCGGATCAAGGTATTGCGCGCCGGGCGGGCCCGGTTTGAAATGGTGCGCTCCTTCGCGCACGTTCCAGCCGTAGTTGCCGCCTTTGACGACCAGGTCCACTTCCTCCCACAAATCCTGCCCGACATCGCCGACCCATAACGCGCCGTTTTGGGAATCCCAACTGTAGCGCCACGGATTGCGGAGTCCGTAAGCGTAAATTTCCTTGCGTGTGCCGTACAGGCCCATGTCGGGTTCGTTCACAAACGGGTTGTCGGCCGGGATGCCATATTGCAACTCCCGCTGGAAACGACCCCGCCCGACAGTCGACCGCGTATTCACGTCAATGCGCAGCATTTTGGCGAGCAACGTGGCGGTATTCTGGCCGCTGCCGAACGGGTCATCGGCGGCGCCACCGTCGCCTAGGCCGAGATAAAGATAACCGTCAGGACCAAAAGCGAGTTCGCCGCCCTTGTGATTCGGAAACGGCTGCGGTACTTCAAATAAAATGCGCTCGGAAGCCATGTCCGCCAGGTCCGGGTCGGTGGCCGACACTTTGAATTCGCTGATGACGCTGCGGAAAGGATAGTTCAAGGGTTGGGTGTGCTGGTCCGGGCTGTTTTTCTGGTTGTAATAAATGTAGAACAGGCCGTTAGTTCTGAAACCCGGATGAAACGCAATGCTCAGCAGACCGTCTTCGTTGCTGAAATGCGGGTGGCGGTTTTCAATATTCAAAAACAACTTTGCGCCACTGCCGTCCGAGCCTTTTTTGACGACGAAAATTTTGCCGTCCTGGTAAACCACGAAAAAACGGCCCGACCCATCCGGCGCCTCGGACATCCAGACCGGGCGATCGAGTTTCAAACCGGGCAACACCGGTTGCAGTTTAATCGCCGGCAACGTCTGGGCCGTGGCGGAAACGGCGAGGAGGACCGGGAGACACCAAATCCTCCTTACAATCGTCATTAGATTTTTCACAGGGGCGAAACAAAAGCGGAACGGCGGCGGGATGTAAAGCCGGAATTGTCTCCAAAAACTCCCCCTTTTGTCTGCCGGCGTTTGTGCTATCATGTCATCCATCGAGACAGTTGAAAGCGCTCATCGAAACCAGAAACACGCGGCCTGAACGGGTCTTCCTCGTCGGCGCCGAATTCAAATCACGCAACAGCGCCGCGGGTGGCGCAGGTGTCCCGCCCCCGCGTGACAGGCAAGCGGCCCGTGTCACGCCTTGCGGCGTCCGGGATTCGCTGGCCGAACTGGGCGAGTTGGCGGTGACCGCCGGCGGTGAAGTCGTCGGCGACGGTTTCCAGAAACTCGAGGCGCCGACGCCCGCCACGTTCATCGGCAAGGGCAAAGCGGAGGAATTCGCCGGCTTCTGTCGGCGGCACGAGGTGGACACGGTCATCTTTGACGACGAATTGTCACCGGCGCAAAGCCGTACGCTCGAAGAAATTTTCAATTGCAAAATCCTCGACCGAACCTCGCTGATTCTGGACATCTTCGCGCAGCGTGCCCGGACGCGCGAAGGCAAGTTGCAGATCGAGCTGGCGCAGCTGCAGCATTTGCTGCCCCGCCTGACGCGGTTCTGGGGCCACCTGTCGCGGCAGCGGGGCGGCATCGGGATGCGAGGCGGCGAAGGTGAAATGCAGTTGGAAACCGACCGCCGCCGGGTGCAGGATCGCATCGCCCGGATTGCGCGCGAGCTTGAACTTGTCCGCCAACAACGCGGCATCCAGCGCAACGCGCGCCAGCGCAACAACTGGCCGCTTGCGTCCATCGTCGGTTACACCAACGCCGGCAAGTCCACGCTGCTCAATGCGCTCACCGGCGCGAACGTTCTGGCCGAGGACGTTCTGTTTGCAACGCTCGACCCGACCACGCGCCGTCTGCGTCTGCCGACCAACCAGAACGTCTTACTGACGGACACCGTCGGTTTCATCCGCAAATTGCCGCACGGTCTGGTCGAGGCGTTCAAGGCCACGCTGGAGGAGGTTGTGCAGGCGGATTTGTTGCTGCATGTCGTGGACATGAGCCATCCGCAGGTGGAGGAACAAATCGAAGCCGTGAATGCCGTGCTCACCGAAATTGGTGCCGGCGGCAAGCCGACGATCATGGTCCTCAACAAACTGGACCGGCTCAACCACGGCGGGAGCGGGGCGGGTGACGGCGGAAACGGAGCGAACGGCATGTTGAACCGATTGCAGGAAAATCATCCGCATGCCGTCGCGATTTCGGCGACGACCGGTGAAGGCGTTCCCACCTTGCTGGCGGAACTCGGCACGCAACTGCGGCCCAAGCGGGAATTTCTGGAATTGCGCGTGCCGCACGGGCAGTCCGCCGTCATCGCGCGGCTGCATCAGGTCGGGCAGGTCATCGAGAGCAGCTATCGCGGGCCGAAGGCGCGGTTCAAAGTCCGCATTCCTCCACATTATCACGACGAGTTTGCGCCCTTCATCGTGCGTGACGGGCATGCATCGTAAAATAATTCGGCATCGGCAGCTTGCCCTGCGGCGGCGGCAGGCAATATATTGCGGGTGCAATCCGGTTTATGTTGCACAGCGGCCGCCAGTCCATCAACGTCAGTAACGTCCTCTCGGTCATCCTGGGCGGTGGCCAGGGCACGCGGCTGTTCCCGCTTACCAAGGAGCGCGCGAAACCCGCCGTGCCACTCGCCGGCAAATACCGGCTGGTGGACATCCCGATTTCCAATTGCATCAACTCCGGCTTCCGGCGGATTTATATTCTGACGCAAGTCAATTCCACCTCGCTGCACAGCCACATTTCGGGCACGTATAAATTCGACCACTTTTCGAGCGCTTTCGTGGAAGTCCTCGCGGCCCAGCGGACCCTCACCGACACCTCATGGTATGAAGGGACCGCCGACGCCGTGCGGAAAAATCTCACCCACTTTCTGAATCACGATTTCGATTACCTGCTCATCCTCAGCGGCGACCAACTGTACCGGATGGACCTGCGCCGCATCATCGGCCAGCACGCCGGCACGGGCGCGGACATCACCGTGGCCACCATCCCGGTCAACCGGCAGGCCGCGCAATCGCTGGGCATCATGCAAATTGACGAAGGCCGGCGGGTCACGCGGTTCGCTGAAAAGCCAACCGACCCGGCCGTGCTCGACTCACTCCGGTTACCGTCCGAGTGGCACGCCAAGTTTGGAATCAAGGGCGGCGGCGAGTTGTTTCTGGCCTCAATGGGCATTTACGTTTTCAATCGGTCCCTCATTTGCGAACTGCTCGACAACCCGCTGACCGATTTCGGCAAGCACATCATTCCGCACGCGATCGGGTCGCGTCGCGTTTTTTCCTATATTTTTCAGGGTTACTGGGAGGACATCGGCACCATCCGCTCCTTTTTCGAGGCGAACCTCGACCTCGTTTCCGAACTGCCGCGGTTCAATTTCTTCGACATGAGCGCGCCCATGTACAGTCGTCCGCGGCAACTGCCCAGTTCCAAGATTAACGGCGCGCACATCGAGCACGTGCTCGTGTCCGACGGTTGCATTATCAACCAGGCACGCATCACCAACAGCATTGTCGGACTGCGCACGGTCATCGGCGCCGGCACGGAGTTGAACCGCGTCATCATCATGGGCAGCGATTATTACGAATCGCAGGAATCGGTCGAAGCGTTCGCGCACGAGGGCAAACCGCGCATGGGCATCGGTGCCAACTGCAAGATCGAAAACGCCATTATTGACAAGAACTCGCGCATCGGAAACAACGTGACCATCTCCCCCGCCGGCAAGCCCGAGAAGCTCGACCACGAACTTTATTACATCCGCGACGGCATCGTCATCATACCCAAAAACGCCGTCATTCCGAACGGGACGGTGATTTGAGTTCGGGGCGGCGTCATGAGCAAGGCCGATCTGCTAAAATGGATTTTTCTCAGCCTGCTGACCGTCTACAGGTTCAAAGCCGGGGCGACAGAACCTTACCGGGATTGCACCGAATGGAAATCTGGTTCAGGAAGCTGGATCGACGCAAGGCGTTGGTCGGACGGCTTGCCCGATCCATTTCGGAGGGTGGAAATTCATGGTAACAGCACGGTGACGGTTCCGTCCGGCACGTACCTGGCCGGCGACCTGGAGATCGGTTTTAATGCCGGTGACCGTGCGCGGGTGGAGGTGGACGGCGGACAACTGATTGTCGTGCAGGATTCCCTGCGCGTGGGTGAATTGACCGGCGGGGAGGGTGAGTTCGTGCTCAAACAGGGTGCACTGCACGATGTCATGGATGTGTTTGTGGGAGCCGCCAACAGCGTTTCTGGCCGCGCAACCAGGGGCACGCTGCGGGTGCAGGGCGGAAGTTTTATTGGGCGCACACTCACCGTAGGCAGCGGTCCGGGAGCTGAATCCGTTCTGGCCATCGAAGGTTCCCAGGCTACAGCCATCCACGCTCTGGACTATTTCTATTTTCAGGCGTTCACAAATTCGGATGGCAATGCGGGCGAGTCCACGTTGATTTTTGCCTTGGACGAGCACGGGGTGACTCCGGTCACCATTCAATCCCGGTGCGACGGGTTCAGGATTATCAAAGACGCCGGCAGTCATTGCCGATTGAGGATTGAGCTGAATGCGGTCCCGCCCCGCGAAGATGTCACATTGGTTTCCGGTCATGTGCCGATTAAAGGAACTTTTGACGATCTGCCCGAGGGCAGCGAAATCACCACGCGATTCCAAGGGCATACCTATCGCTGGCAATTGACTTACCATTGTGGCGCCACTGGTTGCGATCTGGTGTTGAAAAACAAAAGCGAGTATGCAGTCGATGCCTCGGTGACTCACATCCGGGCGATGCCGGAAATTCCCAAACCGCTGTGGCTGGAACACCGGCTTTATCCGCTTACCTCGGAAACGAACGGGCAGCCCGCATTTCCGGGTGCCGAAGGATTCGGCGCATTCACCCGCGGCGGCCGTGGCGGAAGGATGATTTACGTGGACAATCTGAACGATTCCGGGCCGGGCAGTCTGCGAGCGGCGATTGAAGCGCCTGGCCCGCGAACGGTTGTTTTTCGTGTCGGCGGCGTGATCCCGCTCAAATCCACACTGATCATCAACGAGCCGTTCCTGACGATGGACGGCCGGCATGCGCCGGGTGCTGGCATCCTGCTGCGCAACCACGGCATCGAAGTGCGAACGCACGACGTCGTGCTGCGTTATTTCCGGGTGCGGGTGGGCGACGACGACGTCCGGACAGGGGCGAGACCGTTGAATGATTATCGGGCGGGCAGCGGCGAGTACGCGCTCTATTTCATCGAGGGCTCGAGCAATTGCATCGCCGATCACCTTTCGTTGAGCTGGTCCACGACCAAAATTCTTTCGACGACCAAGCTGAGCGACCGCATCACCGTGCAATGGTGCATCTTGAGCGAGGCGCTGAATTTTGCGGAGCACGGTTTTGCGTCTCTCGCCGGCGGCAACCGCGTGACCTGGCACCACAATCTGTTTGCGCATAACCTGAGCCGTAACGTGCGCTTTCAGGGCGCGGTAGACGCTGATTTTCGCAACAATGTGGTTTACGACTGGGGCTGGGCAGCAGCGTACGGCGAATTCGACCGGTTGAATTACGTCGGCAACTATTTGAAAGCGGGGCCGTCCACCACCCAAAAGCCGTTTTTGTTCTTTCACAACGGCGAAGCCGTCGTGATGCCGGGAACAATTTTCCTGACAAACAATTTTATCGAAGGCGAACCGAAGGTGCCGGGCGTGAACACGAACAACTGGCGCGGCATGGGCTATTATTACTACGATCGGACCACACTTGGCGCGGCGGAACCTTTTCCCGCGCCACCGGTCACGACGGAGTCACCGCAAGCCGCGTACGAACACGTTTTGGCGGATGCCGGGGCGACACTTCCAAAACGTGATGCCGTGGACGAACGCGTCGTCCGTGAAACGCGAGCAGGCACCGGACACATCATCAATTGGGTCAAGGACGCCGGTGGCTGGCCGGATTTCCCATCCTCCGAAACGCCATCATCCCGCAGTGGACGATGATTTGAGCGCGCGATTACATGACTGTCAGGTCATTTTGCTTGCCATTTTTGTATTGGGGTTCAAAGTGGTTTCCCTGTAGAAGAGGAAGCATTTTGCCGTGAGACATACGCAAAAAATAATTCTCTTGCTTCTGCTCGCTCTGGTGTGGAGTCCAGCGCTGCGCGGGGACAGCGCTACGAACAGTCCTCTTCCGATTATCACCGTCAACGGGACGATAGCGATGGGTGGAACGCCCAAGGTGCTGTTCAAGGTGGCAGGCGCAAGCAACGCATCAGCCAACTTTGTCCTTGGTGAAGGCGAAAGCCGGAATGAAATCAAGGTCGTGGGGATTGATGAACCATCAGGGGTGGTAACGTTTGATAACCACGGGACTATTCAGAAGATCGTAATCGAAAGAGCCCCACCTTTGAACACTTACGTGCCGCCATCACTGCCTCCGGTTCCCGTTGCAGTTCCTGCGGTTTCCACGCCAGCGACAGCGGAACCGGCAATACCTGAGCAGAGTTGGGGCGGAGCAAGCGTCGTAGTGATCGGAAGCCAGAGAAATAGCCGCCTGACGGACTTCAGACACATCAATGGAGTAATGCCGCAAAGCGGTGGTTACAATCCGAACAATTTTGCTTCTGGTGTTTCAGCTGCGCCCGCGAGTGCGCCGGCTGCGAATCAATCGGTTCAAACTACGCCTACGCCATCGCCGGTCCAATCAGCGCCAGCAACACCAGCCCAATCAACTCCCGCACAATCAACACCAGTGCCGGTACCGATGCAGCCATCACAACCCAATGGGCCGCAACAAATGTCCGTCGGAGCGGACTCGGGAATGGCCGTCAGGCCAGTTGGCTCAGCACAATCAGCGCCGGCACCGCCATCACCCCATACAGGACCATAATTTAAGATTTACGATTTGCAATTGACATTCCCAGCGGTTCCCGCAAATCGCTGCCATTTACTTTCTATTGCTTCGCTGTTACAACTTCCGCGTGCTCAACGATGCTGCCATCTGGAAGAACCTCAATTCGCCGCGCCGCTTGTTCCTGATTGCCGGGCCGTGTGTGATTGAAAGCGAAAAGCTGTGCCTCCAGGTCGCGGCTTCGCTCCAGAAAACCTGTGCCGCGCTCGGCATTTTCTACGTTTTCAAAGCCAGCTTCGACAAGGCGAACCGCACTTCCGCCAAATCCTTCCGCGGGCCGGGCCTCGACGAAGGCCTGCGCGTGCTGGCCAAGGTGCGCGAGAAAATCGGCGTGCCGGTGCTCACGGACATTCATAACGAATCGCACGCCGCCGTCGCCGGCGAGGTCGTGGATCTTCTGCAAATCCCGGCATTCCTCTGCCGCCAGACCGATTTGATTGAAGCCGCCGCATTGACCGGTCAAATCGTGAATCTGAAAAAGGGACAGTTCCTTTCGCCGGCCGAGATGGGCCGGGTCGCGGACAAAGCCCGGCGCGCGGGCGCAAAGAAACTCCTGCTCACCGAGCGCGGCACAACTTTCGGGTACAACAACCTCGTTGCGGACATGCGCTCAATTCCCATACTGAAGCGCTTCGGCTGCCCGGTGGTGTTCGACGCGACGCATTCGGTGCAATTGCCGGGTGGCGGGGGCGACAAATCATCCGGCCAGCGCGAATTTGCGCCGGTGCTGGCGCGCGCCGCGCTCGCCGCGGGGGCGAACGGCCTGTTCATCGAAACGCATCCCAACCCCGACCGGGCGTTGAGTGACGGGCCGAATATGATTCCGCTGGCGGAGATGCCGGGGTTGTTGAAAAGCCTGCTCAGAGTTTTCAATGCGGTGGCCAAGTGACAGGTGGCGTGTGACACATGACGCGAAAGTCGAGGGTCGAGGGTCGAGGGTCGAGCACCGGAAACGCTCTCGTCGCTCGAGTCTCGATACTCGACTGAAAGCCGTCAGGCTTTTTCTCTGCGACGTGGACGGGGTGATGACCGATGGCGCGGTGTACCTTGGCGGGCCGCGAGAAATCAAGCGCTTCCACATCCGCGACGGTCTCGGCCTGATTTTTTTGCGCCGGGCCGGGCTCCGGGTCGGCTGGGTTTCGGCGCGTCCATCACCGGTGACAGAAGCGCGCGCCGCCGAGTTGGGAATTGACTTCTTGGTCCAACAAGGTGATCGGATCAGCAAAACCGGCGCCGTCGAAGAACTTTTGCGAAAGGCAAAGCTGGCCTGGGAGGCCGTTTGTTTTGTGGGCGACGACGTAGTGGATTTGGGACCGATGAAGCGCGCAGGCCTGGCGGTGGCGGTGGCCGACGCGCGGCCGGACGTGAAGGCGGCGGCACATTTTGTCACGCACGCGGCGGGTGGCCATGGCGCTATCCGCGAAGTGGCCGAGATGATTTTGCAGGCGCAACGGAAATGGGGTGCAATCGTCGCCCATTACCAAAAGTGACAGGTGACGCGTGAGTCGTCGCAGGAAAACAGCAACCGTCGGGTGGTGGGGTGAGCGTACCCGCGAGCCGGAAGCCCGCGGCACTTTCCCGCGATGCGGTTCGCCGGGAATGTCGCCCCGCCGGATAAAAGCAGTTTTGGCCGTCGGCGCAATTTTATGGTTTGCTGTTCCCGACGGACCGGCGCAACAGAGCAACGTTCAGCACGCCAGTGATTTTACATCAGTGGAATATTTCGAGCCGCCGCATCAACAACAGATGAAATCGCGGTTGTCTGGCGCGGAAGCACAACCGGAAGCGGGCGGACTGCTGCTGATCCACCGGCTCAAGCTGGAAACCTTCGACGCGGCCGGCAAACCGGAAATGGTCGTAGAGGCGCCCGAATGTGTCTATGATACCTACAAGCGGACGGCGAGTTCGGCAGGTCATTTGCAGGCGCGAAGCGGCGACGGGGAATACCGGGTGGAAGGCGACGGTTTTTTGTGGCGGCAGGACGATTCCAAGCTCACCATCTCCAACAACGTGCGGACGAGAATTGAAAAGACGATGAAATGAAAAACCGGCCCGCAAACATTTTCTGCCTCGTCGGGTTGCTCGCCCTCGCGAGCGGGGGGCCGCTGCGCGCCCAGACGAATGCCAACCTGGTTCTGATTTATCCAACGAACTCTGCCGTCAATGCTCCCTCGCCGGTGGCCACCAACACCGCCCCGGTGGTCCAGCCGCCCCAACCGCGCCCGCCGACGTTGATTGAAGCGGACGGCCCGGCGGACTTCGATTTGACCGGGCGCAGAATGATTTATCGCGACCACGTGCGGGTGGACGCCCCGGAGATGAAATTGCGTTGCGAATGGCTCGCCGCCGACCTGCCGCAGGAAGGCGGGCGCGTGACCAACATCGTGGCTGAAACAAATGTGGTCATTGATTTCACGGATGAAAAGGGCAAGGCCTATCACGCGACCGGTGACCGGGCCGTCTATTCCTATCGGGTGCAGGGTGGCGTGACAAATGAAACGATTACGCTCACGGCCAATCCCGCGCAGATCGAAGACGCGCTGGGCACACAGTCCGGCGACGAAATTACCTACGACCGCGTGAGCAATCACGTCAGCATACCCCGGAACGCAAGAATGGTTTCACGCCAGAACCTGGGCGGGATGCTGTCGGGAACCAATTCACCGACCACGACGAATCAACCGGTTGCGCCCAAATGATTTGAACGAATGATCGCATGAGCGAACCCGAGCCCAAACCGGAACTGAAGAAAACCCCGACGGGACCGGCAGTGGCCGCGGCGATTGCGGAGAACTTGCTGCTCGCCACGGGTAATCTGGTGAAAGAGTATTACGGCCGCCGCGTGGTGGACGAAGTTTCGGTGAACGTGGGTGCGGGGGAAATCGTCGGGCTGCTCGGTCCGAACGGCGCAGGTAAAACCACCACGTTTAATATGGTCGTCGGCATCGTGAAACCTGACGCCGGCGCGGTGAAATTCGCAGGCCGTAATATTACACGGCTGCCGATGCACCGGCGCGCGCGACTGGGCATCGGTTATTTGACGCAGGAACCGTCAGTCTTCCGCAAGCTTACGGTCGCAGAAAACATTCTGGCCATCCTTGAAACCTGCAAACTGTCGCGCGAGGAACGGGCGGTGCGGTTGAAATATCTGCTTGAGGAACTGGATTTGACGCCGGTGGCCCGGAGCAAGGCTTACACGTTGAGCGGCGGCGAGAAACGCCGACTGGAAATCACCCGCGCCCTGGTGACCAGTCCGAAATTGATGTTGCTGGACGAGCCGTTCAGCGGCATTGACCCGATCGCGGTTTATGAGGTGCAGAAGATCATCCGGCGGTTGAAGGAGCGGGGGCTGGGCATTCTAGTGACCGACCACAACGTACGCGAGACCTTGAAATTGATTGACCGCGGCTACATCATTCACAAAGGACAGGTGCTCGTAGAGGGTTCGTCCGAGTTTCTGGCGAACGACCCGAAGGCGCGCAAGATTTACCTGGGACCGGAGTTCAATTTGTAGAACAGTTAAATGAGTTAAATGAGTGATTGGTTAAACAGGTTGAGCACGCAGATCAAGGCGCGCCCCTTGTTTAACTCATTTAACCAATTACTTATTGAACAAACACCATGCAACACGAAACCGTCACCGTTGAACAATTTTACCAGGAACACGCCTCCGCGTTGCAGATGAAGCTGGTCGCCGGCGCGGCGAATTTGAGGCGCGTTATCCGCGAACCGACCGTCAACCGGCCCGGCCTCGCGCTGAGCGGGTTCACGCAGTACTTCGCCTACAAGCGCGTGCAGGTGATGGGCAACGCGGAGGTGTATTACCTGCGGTCGCTCTCGAAAAAGCAACGGGAGGCGCGTTACGCCTATTTGTTCGCCTACAAAATCCCGTGCGTCGTCTTCAGCCGCGGGTTCCGTCCGGATGCGGAATTTCTGAAAGCGGCGGAGGACGCAAAAGTGCCGATTTTCCAAAGCCCGCTGGTGACGATGAAATACATCAATGCGGCGACGTTAAATCTCGAAACCATGTTCGCGCCGCGCGGCACGGAATTGGGCAGCATGGTGGACATTCTTGGGGTGGGCGTCATCATCCGCGGCGAGAGCGGCATCGGCAAAAGCGAGGCCGTCCTCGCGCTGATCGAACGCGGTTACAGTCTGGTCGCGGATGACGTCGTCAAAGTCACGCTCGTGGACGGTCGCGACGTGGTTTGCACCAGCGCGGAACTCACCCGCAATCACATGGAGGTGCGCGGCATCGGCATCATCAACGTCGCCGCCATGTTCGGCGTCAAGAGTATCCGCAAGGATAAAAACCTCAACCTGGTCGTCACCCTCAAACCGTGGGAGGAAGTCCACGAGGTGGATCGCGTCGGCATGGAACAGGAATTTGTGAAAGTCCTGGGCATGGACATTCCGCACGTTATCATTCCCGTCCGGCCGGGACGCGACCTGGCGCGGCTCATTGAAGTCGCCGCGTTTCAAATCAAGTTGAAAATGTCCGGCCAGAATGCCGCGCAGGAATTGAACCAGCGCCTCATCGCGCAGATGTCGCCCGGCATGCCCCCGGAGTAAAAGCAAATTTAAGTGGCGCGGTCGGGCGGCGGCAAATAAACTCGCCCGGAGCAACCGATGAGCGCGAAAAAACCGCCGGAAGGCGGAGCCATTACCAAAGAGCTGGTCATCGTGAACAAGCTGGGCATTCACGCCCGGCCGGCCGCCCTGTTCGTCAAGACCGCCAACCGGTTTGCCTGCGACATTTTTGTCGAAAAGGACGGCGAAAGAATCAACGGCAAAAGCATCATGGGCCTGATGATGCTGGCGGCCGGACCCGGAAGCCGATTACTCCTCCACGCGCAGGGCGTGGACGCGCTGCAGGCCATCGCTGAGCTCGAAGCCCTTATCAAACGCAAATTTGACGAGGAGTAAATCATGCCATTGCCCCGGAGTCGGAAAGCAACGAAAAGATTATGTTAAAGCTGGGCAATTACACGGTCAATATGGGCGGCTTCACGGATGGGGCTGAAATTTTTCTAAGTGAGGCGGCCAAATATTTGCTCCTGTTGTTGTTTGTGGTCCTGGCCATCCGGCTTTGGCGCCGGCTGCCGAGACTTTCCGCCGGAAACAAACGGGCTGACCTGGTACTGGCTTGTCTGACCACGGTCCTCGCCGGCGCCATTGGATATTTTTCCATCTGCCACAGTCTGGGCCGGCTTTACCTGTATTACGCCACGCGCGCCTTCAACTCCGGTTACTTGGTGTCGGCGTTTTCGCTTTTTGAAAAATCGTCGGAATACTGGAAGAGCGCCGATGCGCTGGGCGGGGAAGGCGTTTGCCTGATGTTGTCGGGCAAAACCGACGAGGGGTTGAAACTCATCGACGAGGCGAAGCGGCTGCGCAAAGGCCGGAATAATTCCTTCGAGTCCTTTTATGAGGGAGTGCATTTTTTCTTCCAGGAGCAGCCCGACCGCGCCGTTCCCCTGTTGGAACAGGCGTCCTCCGACGCCGCGTACGCCTGGACCGTCACAAAACTTTTTGCCGTGATTTACGTGGATAACCATCAGTTTGCAGATGCCGAGCGCTTGATGAAACCCTTTGCCGGGGCCGGGATCACGGATTACGATCAGGCCTACGTCATGGCTTCCCTTGAGTTTTTTCAGGGCAAAAAAGCCGAGGCCAAAGTCCTGGTAGACAAATTTGGTCTGGACACCCTCCCGCCGTTCTGGAAAACCCGGTACGACAAACTCCGCGCGAAAATTCAAAATCAGGCCTCATGATGCGAAAATGCGTTTCCTTCATTCTGCGTTGCCGGCTGGAGAATGTCATGGCGGTCGGCGTTTCAGTTTTGCTCTTGATCCTGTTTTTTACCACCCGCCTGTTTCGTTCCTTTGATTTGGGACCGCTCAACTTTGTTTTCATTCTGCTGCCCGTTGGCATCCTGGGGATAAAAAGCCTTTTGAGTCTCCTCGCGTCGTCGGGGGCGGAAGCCGATGAAGATGCCGACATGACAAAATACCTGGCCTCTTTTTTTCGGCCATTGTTTAAAATTGTGCGCGATTGGTTCCCGTTCTTCCTGCTGAGCGCCTGTTATTTTTCACTGTATGGCAGTCTGATCATGCGAATCAATCCCCACTTGGCGGATCCGTTTCTATCCAGATTGGACGCCATGATGCTTGGAAACCAGGCGTGCTTTCTGCTGGAACCCTGGATACGTCCCTGGATCACCGATTTCCTGAACGCAGTCTATTTTTCTCATTTGCTATTCTTTCCGGGCGTCGCCCTCTATTTTTACCTGATCCGGGAGGAGAAAATATTCAGGCGCCTGATGATGGGCTATCTCACCATCATGTTAATGGGCATTGTCAGCTATATCCTGGTTCCGGCCGTGGGCCCGGAGAAGTTTTTTGCCGATCAATTCACTCATGATTTGCGGGGACAAGCCCTCAGTAAGGACGTGGCGTATATCATCGACGTTGGACGCGTCAACTATGATTGCTTTCCTTCGCTGCACGTGGGGATTCCGTTGCTATTGGCTCTTTACCTGCGCGATTTCCGGAAGCGAGTGTTTGTCCCGACGCTCATTTATGTTGCCCTGATGAGTTTTGCGACCCTGTATTTGAGATACCATTATCTCGTAGATATCATCGGTGCTTTCGTTTACGCGCCGGCGGCCTATTTGCTGAACGATTTTCTCCTGCGTCACTGGCCGGGTGAAAGAATTCTAAAGCCTTCCACCACGGGCGAGGCGCCGGGCCAGGTTGAACTTGAAACGAAAGTCTAGAAACGGGAAACTCCGTCCATGGCGGCTGCCGACACTCCGATAAATCGCGAGCACGCGCAAAGCGGTGTTGACGTGAAATATGTCGCGCATCTGGCGCGGCTCGCGCTCGCGCCCGACGAAGAAAGGAAACTCGGGGCGCAACTCGAGAATATCCTCGGCTACATCGAAAAGTTGAAGGAATTGGATGTCAGCCGGGTCGAGCCGACGGCCCACGCGGTGCCGCTGGCCAACGTGACGCGCCCCGACGAAATCCGCCCGTCGCTCCCGCACGACGACGCGTTGCGCAATGCGCCCGCGCAGGCCAATGGCCTGTTCATCGTCCCCAAAATCGTGGAGTAATCTCTTCGATGTTGAATCAACTCACCATCTCCGAATTGGCCGCCAGCCTTGCCCGGCGCGAGGTTTCCGCGCGCGAGGTGATGCAGTCGTGCCTCGACCGGATTGCCCGCGTGGACGGGAAACTTCACGCCTTCATCAGTCACAACGACGCCGACGCGCTTGCCCAGGCCGAAGCCGCTGACCGCTTGCTGGCTCAAGGCAGCCGCGACGCAAGCCGCCCGCTCCTCGGAGTGCCGGTGGCCGTCAAAGACGTCATCGCGGTCAAAAATCAGCCGCTCAATTGCGGCTCGAAAATCCTTGGCCGGTTTGTTTCACCTTTTGACGCCAGCGTCATTGAGAAATTGAAAGCGGCGGGCGCCATCGTTTTCGGCCGGTTGAACATGGATGAATTCGCAATGGGCAGCTCGACGGAGAATTCCGCGTTCGGCGTCACGCGCAATCCCTGGGACCTGGAACGGATTCCGGGCGGTTCCTCCGGCGGCTCGGCAGCGGCCGTCACCGCGGACGAAACGATTGCGGCGCTGGGCTCGGACACGGGCGGCTCGATCCGCCAGCCGGCCGCGCTGTGCGGTTGCGTCGGTTTAAAGCCAACCTACGGCCGCGTCTCGCGTTATGGCCTCGTGGCGTTCGCATCGTCGCTCGATCAGATCGGCACCTTCACCAAAAATATCCGCGACGCAGCCACGCTGCTGGGCGTGATCGGCGGCCACGACGCCCGTGATTCGACAAGCGTCCCACAACCGGTTCCCGATTACGCCGCCGCGCTGACCGGGTCCTCGCCGGACGGGCCGACAATCAAAGGACTCAAACTCGGTTTACCGAAGGAATACATGGTGGGAGGTCTCGACGTCGAGGTGAAAGCCGCGGTGGACGCGGCCGTGCGGCAATTGGGAAAACTCGGCGCCGAGATCGTGGAAATTTCCCTCCCGCACACGGATTATGCCGTGGCGACCTATTACATCATCGCTACCGCCGAGGCTTCGGCGAATCTGGCGCGGTTCGATGGTGTTCGCTACGGCGCGCGGGTGGACGGCGCCGACCCGATTGCGCTTTATGGCCGGACGCGCGGCGCGGGTTTCGGCGCGGAGGTCAAACGACGCATCATCCTCGGCACTTACGTTTTGAGCAGCGGTTACTACGACGCGTATTATTTGCGGGCGCAAAAGGTCCGCACGCTTATCCGCAACGATTTTCTGAAGGCGTTTGAAAGTGTGGACGCCATTGTCACGCCGACCTCGCCGACTGCGGCGTTCAAAATCGGTGAGAAATCGGACGACCCGTTGCAGATGTATTTGAGCGATATTTTTACAATTTCCTGCAATCTGGCCGGCATCTGCGGCGTCAGCCTTCCGTGCGGGTTCACCTCCAATCCGAAACTTCCCATTGGCTTGCAGTTGCTGGGCAAGCCGTTCGGTGAAGAAATGATACTGCGCGTGGCCCACGCCTACGAACAAAGCACGTCCTGGCACCGGGAGAAGCCGCCCCGCTGACCCGCAAAAATCCGGCTTGCTTTTCAAGTAACTCAATGGTTACTTATTGGGAGCATGGCCCAATCCCCACGGTTGAATGGCAGCAAGGCGGGACGTAATCCCGAACGCACGCGCGAACGCATCCTGTCCGCCGCGCTCAAGGAATTCTCCGCCAATGGCTTTGCCGGCGCGCGCGTGGACACCATCGCGCGGCGCGCGGCCATTAACAAACGGATGCTCTACCACTATTTCGGCAACAAGGAACATTTATTCCGCGAAGTATTGCGCCTGAAAATGGCCGAGCGTCAGGCCTGGGCCGAGACGCTGTCGGGTGATCCGGCGGAGAGCCTCGCCTTCTGGTTCGAAGCCGCGTGCAAAGACACCGACTGGGTCCGCTTGCTGGAATGGGAAGCGCTGCAGGAGGCCGACAAGCGGTTGATTGATGAGAAAAAACGGCGGGCGGCAACGGCGCGCGGCCTGGAGCGCATCCGGCAGCGGCAGGCGCGCGGCCAGATTGCCGCCGGTCTCGACCCGCGCCATGTGATGCTGGCCATGCGGTCGTTGACCATGTTTCCGGCGGCCTTTCCCCAATTGACCCGGCTGATCATGGGCCAGCCGGTTTCTGATCCCCGCTTCCAAAGGGAACGCGCTGCGTTTCTGAAGAAATTCGCGGCGGCTTTTCAGCCGGCGTCGGAACCGCGCACCAAATCTGCCCCACCGAACGGCAGGTCATGAATAAGTCCCTTTTTCTCTTCGCGTTCGTTTCCGTTGCGGTGCTGGCGGGCGGCTGCTCGGGCGGCGCAAAAAAAAGTGCCGTCGGTGCGCCGGTACTGGTAGCGCAGGCGTTCACCACCAACTTGCCCGTGCGGATCAGTCCGCCACCGGTCGGCCATGTCATGGCCTATTCGTCGGTGACCATTCGTCCGCAAATCGGCGGCATTCTGCAGGAGGTTCATTTTCAGGAGGGCGCGGAGGTGGAATCGAACGAGCTGCTATTTACGATTGATCCGCGTCCGGAGCAGGCGGCGTTGGCGCGCGACAAGGCGCAACTCGAAAACGCCGAAATCCAGTTTGCACGGGAACAGAAATTGTTCGACCAGAAATTGATTTCACAGGATGAATACGACACCAGCAAAGCCAACCGGGACACGCTTGCGGCAACCGTGCAATCGGACGAATTGAGTCTGAGTTTCTGCGAAATCCGCGCGCCGTTCGATGGCGTGGCGGGTGCCCTGCAATTTTACCAGGGCAATGTCGTCAAGGCGCCGGACGATACGCTCGTTACGCTTAATCAGATTCACCCGATCTACGTCCAGTTCGGTGTGCCGGAGCAATACCTGCCGGAAATCCGAAGGGAGATGCGCGAACGGCCGCTGAAAGTCACCGTGTCGTTTGAAAATATGGATGGCAAACCGCCGCAGGGTGAACTGACGTTCATTGACAACACGGTGGATCCGAGCACCGGCATGATCCAGCTCAAGGCGACGTTTCCGAATCACCACAGTACGCTCTGGCCGGGGCAGTTCGTGACCGTGGACCTGACGTTGTCGGAGTTGACGAACATCGTCGTCGTGCCGTCGCAGGCGGTGAAGACCGGACAAAACGGCGAATATGCCTACGTGGTGAAATCCAACCCAGCCGACCAGAGCGTCGAGGAACGGCCGGTGACCATCGGTATCAATTTTCAAGGCCTGACCGTGATTGAAAGCGGAATCAAGGCGGGGGAAAACGTCGTGACCGACGGCCAGTTGCGGCTCTATCCCGGCGCCGTCGTGAATGTCAAGAGCACCAGCTCCCCCACCAACGCGCCATGAGTGTTCCGGCCCTGTTCATCCGTCGCCCGGTGATGACCACCCTGGTTATGGTGGCCATCCTGCTGTTTGGTGTCGTCGGTTATTTCGAATTGCCCGTCAGCGACCTGCCAAGCGTGGATTACCCGACGATCAACGTCTCGGCCAACCTGCCCGGCGCCAGCCCGGAAACCATGGCGTCGGCGGTCGCCACGCCTTTGGAAAAGCAAATCTCCACCGTGGCCGGCGTGGATTCCATGTCGTCCATCAGCGCGCAAGGCGTCGCGCAAATCACGATTCAGTTTTCGTTGGATCGGGACATTGATGCGGCCGCGCAGGACGTGCAGGCGGCCATCGCCAAGGCGGCGCGGCAGTTGCCACCCAATATGCCGACGCCACCGACTTACAGCAAAGTCAACCCGGCTGACGCGCCGATTTTGTACCTGGCGATGTCGTCGCCCACGTTGCCGATTTGGACGGTGGACAATTACGCGGAGAACCTGCTCGCGCAGGAAATCTCCATGATCAACGGCGTCGCGCAAGTCGGCGTCTTTGGCTCCCAGCAGTACGCCGTGCGGATTCAGGTGGACCCGGACAAGCTGACGGCTTACGGACTGGGCATTGACCAGGTCCAGGCAGCCGTCGAGGCCGGCAACGTAAACCAGCCGCTCGGCACGCTCTACGGCAAACACCAGGCGTTCGTGGTCCAGGCCAATGGCCAGTTGGAGAACGCGGCGGCGTTCCGGCCGATGATTGTCGCCTACCGCAACGGCAATCCGGTGCGACTCGGGCAACTGGGCAATGTGCTCGACAGCGTGCAGAACGACAAAGTCGCCGCCTGGTTCAACACAGCGACCAATTCAACCCGCGCCATCATCCTGGCCATCCAGCGCCAGCCGGGCGCCAACACCGTGGCGGTGGTGGACAGCATCAAGCAGCTTCTGCCGCAATTCCGCGAGGAAATCCCCGCGTCGGTGCACCTGGATGTCCTGTTTGACCGTTCGCAATCCATCCGCCAGTCGGTGCGGGACGTGGAAGGCACGCTGTTTCTGGCGGTTTGTCTCGTGGTCATGATCATCTTCATTTTCTTGCGCAATCTCTCCGCGACCATCATTCCGAGCCTCGCGCTGCCGATGTCCATCATCGGCACATTCGCGGCGATGGCGCTGCTGGGCTACAGCCTGGACAACCTCTCGCTCATGGCGCTGACGCTGTGCGTCGGGTTCGTGGTGGACGACGCGATCGTGATGCTCGAAAACATCGTGCGCCACATGGAAAACGGCGAGCCGCCGATGGAGGCCGCGTTCAATGGCTCGAAGGAAATCGGTTTCACGATCATTTCGATGACCCTCTCGCTATGCGCGGTATTCATACCGGTGCTCTTCATGAGTGGGCTGCTGGGCCGGCTGCTGCACGAATTCGCGGTGACGATTGTTGTGGCCGTGCTGGCGTCTGGCTTCGTTTCGCTGACGCTGACGCCAATGATGTGCAGCCGCTTCGTTCACTCGGAGCGCGAGCGCCGGCACGGCAAAGTTTACTACGCCTTCGAACGGTTCTTCGACCGGGTCCGCGGCTTTTACGACCGTACGCTGCAAGTGGTCCTCCAACACCCTGGCGCGACCATCATCGTGTCGGCGGCGATTTTGATCGCCTCGCTTGTCCTGTTCGTGCTGGTTCCCGCCGGACTCTTTCCCAGCGAAGACACCGGCCAGATTTTCGCCATCACCGAGGCCTCGCAGGACATTTCCTTTGACGCCATGATGCAGCACCAGATGGCGGTGGCGAAAATCGTCGTCGCCGACCCGAACGTTGACGCCTTCATGTCGTCCATCGGCGCCTCCGGGCCGTCTGCCACGCTGAACAACGGGCGTATGTTCATGCGCTTGAAGCCGCGCAATGAGCGCAAGTTGAGCGCCGACCAGGTCATCCAGGAGTTGCGCCCCAAGCTGTCGCAAATTCCGGGCATCAACGTCTATATGCAAAACCCGCCGCTCATCCGCATCGGCGGCATGTTGACCAAGACGTTGTATCAATACAGCCTCCAGGACACAGATGTGAACGAGTTGTTCCACTGGGCGCCAATTTTGACGGACAAAATCGCCCGAGATCACGCGACGTTTCAGGATGTGACCAGCGATTTGCAGATCAAAAGCCCGCAGGTCAACGTCGAGATTGATCGGGACAAGGCTTCCGCGCTCGGCGTCACGGCGCAGCAGATTGAAAACGCGCTTTATGCCGCCTTTGGCGAAATGCAGGCATCCACCATTTACACCGACGTGGCCGAATACTGGGTTGTCTTCGAAGTCGAGCCCAAGTACCAACTCGATCCCGATGCTCTGGCGCGCATTTACATCACCAGCTCGTTCACCGGCACGAACGGCGCGCCCAAATTGATTCCGTTGAGCGCCGTCGCCAAACTCACGCGCAGCCTCGGGCCGACCACCATCTCGCATGTTGGCCAACTGCCGTCGGTGACCATTTCCTTCAATCTGCCGCCGGGCGTCGCGTTGAGCACCGCGGTGGCCCGTGTGAACCAGATTGAAGCGGACCTGCACCTCCCGGCCACCATCACCGGCAGCTTTCAAGGTGCCGCCGCTGTATTTCAGTCGTCTTTTCGCGGGATGATTGCTCTGCTCATTGTGGCCATCCTGGTCATCTACATCGTCCTCGGCATCCTTTACGAAAGTTTTATCCATCCGCTCACCATTTTGTCCGGCCTGCCCTCGGCGGGTTTCGGCGCGTTATTGACCCTCATTATTTTCAGTTGGAACGCGAACACGTTGCACCTGCTGGCCGGCGCCCATTCCCTCAAAGATTTCCTCGGGGCGTTGATTTCGCAGTCTGAACTGAACCTCTACGGCTTCGTCGGCCTCATCATGCTGGTGGGCATCGTCAAGAAAAACGCCATTATGATGATTGACTTTGCCATCACCGCGCAACGCGAGCACGGAAAAAATCCGCATGACGCGATTTACGAAGGGTGCCTGCTGCGGTTCCGGCCGATCATGATGACGACGATGTGTGCGCTGATGGCCACGCTGCCGATTGCGCTCGGTCTCGGCGCCGGCGGCACGTCCCGACGTTCGCTCGGCCTGGCGGTCGTCGGGGGCCTGATGGTTTCACAATTGCTCACGCTCTACATCACGCCGGTGATTTATCTCTACCTCGAATCGGCCCATCAATGGTATTTGCGCAAGCACGCCCGGCGCGCCGCGGTGCAAACAGGAACCGCTCCGGCGCCGGCCTGATCCGGCTTTTCCGGAATGTGGCGATCGAGTTAAGCGCCCCGGGATTTGGCGGCGATTTCCGCGGCCTTTTCCAGCCATGCAGCGGGTTCCGCCAGCGAAATTTCGCGGGTGGTAAATGCTGGCGTCAAGGCGTAGGCCTGATGAAATAACTCCAATGCCGGTGCCGACGCCGAAATCTCGCCGGCAAACACAATGCAAGGCACGCCGAAATCCCGGCACATGGTTGCAAGGCTGCCGGTGCCTTTGCCCATGAATGTTTGTTCATCCACGCGCCCTTCGCCGGTCAGGACGAGCTGCGTCAACTGCACCCGCCTGGCCAAATCTGCGTGGCGCGCAAAAACTTTAAACCCCGATTCCAATTTCGCCCCGACAAAACAGCGTAATCCGAATCCCAATCCCCCGGCCGCGCCCGCGCCGGGCTCGTCAGCATATTTGAATCCACCTTGCTCTTCCGCCTCCTTTGCCAGCCGGCCGAGACACTGCTCAGCCAGCTCAAAATCACCGGCGCGCAGCCCTTTTTGCGGTCCGAAGACACGCGTGCAGCCCGATGGACCCAACAAAGGATTTTGAACATCCACCGCCGCCAGCAATTCACCAAACCGCGCCGGAGTTGCGGGCGGTTGCAGACGCGCCAGCGCCGCCAGCCGCGTCCACTGATGGATTTCTTCGTCGTTCCGGTTGAAAAACCGCCAGCCGAGCGAACGCGCCAGACCAAAACCGCCGTCGTTCGTAGCACTGCCGCCGATGCCGAGCAGGCATCGGCGAGCGCTCGCGTTCACGGCTGCCTGCAACACGGCGCCGAGGCCGAAGGTGTCGAGTTCAAACGGATGAAAATTCCCCGCCGGCAACGAGGCCAGCCCGATGGTGGTCGCCGATTCGATGACGGCCGTCGCAGTTTTTTGCTCCCACCACCATTGGGCGATGGCCGGGCGATGAGCGGCGTCCACTGTCTTGACCGTCTGCCGTTCCGCGCCGAAGAGCCGGCCCATCACTTCGCCGAATCCTTCGCCTCCGTCGCTCATGGGTAAAAGCTCCAGCCGGTCATCCGGTCTCACGTTATGCCAGCCGCGCGCGATGGCTTTGGCCACCGCCGTCGCCGGCAACGTGCCTTTGAACTTGTCCGGAGCGATGAGAACGTTCAGCGCCATGAGGGCGAAAGCGGTTATCGCGTTTCAAGCTTCACTTCTGCCTGGCCGGACACGGCTTCTGTCACTTGGGCGATGTCCGTAAATTTGAGCACGTTTAAATAATCCGGCGCATTGGCATCCATGTGTGTTTTCGGCAAATCAATCAAATCGAGCTTGCGAACCCCCGGCTCGAACAAGGCGGCGTACAGTGCATTGACAGCCTCACCATCGCTTGCCTGCAACTCGATTTGAGGCGACTTGACGCCACGCAACGCGTGAATCGTCTGGATCGCGCGGCGAATGTCCCAGACGCGCATGCCGTCCAGCGTTTGTCCAAGCAGCATGAAGCGCCGACGGATTTGAGTCAGCCGCTTTTCGCCACCTGACCAGGCCGTCAATCCCACCCCACGCGGCGCGAAAAACGCGAGCACGGTTTTGCCGTCGGACAATTCACTTTTCAATTTGTCCAACGCTGCGGCGTCGGCAGAATTGTTTTCGTCGATAAATTCTCCTGCGACGGTAGTTCCGTTCATTGCCTGTCCTTCCCAAAACGAACGGCCCGCCCGCAGCCAATTTGTCCAGCCGGTCGCATCCAGAACGCGCAGCGAGATTTGTTTTGGTTTGGCCGAAATGTCGTCGAACATATAAATCCGCAGGGGAACGTCATGTTCGCTGGTGAAACCCCATCCGCGCAATCGAATGTGTCCTCTTTGAACCGAGAAGACTGGTTTCATTTCCGTTGGTAAACTTTCTTCCGGCCAGCCGCTGAAGACTTTAGCGCGCAATTCGGCGCGGAGTTCGTCGGCCAATTCCTGTTCCGGCTGCGCCATCGGCACGAACGTTGACGCAATGTTCGAATTGATTGAATCTGTCGGCAATGTCTCAAACACCTTCAGTTCCTGTGGCGCGAAGAATCGTTTCGCGGCGGTTTCCACCGGTGTTTCCTCGCCCTTGAGATAGCGATTGAACCAGCGCATCACGGCCAGTTGCAATTCCGGTGTTTCGTCGTGGTTGCCGGGCGCGATGACCAGACCTAACCGGTTGGTTGCGCCGTAAAGTTGATAGATGCGCCGGACCTTTTCATAAATACGCATCGTGCTGTCGAGATGGAAAAGCTGATCGCGGTCAGTGCCGCCGATGAGCAGCGGACGCGGCGCGGCCAGTGCGGCGACCTGAGGGAAATCCCAGTGGTAAATATTCACGAAGAAATTGCAGTCGCAATGGTTGTCAATCACGCCGTCGAGCATATGGCTGCGCGCGTCGGCCATACCGGCGAGCGGCGCAGCCGCCTTGATGCGGTCGTCGAGCGCGGTGACGGTCCAACTGTAAGCGCCGCCGCCGGAATGGCCGGTGATGCCGAACCGGTTCGTGTCTACTTCCGGCCGGGTGCAGAGATAATCGAGTGCGCGGATGCCGAACCAGGCCTCGACTCCAGCGGGCGTGTAACCACGCGAGTTCCACCACCACAATCCGTGGTCGCGCGTGCCGGTGTGGATGCCGGGAATCTCCCCGGCCAATACCGTGTCGAGCACCAGGCAGACGTAACCGTTGCGGGCATACCACGCGCCGTCCGATTGATACACCGCCTTGTTGCCGTAGTTGATGCCGTTCGTTTTGAAAGACCAGTGGCCACATTCGTAAAGTATCGCCGGCGCCGGCCGGTCCAGATTGGTCGGCAGATACAAGTTCGCCGTGACGTAAAGTTTCGGCGACGCCTGAAAATAAATGTTCTCCACGGTGAAATCGGCATTGGTGATCCGGCCGGTGATGACGGGCTGCAAATCCGTCCGTGGCGGCATTGGCCAGAGGCCGAGCATTTCCTGCAATTGCCGGCGATACTCCGCGCGCTGCGATTCCCAATCTTGGCGCGATGAGATGTTGGCGAGGCAATTTGAAGACAGCATCATGACCTCGTCGCGGAAATAATCCGCCAACTGCCGGTCGCCGGGAGTCGCCAGGGGCAGCGGGGCGGCGCGGGACAACAAGGCCAGCAACAAGGCCGGGAGCAAAACCAACAAACGGCGCATGACGCCAGCATGTTGTGCCGGCCGACCGGTCGCAAGAAATTTGACGCGCCACCAAAGCCGCGTGATAATTTTCTCGCCGCGCCGCCGCAGAGGGCGACAATCAAACCCCTGTGAAGCTGAATCTGCGAAGCGCACTTTTTATTTCTTCCGCGATGGCCCTGTTTATGACCACGCGCGGTTTGGGCGGCGAAACCAATGGCGAGGAAGCCAATACAATTTCCGATGGCGGCATCATTCGCGGACCGGTGCTGGCCAAACGGCTCGCGCTGGTGTTCACCGGGCACACGTTTGCGGAGGGTGGCGAAACGATTCTCGATCAACTGGCCAAACACCGGGCGAAAGCGTCGTTCTTTTTTACCGGCGATTTTCTGGCGAATCCTGATTTCCGGTCGCTGGTTCGACGGGTGGTCGCCGACGGCCATTATCTTGGCCCGCATTCCGACAAGCATTTGCTTTACTGCGATTGGGATAAAATGGACCGAACGCTCGTTACCCGGGAACAATTCCGCGCAGATCTAAATGCGAACTTGAAATGGATTGGACGCTTCGGGGTGGATCGTTCCACGGTGCGCTTCTTCCTGCCGCCGTTCGAGCAGTTCAACCGCGACATTGCCGGTTGGAGCGCGGAACTGGGGTTGACGGTGGTAAACTTCACGCCCGGCACGCGCGCCAACGCGGATTACACGGGCGAGGCAGACAGCAATTTCGTTTCTTCCCAAACCATTTTCGACAGCATCGCGCAGCGCGAGCGCGAAGACCCACACGGGCTGAACGGATTTATCCTGCTGCTGCACATCGGCAGCGGACCGGGCCGGACGGACAAATTTGCAAGCCGTTTTGGCGAACTGCTCGATTTTCTGGTGGCCAAAGGCTACGCGTGCGTCCGGGTGGATGAGCTGCTCAAACCACAGGAAACGGTTTTTGTCCGCGCGAACCAGGTCGGCTACGGCGCGCGGGGGCCGAAGGTGGCCATCGCATTTTCAAAAGCCGCGCTCCCGGAAAAATTTTCCGTGGTGGGTGCCGTGTCACAAAAAGTTGTTTTCACGGGACAGACGAAATCAGTTTCCGGCGTGACGTGGGGACACTTCACCAATCACGCCGAATTGGATTTTGCGTCGCTAGAGAAACCGGGAAGTTATTTCATCCGTTGCGGCAGCGCCGTTTCGCCGCCATTCCAAATCAATCCGCATCCGCTGGCCGCATTGCCGGATGAACTGCTGGAATTCATGCGCGAGCAGCGCTGCGGTTACAATCCGTGGCTCGGCACGAATTGTCATCAACTTGACGGACGCACGGCTTATGGCCCGCTGACCAACGGCACGCCGCTGGACGTCACCGGCGGCTGGCATGATGCCGGCGATTTGCTGAAATATCTGCTGACTTCAGGCAACGCCACCGCGCAAATGTTGCTGGCTTACCAGTTGAATTTGCAGAGCGCGCACCACGAATCAATTTTCTCCGATCGAGTGGACGCGCTCGGGAATCCCGGCACGAACGGCGTCCCGGATGTTCTCGACGAGGCGCGTTGGGGGCTCGACTGGATGCTCAAGCTGCATCCCGCCCCGGACCAGCTTTATCATCAGGTCGCCGATGACCGCGACCATGCCGGCTGGCGCCTGCCGCAGAATGACCCGGTGGATTACGGCTGGGGCAAGGGCGGCGCCCGCGTGGTCTATTTTGCGGATGGCCGGCCGCAGGGTTTGCGGCGATACCAAAGCGCATCCACTGGCGTTGCCAATCTCGCGGGCCGTTACGCGGCGGCCATGGCCTTAGCATATCAGATCTGGAAAGACGATCCGCGGCAAAAAGATTTTGCGAAGAAATGTCTGCAGGCCGGAATGGAGGTTTATGAACTGGGCCGCGCCAAGGAAGGCGTGCAGCAGGGAAATTCCTACGGCTCACCGTATCGTTATGAGGAGACGACCTGGGCTGACGACATGGAATGGGGCGCGGCGGAATTGTTTCGCGCAACGGGCCAGGGCCACTATCTCGACGAAGCGAAACACTATGCAAAACTCGCCGCGGACGAAAGCTGGATGGGCAAGGAACAGACCGGGCATTACCAATACTATCCGTTCATGAACGCCGGGCACTTCCGGCTCTACGACCTCGTGGACGATGATTTCAAAAAGGTTCTGGCCGGCTATTACCGCGCCGGCATCGAGCGTTGTGTGAATGCCGGCGAAAAGAATCCTTATCGCATCGGCGTGCCCTTCATCTGGTGCTCGGACAATCTGACCGTGGCGTTGGTCACGCAATGCCTGATGTATGAGCGTATGACCGGCGATACGTGTTATCGCGAATTCGCCGCCGCGCAACGGGACTGGCTGTTGGGCCGCAATCCGTGGGGCACGACGATGTTCACCGGCATCGGCAGCGTGTTCCCGCAAGACGTTCATCTAATGACGGTGCAGTTGCTCAAACGTCCGGTGCGCGGCGCGCTGGTGGATGGGCCGGTGTATGAGCGCATTTTCAAATCGCTGAGAGGCGTGGCCATTCGCGAGCGGGACCCGCTGGCGGAGTTTCAGGGGCCGGCGGTTTATCACGACGACTGGGAGGATTACTCGTCGAACGAGCCGACGATGGACGGCACGGCCTCGGCTATTTTGATGTTCGTGCTTTGCAGCGAAGCCAATGAATAAGCGGTCGCGGATTTAGCGGACGTTTCCGACCAGCAAAGGTGGATTGGCGGTGGCGACCAATTGCACGCTGGGTTCGACGTTGAGCAGCAACACCTGGTCGCCGGCAAAACGGCAGGTGAGCGTGATGGCCAGTGGTGTTTCGTAGTAGGCGAGTTTCAGAGTGTAAGTGTCATCGGCTGTCCACGCGCCGCTGGCGGCAACCGGCTGTTCGACTGGCGCCGCGACCCACTCTTCCGCTCCGGCCACAAAAGCCGTCCGCCCCTTTTTCCATGCACCCGACCCGCAGGCGATGTGATACTCCTGACCGAGGCTGCGCACAACGAGGGTCGTGTCCGGTCCTTTGAAATCGAAAGTCACCGCATCAATGTTCTGGGCGTTGGTCGGGAAGAAATAAGTTTTGCCCGACGCTTGCGCGGCAATGGCGGTCGTGGTCGCGCCCTGCGGCTGGTGCAACGTCAGACCGGCCAGCGTGCGATTGAGTTCTTGGTCCGCTTCAGGATTAGCCGGCAACGGCGTCGCCTGCATCGCCGGGAGCAGTTTGTCCCAGATCAGGTTCATGACGGCCTGCATGTCCCTGGTCCCGCTGGTGATGGCGACGACGGCATCCTGTTCCGGCATCACGATGCAATACTGGCCGAACGCGCCATCGCCGCGGTACAGCCCATGCCGACAGCGCCAAAATTGATAGCCGTAGCCCTGGTCCCAATCGCTCGTTGGCTCACTGCCATTGGAAGTCTGCCGCGCCGTGGCCGTCTCCACCCACGATGCCGGCAGCAATTGTTTCCCATTCCACTCGCCTTTCTGCAAATAGAGCAATCCGAACCGCGCAATGTCCTCAGTCCGGATATTCAATCCCACACCGCCGAACGTGATGCCCTGCGGGCTCGCGTCCCACGTTGGATTTTCGATGCCGAGCGGTTCAAAGAGCCGTGGCCGGAGATAGTCGAGCACAGTTTCGCCCGTCACTTTTTGCACGATGGCGGACAGCATGTAACTGCCCGGCGTGTTGTAGATGAACAATGTGCCGGGCTTGCACTCCACCGGTGCGGCAAGAAATGCTTTGGTGATGCTTTCGCCTGAATGCGCGGAATTTCTCATCACCTCGCCCAACCGTGCCACGGTATTCGAATTCTGGCCGCTGGACATGATCAACAGGTCGCGCACCCGCATGGCTTTCAGATACGGACTGGGATCGGGCGGCGCGTCCTCCGGGAACAGGGAAATTACCGTGTCATCCAGGCTGAGTTTTCTCTCGGCGGTGGCCAGCCCGACAGCGGTGGAGGTGAAACTTTTGCTCAACGAAAACATCTTGTGCGGAATGTCCGGGCCGTAAGGCGACCACCAGCCTTCGGCCACGACGTGGCTGTGCCGCACCAGCATGAAACTCTGGATGGCTTTGGTGGTGACTGACTGCTGGTCGGCGGCCTGGACAAAATCGAGAATCGCTGAGGAAGAAATGCCCTGCTCTTCCGGCGTGCTGCGCGGCAAGGCGAGCGACGAATTTTCGGCGGACAGAGATACACCAGTGCAAGCCAGCAAAGACATAACGATCAGGTTTTTCATGGTTGCGGAACGGGCTCACGATATTTGTTTATTTCTGCGTGGCAAGCGCGTTCGTCTTTGGTTTAATTAGCCGTGCGATTATGGACTACGAAGCGGTCATCGGCCTGGAAACCCACGTCCAGCTCAAGACGAAATCAAAGATGTGGTGCGGGTGCGCCAATGCCTTTGGCTCGCCGCCCAACACCAACGTCTGCCCCGTCTGCCTCGGATTGCCCGGCGTGCTGCCCGTCGCCAACGAAGAAGCATTGCGGCTCACCGTGCTCACTGGCCTGCTGTTGAATTGCCAGATTCCGCCACGCGCAAAGTTCGACCGGAAGAACTATTTCTATCCGGACATGCCGAAGAATTACCAGATCACCCAATACGACCAGCCCTCGACCGCGAACGGCTACGTGGATTTTGAATTCAACGGCGGCATCGCGCGCGTCCGCGTCACGCGCGCGCACCTGGAGGAGGACGTCGGCAAGAGTTTTCATTTCGAGCGCAACAGCGGCGTGGATTTCAATCGCGCCGGCGTGCCGCTCATGGAAATTGTTTCCGAACCGGACATTACCAACGCCGACATGGCTTATGAATATCTCAACGCGCTCAAGGACATCCTGGTTTACGGCGGCGTGAGCGATTGCGACATGGAGAAGGGCATGGTGCGTTGCGACGTGAACGTGAGTGTGCGGCCGGCCGGATCAAAAGAACTCGGCGCGAAGATTGAAATCAAGAACATGAACAGCTTTTCCGGCGTGCGCCGCGCGCTGGAATACGAAATCCCGCGCCAGATTGAAGTGCTGAAAAAAGGCGGCAAACTGATTCAGTCCACGCGCCGGTGGGATGACGAAGCCGGCATCACGGATGAGATGCGCACCAAGGAACACGCGCACGATTACCGCTATTTCCCTGAACCGGACCTGATGCCGTTTGCGCCGACGGACCAATGGCTGGCGGAAGTGAAGTCGCGCGTCGTCGAACTGCCGCTCGCGCGCAAGCAACGGTTCATGCGCGACTACGGTCTGCCGGCCGGCGACGCTCAGACGTTCGTATGGGATTTGCCGCTGGGAAATTATTTCGAAGGCGCCGCCAAGCAGTCAAAGAATCCCAAAGCGGTTGCGAATTGGGTCATCAACAATCTGCGAGCGAAATTAGCGGAGGCAAAAAGTGGCGCAGACGTCCCCTCTGCGGCTTGTGCCGAAAACGCAGGCAAGACGCCTGCGCTACGACAGTTGAAATTCAAACCGCAGGCGATTCTGGAATTAGTCAATTTGGTGGACGCCAAAACCATTAGCAGTTCTACCGCGCAACAGGTGTTTGCCAAAATGTTCGATACCGGCAAATCGCCGGCGGCGATTGTTGAGGAAGAGGGTCTGGCGCAAGTCAGCGACGCCGGGGCGATTGAAAAATTATGCGACGAGGCGATTGCGGCGAATCCCGGCCCGGCGAATGACTTCAAGTCCGGCAAGGCTGCCGCGTTGAATTTCCTCAAGGGCCAGGTGATGAAACTGAGCAAGGGCAAGGCGAATCCGGCGCTGGTCGGTGAAATCCTGGAGCGGATATTGAAGGGGTAATATGAACCCCAGGACCATTTTCCGCCTCCTCCTGGTTGCGCTCATTTTCGTGTCGCTCGCATTTCCCGCCGCGGCGGACGAAAACCGTTGGTGGCCAACGCAAGCGTTTCCGAAGGCGGTAATCCGAACGACAAACCAGCAGGAGTTTCCCGAACCCCGCGTTGCGCTCCAGATGATGGTGCAGTCCGTGGCGGGATTGGCCGCCGAGGCGGTGAACGAGGGCCGCGGAGATGAGCTGGTCTGGGTCGATAACGGCGGGGGCGATCTGGAGAAATGGTATGCGCGCCTGTTCGCCCGGCATCCCGAGTTGGCAACGCCGGGCGCCTTTGCACCCTGGGAATTGGTGGATCGCTACACGAAGGAGGGGATCATTAAAGGCTACATCCTTTACCGGCGCGACCAATCCATGGGTAGAAACAATACGGATCGTCCGGGTATGAATTGCACCGTCAACGTGGCTACGAGTCTGGCTGGATTGCTCGACGGCATAATCGTGGACGAAGAATTGGAGCCAGCCGCGAAAGCGCACGGCCTCAAGCTGCTGTTGGATGTCCGCGAGAAATCACAACTCTGGTGTTTTCAAACGTATAAAAATCAGTTCAACCGCCGGGTGCTCTGCTTTCAAGACCCGCGGGCACCACACGTTCGCGACCTGGCCATCGCGCAAAAGGTGTTCACCGCTTATGGCAACGGCGAGCCGGCGTCGCTGGCGATGGCGTGGCTGGAACCGCTCTCGCCCATTCTGGGTTGGAACTGTGGTGATGAATTCGAAAATACCGATCTATCCTCCCGCTTTGGTGATATCCAGACTGCCACCGATTGGAGCCTGAATCTGCCGGTGCTCATGGCCGGCACCGAGAAGACCGCGTCGCCCAAGGTCGAGTGCCTGGACCCGCGAACGATTGACTGGAAGGACCGGCGCAGCGCCGTCGCGTTTGTTGATACCGATGGCGACAATGTGCAGTGGCTGGAGGGGAATTTCTTCGGCAACGACAGTTACTGGGGCAATCCCGCACGCGGGAAAATTCCATTCGGTTGGTCGTGCTGTTTTGCCCACCTGGTGCAGTTGTGCCCCGAAGCCATCGAGTTCGCGCAGTCGACTCGATCGCCAAACGACAGCTTCGTTGAATGGGGCGGCGGCTATTATTACCCCGACCATTTTGGCCTCAATCGCTCGAACCGCTGGGAATTGCTGGCGCAACATGCCCGGCGCACCTGGGCGATGATGAAGCAGACCAACACGCGAATCGTTGGTTTCAATTTTACCCGGCATGATTCCCCCGATGCGCTCAAAGCGTACGAAGTTTTCGCCGGGCAAACCGAAGGGCTGCTGGCCATCCTGGTTTTTCAATACGACCGGTACGAAGCCGGCGCAGGAAAAATATTCTGGGTCAAGGACCGCAACGGCATTGAGGTGCCGGTCATCACCGCACGCTATTCAATTTGGAATCATGAAAATGGACGGGAGCGTTCGGGCACTCCGGCCAAGGTCGCGCGCGAAATCCGGCAAACGGTGGAAAATACACCATCCGGCGATTTACCGCGCTACGATTGGGTGATCGCGCACGCCTGGTCGTGGTTTAAGAAATCGTCCAGCGACGACGAAAACGCCGAGGACATGCCCCAGGAAAACGCCGCGGCCCAAAGCGGCGAGCGCGGCTACGCGCCGGTGATGTGGTGCGCTCAACGGCTTCCTGCCGACATTCGCATCGTCGGTCCCGAAGAACTGATCTGGCGAATCCGCATGCAACATAATCCGCAACAGACCCGGAAACTGATTCAGGATTGGTCGGGCTGAGTTTTCTCAAAGGCCAGGTGATGAAAGTGCGCAAGGGCGAGGCGAACCCGGCCCTCGCCGGCGAAATCCTGGAAAAGAGGTTGAAAACCCAAATGCCCCCACCCAGACTCCCGCACGTTCATCCATGCCATGAAAGCCAAGCTGGTTCTGGTTGTCGCCGTTACGCCGTTGTGCGCATTTGCCGCCGACCAACTCTCTGCCGATTGGGTTGATCCCGACACCGGACACCGCATCATCCGGATTTCCACCCAACCGGACAGCGCGAGTTTTTATTTTCACCAGGAAATGTTCACGCCGCAGGGCGACAAAATGGTTTTCGATACGCCCGCCGGCATTGCTGCGGCGGATATCAAGACGCTGAAAGCCGGACCGCCGAAGCTGGACATTGTCGTCTCCAACGCCACCGCGATCGCCATGGCCCGCCGGACACGGGACGTTTACTTCCGACGCAACGGCATGTTGTGCGCGGCGAACGTTGACACCCACAAAGTCCGCGAAATCACGCGGGCACGGGCGCTGGCAATTGATTGTGACGAGACCTTCGTGGTCAGCACAACATTTGCGGAAGACCCGACGGGCAAAATGCCCAGACTGGCGCCGCGCGTCGTGCTGCCGCAACGCGAACGCATGTTTCCAGGCGTCACCAACCTCACGCCGGAGCAAGCCGCCGCGGCGCGAAAGGAGGATTATCTTTCCCGCAGGATTGCCAATCCGCGCTGCATGGCCTTTGTTTTCACCGACCTTCGCACCGGGACATCGGTCACCAACGGCTATCAATATGCCTGGCTGAATCATCTGCAATTTTCGCCAACCGATCCCAACCTGCTGCTTTACTGCCACGAAGGCACGTGGCATGAGGTGGACCGCATCTGGACCATCCGCACCGACGGTTCGGCGCAACGGTTGATGCATCGGCGTTCAATGGACATGGAAATTGCCGGCCACGAATTCTGGAGCCACGACGGCAAAACCATCTGGTTCGATTTGCAGACGCCGCGCAGCCAGGATTTCTGGATTGCCGGTGTGAACGTGAAAACAGGCAAGGAAATCCGCTATCACTTGGACCGCGACTGGTGGTCGGTCCATTACAACATTTCCCGGGACGGGAAATTGTTCGCCGGCGACGGCGGTGATCCCGGCCAGGTTGCGTATGCCAAAGACGGCATGTGGATCAACCTCTTCCGGCCACAACGGGACGGTTCCGTCATCGGCGAACGTCTGGTCAACCTTTCGCGCCAGAACTATTACGGAAACGACGGTGAACCGAATGTCCACATCACGCCGGACAACAAGTGGGTCATCTTCCGCTCGAACATGCAAGGTAAGTTGCACGTTTATGCCGTCGAAATTGCGCGGTCGCCGGTGCAGCTTGGTATTGGAGAAACGCACTGAAATGGCGGTTTCGAGCGCAGCTTCACTCCGTTGGTTTCGCCTTGGCCAATTCGACCGCAAAGGCGTAATCCGCCCCGAACATGTTTGAACGGAATACAACGTATTTCATGTCAGGCGTGAAACTGGGGTTAGGTTCGAGGCGATAGTTGTGCCGGGACATGTTGACCAGCCTCTCCGACTCCAGGTAACCGCCCTTGATGAGATTCTTCCCCAGGGTTTGATCACCGCGGATCATTACCGGGCGGAGCAGAATGATCCACGGGTCGCGGGGGTCGCCATCGCCGACGAACAGTTTTCCGTCGGGCGACGAGTTGTCATGGATGGATGATTCGCCGTATGCGTCATATTGCAGCCAGACGCGCTCATGGGTCTTGACGTTGTAGCTGGCGATGAACGAGACCCGGCCGCCGCGGGGAAAATGGAGTTGATAAAACACCGTCTCGCCGTCGGCGCCCCACCATTCGTGGCCGGCAATCTCCATCTCCATGATGCGTTGATGGACCAGTTCATTGTGCGTGCCGTCGGTGCGAATGGTCCAGATGCGGTTCACCAATTGCCAGTTGCCCTCGTGGCAATACATCAGGAGCGTCGGGTCCGTGGGCGAGAATTGCAGGTGGTTCAGCCAGTCGGTGTCGTGCTGGAGCAGGTTCTTGATTTTTCCGGTTTGCAGATTGATGGTGAACAGCGTCATCGGCAGTTTCGCCGCCAGCCGCCGGGCCATCATCTCGCCCTTGTTGATTGGCTCGCCGAGGTTGGTCTCGGTCATCCGGCCGTAATCCACCGTGCCGTCATACGCGCCACCGGCGTGGGCGTCACCCTCGATGCAGGTGCCGGCGCCGAGGGTTTCGTCGGCGTTGATGGCGCTCACGCCGGCGCGGCGCGGGAGGTCGGCAATCTTGCGGCTCACCCCGGTGTCCAGGTTGACGGCCCACAGCGCCCGGACAAACTGGTGGTCGGTCGCCCGGGTGTAGTAGAGGTTGGCGGATTTGTGGGCCACGACAATGGGCCGGGCACGGCCGGCGACCAATTGCGTTGCCTGAAAGGTATCCAGATTCAACATCGAAATGCCGTTGGGCGTGGTATAGGCCATTCGCTTGCCGTCGGGCGTGTAGCCGTTGACGTTGAAATAAAAGCTGTCGGAGCCTGGCTCGCGCGTGAGCCGAATGATGCGATGGCCGGTGTCCGGATCAATCCATTCGGTCGGCAGGTTGGTCGTGGTGTCCGCCCGGGCGCACAAGGCGAGCGCCCAAATCCCGGGCATGAAAATCCGGCGAAGCCGTTTTGTAATAAGCATGTTCAACGTTGTCGGTAAGCTGATTTATCCCATTTCGGATGCGGGCAAGCAAACCCAACGTTAAGTGCGATAACCTCCGCTTGGGCGGTCGAACCAGTGTGAGGTCAAATCTCAGTGGCGATCAATTCGATTCAAGCGCGCGGTAGAAGCCCTGAGACTGGGCGGCGGGGGCAGGATAGTAACCTTGGGCGCCTATCACCCAAATGCTGCCCGGCGCGGTCAGCCAAACCGAATCCGTTAGATTGGTCTGGTATTGGATCTGGTAGCTTTTGCCAGGAACGGCCGGCCATGTGAGATTGATTGGACTATTGGTTGAGGCCGCAGCCCAAAGGCGGAACACGGAGTTTGGATTAGTGGGATCCGTGCCAGTCAAATACTCCTGCAGATTGGACATCCCGTCGCCGTCGGCGTCGTCTTGGGCGCGAGACAGGTCGCCGGCCTGTCCGGTGGGATGGCCGAAATATTTCATCATCCACCAATCCGGAATGCCATCGCCGTCGCTGTCTACCAGGGCGGCATTGACGTCCACGGACGCACCGAAAACATCCGGCCCGCGATTGATATCACCGGGGACCAGGCCTGAATCCAGGTCCTGGAAGGCCACGGTCGCGCCACTGTCGCAAATCACTGGTCGGGACGCCCAGAGGAATGCTACGGAACTGTTCTGTCCTATGGTCAGCACCAGGTTCGAGGCCGTGAGGCGGTCGAGGAGGAACAAGTTCGGAGGCGCCGTGTTGTCTCCAATCACGGTGTTGGTGACGACGCTGCGGTACGCGACAAACCTTCCGTTGCCGCTCATCACGGGCGCATCAGACGATGCTCCGGCACTGCCGGTTCCCGGGCCGGCGAGGCCGACCAGTGTCAAAGTGCCGGTCTGAAAATCGCGCAGGTAAACTTTGTTGGTGCCGTCATCTCCGCCGGTCAGATTGGTGGTGGACACAAACGTCAGCCAGCGGCCGTCATCGCTCCAGCAGCCGCCGTTTCGGATCGGAGACAGGGTCGAGAACGAGAAAAGGTTGGCTCGAGTTGCGACGTTGTCCGCATAGAGCATGTTGGCGATTCGATAAACGATTTTCATCCCGGTCGGATCAATGGCTGCCGAGGTCACCGCACCGGCGTTAGTATAAATGTCGGTTCCCAGTTGGGTGTCCCGGATCTGCAAGCGGATGGTTGTGGTGCTGACACCAAAGGCGTAGGCAATGTAGCGCCCATTGCTGCTCAGCGATGGAGCAAAAGCGTAGTAATTTGCGCCTTTCAGTCCCGCGGTCTGTCCCAGATCCACGTCCCGCCAGTAGCTGTTCACGCCGCTGGTGAGTCCGGCAACCAGATTGTTCGCCTGGCTCACAAAGGTGACGAAGCGTCCATCCGGGGTGATCGCGGGATCGGAAGCATCGTCGTTCCCCGGGCTGACACCATCGCTGCCCACGCTGACCAGAACGGTGATTCCGGTTTGAAGATCCCGGCGGAATACATTGTCATTGGTGTTGACGGAGCCGGCGACCAGATTGCTTGCCGCGCTGAGGAATGCCACGAAACGGCCATTTGTACTGATGACCGGGCTTGTCGAAACACCACCCAGGGCCGAACCGCCGCTCAATCCTACACTCACCAGCAGGTTGGTGCCGTTGGCCAGGTCGCGCACGAAGACATCCTGCGTCTGGTTCGTGTCGTTGAAAATCAGATCATCCGCCATGCTGGCAAACGCCACCCACCGACCATCCGCACTGACCGACCCTTGAGCCAACGCGCTGAAACCGTCACCCGCCTGTGGAATTGCCATCGCATTCCGTTGCGAAATCAATTCCGTGGTGCCGCCGACGAAATCGCGCACGAAGACGTCGGTGGCGCGATTTATGTCCAGATTCACCAGGCTCCCGTCTGGACTGTCAAAGGCGACGCATTGCCCATCCGCGCTCAGGCTCAAGGACGTCAATCCATCGTCGGTCGAACCGATACCGTTCGTGTCCCCATCCACCAATTGCGTCGTGCTGGACAGCAGATTGCGCAGGTAAATATGAAAGCCATTCGACACCGCGTTGCCGGTCAGATTGGTGGCATTGCTCAGAAACGCCACCAACTGGCCGTTGGTGCTGATGACCGGCGTATACGACGTCGTGTTGGGCGGGACGCCGCCGCCGTTGTCGCTGACGAGTGTGTCCGTCGCGCTCTGGGAATCCCAGACATGAACGCTGGAATAACCCGAATTGAGGGCACCTTCATGGCTGACCAAAGCAATGAAGCGGCCGTCCGGCGTCATTTCGGGACCGTCGCCGTCATCAAAGATCGTGGACCAACCAATGCCGTTCGTATTGACTACCGCCGTCGTCGCCGCCACCGAATCATATTCCAACACGACCACCGCGCCGGTCGAACTCGCCGCGCCGGCTTTGAAAGCGACATAACGTCCGTCATCACTCAAACGCGGATGATATGCCGGCATGCCGCTTAAACCGAACATGGCTGAGACGATGGCTGCGGCATTGGTGCTGGCCCAGATCGTCGTACCGGCGAACCGGTCGCGCACATACACCTCCCCCTGGGAAGTGTTCGGGACCGCGGGAGCGAGGTTTGTGGCGAGGCTGAAGAACGCCACAAACCGGCCGTCGGGCGTGATGGCCGGCGTGGCCATAATCAAGTTCGGGCTGTTGCCGGAGGTGAGAATCGCCCCAACGCTCACGAGGCAATTTGTCCCGGCAATCAAATCGCGCACAAAAACGTCCGGCATGCCGTTGGTGTCACCCGCAACCAGATTCGACGCGCGGCTGATGAAGGCCACATACCGGCCGTCGGGAGTCATGACCGGGTCGGTCGAGGCTCCGTTTGCGGACCCGCCATTCGTTGACACGCTCACCAACACGGTTGTCCCGGCGAGCAGGTCGCGGACGAAGATGTCGGTGACCCCGTTCGTGTCGTTCGACACGAGATTGCTGGCGTCGCTTTGGAAGACGACAAACTGTCCGTTGGTGGAAACGTGGCCGAGCATCGAATTGCCATTCCCGCCGCCGGTGCTGCTCAAGTTGCCGGTGACCAGCGTGGTCGTGTTGCTGGCGCGGTCACGCAGGAACACGTTCAGGCTGTGAAAACTGTTGCCGCCGGGCGCGAAATCATTGGCCGCGCTGGTGAAAACGACAAAGCGGCCATCGGGACTCAGGCGGGGAGCAGCGGAACTATCGTCCCCGCCAGCCGGCAAAGGTACGGAAACGTTCCGCGCTGAGAGTAAGGCCACTGGTGATGCATTTACCGGAGCAACGAAGCTGCTTAACGCCATCAGCCAGGTTGCGATAACGAGTAATTTCCTGATAATAAACTTCGTGGCCGTGGAAACAGCGCACGAGGTTTGAGTCCTGAGAACAGAGCTATCAGCGGTACTGGTTTTCATGTCGCTTTGATGTTGAAAGTTCCATTTGGTTGATGCGCTTGGATGGATTCTAAAATGCCATTGGTTCAATCGCGCGGGACTACCGTCCACATGCCTTTCGGCGCGGTCAGTGTTCCGGTGCCGACGGTCTGTTCGATTTTGAGTGCGGCTACATGCCCGTCGTGAAAGGCATAGTTGAAAACGTTCTGGTGCGCTTGATACAAAAGACTGCCTTCATTCTGGTTGACGCTGGAATTGGGATCCTGTGCCTTCGCCGCAGGATCTATCTGATAGAGCGCCCCGGTGCCCTGTGGGCCGATGCAAACGCAAGTCCAGATGTTCAAAGCGATCTGTTGTCCGTGGGTGTTTTCACACAACAAAATGGTTCCGGCCGGATCGCGCACCACGGACGTCTTGTAGCCGCGGGCATTCCAGTCAGGCGCACCAGAACCCGTGTCGTTCCAGTAGATGCCTACGCCATGCATACTGGCCTTGTTCAGGTCTGGCAATGGATAGCTTTGGTTTTGGTCAGTTACTTGATAACCTGTTCCTTGGCTTGGCCCCACAGCGTTCATAGCGTAAGACCGGAGGGCAAACCATGGACTATTTCCACCTACAAATGTGACTTTTGGAAATGTATCTGCCGGGCAAACTTCAATCGAGAGCGCTTGGTTACCTTGCCCGACAAACACAACGCCCGATTGCATGGTTCCATCAGACAAATTGCCGCCGATGTATCGGTTAATCCAGCAGTCCCAGGCCATTTGGGTACCGGCATTATTGGCCCAGCCGGCCGGCGGGTACATATCGTTGTGGTCCTGCGCAAAGAGTTGGAAACCGACCTGGAGCTGTTTCAGGTTGTTTTGGCATTGGAGCCGCAACGTGTCTGTTTTGGTACCGGCGAGGGCTGGCACAAACAGCAGCGCCAGCAGGGCAAGCGTTCCAATCACCACGAGCAGTTCGGTGAGGGTAAAAGCATCGGCCGGCTGTTTCTTGACAGATCGTATCCAATTAGATTGCCTTGAACGGATTGATGGTTTCATAGACTTTTTCGCTTTTTTGTAATGATACTCGCCAGCACTGGGCAAATTCTTTCAAAAATCTCTTATCTAAATCTTCCTGATTCACAACGGGTTGCAGAATTGGGCAAACCGGCGCTCAATGAGGCGGGTGTTTCAGCAGCCAAATCAGGCGCCAGAGCATGCCGACAAGGACACAAAAGGCGATGAAACCACCGGCAATGCTGATGGCCCGGACCAAGCGTTGGTGGGCAGGATCCATGCGGGGACCGTAGTGGCCGAATTGAAAGGCCAGCAAGGTGGTCATCAGCTCGTCGGCGGATTTATACCGTTGCCAGGGATCAGCCCGGCAGGCTTTGACGACAATTTTGTTGAATTGGATCAAATCGCGGCCTTCCCGGTTGTTTTCCAGGTTGGCCGGCAATTCCGGGTAATCGTTCCGGTCCCGGCCGGTGCTGATTTCGTACAGGACTTTTCCCAGGGAATAAATGTCCGCCTGAATCGTCCCGGGACCTTCCGGCGCGATGAAGCCTTCCGTGCCGACATACGAACTGGGTTCGGACAGTTCAGCGACCAACCCGGTGTCCGCCAATTTGGGAAAACCGTTCACAAAAATAATGTTGCCGGGCTTGATGTCGCGATGAATCAAACCGTGCCGGTGCAGAAAACCCAGCGCTGACGCGATGGTCGCACCCAGCCGGATGCATTCGCCGATGGGCAGTCGCCGGCGTCCGGCCAGATCGTGTGCAAGGGTCCGGGGCTGATAACGTTCGGGGTTGATATTCTGGCCGGTGGCGACGTCGTCCGCCAGTTCCATGACGCAATAAAAATATCCGGCAGGCTCTCCGCCGCCAACGTGGAGGATGTCCACCAATCCGTCATGCTGGCGCGAAATCGGCTCGAATTTCATCACGCCGTCAAATTCCCCGCCGAAGGGATGTTTATTCCCGGAGGCTTTTTCGTACACGATTTTGATCGCGCGGTAAGTGCCCAGCACATTCCTGGCCAGCCACACTTCGCCACTGGCGCCGCCCCCGATGAGCCGGATAAGTTCATGATCCGGAACGACAGGCGGAACTGCCCGCGGGGCAGCCGCGTCCGGTTCTTTACGGGCAGGATTGGCGGGTTCGGTCATGCCGTTGACTCCGGTTGCACGTCAGCATCCATTCCATTTTTCCTCCAGCCGGCGGACTTCCTTTTTAAGCAGCGCCGAAATGCGATATTTCACCAGGTAAACCAGTCCCACGTTGACCCCCAACACCCGGGCCACATTCCCGACCGGCCATTGCTTGAGCACATACAAATCGAAAATTTGATAATGTTCCTCCTTGATGCGGGGTTTGATCTTTTCCAATGCGGCTTTCAGCAGGTTGGCCTGCCACTCTTCTTCCCAGGCGATGTCGGCGGTGGCGCCGGCCGGGTCGGGAATCTCCGCCGGGTCCGGTCGCGGCGGGTCGGCCACGGTATTGGAGGCGTCACCCCAACTGGCGCGGGTGCGTTTGCGCAACTGGTCAGCGATCCGCCAGCGGGTGAGATTGCGCAACCAGCCTTTAAAAGAACCCAGCGAACGGTCGCGCTTGAATTTGTGGATGTCCCGGGCTACAGAGATGATAGTTTCCTGTACCACCTCCTGCGCCTCGGCTTCCGTCAGGCCGGACTTGATGGCGACCGAATAAATCAACCGCCAGTAGGTGTCGAAGAAGTCCCGCCAACTTTCCTGGTCGCCCCGGTCTTCCAGGCGGCTGAGGAGGCTATAACGCGTGGGAATCGGGTCTTCCACCAGCAACGTCATGATACAATTCATACACCGATAACTCGTGGAAGGCGACGCGTTTCTTTCAAAATTAATTCAAAAAACTTTGTGCCGTCGTCGCTTCGTGATTTAATGGTCGGACATGTTTTCAGCAGCGATCGATTCGGTTCACTTTACCGGTATCTGCGGCACTGCCATGGCTTCGGCAGCAGTGGCGATGAAGGACAAGGGTTTCGCCGTCACCGGCTCCGATCAGAATGTGTATCCGCCGATGTCCACGTTCCTGGCGGGCCGGCAGATCGAGGTGATGAATGGTTATGCGGAACGGAATTTGGCGCACAAGCCGGACCTGGTCATCATTGGCAACGCGATTTCGCGCGGGAATCCGGAAGCGGAGTTCGTGCTCGATCACAAAATGCGCTATTGCTCACTGCCGGAACTGCTCAAGGAATATTTTATCCGGGACAAACGCTCCATCGTCATTACCGGCACGCACGGGAAAACCACGACGACTTCACTGCTCACGTGGGTGTTCGAGCACAACGGGCTGAATCCGGGTTATCTCATTGGCGGCATCCCCAACAATCTGCATCAGGGGGCGCGTTTCACAGACAGTGAATGGTTTATCATCGAGGGCGACGAATATGACACGGCGTTTTTCGACAAGCGGAGCAAGTTCGTCCATTACCTGCCGGAAATCGCCGTTATCAACAACCTCGAATTCGATCACGCCGACATTTTTGCAGATTTGGACGCCATCAAAAGATCCTTCTCACATTTTATCCGGCTCGTTCCCCGCAACGGCCTTTTGCTGGGCAACGGTGATGATGCGAACCTCGCGCTCCTGCTCAACGTCACGCATTGCCCGGTCAAACACTTCGGCCTGGGAGAAAATAATGCGATCCGCGCCTTTAACCTCCGCTATGGTCCGACGGCGACCGAGTTTGAAATTCCCAGCTTCAAATTTCACCTGAACCTGATTGGCGAAATCAATGTGCGCAACGCCCTGGCAGTCATTGCCTGCGCCAAGCATTGCGGGTTGAAGAACCATCAAATCCAGTCCGCGTTCGACACCTTCCAGGGCATCAAACGGCGAATGGAGGTGCGCGGGATTGCGGGCGGCGTGACCGTAGTGGATGATTTCGGCCATCATCCGACGGCGATTCGCGAAACGCTGAAGGCATTGCGGCTGAAATATCCGCGCGAAAAGCTTTGGGCGATTTTCGAACCGCGCTCAAATACCACACGGCGAAACGTTTTCCAGACCGAACTGGCCAGCGCTTTTGCCGAGGCCGATGCGGTGGTGGTTTCCGAAGTCGCGCGGTTGGAACAAATTCCCGTCGGCGAACGGTTGAATCCTGAAAAATTGATGGAGGATTTAAAAACGGCCGGCAAAAACGCGGCCTATATGCCCGAGGTAGATTTGATTGTCACGCATGTCGCAAAAAATGCTCAAGGGGGGGACATTGTCTGCATTTTCAGCAATGGCGGCTTTGGCGGAATACACGGAAAACTACTGGAACGCCTTGGTAAAACGTAACAATTAAGTCACCGAATCTCCATTTTTCCGCCACAAACCGGTACTATTTTCTGGCACATGAATTGCGGCATCGCGGACATGGCCAAAAAGGCGAATTTAGCAAAGCAGTGGCAAGAAGCAGTCGGTCAAGCCGAGGTTACAGAGCGGCAACCTTCCCCTCCCGGCGCGGCCCTTTACCTGATGCAGCTTCGTTCGGCGGCGCGCAAGGTTTCTCCGCCCCGCCGCCGGTTGGCCGTAGCCGTAGAGCGCGAGTCCGATGCAGAGGCTCCGCACCCGGTCAAAATCAATCGTTCACGTTGACCGAAATCGGGGCACTGTACCGTCAGTGGCGAACGCCTTGCGGAATGGTGTGCGGTTCTCACCGAAACTCCACCTGTTCAAAACCCGCTTGGAGGAGGAATAATTTCAATTCCAGTCGCGCCCGTTGATCGGCATCGTCCAGAATCCCGGCATTGCGCGCCGCGCGCTGGATGTCGTCCACGGCGTTTGCGCGGGCGGTTTGCTCCAGGTCCTTGTCGAACAGGCGCAACATGCCGGTAGTGTGGTCAATCACCTGGCTTTGTTTGTCGTCGAGATAGGCGTCGGTCACTTGCGGCGGTGGCAATTTGATCGAGATGTTCTTACCGGAAATCGTCACGTCGTCGGCCGTAATGCGTTTGAGGTCAATGCCGGCCTTGACGATGCCGTGCGCCAGCAGGAGCACGCGGCTCTCGCCGTACCATTTCATGTCGTCCAGGATGACGACTTTTTCCATGACGTATTTGACCGTGACGAGGTCGGACAGGGTTTGCACCTGTTGCACGACCGTCGCGGTATTTTCGAACCGTAATCCCGTTCCGGTTTGAAACCAGCGCGAGACGGTGAATCCGAGGTAGATCCCGAAGAACAGGACGGCCAGACCGATAGTTGTCCAGAAAATCTGTTTTAGCCGCTTCATGAGGGGAATGTAATCCGTTCGTGCCCGTTGCAAAGCCCAATTTGACAAGTTCCATCCAGCAACGCAGGCAGGATGCCCGCCGTACCCTTCAAATCGTGTTCTTGAAAAAATCCATTCCAGCTCTCGCTTGGCTAAGAGCGTAACTCCTTAATCCCGTTTTGCCACAAATCGAAGTGATACAGCGCGACGACAACAAGGGAGTGGCCGATTTTTTCGTCGGCCACCAGTTTGGGCAGTTCAGCCACCGGCACGAGCTTGGTCACCAAATCCTCGCTGTGGTCCCAATCCACGTCATGCCGCAACCGGCAGTTTTCAATCAGCACGGTAAATGTGCGGTTACTCAGGATGGCCGGGTTTGACCAGATTTTGCCAAGCAGACGCGCATTTTCACCTTCGTACCCGGTTTCCTCGCGCAATTCACGCGCGGCGGTTATCATCGGGTCCGTCTCGCCGGCATCCATCATGCCCCCGGGAATTTCCAGCTCTACTGTGTTCGAGCCGTGCCGGAATTGTTCGATCATCACGAGCTTCTGGTCGGCCGTGAGAGCGATGACGTTGACCCAATTGACGCTGTCGAGGACAAAGAAGTCATGTTCCTCGCCGGTGCGCGGAGAGAGGCTCACATCCGAGCGCAGTTTGAAGATGCGGAAATCGCCAAGGAGCGTCGAACGGATTTTTTTCCAGGGCTCTGGCATTTTTGATTTACGAGATACGATTTACGATTGGCGCGACAAATGGCCGCGATGCGGCAAATCGTAAATCACCAAGCGTGAATTCAAAGCCCTTTTTCCTTTGCGGACCAACCTTGGCGCATCAAGGTCAGCAGATGTTTCAGCGCGTCCTCGTAAGTCCGGCCTTTTTGCTCGCTTAGCTGACGGGCGCGTTTGTCCAATTGCGCAGCCATCTCGGCGGATTTTTCAGCGGGACAGCCGAGGTCGACCAGAAATTTTGCGAGTTCGGAAATTTCCATGGCTCGAAAGGCAGGAGTTTAACCGTCAGTGTGCTGCCGGCATGCAAAGCGCCGGCAGGCAGGTCGACCTCGACTCATTTCGCCGCGTCACCCGAGACGATTTTGATGCTGACGACCCCGACGCGTTTTCGTGGCTTGCTTTGCTCGCCGCCGCCGCCGGGGCCGACGGGTGTGCCGGCGATTTTGGCAAGCACATCATCACCCTGGACCAGTTTGCCGAACGCGGTGTATTGACGGTCGAGAAACGAGGCGTCGCCGTCACAAATGAAAAACTGGCTCCCGGCGGAATCGGGATGGGAACTGCGGGCCATGGACATGACGCCACGCTGGTGCGAGCGGTCGTTAAACTCAGCCTTGATCGTGTGACCGGGACCGCCCGTGCCCCAGTGGCTTTCCTGGTTTGCGTCCCTGGTGAGCGGATCGCCGCCCTGAATCATGAAGCCTTTGATGATGCGATGAAAACAGGTGCCGTCGTAGAAACCCTTTTGGGCGAGCGTCTTGAAATTCTCGACAGTCTTGGGCGCGACGTCGGGCCAGAATTCAATGACCATTTCACCTTCGGTGGTAGTGATGTGGGCAAGTTCTCTCATAAAAAATGCTCAATTATTTTTTGGGTTCCGCCTTGTTGCTGTCCGCCGGAACAATTGTCGCGGACTTGATGTAATCAAGGTTCGGAAAATCTTTTTTCAAGTAAGCGTTGCCATCGCTCTGAATGCGGCCCTGGTTCGGTCCTGAACCAGACGGCGGTCCGTCGCCATACTCGCCGTTGATCTTGTCCACCACGCCCATCCCTTCGGTCACTTTGCCAAAAGGTGAGAAACCCATGCTGTCGAGGTTGATATTGTTGCCGAAGTTGATAAACAACTGCGTGGTGCGCGTATTGGGCCCCGCAGTGGCGAAGGTTATGGTGCCGCGCGTGTTGCTGCCTTTGACGGGATCGTCTGGGATCGTCGCGTCGCGCCATTTCGCGGAGACACTCGGGTCGCCATGTATGCCGAACTGGCACATGAAGCCGGGAATCACCCGGAAGAAAGCGACATCCTTGAAGTAACCGGACCGAACCAGATTGAAAAACCGGTCCGCGCCGTTGGGCGCCAGCGCGCGGGTGACTTCGATGGTAAACTTCCCCTTGGTCGTGTCGAACTGTGCCTTGAAAGTTGCGGGCGCTTGATCTGTGAGCACGGCGGGGTCGGTAAAGCCCGGCGTGACGGATAAAGGCATCTCCTTGCTATTCGCCGGCGACTGATCGGTTGGCGGGGGCGCCTGCCGATATGTCAAACCTAATGCGCCGGCAGCAACGAGACCGGCGAGGCAAATCCAAATCCATGGTTTCATTGGCCGGAAATTTCCCACAGGAATGATGAAAAGTCACGTCCCGAAATGCGGGCGGTTTACCTCCGCGCCGGCGGCTTTCCGCTCTTGTCCATCGAGCGCGTAATCAGGCTGCCATGGTCGGCTTTGTGCGCACGGCCCAACATCAATACCACCAATACACCCGCCATGCCTAAAAGCACTCCGCCAATCATCAGGGCTTTCAGGGTGCTCAAACTGGAATTTTCCGGCGCTGGTAGCGGCGGTGGTGGGGTGGTCTTCGCCGGACCAGCCGCGGCCGGAACCACCGGGCTGACTGGCAGGGCCACCGGCACGTTCGTTGGCTTCACCGTCGCAAAGAGTGGCGACGGATTGGTTTCCACGTTTGTGTTCGCGTTGGTGAGTGACGCGGCCACCGTCGGCGGTGGTTGATTGGTGATCGGCGGGGGCGGCGGCGGCAGCGCGGGCTTGGGTGGCGGCGCATTGGTTGCCGTCCTGGTTCCGATGACGATGAGCGGCGGTGCTTCGACGGATGGTCGCGGTGGCGATGGCGGCGGCGCATTGGTTATCGCCAGGGGTGGTTGCGGCAACGGCGGAAATTCAGGAAAGTTGACCAGTGCCGGTGGCGAATCCATGGTGCAGCCGGTGTAATTGCCCAGTTGCGAACGCAACACCAAGAGGAATGGCTGCCCCCGTTTTTTGCGTTCCGCGCGCTGTTGCTGAAAAACCCGGTTGATGTCGGAGTCGTATGGCGTTCCGGTCATCTGACCGTATCCATCGGAGAAGATCAACACTGTCAACCGGTCGGAGTTTTGCACGACCCCGTTCAAAGAGGGGCGCAAGGCGTCAAAACTGGTTTTTTTTGAGTAACGTTGATTGGTGACGAAGCCGAGGATATTCGCGGAAATCTTGGCCGCGTTCTCCGGTACCCAAGGCTGCACCAGATGATCAGCGCGTAATTCCTGGCCAAAGGTCCACACCGCAATGCTGTCGCCAGCGCGTAACTGACCCCGCATGCTGCTCGCCAGCAGGGAATCGACCATGAGCTGCGCAGCCGGCAGGCGCGACTTCATGTCCGACGACGTGTCGAATACAAGGAGAAAACGGTTCTCGACCGGTTGCGTCTCCGGCTGGGCGGGGGCTTTGGAGATTAAAAAAACGCCTGCCAGGAGGGCGGCGACAATTCGCAAACAGCGGAAAGATCCATTTCGGCTCATTATCGTGTTCATTTTAACTGGCGACGCGAACGGTGATTGAACCGATTCAGTTCGCTACGGTTGTGGTCTCGCAGGTCGTCCTCCAATTCGACCAGCGCATGGTCAATCATGCGAGTAAAATTTGCGCAGCTGGCTACCGAGCCGCCCATGCCACTGACCACATTGCGCTCGGCGTGGTCGTCCGTGACCACCAGCACTTCGCCGTAATCGTTGAAACGATGCGCGGCGCGCTCTATCATCTGATCGGCGGTCTGCCCCTCGCGCGAAAATAAGATTTCCACTGCCGAATCCGCTTCACGCCTGGGCACGCGGGCCAACGCTAACGCGCCGTCAAAAAAAACCGTGATTGGAGTGCCCGTGGCGTCTTGATAACGCGTGAGCACATGGATCAGTTCCCGGCGCGCGCGTTCCGAATGGCGCGGGCAGCCTGGAGCCAGATCCGGCCAGTTGTGCAGGAGGCTGTAACCATCCACCAGAATCCGTATCAACGCCATGCGCGCATCGTAACCATTTGCCGTGCCAGCGAAAAGGGCAAATCCGGAACGATGGAAACGCTTTGTTTTTTTGCGCCGCATGCGGTTAAATGAATGTCCATAAACGGACATGGCCAACGCACAACGCATCTTTCAGAAATCGAACCGGCGCATCGCGGCGCTGGCACTGGTGGTCTTTGCGCTGGACCAGTTAACCAAATGGCTGGTGCTGAAAACGCTCCCGGCGTATCACGAAAAAATAGTCATTGAAGGCTTTTTCAAGTTTGTGCATTGGGGCAATACGGGTGCGGCCTGGAGCCTCTTCAGCGGGAACAATATCACCCTCGCCGTCGTTGCTTTGCTGGCGCTGGTCGCGTTGTTCCTCACCCGTCATCATTTTGATTCCCACACGCTGCCCGGTCAGATTGCCTTTGGCCTGATTTTTGGCGGCATCGCCGGCAATCTCACCGACCGCCTGTTGCCCGGCCGCCATGAAGTCGTGGATTTTCTCCGGTTCTATCTGCAACAACGTGGTGGCGACGAAATCGGGTTTCCCGCGTTCAACGTCGCCGACACGGCCATCTGCACCGGCGTGGCGCTGATTTTCCTTATCACCTGGCGAAATGAGCGCGCCACCAAACCTGCGACAAGTGACAAGTGACGAACGAGGCGAAAAAATCCCGACAGCTGCCCACCCCGCGTTTCGTGTCCCCGACCACACGTCACTCATCACACTGAAATGTCCGAGTGCACGGAGAGTTTCGTCGTCGAGAAATCGGTTCCCTCCGGGCGGTTGGACGCATTTCTGCGCGAAAAGTTCCCGGCTATCTCACGCGTTGCCCTCAAACGATTAATTGAGCAAGGCCATATCCGCATCAATGGCCAGTCCATCAAGCCCACACACAGCCCGCGTGCCGGCGAACGAATCGAAGTCCATTGGCCGGAAGCCCGGTCGGCTGTGGCCCAACCGGAGGAAATGCCGCTCGACATTCTTTTCGAGGACAAATCGCTGCTGGTTCTGAACAAACCCGCCGGGCTCGTCGTGCATCCGGCCGCCGGAAATGAAGAACATACGCTCGTCAACGCGCTGCTTTACCATTGCCGGGGTTCGCTCAGCGGTATCGGGGGTGTCACACGCCCGGGAATCGTCCACCGCCTGGACAAGGAAACCAGCGGCTGTCTGGTGGTTGCCAAAAACGACGAGACGCATCAGGCACTTTCCGGGCAGTTTGCCGCACGCGAGATCGGGAAAATTTACAGCGCGATAGTGTGCGGTGAACTCGCACAAGACGGCGGCGAAATCCACGCGGCGATCACACGCCATCCGACGCATCGCAAACGCATGACCGTGCGCGAAGAGTCTTCCGGGCGCGCCGCGCACACGAGCTGGCGTGTGCTCGAACGACTGAATTCCGCCACATGCATCGAGGCGCAATTACACACGGGCCGCACCCACCAGATTCGCGTGCATTTCCAATTTCTTGGCCACCCGGTCGTTGGCGATGAGACTTACGGCTCGCGGCAAAACAAGCGGCTCGTGGAACTGACGGGCTACGAAGCGCCGCGAGTAATGCTGCACGCGCGCGAACTTTCGTTCATGCATCCGCGCACGGGAAAGGAAATGAGCTTTGAAGCGCCGCTGCCGGAGGACTTCCGGGCGGCCTTGAAGTGCCTGCGCGCGCGCCGGGCGTAGCAGTTGGCGGGGTGGCGTGCGACGCGAGCGCCGCGTCACTTCTCGTTGCTCCCGCGATTATCAATCACTTCAACGAACAACGTCTGCGGTGACTTCCAAAAGCTCTGATAGGCTTGCGCCAGATCGCCGGCCGAATAATTGGTTGAGACATTCACGGTCCACCACCAGCCCGGCTTGAAGCCCGTCCGGCCTTGCCCCCACACCTCGACTCGGCGATAGCCCAACACATTCAGATTCGAGTGGAGCAGCTTGCCGAATTCGATCACGGCGTCATCGCTCGGAATCATCTCCCATTCCTCCTTGGCGCTGATTTCGCCGTTTGCCTTCATCAGGTAGTCCTTGGTTTTGACTGAAGGCGTCCAGAATTCCATCTGGCGGTTCTCGCCGAGAATCGTCTGACTGCCGTTGGTTTCGACCACCACCGGGATCCAAAGTCGCCGCGACGATTCGGAATGTGTCGAAGCGACGAAATAGGCAACGATGGCAATCGTCGCGCAGATAAAGAAAACAGGCAGGGCGCCGCACGACGTCCGCTGGCAGGCAGCGGCACCGGGGTCCTTTTGCAGTGGCTCGGTCATACGCGCGTAGGGTTTGTTCCAACCAGCAAATGGGGACGCATTTCCGTTGGTGACGTTGGAGAGTCTAGTTTGAAATTTCGGTCTTGTCGAGAAGAGTTTTGTTCGGGTTTCAGGAGTAGAGGGCTGCAGCCGGAAATCATCCAGGCGAGTGGGTATTTCCCCACCGAAAATTTGTTCGCCTGTCAGACGAGGTTTTCGCATATTGTGCGGCAATGAAATCCATGACGGGTTACGGGCGCGGCGAGTGCGCGCGGGACGGCTTCAAAGTCACGGTCGAACTCAGTTCGGTGAACCGCAAACAGGCCGAGATTTATGCGAACCTCCCACACGAGATGGAAATGCTCGAAGCCCCCATCCGCGACACCATCAACCGCCTCGTCGCGCGCGGGCGCGTCACGGCGCGTGTCTCGCTGCATGCTGGCAACGGCAAGCTTTCCGCGCGAATGCACCTCAATGCGCCGCTGGCCAAAGCCTACGCGCGCGAACTCAACCGCCTCGCCAAACAGCTGAAACTGCAAGGCAACGTGACCCTGGACCATCTTGTGCGCGCACCGGGTGTTTTTCAGACGGATGAAGAACTCGCCGGGGCGGAAAACTTGTGGCCAGCGGTCGAAAAGGCTTTGAAACAGGCGCTCGCTGCGCTGCTGAAAATGCGTGAACGCGAGGGCGCTCATCTCGCGTCGGACCTCGCGATGCACATCGGCGTCATGCGCCAATGCGTGGGACGAATTCAAAGGCAGGCGCCGCGGGCGACCGAACGTTACCGGCAGCAACTCATCGACCGCATCAAAAACGCGGGGCTGGAAACGCCGGCAACGGATGACGAACGGGTGTTGAAGGAAGTCGTTTTCTTCGCTGACCGCTCGGATATTTCCGAAGAGCTGACGCGGCTGCGCAGCCATTTTCAGCAGTTCGAAGACTGCCGGAAGATGAAGGAGCCGGTCGGCCGCACCCTGGATTTTCTCGCCCAGGAAATGAACCGCGAAGTCAACACCATCGGGTCCAAGGCGAACGACGCGCTCATCTCGCGCGAAGTTGTCACGTTGAAGGCGGAGCTGGAGAAATTCCGTGAGCAGGCGCAGAACGTGGAATGAAAGACGCCGCTCCAAAGTCCGGAAACCAGGGTCCTGAACGGACACGTGAATTTCCCGCACCGCTGTTGATATTAATTTCTGCGCCGTCCGGCGGCGGCAAGACGACCTTGTGCCATCAGTTGCTGGCGGCACGACCGGAGCTGACGCGCGCCATCACCTGCACCACGCGTGCGCCGCGGCCCGGCGAAAAGGACGGCGCGGATTATTATTTTTTTCAGCCGTCCGAATTCCAGCGACGTCGACAGGCCGGAGAATTCATCGAACACGCCACCGTTTTCGGCTGGAGCTACGGTATCCTGCGGTCCGAACTCCTGGGCAAGTTGCGTTCCGGCCGGGACGTTTTGTTAAACGTGGACGTGCAGGGCGCGGCGACCATCCGTGCCCGGGCGCGGAGCGAGCCGGAACTGAAGCCCGCGCTGGTGACGGTATTTTTGACGCCCCCCTCAACCACTGTGCTGGCTGAGCGGCTGAAGAAGCGGGCTTCAGACTCCGCGGAGGAAATTAAAAAGCGGCTCGGCATCGCGCGGCAGGAAATTGCGCAGTGGAAAAATTTCGATTACCTTTTGATCAGTTTGTCGGTTCATGAAGATTTGCGGCGGATGCTGGCCATTATTGATGCGGAGAAAATGCGCGGGACGCGGTCGCCAGCGCCGGAATTTTGAATCGAGGCCTTTAGTTTAAAGGCCGGCTCGGGCATCAGACTGGCAGAAAGAAGGATCAAGATGAAGAGAAACATCGTTCTCGGCGTGACCGGCTCCATCGCTGCGCACAAGGCGGCGGATCTGGCCAGCCTGCTGACGAAACAGAAGTGCAGCGTGCGTGTGGTAATGACCGCCGACGCGCAACGGTTCGTCACGCCGTTGCCTTTCAAAGTGCTCTCGCGTCATCCGGTCGTGATCGGTCTTTACGACGAAGAGGAAGGATGGAAACCGGCGCACATTGGAATGGCGGATGAGGCGGACCTTTTGCTCATCGCGCCCGCGACGGCGAATGTGATTGCGAAACTGGCGCATGGCATCGCTGACGACGCGCTGACCTGCATCGCGCTGGCACTGAATCCGAAGGCGAAAATATTAATTGCGCCGGCGATGAACGGCAAAATGTGGTTGCACCCGGCCACGCAGGAAAACGTCAAAACGCTCAGTGCGCGCGCCGTGGAATTCATCGGCCCCGATGAAGGAATGCTTTCCTGCGGTTACGAAGGGGTCGGCCGGCTGTGGCCTGTCGAGGCGATTGCTGAATGCGCCTTGAAAGTGCTGCGCTGAAAAATTGTCCCCGGCGGTGAAATTATGAAATCAAGCCACCGGCAATGGCTGAAACGGTTTGCCGCGTTGCTGGAGATTCCGGCACCCGACCCGCCGCGCCTGCTTCGCCGCATTGAAATCATGGAGCGCGACATCATTCTTCCTGTCAAGGCGGGCTTCATCGGCATGATTTTTTATTCGTTCTGGCTTGAACATTCGTTATGGAAAGGGCAGAACTGGAGTCTGCTGGACATCACGGTTGAAACAGTTCAATACATTTTATGGTTTTATATCCTCATAACGTTGGTGTTGGCGTTGCCGATTCTGGATGTGCGGCGTCGGCCGCTGGCGCTGGTCCAGTGGACGGTGGTGACCAGCAGCCTGGTGGATGGTCTTTTCATCGCAGGCATGACGCTGATCACCAGCGGATTTGACAGTGTTCTGATCTGGTTGTTTGTCGTCTTGATTGTCCGCAATGCGGCGAGCGTGCCGCCGGGCTTTTCTCAATTGTTTCTGAATTTCGCTATCAGCCTTTGCTACGTGCTGGCCGCCATTCTTGACGTTTCCATCACGAACAATCTGGATGACACGACACGCCATGCACTGGAATCGCAGGACTTTCCACTGCATGAGAATTTGGGAGAGCCGTTCGTGCTGCGCCTCGTGGTTTTATGGTTGACGGCGATTTGTTGTTACGGTGCCCAGGTGTTGTTGGAGCGCCAGCGGCTGGCCGCCGAGGAAGCGGAAGAATTTGCCGCTCGCGAGGGCCAATTGCGCTCCGCCGGGCGGCTCGCCGCCGAATTCGCCCACCAGATCAAAAATCCACTCGCCGTCATCAATAACGCTGTATTCTCGCTTCAACGCTCCCTTCGCGATGGCAAAATGTTGGTCGCGCCGCAGGTCGAAATCATCCAGGAAGAGGTCGCCCGCGCCGACCGCGTCGTGACGCAGATCATGGGCTACGCGCAGTTGAGCGAAGGCCATGTCGAGAAGCTCGACGTAATTGAGGAGCTGGATCATGCCATTGCGCAGGTTTTTCCGCCGGCGGTGCCGACCGAAATCAAAGTTCGCCGCGAATACGGGCATGGCTTTCCGCCCCTGCTCATGCAGCGCGGCCACCTGTCCGAGATTCTCGTAAACCTTTTGAAAAATGCGCGCGAAGCGGCGGGTGAAAAGGGAAACGTGTTCGTCACCGCGGATTGCCGCCGCGACCATTCCGTTGAGATTTCCGTGCGTGACGACGGTGCGGGCGTTCCCCCCGACAAAGTCGGGCGCATTTTCGAGGCGTACTACACGACCAAGGAACGCGGCACCGGACTCGGCCTCGCCATCGTAAAACACAACGTCGAGCTTTACGGCGGCAATGTGCGGGTGGAATCAGAGCTTGGAAAAGGCGCCAAATTTGTCGTAATCTTTCCAGCGAAGGCCTTGATGAAGCTATCCCTGAAATGAGCTTGCCCTTACCACCTGTGCTCGTTGTGGACGACGAAAAGAACATGCGCCGTTCGCTCCAAACACTGCTGGGCGACGACGGCTACGCCGTGCGCGCCGCCGAATCCGCCGAGGAGGCGCTTGGCCTGCTTGCGGACGGTGAGTTTTTGATGGTCATCACCGACGCGCGGCTTGGCGGCATGAGCGGTTACGAATTCCTGGCCAAGGCGCACGGCCGGTGGCCGGACTTGCCTGTGCTCATGCTCACCGCTTATGCCACGCCCAAACTCGCTGTGGAAGCCATCAAGTCCGGCGCGATTGATTACGTGAGCAAACCGTTCGCGCCCGAGGAATTGCTGCACGCCGTTGCGCGTTGCGCCGAGCGCCATCGGCTTTTGCGCGAAAATGCCGCGTTGCGTTCCCGCACCGGCGAGATTTTCAGCCTCGACCAGATCATTGGCGATTCACCCAAGATGCGCGAATTGAAGCAGCTGATTCAGAGCGTTGCGCCCACCGACACCCGCGCGCTCATCCTCGGCGAAAGCGGGACCGGCAAGGAACTCGTCGCGGGCGCGCTGCATGGGTTGAGCGGGCGGCGCGGGGCTAATTATATTCGCATCAACTGCGCGGCCATTCCGGAAACACTGCTCGAAAGCGAACTTTTCGGCCACGAAAAGGGCGCGTTCACCGGCGCGCTGAAACAAAAACCCGGTCGGGTTGAAGAAGCCGATGGCGGCTCGATCTTTCTCGACGAGGTTGCTGACATGAGCAAACCGCTCCAGGCCAAACTGCTCCGGTTTCTCGAAGATGGCACGTTCACGCGTCTGGGTGGCACGCAGGAACTCCGCGTCAACGTCCGACTCATCGCCGCAACCAATCGTGACATCGTGCAAGCCATCGCTGCCGGCCATTTCCGTGAAGATTTGTTTCACCGTTTGAACGTGGTGCAATTCCGCTTGCCACCGCTGCGCGATCGCGGGGACGACATTTTATTGCTCGCCGAACATTTTTTGAGAACGTTTCGTGCCGGGCTGAACAAAGACGTGGATGGCCTCACGCCGGCGGCGCGTTCCAGGCTGCTTTCCCACACCTGGCCCGGAAACGTCCGCGAATTGCGCAACGTCATCGAACGCGCGTTGATTCTGGAAAAGACGCGCGCTGTCCAGCCATCCAGCCTGCCGGATTTCCAGGTCGAAGCGCACTTGCAGAAGGCCCCGCTCCAGCTGTCGGCGCCCGATGAATCGCTCGACGATACGCTGGCCCGTTTGGAGCGCGAATTAATAACCCGCGCGCTGGAACAACATGATTTTAATCTGACGCGGGCGGCCGAAGATCTTAAGTTGACACGCCATTCGCTCCGTTACCGGATGCAGCGGCTGAATATGAATGTTGGTGACAACGCAGCGGGCGAAGTATCGGAAGCCGCCAACCGTCAAATTTCCGAGAGCTGATTTCATCTCGAGGTTATGGAACATGGATTGCCAACCGTAAGCCCGACGACAGCAACTTGGATGAATTTTCTCGTCATGGCCGGCGTGTTTATACTGGTTGCCACCAGCGCGCTGATCTGGGTTTTCTATTTTCGCAAGCGGCGACACAAGCACCGCCACAAGCACCGCCACCACCGCGAGCGGCGGGCGGTCAATCCCACGCTGGCCCAAACCCGTGGATTGCCGCCCGTGCGACCGCCGGAGCCACCCGGCGGGTCGCCGTCGCAAACACACTGACCGCGATGCACCACAGCCGCGCGATCACCCGCAAAAGCGCGTCCAATCTGGCGCTAGCCTTCGTGGTACTGCCGCGTGCCAAGCGCAACGACATGGCCGCTCTCTACGCTTTCTGCCGCGAAGTGGATGATGTGGTTGACAGTGAGAACAATCCCGTTCAAATGCGCCGCGAGCGACTCGCCGTCTGGCGCAACGATGTACGCCGCGCTTGTGAAAAGGAAAGACCGCAATTCGCTGTGAATCAGGAATTGCAGCCGGTTATCGCCAGATATCACCTGCCCTTCGCGCTTTTCGATGAACTGATCCAAGGCTGCGAGATGGACCTCGACATCAAACGTTACGAAAATCTTGAGCGACTGGAGTTGTATTGTTATCGCGTTGCTTCAGTCGTCGGCTTGTTGAGCATCGGAATATTCGGGTACCGGAATCCTGCCTGTCGCGACTATGCGATCTATCTCGGCAAGGCCTTGCAATTTACCAACATTCTGCGCGATGTTCGCACCGATGCCGAACGAGGACGGATTTATTTGCCGCTCAGCGAACTTAAAAAATTCGATGTCAGCGAAATCGAGATAATGAATTCCGAATACTCCGAGAGGTATTATGCGCTCGCCGCCAGCGTCGCCGAACGCGCAAAAAGCTTTTACCGGCTGGCGCGAAAAACATTGCCGGCCGAAGATCGCAAATCCATGATCGCCGCTGAACTCATGGGCAGCGTTTATTGGCGATTACTTCAAAAATTGGAGCGCGGAGCATTTGACGTCTTCGGACCCAAACCGCCGAAATTAAGCAAGCCGCATAAACTGGCGCTGATTTTCCGGTCGTGGCTTCGTTCTGCCCTTGGCTCAACTTCGTCCAATTATGGGCCGGCCTGAAATCGAGCGGCGCCTTATTGTCAATGCGGACGACTTCGGCCTTTCACCTTCTGTCAACGAGGCCGTCCTCCACGCTCATGGTGAGGGCATTCTCACCACCGCCAGTTTGATGGTGAACGAAAAAGGATTCGACCAGGCTGTTGGATTGGCAAAGCAAAACCCGCGACTGGGCGTTGGCCTGCATCTGACATTGCTGATGGGGCGTTCCGCACTGCCGCCGGAAAAAATTCCCGGCCTGGTTAATTCCCGGGGTGAATTCAGCCGCAAACCGGTGGCGACCGGTTTCCGTTATTTCTTCCGGCGCGGCTTGCGCGACCAAATACGCGCCGAAATCCACGCCCAATTTGAACAATTTCATGGCACCGGCCTGCCCCTCGACCATGTCAATGGCCATTTGCATCTGCATTTGCACCCGACCGTATTTCAAATTTTGATGCAAGATGCGGACAAACTCCGCATTCGCCATTTGCGCCTGACGCGTGAACCGTTCTGGATGGACGTGCCGCTCGCCCGCGGCAACCGCCTGTATCGCTCGACCCACGCGGCAATTTATTTCTTGCTTTCGTGGCGTGCGCAATCGGTTTTGCGCCGCAAAAAAATCCGTCACACGCCAAGAGTTTTTGGCCTTCTGCAAAACGCGCGTGTGAATGAGGATTACCTGTTACGACTGCTTCCCATTTTACCGCCGGGCGATTCCGAGCTTTACTCGCATCCGTCGCTGGATGAATTTAAGCACGAGTTTGATGCCCTGATCAGTCCACGTGTGAAGGCGCTGGTCGAAAAACGGAGCATTAAACTGATTCGTTACCGGGATTTGTAGCGGCGCTCGGCAAGCGTCACGTCGAAAATGCGGTGGTCGCAAGCCGCCGCCAGAAACATATGGTTAAACTGCTTTTGATTTTACTGGTCGGCCTGACTTTTGAATCGACCGGCGTCGTATTGTTGAAAAGGGGCATGACGCAAATTGGCGACCTGAACGGCGTCACCGTTGCCGAAATCTTCCGGGTCTGCAAATCCGGCGCAACCAATCCGCAGATTTTGCTCGGCGTCTTTTTTGAGGCCTTGTTTTTTGTCTGCCTGCTGATTTTGATGGCAAAGAGCGACATCAGTTTTCTCTGGCCGCTGACGGGCCTGAGTTTCGTGTTCGCCACCTTCGCCGCCATCTGGTTCCTGGACGAGCGGGTTTCCGCGGTGCGCTGGACAGGTGTGATTTTGATCGTGATCGGCGCGGCGTTCATCAGTTACAGCCAGCACGTGCAGGAAAAACCCGGGCCGCCAATGTCTGAACAATCGCAGGTTACGGAAAGGTGATTTTGGCCAGAACCGTGGCCAGCTGTTTTGCTGCGAACCTGGTTTTCTTCTGTAACCCTCGCAACGCCCCGACTTTCCCCGGCGATTTCGCAAGAGCCAGAAATAGTTTGCCGTAATCCAAACTCAGGTCCGATCTGAAAAGCCGGTTAAAATCCAGTGGCAAATCTTCTTTCGCCGTGTCCGAGATCACCCGCACGGTGGCACACGGAATTCCGCGCTCGCGGCAGACACCGTAAATTGCCGCGGATTCCATTTCGATCGCGTCCGCGCCGGTCTCGTCCCGCATTTTTTTCTTTTCCGCGACGGTAGTGGCAATCTGATCGGCGCAGAAGAACTTTGCCGGCTTCGCACCGGCGGCGAGCAGGCGGTCCCGGAGTCCGGAGCTCGGAGTTCCGAATTCGGAATCAGTTAGTTCAAAAACAGCATCGCCGAGTTTTAATTCAGGATTTAACCCGCCGGCAAAACCACAAGTGAGCACCAACTCTGGCGAGTTGGTGGCGAGAAATTCGCGGACGGATTTTTCGGCGTTCCGGCGACCAACGCCGGTGAGAAGAGTGGACACGCCAGATTTTCGAGCTGTGATTTTCTGAAACGGCGCGGCCTCTTCTTTCAGCGTGAAGCAGACAAGCAGAGGAATGCCTGACTTCTGGTTTCTGGTGTTTGGCGGCTGCATTACTTGATCCCCGCCAGTCTCTCCTTCCAGATTCTGTAAAGTTCCACGGTGGCGCGGACATCACGCAGGCAATATTCGGCAATCTCGCGGAATTTCCCTTCGGCCAGCAGATTTCCCACGTCCGTGCCAGTCACGCCGTGACTTTTGGGTGATTCGATGCCGAACGCCTTGCAATAAAAATCCAGATTGAATCGGCGCGCCGCGCCATCGCGCCCGCTCACACTGTAGAACGTCAGTTGCTCAGCCAGATCGCAATGCGGGTCGGTGGCGTACCGGTAGCCGAGCCAGTTCTTTTTCGAGATCGGCACGTTCAGAATCGCCGAGCGCAGATAAATGAACGGCACGTCGAAGCCGCGCCCATTGAAGGTGACGACTGAATCGTAATGTTTCGCCACATCCCAGAACGCGGTGAGCAACTCGACCTCGTCAGCGCACGGCACGAACTCAACCGGCCCGCCTTCGCTGGCTTCGTCTTCGAAATCCTCGGCGAGAAACTGCACCTGGCCGCGCTGGGTTTCAGCGTTGAGCATGGCGATGCAGACCACCTGTGACGTGAACGGCCACAGGTTCATGAACTGTTTGATTTCGGCACGCCGGGTTTCGCGAGCGGGTCCATCGGCCATCTTTTCGGTCTCCCGAAATAGATATTCCCGCTGGGCCTCGTCAAAATCGTCGAGCGGCAGTGCGGAAGTTTCGATGTCGAATATGAGCGTAGCCATTGGCAATAAACTTGTTTTAAAAGAATCAAACCGGTTCGGCAATCAAATCGTAGTCCGCGCGGCTTGGAATTGGCCGGCGCACGTTCCCGTTGGTTGTTTGGTGCTCCAGTAAGAAATCTGCCGCTCATTTGGACGGTTCACCTCGCCACGCCGGAAAGATGGTATTGAGTTTTTAATCTTCCTTTAATCCGCGACTATGGGCCAAGGAGCGAGGATCTCCGACTTGTGAATCGAGAGATGTCAGGATTTTGGATCGAAGTGTCCAAGAATGTTACAGCCCGGCAAATTTTGAGACATATCACCCTAAAGGGAAAGGAGGAGAAATCGGACAGATTCCCTAAATTTGAAGCGGTTGCATCCATTTCCGACGGCCTCCGTGCAACCAAAGACTGAACAAGCGCCTCGATCAATTGTCTCACTTGTAAATCTGGCACCGAGTGTGCTAAATGCTGATAATAGTTGCGGTTACGACAAGCAATGAAGTGGACAAAACTGTAATCATTAACCCGCTTGTCGTTTTGTTCACACCGTAGTTAAGAAAGACATGAAAACGACCAAAACCGTCCGAAAGGCGGGCTTTACCCTGGTGGAAATCATGATCGTCGTGGCCATTATTGGCCTCCTGGCGGCGATTGCAATTCCCAACTTCGTCCGAGCCCGAGCGACCTCGCAAGCCAACGCTTGCATCAATAACCTGCGACAGATTGACGCCGCCATCAACGAATGGGCCTTGGAACAGGGCAAAAAGACCGGTGACGGTCCTGCCAGCCTGACCACGGACTTGACGCCCTACATCAAGTTGAATTCGAGCGGCGCCATTCCTGGATGTCCGGCCCAAGGCACCTATTCCGTGTTTTCAGTGGGAGCCACTCCGCAAGTGAGCTGCAATTTGAGCACGCTGGATCCGGCGCACAAGCTGCCATAATTGGAACCTGGTTTGTTGTTTGAGACAGAAGCCCGAGGCCAACGCCTCGGGCTTTTTGATTGCCAAAGGCGGGCGAACTGGATTCTGGCCGGTATTTGAGCTGGATTCTGGCATCGGCATTGCTGGTTGAAAGGCCGATGCGGCCGCAGCGGGCAATGAGTGAACGATAATTGTAATCATGATAACCCGCCTGTTGCGTAGTTCACGCCGCACAGAGAAAGTTAACTTGATATGAAAACTGCCAAACCCAGACGGGTGGCGGGCTTCACGCTGGTGGAAATCATGATCGTTGTGGCCATTATCGGTGTCCTGGCGGCGATTGCCATTCCCAGTTTCGTGCATGCTCGTGCCACCTCGCAAGCCAATGCCTGCATCAACAACCTGCGGCAGATTGAATCCGCAGTGCAACAGATCGCCATCGAAAAGGGACTGCACGTGGGCGACAATGTCGCCCTCGACGACTGCACGCCCTATATTAAATTGAACTCCAATTATCAGATACCGGGTTGTCCTGCTGGCGGCACTTACAGTTTGTCAACTGTCGGCACCATCCCGCAGGCAACGTGCTCTCTGAATACCACGGTTACTCCGGCCCATGTGCTGCCTTGACGATTAACTGGCTTGCGTGCGCAAGATTTTGCCTTGCGGCTTTTGGGTTTTAATCTGGCATCAGGCCTGCTAGCGTTCACGATCAGTTTGCTCAAGGCAAGAGATGATTTCTGGCAATGCAGCGAACTAAGCAATAAATAAAACATAACTGATAAAATTAAGCATGAAAACGACCAAAACCGTCCGAAAGGCGGGCTTTACCCTGGTGGAAATCATGATCGTCGTGGCCATTATTGGCCTCCTGGCGGCGATTGCAATTCCCAACTTCGTCCGAGCCCGAGCGACCTCGCAAGCCAACGCTTGCATCAATAACCTGCGACAGATTGACGCCGCCATCAACGAATGGGCCTTGGAACAGGGCAAAAAGACCGGTGACGGTCCTGCCAGCCTGACCACGGACTTGACGCCCTACATCAAGTTGAATTCGAGCGGCGCCATTCCTGGATGTCCGGCCCAAGGCACCTATTCCGTGTTTTCAGTGGGAGCCACTCCGCAAGTGAGCTGCAATTTGAGCACGCTGGATCCGGCGCACAAGCTGCCATAATTGGAACCTGGTTTGTTGTTTGAGACAGAAGCCCGAGGCCAACGCCTCGGGCTTTTTGATTGCCAAAGGCGGGCGAACTGGATTCTGGCCGGTATTTGAGCTGGATTCTGGCATCGGCATTGCTGGTTGAAAGGCCGATGCGGCCGCAGCGGGCAATGAGTGAACGATAATTGTAATCATGATAACCCGCCTGTTGCGTAGTTCACGCCGCACAGAGAAAGTTAACTTGATATGAAAACTGCCAAACCCAGACGGGTGGCGGGCTTCACGCTGGTGGAAATCATGATCGTTGTGGCCATTATCGGTGTCCTGGCGGCGATTGCCATTCCCGGTTTTGTGCACGCGCGCTCCACCTCGCAAGCTAACGCTTGCATCAACAATTTGCATCAGATTGATGGCGCAGTCACCGAATGGGCATTGGAACAGGGGAAAAAAACGGGCGACCCTGCTCCCAGTTTGACATCTGACCTGACACCCTACCTCAAACTGAACGCTAATAATGCGATTCCGAGCTGCCCGGTCGGCGGTACTTATACACTCGATACAGTGGGCGCTGTTCCTCAAGTCAGCTGCAATTTCAGCACGCTGGATCCACCGCATCGGCTGCCATAATCGCAAGTGGACGCCCGATGGCTCTAAGCTGTGCTTGGAGTTCTTGGTTTGCGAACACCGGTGGCAGTTGACTCCCGCAACTGTTTCCATTAGGAAAAGGGCCAGGACTGAAGCCATCCGCAGAGATGAATATTGTTTTGAAAATCGAAAAGTTGCGCGTCGAATTTACCGGCCGTGAATTCCGGCAGACGACGAAGGTTGCCCTGAGCAGCCTGGATCTGGAGGTGGGCGCCGGTGAAATCTTTGGTTTTCTCGGTCCCAATGGTGCCGGCAAGACCACGACCATCAATGTCCTGTTGGGTTTTGTGACGCCGAAAAGCGGCACGGCCTATCTTTTCGGCATTGACGTACGCCAGCCCATTGCGCGTCAGCGCATCGGTTATTTGCCGGAACTGACGTACTACTACAAATTTCTCACTGCGGAGGAACTTTTACGCTTCTACGCAAAGATTTTCGGACTGAGCCGGGTCGAAGCGGACAAACGCATTGATCGCCTGCTCAAACTTGTCGATTTGGAATCCGCGCGGCGGCGTCCCCTCAAAACCTATTCCAAAGGCATGCAGCAACGAGTTGGCCTGGCCCAGGCATTGATCAATGATCCGGACCTCTTGATTCTGGACGAGCCGACCAGCGGTCTCGACCCGCTCGGCCGGATGAAAGTCCGGGAGATCATCCAGCGCGTTAAAAACGAGGGCAAAACCGTCTTCTTTTCGTCACATGAACTCGGCGAGGTCGAAACCGTTTGCGACCGTGTGGTGATCATCAACGAAGGCGAATTGAAGGCTGAAGGCCGCGTGGCAGAACTGGTTCAAAAATACCTGACCTCGAGTTTGGAACAGGTTTTTCTCAAGGTTGTCGGCTACCAGGCAAACGGCGACCGGGCGCCTGCCACCTCCAGAGTCCCCGCTGCATGAAAAAGATTTTCGCTATCGGTAATGTAGTCCTGCTCGAAATGTATCGGCGGAAGGACTTTTACGTCTTGTTCATTGTCACCGCCTTGATCACCGCGGTGATGGGATCGGTCACCTTTTTCAATAACGCACAAATAGTCCGTTATCTCAAGGCGATCAGTCTCTTTTTAATTTGGGCCTCTTCACTTTTCATTGCCATTGGCGCCACGGCGCGGCAGATTCCGGCGGAACGCGAATCGCGCACGATCTTCCCGCTGATGGCCAAGCCGGTGTCGCGCGCGCAAATGTTGGTCGGCAAATTCCTGGGTTGCTGGCTGGCCTGCGGTTTGGCGCTGGTCATTTTCTACGTCTTCTTTGGCTGTATCGTGGCCGCCCGTGAACATCAATGGCCGTTGGCAAATTATTTCCAGGCCTGGAGTTTGCACTGGGCCATGCTCGGTATTGTGGTGGCGATGACGCTGTTCGGTTCGCTGGTGTTGACGGCGGTTTCGTCGAATCTCACGATTACTTTCATTGCCACGGTCGCCATTTTGCTGGTAGGCCGTTACCTGCACAAGGTTGCCCTGTCCATGACCGAACCGAGCGCAGCCATATTCACCGGCCTTTACTACGTCATTCCGCATCTGGAACTGTTTGACGTGCGCGACCTAATCGTCCAGGACTGGCCGCCCGTCCCTTGGGGAATCTGGCTGATCGCCATTGCCTACGCCGCGGTCTACACCGGGCTGCTGCTGTTATTGTCCTGGCTGGTGTTCCGCAAGAAGGTGCTGCGATGAAAACGACCCGGCCGTTTGTCCTGCTCCTGCTTTTGCTGGGAGTGCTTTGTTCCGGATTGGCGGCAAAGATTGATTGTTGGTTTGTCCGCTGGCCGGGCAATCACGAGGCTTCGTTTGACCCGCTGGATGTGATGTTGGGCGGCGGGCAAAAATTGTTTGCCACTTTTTTTTATCGGGAAGCGGATGTTTACTATCACAGCGGTTACTATCCAACCATTTTTGATAACCGGGGAGCATTCGAGACGGCACACATGGCCGAGGACACTGGGGCGATTGCCAGCCACAACCGGGGCGAGGAAGGCGGTTTCATGGGCCCGCCGCTTGATTTTATTGACCGCTTCAACCGCCATTTCATTCCTAACCGGCACTCGCATCTGGACGAAGGGGGCCCCACCGATGATTTGAGCAAAAGCGGTGAAGTGCGGGAAATCCTACCCTGGTTGAAAATCTCCTCGGAACTTGATCCCGAAGACATCCAAACCTATATCGTCACCGCCTATTGGCTGCGGACGCGGATGGGCCAGGTTGCCGAAGGGGAACGGGTCTTGCGCGAGGGCCTGCGCTATAACCCGAACAACCCTCAACTCCTCTACGAATTAGGCAGAGTCTATTATGAAAATTACCACAATTTGCCGCGCGCTCGCAACATCTGGGAAGCTGCAGTGCGCAGTTGGTATGCGGGCATGGCCGGCAAACCCGATTCTGAAAAATTCAGTTTTGACAATAAGTTCCTGCTGGAACAACTACAGACCCACTTGGCGCTGCTCGAAGAAGACGCCGGCAATTTCAGCGCCGCTATCACCCACCTCGAACAGGCAAAGACCGTTTCCCCGAGCCCGGCCGAACTGCAAAAACAGATTGAGGAACTGAAGGAAAAGCTTGCCGCGCAAACGAACGCGCCGGCGGCTACCACCCGTTGACGGCGCAATTGCGCTTTGTTTTTTACCGGACCCTTTGATTTAATGACCGGGTGAAAACCCGGCAGGCAAACATTTCGCGGAACACCAGAGAAACCCGTGTCGCCGTTCGCCTCAACCTCGATGGCAAAGGTAAATCGCAAATCCAGACCGGGATCCCCTTCTTCGACCACATGCTGACACTATTTGCCAGGCACGCGGTCATGGACCTGAAACTCCGCTGCGTCGGCGATTTGGAAGTGGACGCGCACCACACGGTTGAGGATTGCGGCATCGCCCTCGGTCAGGCTTTCACACACGCGCTTGGAAACAAACGCGGCCTCCGCCGCTACGGCGCCGGTTTCCATCCGCGAAATCCATTTACCGGTGAGGCCTACGTGCCGATGGATGAATGCCTTGCCCGTTGCGTTCTTGATTTCGGCGGACGCCCGCATCTCGTCTGGCGGGGATTGAATCAGTTCGCCCAGAAGCGCGTTGCCAAATCGGAAAAAGTCCAGGATATGTCGAGCGCGTTCCGCTTCGGCCTCGCGCGCGAGTTTTTCCAGGGCTTTGTCAATGAAGCGCGTTGCAACCTGCACCTCGAATTGCTCTACGGCGACGAACCGCACCACATCGTTGAGGCGCTGTTCAAAGCGTTCGCCCGGGCTGTGGATGCGGCCTGCCGTCGTGACCCTCGCCTGGGCGGACAACTGCCGAGCACCAAGGGAAGACTATGAGTGGTTGGGGTGATCATCCTGGCTGATGCCCGCGGCTGACGTTTTTTGAAAATCCTGATTCTCAAACCCAGTTCGCTCGGCGACGTCGTGCAGGCGTTGCCGGTATTGCGTTTGCTCAAAAGCCACCTCCCCGCGAGTAGCATATTCTGGTGGATTGATTCGCAATTCGCGCCGCTCCTTGAAAACGATCCTGATTTGACCAGCGTGGTGCGTTTTGAGCGCAAACGCTGGGCGGCCCCGCGCCACTGGCCGGAAATGCTCCGCAGCATCCGGTGGTTGCGCGCGCAAAATTTCGACTGGGTCATCGACCTCCAATGCCTCGCCCGCAGCGGCGCGTTTGCCTGGCTCGCCAACGGAAAATTTCTCATCGGCCTCGACGAACCGCGCGAGGGCGCGCGTGGATTTTACGACGTCGCTGTCCGCCGCCCGTCATTTCACACGCACGCCGTGGACTGGTATCTGGCCGTGCTCCCACGGGTCGGCGTGCCGTTACACTGGAATTTCCAATGGTTGCCGGAACAACCGGCCGCCGCCGCCGAATTGAGGCGCAAATGGCCCGGCGTGGCGAGCCACCGGAAAGTGGCCGGACGAGAACCGGTCCGAACCGAGCACTGGATTGCCCTCCAACCCGGTGCGCGATGGTTGACCAAGCGCTGGCCGGTGGAATATTTCGCCGAGCTCGTCCGCCTGCTCGCAAATCATTTCCGGAATACGCGCTTCGCCATCCTCGGCGACCGGAAGGACAAGCCGCTCGGTGAAATCATTTTACGGGCCGTGCCGGAACGCAGTCTGAATTTGTGCGGAGAAACTTCCTTGCCGGAAATGGTCGAGTGGCTGCGGCTCTGTGATTTGATGGTGACCAATGACACCGGCCCCATGCACATTGCCGCCGCGCTCGGCAAACCGCTCATCGCCCTCTTTGGCCCGACCGAACCGCGCCGCACCGGCCCGTATCGCCAGCTCGACGGCGTGCTGCGAATCGCTCTGCCCTGTTCGCCTTGTCTGAAATCTCATTGCGATTACGAGAAGCTGAACGAGTGCCTCAATGCCCTCTCGCCCAGGATGGTTTTTGAGTCGGCGCGCAGAAAACTGCAAACAGTGGCGGCTTGAAGTCGCATCATCGCTTTTCAAAGCAGAACAGGCCCCTGGCTGGTGCGAGAACCGGGCTTTTGCCGGGGAGAAAATGTCATCGCGCAGGAGCGCCGGCTCAGGCTTTTCCTGAGTTCTGTCCGAAGGTCCTATCCGCCCGCTGATGCAGCATCACCGTGTTGCCGTCGGGATCGAGAACTTCCATGGCCCAACAAACTGAATAGTCGTGCGGTTCCTTCGACACGCGCACGCCTTTGCTTTTCAATTCCTCGTGGGCTGCGCGGACATCCTTCACGGCGAGCGCGATGCGGCCCCCGGAAATCTTTTTCGGAAGCTTCACGCCTCCGTGCAGAGAGAGAGTAACATTGCCGCAATTGAATTCCGCCCACTGCCATTCTTCACTGTACATCTCCTGCGCCAGACCAAGAATTTCACGGTAGAACTTTGCCGACCTGGCCAGGTCGGAGACCTGATACATTACAAAGTCTATGCCCCTGATTTTCATTTGATTTCCTGTTGTTGGATGAGTTTGTCTTGCTACTCGCGGATCATAGGACGCAGCCATGGAAAGTCGAGTTTTCAGCACGGGAGCGCCCGTTTCACCTGGCCGGAATTTCGAAGCCACCTGAGCCGTTGGTTTGCTCCAACCGCCCGCGCCTTGCGCTTTGCTCAAAGCCCGTTAGCCTGCTCGCGTGAGTACCTCCTCACAGTCCATCGGAGCGGGAACAACAACGCCCGGCAGCATCCCGCCGCACCGTCCGGTTTTCGTTACGACCCACTGGTCGGTCGTCCTGACCGCCGCGCGCAGCGACACTACCCGCGCCCGCGCCGACGGAATTGTCCTGTACACCGGCTGGTCACTATGTCCTCGTGCAATTCGAGAGTTCATTCGCTAATAAGAAATCGGCGATTGAGACCGTCACGTTCATGCTGGAAAAAGATGGACAATGGCGGGTATCTGGGTATTTCATCAATTGATCGGAACAGCCGAAACCATCCATCAACCCCAAAATATGAAAGGCCCACTGCTTATCCTGTTCATCGCTGTCGTTGTCGTCCTGGCCATCTGGGACGGCGTGTGGAAACTGATCGCCATGTGGAAAAGCGCGCGGCACGACCAACTCGCGTGGTTCATCTGCCTGGCCCTCTTCAACACGGTCGGTATTCTGCCCATTCTCTACATCCTGTGTTTCCAGAAGCCCGCAATGCCTGTGCCGCCGAAAGCGTGAGCGGGATTGAATGATGAACGACACCCCCGGGCGGATGAACTGTCTTTAAGTCGGTTTGCTACCGATTAAGCATCGCGCTTGACACATGCCGGACGAGCCGCGATTTATGACGTGTGAAATCCGCCGCCTTTTTGTTATGCTTCGCAGTTGCTCTGGTCGGCAGAGTAGTTGCGCAACCGGTCATCACCCCCGCGAAAACCATAGAGTTGTTCAACGGTAAGAATTTCGCCGGTTGGACCTTCTGCATGAAAGACGCCGCCGATCCGCGGAATACTTGGAGCATCACCAATGGTATCATTCGTTGTGCGGGCAAACCGACCGGTTATCTCCGCACGACGCAGGCTTACCGTAATTATGTTCTCACCGTGGAATGGCGCTTCGTGAAAATCGCGCCGAAACTCGACAACAGCGGTGTTCTGGTTCACATGCAACTGCCCGACAAAGTCTGGCCGATGTGCGTCCAGGACCAGGGTAAGTCCGGCCGCCAGGGCGATTTATTTGTGATGGCCGGCGCGGAATGCAAGGAGCACAAGGGCCAGGATGCCAACACGCCGGTCCCGCTGCGTGGCGAACCCAATGAGAAACCCGTCGGCGAGTGGAACACCAACGTGACGGTTTGCGCCGGCAACGATGTCAAAGCCATCATCAACGGCAAGACGTTGAACGAAATCACCGAATGCACCGTTTCATCCGGATTCATCGGCTTCCAAAGCGAAGGCGCTGACATCGAAATCCGCAGAATTTCCCTCGAGCCACTGAAGTAAATTCACGTCGCGGCCAAAGCCTATTCGGTCTATTCTCGCGGACGTAACCTGACCAGCGTCGCTCCCCAGCCGCCAAACTGTGGATGATCCAACGTGAATGAAACCACGTCGGGATGTTTTGTTAAGATTGCGTGCACCGTCCGGCGCAGATTGCCGACGCCCTTGCCGTGAATGATGCGAACCTGAAGAATATCTCGTTGCCGACAAACAGCCAGATAGTCGGGCACCAGATCTTTCACTTCGCGCGGATTGAACGTGTGCAGGTCCAGCACACCGTCAATCGGTAGCTCAACCGGTTCGTCAGCCATGAATTGCAACTCCCGTTTTGCCCAAACTCCTCATCCGCGGCGCCTGGCGTGCCGAAAACCCAGGCTCAAGGATGAGGCGTGAACCCCATTCGGGTCAGGATGGCTTGGCCTTGCGGTGACAGGACAAATTGGATGAAGTCGAGCGCCTCCGGCGTTTCACGTCCCTTGCAGGTGTAATAGTGGAGGATCCGCGCGTAGGGATACACCCCTTTGTTCACATAAGCCGCGCCGGGTTCGATTCCGCCGATGGACACCGGTTTGACGCCCGGATTATTTTCCAGTTCGATGCTGGAATAACCGATTCCGTTGGCGTCCCTGGCCACCGCTTCAACGATTCCCGGGTAATTCGTGAACAGGTTGGGGGTGTCCGCGTACGGTTTGTTTTCCATCGCCAGTTCCCGGAAGCCCAGATACGTCCCCGAAATGGGATCGCGGATGAACAAATGAATTGGCGCATCAGGCCCGCCCGCTTCTTTCCAATTCCGAATCACACCGGTAAAAATGTCCCGCACCTGCGCGCGTGTAAGATTGCCGACAGGATTGGTGGCATTCACTACCACCGCCACGCTATAAGCGCCAATGACGTGGTCGATGTATTCCACATTTCGATTTTGAGCCATTTCCAGCTCTTCCTTGAAGGGCAACCGCGAAGCTCCGGCGATGTCGCAAAAGCCACCCATCAAGGCGCCAAATCCATAGCCGGTCGCTTTACTCTCGAGGTCGAAAACACTCGTCGGATGGCTTTTCTTGTATTCGATGATGAGCTGCGGTGCCAATTCCTCCCCAATCGTGTTTGAACCGCGAATGGTGATTTTCCCGGGCGAGGCAGCCCCCGGTGCCGGCCCGTTTCCAGGGCAGCCCGTGACCATGATCCCGATCAAAATCGAACCGACAGCCTTTAAGAAACTTTTCGTTGTCGGGTTGAAGCATTTGTCGCGCAAAGTCGTTTTCATGGCATGCCTTTGGTTTACGGGGAAAATTTCGCAGCCAAACTCCACGCGCGGAGCAAATTAATCAAGTGAAAAATCTGCCGGTTTCCCGGAGCAACGAACGGCCCGCTCAGCCCGGCCCCGGTTGCCTTTGAGCCGGTACTGCCGGTTACAAACCCAGCTCCGAGCCCGCCAGCGCATGCAGGCGCGCCTGTCCCTGTTTGGTCAGGCTCGTGAACACCATGGAAACGTGATAACCGGTGTGCTTGTTGCCGGAGCACGCAATCACCACGCCCGCGCATTGCAGTCGGCTGTTGTCGCGCGGCGATTGCAGCGCCACGGTCATTTCCGTCCAGGGGTTGAACGGCGTGGGGCTGCGGAATTCGATGCCGTTTCGGTGGATAACGACGGATTCAGGAGATAAATTCAAATGGGTCTGCCGGGAGTCAACCGTGATGTCCTGCCGCACACCGCCGCCGTTCTCAATTTTTCTCGCGCTCATAGAAACAGTTCAAAATAACACGTCGCCGCTGGCCGTCAAATAAGTGCTAGTCATGCAGAAGATTAGGATATTCCGCCGGGCCCGCGCCAATCGTGGCGATTATGCAGATCGGGCCGGCCGTTCGAGCCTACATGTCCCAAAAGTGAATCAAAAAGGCCCGGCTTGCGTCACAGGCATTTACCATTCAATCACCGCCGCGCCCCACGTCAACCCCGCGCCGAACACAATCAGCAACACCAGGTCGCCGCGCTGAATTTTTCCCGCGGCCACCGCTTCGTCCAAGGCGATGGCCACCGACGCCGCCGATGTGTTGCCGTACCGCTCCACGTTAACGAACATCTGCCCCGGTTTTGCGCCCAGCCGTTGGCCCACGGCGTCAATGATCCGGCGGTTGGCCTGATGCGGGATGATGCATTTGATTTGCGAAATATCGAGTTCACACCGCCGCAACGCTTCCCGCGCCGCCGTGTACATCGCCTGCACCGCGCTTTTGAACGTTTCACGGCCGTTCATCCGCAGGAAGTGCAGGCGCGCATTGACGGTATCACTGGTTGGCGGGCAGCGGCTGCCGCCGCCGGGCATGAACAGCAAATTCGCGCTCCCGCCGTCGGCGCCCATCACCGCCGTCAGCAGACCGTGCGAGGTCGGACGGTTTTGCAGCACCGCCGCGCCCGCGCCGTCGCCGAACAACACGCACGTGTTGCGGTCTTTCCAATCAGTGATGGCCGAAAGTTTTTCCGCGCCAATGACCAGCACGGTATCGTAGGTGCGCGACATGATAAATTGCTGGGCCACTTCCAGTCCGTAAATAAAACCGGAACAGGCGGCTTCGAGGTCAAACGCCGCGGCACGTTTGGCGCCGATTTTGTGCTGCACTAGGCAGGCCGTCGCCGGGAAGGGTGTGTCCGGCGTGATGGTGGCGACGATGATCAGGTCAATTTGTCCGGCGGTAACACCCGCCATTTTCATGGCGCGTTCGGCTGCCCGGGCGGCCATGTCGGACGTGAATTCGTCCTTGGCCGCCAGCCGCCGTTCCTTGATGCCGGTGCGCGTGATGATCCAGTCGTCAGTCGTATCCACCATTTTCTCCAAATCGAAATTAGACAGGATTTTCGACGGCACATACGAGCCGACGCCGGTGATGGAGCACGAGCGGCCCTGAAAATTGTAGAGCGCGCGCGGGTTCTTGAACTTTTTTGCGGGTGCGGGGCTCATGCGTGAACGGGGGCAAGCGTTTCAACGGCGGCCAGCCGCTCGTTGGCACGGGCGATTTCACGCGCGATGAGGTCATTGACGTGGTGCTGCACGGTTTCGGCGGTCACGCGCAACGCGCTGGCAATGGCGCGTTCGCGGGCCGCACCATGCGCCTTGAACACGATGCCATTGAAGCCGAGCAGCGGCGCGCCGCCATACACCTCCGGGTCCATCCGCCGGCGGATGCCGTGCAGGGCGTTTTTGGCGAGATACGCGCCGATCTGCCGTTTGGGATTGCGCATCAACTCGTGCTTGAGCATCGAAAACATCGCGACGGCGAGACTCTCGCATGTCTTCAAAACGATGTTGCCGATGAAACCATCGCAAACGACGACGTCCACGCGGTCCTTGAACAAATCGTGTCCCTCGATATTGCCGATGAAATGGACATTGAGCCGCCGGCACAGCTTGAAGGCTTCGAGCGTCAGGTCATTGCCCTTGGAATCCTCCGTGCCGATGCTGAGCAGGCCGACGCGCGGCCTTTTGCGCCCAAGCACTTCGCGCGAGTAAACGCTGCCCATCACGGCGAAATGCGCCAGATGGAGCGGCTTGCACTCGACGTTCGCGCCGGCGTCGAGCAACACGAACTCGTTGTCCTGCCGCGGAATGACGGTCGCGATGCAGCCGCGCTCCACCCCGGGCAGACGGCCGATCCTGAGCGTGGCCGCCGCGAACAGGCCGCCAGTGTTGCCGAGGGACACGACTGCGTCAGCCTTGCCTTCCCGCACCAGCTCGGCAGCGCGCGCGATGGACGAGTCCCTTTTTCTGCGCACCGCATTGGCCGGTTTGTCGTCCATGGTCACCACTTCGCTGGCGTGAATGACCCGCACGCGATGGTCGCGGAAACCGCGATACGGCAGGGCAGCGTGGATGGCAGATTGATCGCCGACCAGGTAGAGGGCGCTGATTTTCTTGTTGGCCTGAAGCGCCAGCTTGGCGCCTTCGATGACCACCCCGCACCCGTAGTCGCCGCCCATGACATCCATTGCAATTCGCATAGATGAAAGAACGCGGGAAATTTCTCCCGTCCCGCTGGAATCAGGTGCCGGCGGTGACGGTCAATACTTGCCGGCCTTTGTAATAACCGCAGGCAGGGCAAACCCGGTGCGGGACATACGGCGCGGCGCATTGGGGGCACGTGCTCAGTTGCGGCAGGGTCATTACGCTGTTGTAGGCACGGCGCATGCGCTGCCGGCTCCGGGAAGGTTTACGCTTGGGAACGCCCATAAATTTTCAATAAATCACAGTTTCAATTTGTTCAATTCCGCCCACGGCGACGAAGCGGTTTCGCCCCGGGGAATGCGACCGGGTTTGGCTTTGCCCGTGGAGGTTTTCTCCAATCCGCGACAGTCCGGCTTGCACAACGGATGCCTCGGAAACTCGAGGAGAATATCCTCCCGCAGATACGGCGTCAAGTCCACGCAATCGTTGTCCACAGCCACCCGTTCCTCGCCCGCAAACGGCAGATGACACGTCCACTCCGCCAGGTTCAGTTCGTGCCGGAACGGTTCCAGGCAGCGAACGCACTCGCATTCCAGGGTCAAACGCAACGAGCCGGTCACCAGGATGCCGTCGTGCAATTTCTCGACGTTCAAGTCGTAACGCACCGGTTCTCCGGGGTGAATCATGGGATCGTGCACGTCCAGATCCAGTTCTTTCACGGATAACTCGCCCTGCAAGTGGATTTCGTGCGCCTCCAGGTGGTGAAGATTGACAGTCAACATAAACTTCCAGTCTTTGTTTTCCGGTCTCAGGCCGGAAGCCCAACCAAAGCCTTTGACCGGAACGACAAATTAAAAACTCAAAATTATTTCCGCGGGTCCAGCTTTTTCCGCAAGGCCAGCCGCACATGTGGCGGCACAAACGGGCTCACGTCGCCGCCGAGCCGCGCGATTTCCTTTACCATGCGCGAACTCAAAAACGTGTAGGTGTCCTTGGGCATCATGAAAATCGTTTCCACTTTCTGGTTCAGTTTGCGGTTCATGAGCGCGAGCTGGAACTCGAACTCGAAATCCGACACCGCGCGCAGGCCGCGGATGATGGCCTCGGCCTTGCGGCGTACGGCGTATTCGACCAGCAGGCCGTCGAAAACGTCCGTTTCCACGTGCGGCAAGTGCCGCACCGCCTGTTTCACCAGCGCCGCGCGTTCGGCGAGCGTGAACAATGGATGTTTGCCGTCGTTTTCGGCAACGGCCACGATGACACGGTCGAACAGCCGGGCGGCGCGCTGGACCACATCCAGATGCCCGTTTGTGAGCGGGTCAAAACTGCCCGGATAAATCACCGTGCGCATGAGAGCATTCTATCACGCGCAAGGTCAATGACGAGGAAGAAAATGGTCAATGGGCGTAAGTCACGTCACATTGACAACTATGGCAACCCACGTAAAGTGGGGTCGGGAGATGCTTAGAAAATGAATAGTCTTATGAAACACGAATCCATACTTTCGAAAGTCCGGAATCAGCTGACAAATTACTCGCGATTCACAAATGTTCCCGTCCAGATTGTTTCATCTTCGTCGGGAATGGTCCTGTTGTTGGCGGCTTTTCTGATCCTAGCTGTCAACATCCCCTGTTTGGCCGATAATTTTGCCGATGTGAACGAATATTCGTGGCTTCGGACCGGCCTCTTTTGTTTCCGTACCAGCGTTGGAACAAACGATCAGATTCACCTCGTAAGGTACGAGCATGGCAAATTTGACGAATTATTTACAAGGACGATGGAAGGCCGTGTAAAAGCTCCAATATGTTTAACTAACGGAGTCATCGCGGTAGACGTGTATGGCGTGATTCGGAGGCTTGATTTGAAAGGTGAATATGTATTCGTGGCGAAACCCAAAGGTTTCGAGGATTTAGCCGAGGGAATTGGACGCCGTGACGATCATCATATTTTCATGGTCGGAAGCGTCTTTAATAAAAAAGCCAATGCTTATCAGCATCGCCTCTACGTGGTGAACATCGCTGGCGCCGAACCTGTCGTGAAAACGAAGTTTGACATAATTGAACCATACGGAATAACTCTAACGTTGGACGAAATTATCGTGATTGGTGAAACGAACGTACAAAGATTGGCAGTTCCCCCCGATTGGACTGTGAAAGAGCCCAGTGGGCATAATTAGAACAAAAACGCCCCGCAATATCTCGCGAGGCGTTTTCGGTTGTATGATCGAGCCTGTGGCTCGAACTTCGGCGCACAGTGCCGACGCTACATTTTCAGGCACCGACGCTCACCAGTTCCTCGCCGTTTTCCACGTTCACAATCTTGAATTGCTCGGCGTGCATCCCGGTGTCGGCGCGGAATGACAGCTTGCCGAAATACCGTTTCTCCATCTCGATGAGATGTTTTTCGTCTTCGGTGCGGAGCCGGTCCAATACCGTCGGATGCACCACGATGCGGAGTTGAAAATCCGATTCGTCGCGTTCGCGTTTCTTCAGGATTTCCTGGAGCTTGCGCTGGATTTCCACGCTCATCGTCACCACGCTCTTGACCTTGCCGCGGCCCTTGCAATACGGGCAATCGTCATACACCGCTGAACGCACGCTCTCGGTGTGGCGCTGCCGCGTCATTTCCATCAGGCCGAGTTGCGAAATGGGCAGGATGTGCGTCTTGGCCTTGTCTCGGCGCAAACCTTCCTTCATCCGCTGATAGACGGACTGCTGGTCGCGGCGACCTTTCATATCAATGAAATCGAGCACGATGAGGCCGCCCATGTTGCGCAGGCGCAATTGCCGGCAGATTTCCTCGGCCGCTTCCTGGTTCACCTTCAGGATGGTGGATTCCTGGTCGCGCGTGCCCTTGTGCCGGCCTGTGTTCACGTCAATCGCCACCAGCGCCTCGGTTTCGTCAATGACGATGTAACCGCCGCTCTTGAGATGCACCTGGCGCGAGAACGTGCTCTCCAGTTGTTTGGTGATGTTGAACCGGTCGAATATCGGCTGCGCGTCGGTATAGAATTTGATTTTCTTGGCCGCGTACTTGGCCTTGATTTTCAGCATCATATCACGCATCCGGTCATGGGCCTTCTGGTTGTCCACGACAATGCGCTCGACATCCTCGGTCAAAAAGTCGCGGACGGTGCGTTCGATCAGGTCGGGTTCCTGGAACGCGCAAGTGGCCATGGGCTGCTTTTTGATGCGGTCTTGGACGCCATTCCACTCTTCGAGCAGCAACGCGAGGTCGCGCACGAAGTAACGCTTCTGCTGGCCTTCGCCGGCGGTGCGCATGATGACGCCCATGCCGTCGGGAATCGGCAATTCCCGCAGGATTTTTTTGAGCCGCTTGCGTTCCTCCTGGTTCTCAATCTTGCGCGAGATGCCCGATTGGTCCGAGTTCGGCAGCAGGACGAGATAACGTCCGGGCAGCACGAGGTTGGTCGTGATGCGCGGGCCTTTGGTGCCAATCGGACCTTTGGTGACCTGCACGATGATTTCGCTGCCGGGCGGATACAAACGCGGAATATCCTTCTGCGTGATTTTGGGCCGGGCTGGCCGGCGGTCGCGCCCGGCGGGGCGTTCGACAATTTCCACGCTGCTGTCGAACTGGTTCGGCACGATGTCCCAGTAATGCAGGAACGCATTTTTCTCGAACCCGATGTCCACGAACGCGGCTTTGAGGCCGTCTTCGAGGTTGCGGACCTTGCCTTTGAACATGCTGCCGACGAGGCGCTCCTCGGTGGTGCGCTCGATGTTGAATTCCTCGAGCTTGCCGTCTTCGAGCACCGCCACACGGGTCTCGAGCGTCTCGGCGTTGATGATGATCTCCTTGTGGATTTTTTTCTCCGGGCGGATGAGGCGATGGACTTTTTTGACCAGATTGGTCGCCGCGTCCTTGATGGTGTCGAGAATGCCTTTCGGCGGTTCCTTGATTTCCACCGGTTCAAAGTGTTTTTCCTCCTCCACCTGGGCGGGTGTGTCGAGATGGGGCTCGCGGAAATCCTTTTTGGCTGCGCCCGGCTCCGGCGTTTCCGTTTCCGGCGCGCCCTGCGGCGGCAGGCCGGCGGCGAGATTTTCCGCGCGTTCGATTTCCTGGGTATGCCGTTTTTCAAAAAGCCGGTCCGCCCCGCCCTGTTCGCTCACCGCGTCGGCGCGCGCCTGGCTGGCTTCACGGTCGGATTTCTGCGGGCCCTGGCCGAAACCGCCCTTGGGGCGGAAATGCATCCCCCGGCGCCGCCGTGAAAAGTTTTTATTGCTCATATTCAGTATCCTCTTCGATGAATGTAAACGTTTTGCATCAGACCCGCGGCGATCAACGAGCAGAGCACTGAAGACCCGCCGTAAGAAAGCAGCGGCAGTGGCACACCCGTCACGGGCATGATGCGAATGTTCATGCCAATGTTAATGAAAACGTGGCTGAAGATGAGCGTGACCACGCCCAACGCCACGAGTTTGCCCAGGCGATCGCGCGCCTGGCCGGCGATTCTCAGTCCGGTGAAGAGAACCACCGCATACAGCGCGAGGACAATCACGCTGCCGACAAATCCTTCCTCCTCGGCAATCACGGAGAAAATGAAGTCGTTGTGCGCCACCGCGCGCGGCAGATAACCGAGGGCGTTTTGCGTCCCCTGCCGCCAGCCTTTCCCCATCAGCCCACCGGAGCCGACGGAGATCAACGCCTGCCGGACGTTGTATTCATCGTCCAACTGTTGTTGGTGCAGGCGTTGCAGGTCCGCCGGAGTGGCGTGCGGCGGAGCGAAATCCATATAATCCCTTCCAAAGTAAACCAGCAGCCGGTCGCGCTGATACGGCTGCATCGAAATCTGCCACCGGCCCGTCGGGGCGAACAGCACGTCCGCCAGGAACAGCGCGGCCAGCAAAGCCACCGCGCCGGCCAGTTTCAGCAGATAGCGTTTCGGCGTGCCGGCGACAAACATCATCACCAAACCGGTTGGCAGTAATACGAGCGCCGAACCGAGGTCCGGTTCCTTTAAAGTCAGCAGGAACGGCAACAGCAGCAGGCTGATGCCCTTCCAGAAATTGACCGGTTGCCGCAACTCGTCCGGCGGGCGGCTCAGGAAATGCGCCGCGGCCAGAATGAAGGCGAGTTTGGCAAATTCGGACGGTTGAAACTGGAACGGCCCGAAATCAATCCAGCGCCGGGCGCCGTAACGCATGGAGCCGATATGCGGTATCAGCACGATAACCAGAAAGCAGATGGCCACCCAATAAGCCACGAACGACCAGCGCGCCAGGGTGTGATAATCCACCAGGCACAATGCCGCGCCCGCGCCAAGCCCCAGCGCGTACCAGACCAGTTGCCGCACCCAGCTCTGGTCATACCACGGCAACGCCGCCAATGTCGGGTTGGCCATCGTGGCGCTGTAAACAAACAGCGTCCCGACGACCATCAGCCCGGCCAGCGCGGCCAGTTGCAGCCGGTCAAACTGGCCGGAGCGTTCGTTAAGCGGCTGGTTGGCCATATTAATTTACCGATTCGCCATTCGACAATGCGGCGACGGCAGGCATGTTTGTCTTTTCACTCTTCAAAATGGCTTCGTAAATGTCGTGCGCAATTGGCGCGCAGATGCGGCCGCCCCCGCCCGGCATCATCGGGCCCGGAATCTGTACCATGACGACCACGGCATAGCGGGGAGTTTCATACGGCGCAAAGGAACCGAACCAATAATTGTAGCCGGTGGTCCGGTTGGCGTTGTCCTGCACTTGCGCCGTGCCCGTCTTGCCGCAAATGTGCAGGCCCGGCACACACGCCGCCTTGCCCGTACCCTCGGGGTCCTCGGTTTCACCAAGCATCGCGTCGTGCAAAATTTTCAAGCTGCGCGGGTGCACGTTCAGATAGTCGCGCACCAGACCGGCCGGGAAATTGGTCACCGCTTCGCCCGACGCGGGGTCCTGCGGCGCGAGGCACTCCACCAACCGCGGCCACAGCACCTTGCCGCCGTTGGCGATGGCCGAAATCTCCACCGCCACCTGTAGCGGCGTCACGGCGATCTCGCCCTGGCCGATGCACACATTGGCCGTGTCCCCGTCGTGCCAATCGGCATGGACCCGGACGGGCGAGGGCAAGATGCCGGGAGTTTCCTGACGGGTGGGCAGACCGGTGCGCTCGCCGAAATGAAACTTTTCCGCCATCCGGATAATGTTATCAATGCCCGCCTGCAGACCCACGGTGATGAAGTACGTGTTGCTGGAACGCTCGATGGCACGCTTGAAATCGTATTTGCCCGGCGGCGCCGTGTCGCGGATGGAACGCCGGCCCAGGACATAATGGCCGTGCCCCGGGTCGGCGGGATTTTCCGGATTGAAAACAACGGCGTCGGGGTCCAGGCCATTTTCCAGAGCAGCGAGCGCGATTACGGTTTTGAAGACCGAACCGGGTGCGAAATTATCGAACGTGGCCCGATTGATTTGAGGACGTAACACCGGGTCATTGAGGCGGTCGGCCTCGCCCGGAGGGAAAGTGCCTTGTGCGAAATCGTTGGGGTCAAATGTCGGCGACGACGCCAGGGCCAGCACATCACCCGTGCGTACGTCCATCACCACCGCAGCGGCGCGCGCGTCGGCTCCCTGATGTTCCAAGAGTGAACGTTCCGCCGCCTGCTGAATGTCGAGGTTGATCGTCAGCACCACGTTGTGCCCCGGCTCGGGCTGACTCCACACGTTTTCAGTCTGGCGGTAGCCGAGATTGTTCACGAGTACGGCTGCCGCCCCGGCGCGCCCGCGCAGGAGTGAGTCAAACCCGGCTTCGACGCCAACGACGCCGCGATAATCCGGCAGTCGGTAGGAAAAATAGGCGTCTTCGCCTTCCGCGGAGCTGTTGTCCCGCCGCACGTAGCCGAGCAGATGTGCCCCCAGCGTCCCGAACGGATAGGTGCGGACGGATTGCAGTTCCAGATCCGCGCCCAGACCGCCGGAATAATTTTCCTCGAACCGCGCGATTTGTGTCTCGTTGAGATTTTTGAGAACGGGATACGGGAGCGCGAGCCGGGTTTCGTAATCGCGCTCAAATTCCGCGGCGTTGAACGTCACGGGGTCGCCCAGCAACTGGCCGAGTTGCGCCACAACGCTGCTGGCCACGTTGCAGCGCGCCTGGGCGCGCAATTGCCCCAATTGCACGGGTGTCAGCGCGTAAAATTTCCGTTCGGCTTTGGTCAGCGGGCGTCCGAGTTTTTTCTCCTGCACCGCGATGAATTGGGCGCGTGTGTTGGTTACCCGCGCGTATTCGGCGGATGATTCGGCGGCAAATTTTCTCCGCAGGTCGTCAAGGTAAAGGCTCAGGTCATAGCGCGGACGATTCTCGGCCAGCACCCGGCCGCGGCAGTCCAGAATTTTTCCCCGGGCCGCCGGGATGCGCACGGTTCGATACGATTGCGTCTCGAGGTGGTTTTGGTATTCGCGCGCCGAGACGATCTGTACCCACCACAAGCCGGCCAGGAGGATGCCCAGGCCGGCCGCCAGCACGACCGCCACGAGGCGGAGCTGCGGGTCGCTCTTTTTCAGTTCGTCAAAAATCAGCATGGGCAGCAGTCTGCGGTAACCAGGCCGCGGTCCGCAGTCAGAACACCGTGGTGCCGGCTAAACTTCGACTCTGGACTGTGGACTGTGAACTGTGGACTCATATTTTTCTGTCACGTTGGATTTCGCGGTCGGGACGGAAGCTCGGTTCCGAGCGCGGCTGATAACCGAGCGCGTGTTTGCACCAGTCGAACAACACAAAGATAATCGGCGCGGCCACTGCGCCGCCGGCGGTCATCACCAGCCATTGCCAGAGTGAACCCCAGCCCAGCAGTGGTTGTTGGCCGATGGTCAACAGCACCAGAACGGAGAGTGCGGGCGCGATGGCGCTGGCGACAGCGCCCAAAACCACCTGCGCAAACGGCAGCTCACGCAGAATCAGTTCGCGTTGCAGCCAGATGGCATAACCAACCGCGAACAGCGGCAGGATGCTCACACCCGGCGGGTTGGCGGATAACGCGTCGAACCACAGGCCACCGCACACGGCCAGCAGCGACAGGGTCAAGATATCCGCGTTCAGCGCCGCATAGACCATCAGTGCCGGCAACAGGTCCACCTGCGCGCTGAGCCACTGACGGAGGCCTCCGAGCGTCGCCTCGCCAAACACCGCGAAAAATGCGGCCGCCAGGATCAGGATGGTTTGCAGCAGATTCATCGTTCGGTCATGGAAACAGCACCCAGACTTGTTCCAGCGAACCGAGGTTGACCAGCAGTTTCACCCGCGCCTCGGTATAAAGGCCGAATTCCACCGGGCGCGCGTCTACAATCTGGCCGATGGGAATGCCCTTGGGGAAAACGCCGCCCAGACCGCTGGTGATGACCTTCTGGCCGGCCTGCAACGCCGCGTTTCCGGAAAGATAACTGAGCTCGACAAACGAATTTTCGAGCGGGCCGCCGGGACTGATGATGCCCATGTCATGCGCCGGGTTTTCAACCAGGGCGGACACCTTGCAGTTCGGGTCGCTGATCAAAACCACCTGCGCGTGGGTATAACTGACGGACGAAACCCGGCCCACCAGGCCGTCGGTGGTCAGCACGGCCAGGTTTTCGCGGATGCCATCGCGGCTGCCGAGGTCAATTTGCACGGTGCGCCACCAATTGGCCGGGTCACGCATGACGACACTGGCGAGCTTGAGTTTCCACTGGGTTTGCCGCTGCCAGCCGAACAGCGTGCGGAACTGTTCATTTTCCCGCTCGAGGGCGGCCGCATGCATTTCCTTCGTATGGAGCTCCTCGTTCTCGCGTCGCAGGGCTTCCAATTGCCGGAGCAGTTCGCGGCGCGGCAGGACCTCGTCAGCGGCACTGCCCGGCAATTGCTGGACGGTGCCGGCCAGTCCGAACAGGGGTAAAAACCAGCTCCCGACGGCGAGTTTCAGGCGGGAAGTGTCACGCGGCGGTAGACTGAGCAACAACAATGTCGCCAGCGTTACCACACCGAGTGCCAAATAATGTTTTTGCTTTACCATGCCTGCCCCGAAATCATTCGGGCGCAGATGAACGAAGCGGGAGAATCAAGATTCAATATTTCGTGTTGGTTGCGATACGCCGGACAAATTCGATTTCCTGCAGGACGCGGCCGGTGCCTTCGGCCACGGCGCTCATGGGATCGTCCGCCACGTGGACCGGCAGGCCGGTTTCCTCGGCCACCAGCCGGTCAATGCCGCGCAACAGCGAGCCGCCGCCGGCCATGACCAGGCCGCGATCGACGAGATCGGCGGCCAGTTCGGGCGGACAGCGTTCCAGCGTGATGCGAACAGATTCCAAAATGCTCGAAAGCGGTTCCTGCAACGCCTCGCGAATTTCCTCGGAGCGGATGGTCAGGGTTTTGGGCAGGCCGGACCCCAGGTCGCGGCCTTTGACATCCATGGTTAATTCCTGCTCCAGGGGAAACGCGGAGCCGATGCGTATCTTGATTTCTTCCGCAGTGCGTTCACCTATCATCAAGTTGTAGGCGCGTTTCATGTGTGCGGCGATCGTTTCATCAAATTCGTCCCCGCCCACCCGCAGGCTGCGGCTGAAGACGATGCCGGCGAGGGAAATAATGGCGATTTCGCACGTCCCCCCGCCGATGTCCACGATCATGTTGCCCGCCGGTTCGTGCACCGGCAGGCCGACGCCGATGGCCGAGGCCATCGGTTGGTCAATCAGAATCACGTCTCGCGCTCCTGCGTGAATCGCGGAGTCTTTGACCGCGCGCTTTTCCACTTCGGTGATGCCCGAAGGCACTGCGACCACGACGCGTGGTGCAATTAACTTGCGATGTTGTACTTTTTGGATGAAGTGGCGGAGCATGGCCTCGGTGATTTCGAAGTCGGCAATCACGCCGTCTTTCATCGGGCGGATGGCCACGATATTGCCGGGCGTGCGGCCAAGCATCCGTTTGGCTTCTTCACCGACTGCCAGCACATTGGTTGTGCCGGCCTGTATTGCTACGACAGAAGGCTCCCGGAGTACAATACCACGGTCCCGCACATAGACGAGAGAGTTGGCAGTGCCCAAGTCAATCCCAATATCGTTAGAAAACAGGCTTTTTAGTTGCGCAAGCATGAATTCGCCTAACGCCGCACAGTTAACCGATTCGGAAAGTAAAGGTCAAGCAGCGAATCGGTGGCTGCCAAATAAGTCCTTGCGCGCCTCCCGTTACTTGCGCCTTGATTTTCTGCCTGCAAACCACAGGTGAAGACTGGTGCCAGAGGAGGGAATTGAACCCCCGACCAAAGGCTTATGAGTCCTCTGCTCTACCCCTGAGCTACTCTGGCACCCAAATCAACGAACCCGTACCCCTCTTTCCCACCCGACCAACACCGAACGCTTTCAGGGCTGCTCTACCCGGACCTCGAATGCCTTCGGGGCTGAGCCACTCTGGCGACCGGCACCACATCATATTCCACGAATAATCTGTGCGCTGTCAAATCGGAACCACAGTGCCCAAGCCTCTTGATCATCATCTTGCTTGTCATTTTAATCCAGCGCCGGTTCCGATTGAGAGCAGGATTGAGATTATGATTTACGAAAACCGGCTTGGCCAAATGGCTGAACGCCACTAACCTCCGCCTGACAAATTCCAAACTGATGAATAAACGTCCCGTATCGCGCTTCCAGCCGAAACCGCGCTCGCGCTACCATTTCCTGGTGTTCTGTTTCTTCTCGCTGCTGGTCGCCTTCACCATCCTTCGCCTCGTGTTGGTGGTGAATTTCGGTTCGCCGTCCACACCGCCCTGGAACGTGTTGCTGGCTTTCGCCGCCGGGTTTTACCGCGATGTCATCGCCGCCCTTTGGCTCATGTTGCCACCGCTGTTCTGGTGCTTCATCATCGGCAACCGCCAGTTCGCCTGGCTTTTCCACCGGATTTGGTTCCGTTTTTTTATGACGTTGCTGTGGGCCGTGCAGGTGTTTTTGCTGGCGGCAGAATTTTATTTCTTCCAGGAATTCAAATCGCGCCTGAATCACGTCGCGGTGGATTACCTCGTCTATCCCCGCGAAGTCTTCGTCAACATCTGGGACGCCTACCCGGTGCCGGCGGTTGTTGCCGGCTGCCTGCTTGCGGGCGCCGCGTGGATGTGGTTCACCGGCCGGTTGTATCGCACGATGTGGACCAAGCCGGTCTGGATCGGCCGGCGGTTTCTGTGGTTTGCCGGGACGTTGATTTTATTTTCCGTGCTGGCCCGGACCATCAACCTGAGCCCGCCGCAGGTCAGTGAAGACCGCACGCTTAACGAAATCGCCAATAACGGCGCCGTCTCCTTTTTCGCTGCGGTGTGGACGCGGGATCTTGATTTCAACTCCTTTTATAAAACCATCCCGCGCGACGAGGCCTACGCGCGCCTGCACCGCTTGCTGTCGTCCACCAACGCCACCTTCACCGGCGGACCGCAAGATATCACGCGCCAGATTGCCGGTAACCCCAACCGTCCGCGCCTCAACGTCGTCATCCTGCTTGAAGAAAGTCTCGGCTCAGAATTCTGGGGTTGCCTGGGCCGCCCGAAGACCCTGACGCCGGAAATGGACGGACTGGCCACGACCGAGGGCCTGCTGTTCGACAGCATTTACGCCTCGGGCAATCGCACCGTGCGCGGCATCGAGGGTGTTATTTCATCCTTCCCGCCGCTGCCCGGCGACGCCATTGTGCATCGCGATCGTTCGGAAAACGTTGAGACCCTGGCGCGTGTGCTCAAGCGCGAAGGTTATGACACGATGTTTTTGTACGGCGGCCACGCCGTGTTTGACAACATGAAGCAGTTTTTCCGGCCGAACGGTTTTGATCAGATCATTGATGAGGGCGATTTTGCGCATCCGACTTTTGCCAACGTCTGGGGCGTGTGCGATTACGATTTGTATCAGCGTTCCGTCGAGGAATGCCGCGCGCTCGCGAAGGAAAACAAGCCGTTCTTCGCCCTCATCCTTTCCGTTTCGAACCACAAGCCCTACACTTACCCGTTGGGCTGCATCCCGGAAGCCCCGAACGGCACGCGCGAAAATGTCGTCAAATACACCGACTGGTGTCTCGGCCAGTTTTTCAAGGCGGCGAAACAGGAATCGTTCTGGACGAACACGATTTTTGTCGTCGTCGCCGATCACGGCGCGCGGGTTTACGGCAGCCAGGACATCCCGATTCATTCGTACGAAATTCCGCTGGTGATTCTCGGTCCGGCCGTAGTGTCGCAACCGCAACGCATCCACGCCGTCGGTTGTTCGCTCGATGTGCCGCCGACGGTGCTCGGCCTGTTGGGGCGTCCGTATAAATCCATGTTCTTCGGGCGCGACCTGTTGCAGGACCCGCCCGACACGTTCCACGCCCTGCTCAATCATAACCGGGACATCGGGTCGTTTGCCCGTGATGAGCTGGTCGTGCTCGGTCTCCAGAAGACCGTGGAATTTTACAGCGGCGATCCGCATGTCGTGAACCTGGAATTGAACCCGCATCCGTCGGCGGAGAATTTGGAACAGGAAAAGGACACCACGGCAATTTTCCAGGTGGCGGACGAGCTTTACATGAACCGCCGCTATCATCTGGATCCGTAGGCGTGACGTTGTTTTCCCGTTTCGGAATGATAAACTCACTGGATGAACAGGGTCGAATCCAGTGCGGCCAGGACTGGCCTGCTCGTCCTCGACAACATCACGGTTCGATGGAACGAGCGTACCGCCTTTGCACACACGCGCTGGACCTGGCGACGCGGCGAGCAGTGGGCGATCCTTGGTCCCAATAATTCCGGCAAATCGGTGCTCGCGCTTGCGCTGTGCGGTAACGCGCCGTTGATGCGTGGGGAGATTCATTACCACTTCGACGGCCCCAGTGGGGCCCAATCGCGCGGTGCGGTTCCGGAACAATCCATCGCCTTGCTCTCACCGGAAATTCAACGCGAGTTGGTGACCGGCGAAAGCTCGTTCTACCAGGCGCGCTGGCACAGCGGCGTCAGCGAATGCCGCCGCACCGTGGCGCAATTCCTTTCCCAGGCCAGTGTCGAGGACATCAACCCGTACCAGGTGGACACCCCCGAAGGCGACCCACGCCGTTTTCGAGAAAACCGCAGGCGATTCGCGCGGTGGCTCGGCATTGAACCGCTTTTCCGGCGCAAACTGGCCGCTCTGTCCAACGGCGAGCAGCGCCGCGTTCTCCTCGTCCACACCCTGCTGCGGTCGCCGCGGCTCCTGATTCTCGACGATCCGTTCGGAGGTCTCGACCACTCCACGCGCGCGCGCCTGAAAACGGTTATTGCTCGGTTGATGCGAGCCGGCTTGCCCGTCCTGCTCACCACCAATCGTCCCGACGAACTTCCGGCCGGGACCACTCACCTGCTGTTGGTTCGGGATCAACGCATCGTTGCGCAGGGAACCAGGCGCGCCATGCTGAATCATCCGCTCGCCCGGGAATTGAGCAGCGGGCTGATTTCGTTGGTTGGGACGCCGCGCTGCGGCATCCGGACGGCTCGGCGAGCCGTTCCAACCTCTCCCCAAGCCCTCCGCACAGCACCGCTCGTCGAATTAAACCACGTCACCGTCCGGCTTGGAAACCGGCGTATCCTCGACGATGTCACCTGGACAATGCGCCGGGGGGAGAATTGGGCGTTGGTCGGCCCGAACGGCTCCGGCAAGACCACGCTGTTGAGTTTGATTGAAGGTGACAATCCCCAGGCGTACGCGCTCGACATCCGGTTATTCGGTCTGAGCGCTGAAACCACGCAAACGCTCTGGCACCTGCGCCGGCAACTCGGCTGGCTCTCGCCGGAATTGCATCTGCATTATCCGCCGGGTTGGTCGTGCCTGGAGGTTGTCTGCTCTGGTTTCCTCAATACCGTCGGGCTTTACGAACCTTGCACCTCCGGCCAGCGCGCCGTTGCCCGTGCCTGGCTGCGTCGATTCGGACTTGCAAATCGCGCCGGGTCGTCATTCGGCGAATTATCGCTGGGTGACCAGCGCTTGGTCTTGCTGGCGCGGGCCGTGGTCAAAAGGCCGCGGTTGCTGGTGCTGGACGAGCCGTGCCAGGGGCTGGACGCCGCGCATCGCCTTTCGGTTCTCGCCACGGTGGACAAGGTCATTCGACTGACCCATGCCGGCCTCATCTTCGTGACCCATCACATCAACGAAATGCCCGGGTGCATCACCGATGTGCTCGAATTAAAGGCCGGGCGCATCCAAAATCGCCGCAAGAAACGGGTGGAAGACGGGCGCACCCATGGCAGGTTGTCACCATGAATGATTACGAACGCATCGCGCGGGTGATCCGGTATCTGGACGAGCATCACATCGAACAACCGGCACTGGCGGAACTGGCCGATTGCGTGGAACTGACACCGTTCCACTTCCATCGCCTGTTTTCCGCCTGGGCCGGGGTGACGCCAAAGGATTTTCTCCAGTGTCTTACGCTGGCTTATGCAAAGGAATTGCTCGAACGGGGCGAAACGATTCTGGACGCGGCCCTCGAAACGGGTCTGTCCGGACCGGGCCGGTTGCATGATTTGTGTGTGCATCTGGAAAGTGCATCACCCGGCGAAATGAAATCCGGCGGCGACGAATGGACAATCGATGCTGGATTTGCCGAAAGCCCGTTCGGAGTCTGTCTCATCGCGGAAGGCCCGCGCGGCATCTGCCATTTGTCGTTCGTCGAAAGCGGCGGCAAAGAAGTTGCCTGGAAAAAACTGCACCAAAACTGGCGCAACGCCCGGTTGCGGCGAAATGATTCGACTGCCGCCACTGTTGCCCGGCAGATCTTCGCGCTTCGAGCCGAACGCAATTCGCATCCACCGTTGCGCGCGTTCGTCAGCGGCACGGCGTTTCAAGTTCGAGTCTGGCGCGCGCTCCTGCAGATTTCAGCCGGCCAACTCACCACGTACGGACGCCTGGCTGAGGCGGTGGGAAATCCTGCCGCGGCCCGCGCCGTCGGAACCGCGGTTGGACAAAATCCGCTCGCGTATCTCATCCCGTGTCACCGTGTCATCCGTGAAACCGGCGTGGTGGGCGACTATCGCTGGGGCCGGATTCGCAAACGCGCCATCCTTGCCCGGGAAACGGCCGGAAGCTTTGGGAGGGACGCCGTGCCGGCGTCCGCGATTTGCCGAAACGATTTGGGACGGCGACACGCCGTCCCTCCCCGCAATTTGTAGCGGCGGTCTGTGAACGCCGCCGACCTCTTTCAGCGACGCTCACGGAGCGCGGCTACATCGTTTAATTCAGCATCAACCGCGCGCCGGATTCCAGCGGCACAATTTCCAACGACAATTTTTCCGTACCGCGCAAAATGACAATCGGCGAACGCACTCCGACCTGCTCGCCCGTCAGCAATTTGTGCAGGTCGTCAATGCCTGCAATCGCCTGCCCGGCGTATTCCACAATAATATCACCTTCGCGCAAGCCGACCTGTGCCGCCGGACTGCCAGGCTCTACGCCAATCACCAGCATCCCGGTCTCGTTCGGCAGATTATAAAACCGCACCAGCCGCCGATGGATTTTCGCCGTCTGCCCGCCCACGCCGATGTAGCTGCGCCGGATGACGCCGTCTTTGATGAGCCAAGCGGCGATGTATTTGGCCGTGTTGACGGCGATGGCAAAGCAAAGCCCCTGCGCCGGCAGAATCACCGCCGTGTTCACGCCAATGACTTCACCGCGCGAATTGACGAGCGGCCCGCCGGAATTGCCCGGATTCAATGCCGCATCCGTCTGGATGATGTTGTCCATCAGCCGGCCCGACGCGGCGCGGAACGACCGGCCCAGCGCGCTCACCACGCCCGCCGTCACGGTGTATTGGAACCCGTACGGATTGCCGATGGCGATGGCGGCCTGACCGACGCGCAACTGGTTTGAATCGCCCAACCGCACCGGCTTGAGGTCCGGCGCATAAATCCGGATGACCGCCAAATCTGTTTCCGGGTCGGTGCCGACGACGCGCGCCTCCGGTCTCCGGCCATCGGCCAGCGTCACTTCAATCCGGTCCGCACCGTGGACGACGTGGCTGTTGGTAAGGGCAAAGCCGTCCGGCGTGATGATAAAACCCGACCCACTACCGCCAGTTTCCATGCCATTGCGTCCGTTGCCTCTTTTGCGCACGTCAATCTTTATCACCGATGGGCTGACTGCTTCCGCCGCGCTAACCACGGCATTCGAATACGCATCGAGCAATGAACTGTCGGGTAGAAGCGACGCCTCGTCGCGTGCCGGTGGCTGCGACGCCCCCGTCGCCGGGCTCAATGGATCCAATTGATTGGCGTCACCAAAAGTTGCACCGAGGGCGATGCATTCACCCTGTGGTGACGAGGCGTCACCGCCACCAATTACCGGCCACTCCTCAAAATTTTGTTCCGCAATTTTCATAATCACGTTCCCGCCTTGCGGGAATCATCCATGAGTAAACCACAAATCGCGTCTGTCAAATCCGGCTGCAAGGGTGGATGGAATGTTCATTTCACACTTTGCAAGGTGTGAAATAAATCTTGAAGGGTGTCCGTTGTTCACAATGGGGTCGGTAACGGCAGTCGCAAAATTCTCCGCTCGTCAGATGCACCTTCCGCGCCGCTTCTTGGCTTTGTCACCGTCAGCACCAATGCTAATCCTGGGTTGACGTTGCAGAATTAACTTTTCCTTTGTATCTGGCGGACTAAGGAATTACTTTATTGGGGCTAATCCCCGCCGGCAGGCCGTGTGGCCGCCGATTGAAAGTGTGCCTATGAGCCAAGTATCTGCGTCCGAAAAGAAGACCGGCGTTTCCCCGGCCAAATCCAATCGAACTGCACCCAAATATCCCGGCGTGCGCGTCACCTGCAACGGCAATTACCTGGTGGCCGAACATGTTGAGACGCGCATCACCGAGGGCGGTGTGTTCTACCCTATCACGCCCTCCACCGAGGGCGGTGAAATTTATCAAGGCTCTTTTGCTGCCGGCGAACTCGACGTCTGGGGCCATCAGAAAATCGCGGTGGAGACGGAAGGCGAACATGCCGCGCAGGGTGGCGCCACAGCCTTCGCGGTCAGCGGCAAGCGTACGGTCAATTTCACTTCCGGCCAGGGCATTGCCTACGCCATGGAGCAGTATTATCACGCTCCCGGCAAGTTCTCGACGATGGTGCTCGAAGTCGGCGCCCGCGCCCTCACCAAGCACGCCCTGAACGTTCATTGTGGGCACGACGATTTTTACGCCGCGCTCGACACGGGCTGGACCATGCTCATCGCCAAGGACGCGCAGCAGGCCGCCGACCAGGCCATCATCCTGCGTAAAGTCAACGAGCTGTCGCTCAACCCCGGTATGAACATCCAGGATGGCATGCTCACCACTCATTCCGAGCGCACCTACCTCGCGCCCGAGGCCGATTTGCTACGCGAGTTTCTTGGCGCCGCCGCCGACATCATTGAATGCCCCACAGCCGCGCAGCGCGAATTGTTTGGTCCGAAACGCCGGCGCGTGCCGGAAATGATGGACCTGAAAAATCCCATTCTGCTCGGCCCGGTCCAGAACCAGGAGCATCATATGAACGGCATCGTTGCGCGCCGCAATAATTTCAACGAGCCGATCTTAAAATGCCTTGAAGATGCCTACGCGGAATTCGGCCGGCTCACTGGACGCCATTACAGCCTGGTGCACCAGTACAAGTGCGACGATGCCGACACGGTGTTCGTCTCGCTTGGCTGCGCCGCGGACAATATCGAAGCCGCGTGCGATTATCTGCGCGAAAGACGCGGCGCGCGGGTCGGCTCCATTCACATCAACGTCGTCCGCCCCTTCCCCGAGGCCGCCGTCATCAACGCGTTGCGCGGCAAGAAGAACGTCATCATCCTCGAACGCACCGACGAGGGCATGGCGGGCGATAATCCGCTCACCCGCGACATCCGCGTCGCGCTGGGCAAGGCCAATGAAGCTGCGAAGTTCGGCGGTGCTCTGCCGGCGCTCACGCCCGAGGAAACGGCCCGCATCTTCCGCGGCAGCTACGGCATCGGCTCGCGCGATTTCCGGCCCGAACACACGCTCGGCGCCTACGAATTTGCCACCGGCCAGACCCGCCGTCAGGACGGCGCCGGCGCTTCCGGCGGCGAAACCTATTTCACCCTCGGCATTGATCATCCCTACGCCGTCATCAGCAAGGAAACGCCGTCGTTGTTGCCTGAAGGCGCCATCGCCGTGCGGTTCCATTCCATCGGTGGCTGGGGCATGATTACCACCGGCAAAAACCTTGGCGAAATCGTCGGTGAATTCGGCGACCTCATCAAACACCGCGACGCCGAGTACGACGCCGACGGGCGGCTCAAGGAAAAATTGTTCGTCATGGCCAATCCGAAGTACGGGTCGGAGAAAAAAGGCGCCCCGACGAATTATTACCTGACCGTCGCGCCCGACGTCATCAAGGTGAATTGCGAGCTCAACCACGTGGACGTGGTGCTGTGCTGCGATCCGAAGGCGTTCACGCACACGAACCCGCTCGAAGGCATCAAGCCCGGCGGCTGCCTCGTCTGGGAATCCAGCGACACGCCGGAAACCGCGTGGCAACGCATCCCGTCGCAACACCGCCGGTTCGTCAAGGACAACGACATCCATGTTTACATCCTGCCCGGCTTCAGCATCGCCAAAAAGGCGACTAACAAGACCGAGCTGCAGCTGCGCATGCAGGGCAATTCATTCCTCGGCGCGTTCTTCCGCGTTTCGCCTTTCCTCCGGCAGAACAACATCTCCGACGAGACCTTCCACGCCACCGTCAAGAAACAGTACCAGAAGAAATTCGGGCGTTTCGGCGATGACGTTGTGGCCTCGAACATGACCGTGATGACGGAAGGTTTTTCGCTCGTGCGGGAGATCAAATACGGCGAGTTCAACGAACCCGACCGGTCTTCGATGCGCAATCCACCGGTGGCGCCGCTCGAACATGAGCCGCTGATTCCCACCGCCGGTTGCGGCACGGCCTGTGGCACGGGCATTCCCGCGCCGGCGCAGCAAACGCCGCGGTACACTTTCCAGACACTGGGCAAGTTCGATTCCGAATTCCGCCACGGCCTCGGCTATCATCAACCCGCCAGCGCGCTTGCGTCGCTCGGCGTGATGGCGGCCGGTTCGGGCGCGACCCAGTCGAAGTACGTCGCCCGCCGCGAGACGCCGGTGTACATCGCTGAGAACTGCACGCAATGCATGGAATGCATCACCGCCTGCCCGGACACCGCCCTGCCGAACATGGCACAGGACGTGGCGATGGTGCTCAAGACCGCCGTGCATTATTACGTTACGGATCCCGCCGAGCGCTCGAAACTGGCCGCCGAATTGAAAGGCATCGAGGAACGCGCCCGGATGAAGATGAACGAATCGGTCAAGGGCAAGACCAACGTACCGTTCAAGGACATCATCCGCGCCGAAGTCAACGCGCTGACCACGATTGGCGAGCATACGAAGGCCGAGTTCACCGGCATCATTGACAAATTGCCGCTGGCCTATTCGAACGTGCCGGCCATTTTCCGGTCGCTCGAAGCCAAGACGCCCGGCGGCGGCGGGTTGTTCTCCATTTTCGTCTCCGACTTGTGCAAAGGTTGCGGCGAATGCGTGCAGGTCTGCGGCGACCACGATGCCTTGCGAATGACCGCCGAGACCGAGGAACTCAACGCCAACCTGACCACCGCGCAGATTTTCTCGCGCCTGCTGCCGGATACGCCGCAGAAATATCTCGGCCTGTACAACGACAACGACGCTGCCACTTCGCGCGAGGCTGCGTTGCGCAACCACCTGATGGTCCGCCGCAATTACGAGGCGCTCGTTTCCGGCGACGGCGCGTGCGCCGGCTGCGGCGAGAAAAGCATTTTGCGCGCGGCGGCATCTGTCACCGAAGCTTACATGCGCCCGTTGTATCACAAGAAAGCCGACCGGCTGCGCGCCAAGGCCACGCGGCTGGAGACCGAAGGGCTCGCGAAGTTGCAGGCGTTGAAGCAGCGCGACGAAGCCGAATATCACCTGTTCCGCAAGGCCATCGAGCACATCATCATGGGTTTGGGCGGCGAGGACGACGACGACACCGCCAAGCGCGTTGCCGATTATGAAGCCAAGCACGGCCCCATCACCGACGAGCAAATTATCGGCGGCATCGTGGCCGTGATGCGGCAGGACGCGTTCAATCACCGCGATTTGCAGGCGATTGACGGCCGGCGCACCAACGGCATGAGCGTCATGTTCATGGGCGCCAGCACCGGTTGCAATACCGTCTATGGCTCCACCCCGCCGTCGAACCCGCATCCGTATCCGTGGATGAATTCACTGTTTCAGGACGGCGCGACGATTTCGTGGCTGCTGAGCGAATCGCTTATCGTAAACCACGCCCGCCGCTCGGTCGTGCCCGAACGTCTGGCCGACGCGTTGCTCGACCGCGAGGAAGGTGTTATGTCCGCGGCCGATTTGTTCCTGCTCACGCACCTCGATGATACGTTGATGACCGACCAGGAAATCCGCGAATTGCCAAAGGTCTGGAACATCGGCGGCGACGGTGCGCTGGGCGACATCGGGTTCCAGAACGTGTCGAAGGTTATCCTGCAAAACCGGCCGAACGTGAAAATCCTCATGCTCGACACGCAGGTCTATTCCAACACCGGCGGACAGAACTCGGATTCCTCCACCATGCTGGGCGGTTACGACATGAACCAGTTCGGCGTGGCGTCGCAGGGCAAATTGATAGAAAAGAAGAACGTGGCCGAGGCGTTTACCAGCGGACACGGGTCGCCGTTCGTGGCGCAGGTTTCGATGGCCAACGCGGCGAAGTTGTACAAGGCGATGCTGGACGGGCTCGAATACCGCGGCACGGCGTTTTTCCAGGCCTACACCACCTGCCAGCCGGAGCACGGCGTCCCCGACAACATGAGCGCCGACCAGGCCAAGCTCGTCCGCGATGGGCGCGGCATGCCGGAGTTTGTGTTCAATCCGCGCAACGGCGAGACCGCGCAGGAAGCGTTCGATCTCAAAGGCAACCCGACGCCGAACCGCGACTGGTGGCGGACGAAATTCAAGGCCAACGGCGAGGAATACAACTTCACCGTGGCGCACTGGGCCATCACCGAAGCCCGGTTCCGCAAGCACGTCAAAGCCATCAAGGAGGAGGAAGCGCGGGAACTGATTCACCTCGACGATATGCTGGTGTTGATCACGCAGGACGACGTGATTTACCGGCGCGTGTTCGACCGGAACCATCGTTCCTACGTCCCGAACTTCGGCTGCTACATCAAAGCCGACGTGAACGGGCAGACCAAATACTTCGCCGTTAGCCGGCAGATGGTGTTGTTTGCCGTAGAACGGCGGAAGGCCTGGCGCATGCTGCAAAGCAAAGCCGGCGTGGCAAACAAAGATTATCTGGCCCAAAAAGCTCTGCTCGCCAGACTCGACAAAGGCGAACTCCAACTCGCGGACGTTCAGTCGAAAACGAAGGAACTATTCGAGGCAGAACTGGCGAAGCTAAATTAACTTTACCATTTAGCCTTCAGCTTTCAGCCTTGGTCCCGATACCGTGCTGAATCTCTACGAGGCCGTCCGCGCGAATCCGAGCATCAACAAGCTCGAGATTGGCGATTTCCTTTTTGCCGAATACACCTGCGGGGTGGGCGATGAGCGCATCGGCATTTGGGCGCCTACGGACTATCTGGTCCACGTGATCACCGGCAAGAAAACCTGGTACACCTCCGACGGCGTCTGGGCGGCGAATCGCGGTGAAACCCTGTTCTTCAAAAAAGGCGCGGCCACCATCAACCAGCACTTCGAAGTGGATTTCTGCCTGCTGATGTTTTTCATTCCCGACAACCTCGTCCGGGCCACCGTCCGGGAAATCGCCGGCAGCCTGCCTCCCGTTCCTCCCAACGTCGCGTCCATCCAATCCGCGGTGCGGGTGGAAAACAACACGGCGTTGTCGGCTTTCTTCCAGTCCATGCACACCTATTTTTCGGGAACGGAAAAGCCTTCCGAACCGCTGTTGCGATTGAAACTCAAGGAATTGATCGTCAGCATTCTGACCAGCGGCCGGAACCCGGTGCTGGCTGGTTATTTCCGGGCGATGGCCGATTCAGAGGCACCGCCAATCCCGGAAATCATGGAAGCGAATTTTCGGTTCAACCTTTCGCTCGACGAATACGCGAAGCTGTGTCACCGCAGCCTGTCCACGTTCAAGCGCGACTTCCAGGCGCACTTTGAGGAGCCGCCGGGCAAGTGGCTGCTCCGGAAGCGGCTCGACTACTCCGCCGCCTTGCTTCGCATTTCCCGGATGAACGTCACGGAAATCGCGTTTGACAGCGGGTTCGAGGACGTCTCCCATTTCAGTCGCGTGTTCAAGGACCGGTTTGACGTTTCGCCGGTTGCGTATCGCGAGAAACTTGTTTCCGCAGTGTAGGGATTGAAATCCTGGCAGGGCGGAGCTGCTGCCCCGCCTTTTATTTTGGCTGCGCAGCAGCGCAGCCCTACCGATTGCTTGACCCGCTCAGTCAAAAGATTGAACCGCGCAGCAAAGCACGGCCCGCCCGCTTGTCGTAAAGTGGCTTCATGATAACGCTTGAAGAAAAAGCCATCACAACGGAGCCAGCGCATGCAAGTTGGCTGGAACAGATTCACGAACTGGGCCGGGACTTTGAAACCCGGACCGCCGAGCACGATGAGGAAGACTCGTTTGCCTTTGAGAACTACGCAGCGCTGAAGGAGCGCGGTTTCTTCAGCGCGCTGGTGCCCGAAACCTTCGGCGGCGGCGGCGTATCGTTCTCCACCATAGGCGAACTGCTGGGCACGCTGGCCGGGTATTGCAGTTCGACCGCGCTCGCCAGTTCAATGCACCAGCATCTGGTCGCGGCGACACTTTGGAAATTCCGCCACGGCCAGGGCGGCGAGCCCCTGCTGCGCAATATCGCCGCCAAACAACTGGTCCTCATCAGCACCGGCGCGAATGACTGGCTGGAATCCAGCGGCGAGGCGGTCCGCGCCGACGGCGGCTACCGGGTCAAGGCGATGAAACCCTTCGCCAGCCAATCGGCTGCCGGTGATGTGCTGGTCACCAGTGCGCCGTATCACGATCCCGATGCCGGCTGGCAGGTCCTGCACTTTCCCGTGCCGATGAACGCCAGCGGCGTCACGGTCCTGAACGACTGGCGCGCCTTGGGAATGCGGGCGACCGGAAGTCATACGGTCCGGTTGGAAGGCGTATTCGTTCCGGAAACGAGCGTTGGCCTGCGGCGTCCCCGGGGCCAATTCCATCCCTTCTTCAACGTCGTGGCCGCGGTTGCCCTGCCGCTGGTGATGTCCGTGTATGTCGGCATCGCCCGGAAAGCGGCGCAACTAACCATCGCGGCGGCGAAAGCGCAGAAACGTCCCCGGCCGCACCTCGCCGGTGCCATCGGCGCGATGATGAATGAACTGACGTCCGCCGAGGTGCATTTGCAGGACATGTTCCGCATCACCAACGATCTGGATTTCAAGCCGGAGGACCGGGTCGGGCGGGACGAGTTGGGCCGGAAAACCAACACCGCGAATGCGTGCATCGGCGTTGTGACCAAAGCGATGGAGATTGCCGGCGGCATCGGGTTTTACCGGAGTTTTGGATTGGAACGACTCTTCCGGGATGTCCAGGCGGCGAAATATCATCCGTTGCCGGAACTGGATCAACAACACTCCCTGGGCGAACATCTCTTGATAGCACACGACCAAACCCCCGGCCCGACGTTGCAAAAATCATGAAAAACAGTTCCCGACGAGTTTTCTACTTCAACCTGGACGACTGGACCTGGTGGGCATGGGCGACTACTGCCGCACTGCTCATCGCAGGGCTCGCTGGTAATCGCCTGGCATACATCGGAGCGATGGCGGTGACCGTGGGCCAAGGATTCATTCTGCTCGCGCGCGATCGTAGCCTCGCTGCTTTTCCCGTTCAGCTTCGCGTGGCTTATTTGCTACTGATGCTGATCTGCTACCCGCCTGCGATGCGCTGGCTCTACTGGCTGCCGGTCGTGGGAACAACGGCGCTCGTCATCTTCGGCTATTGCCCGCTGGCCCGCGTCCTTTCCCTGTTGCCTTGGAACAGTGGGGAAGCTTACACATGGGATCGCTTGCGGCGGACCTTCTTCTCCGCTCCCGATCCCGGCCGCGTCAAAGCCAATCCGACAGCCGCGGGTCGCACCGGCGGACTATGCACCATCGAGGCACAGGTCGCACCGGCGCGCCGCGCGGCCGGCATGATTCACGGGAAATCGGCGGCCTGCGGATGACCCGGACCAGGCACAGCGAACCCGCCCCCCCATGAACCTCGTAGCAGCTGACGTGAGGAGGCTCCATCTGAAAATCCAAAATTCGAAATCCGAAATCCGAATTTAAACAGAGCCTCCTTGCGGATGTGTTGCCCAAATAATCAGAGCGGTGCGGTTGGTCTCCCTCTCCGCCAACGAAGTTGGAGGAGAGGGTCGGGGAGAGGTGGAGTTTTTGTTGAGCTGCTGCCCCTCTCCCTGCCCCTCTCCCCGCGCTGCGCTGCGGGGAGAGGGAAACGTCAACTTTGACGTGATACGGCGTTCCTGCAAACCCACATGGCTGTGAGCGCGCCTTCTGGGTTTGGGCAATACTCCCTGACGTGGGCTGCTACAGTTTTTCCCCGACTGGTTTACGATGTCGTCGCGGAAATGTTGCAGAGACTTATTGGCCAATTGGGGCGGAACGGACTATCTTGCTGCCAGTTAAACGGAGGTCTACATGAGAATTCACGTTCATCAACTCACGATGCTGGCGGCCGTGGTGGCTGCGTTAAACTTCATGCCGTCGGGCGCCCGTGCCCAGGCCGGGTACGTGGACCCGAGTTTCCTCAATGGCCAGTCCGGCCCCAATTCGTGGGTATGGGCCCTGGCCGAACAGTCCGACGGACGATGGCTGGTCGGCGGACAGTTTACCGGCTTCAACGGCCTGCCGGGTGGCGAAGTGGTCCGGTTGAATGACGACGGCAGCGTTGACACCAATTTCACTTTCAACATCACCGCCGGCGATACCACCGTCCACAGCCTGGCCGTCCAACCCGACGGCCGGATCCTCGTGGGCGGGATGTTCGCCGGCATCAACGGCGCCCCGTGCGTGCGCATCGGCCGCCTGAACGCCGACGGCAGCCTGGACTCGAACTTTGTCGCCTCCGCCACCAGCAGCCAGTCGTTTATCACCGTCAGCCACATCGGCGTGCAAACGAATTTGCAGATCGTCATCGGCGGCTGGTTCGATACCGTTGACGGAGTTGCGCACGCCAGCATCGCCCGGCTCGACCAGGATGGCAGCCTGGACACCGGTTATAACGCATCCATTGACGTCTCACCCAACGCCCTGCTGGTCCAGACCGACGACAAAGTCCTGATCGGCGGCGCGATCAGCACCGTGAACGGCCAGTCCAGCCCGTACCTGGCCCGGTTGAACACCGATGGCACGCTCGATACCAACTTTGTGGCAACGGTGGACGGAAACGTGGATGCTTTCGCCAGGCAACCGGACGGTAAAATCATCATTGGCGGCGGTTTCACCCACGTGAACACCGTGGCCCGCAACCGCATCGCCCGGCTGAATACCAACGGCACGCTGGATACAACCTTTCAAAACGGCATGGCCGGAGCCGACGGCTACGTGGGCTGTGTGGCTTATGACCCGGCCGGACGCGTCCTGGTCGGCGGCCAGTTCAGTCATATGAACAATGCCGCGCGAAACTGGATTGCCCGGCTCAACGCCGACGGCAGTCTCGACACGAATTTTCTGGCCACCATAGACAACTATCTCGAGCTCGTGCAAGTGCAGCCCGATTCCCGGGTCATAATTGAAGGCAGTTCTGTATCCACCGTGGATGGGCGCAGCCGGAACCGCCTGGCGCGCCTGCAGGCGAGCCTCGCGCCTGTCATCAGCCGGCCGCGGACCGCGGGCGGCCTGTTTTCGTTTGATGTGAATGCCGTTGCCGGCCAGACCTACGGCATTGTCGCGGCCACCAACCTGACGGGCCCATGGATTCCGATCGCCTCCACCAACGCGGCTTTCGACAATTTGACCTTCACGACCAACACGGCGCAATTCCCCAGCCGTTTTTTCCGGGCGTTTCGTTGACCATTCAACCCGCCTCTACCCCCTGACCGCGCCAACCGCGTCAGGGCGGCAAACCGAGGGAGGCCGGTTAGTGTGCCACAGGGCGTTGGACCGCCTTTGTCTAGCCAGCAGCATTAGAATTAGGCAAATTGAAGCAAATTCATGAGCGACAATTCGAAGATTGAGTGGACGGATGCAACATGGAACCCCGTTCGCGGCTGCAGCAAAATCAGCCCCGGTTGTCTCCATTGCTATGCCGAGACGTTCGCAGAACGCTTCCGCGGTGTGCTCGGCCATCCTTTTGAATTCGGTTTCGACCTCCGGCTCGTGCCGGAAAAGCTTGGCGATCCTATTCGCTGGTTGAAGCCGAAGAAGATTTTCGTCAACTCGATGAGCGACTTGTTCCATGAAGGCGTGCCGGACGAATACGTTGAGAAAGTCTGCAGAGTAATGCTGGCAGCGAACTGGCACATATACCAGGTGCTCACCAAGCGGGCTGATCGCATGGCCGGGTTATTGCAGGGCAAGCTCCGCGCCGCGGCACAAGCATCCCATATCTGGTGGGGCGTCAGCGTGGAAAATCGCCAGCACGGCCTTCCGCGCATAGACCGGCTCCGCTGCGCGACGCCAGCGGTGGCGTTTCTATCGATCGAACCACTTCTGGAAGATCTCGGCGCCATCGACTTACGTGGTATTCGCTGGGTCATTGTTGGAGGAGAGAGTGGGCCGGGCGCGCGACCGATGGCAGAAGAATGGGTCCGGAACATCCGTGCGCAATGCCGCGCCGGCCGGATTCCGTTCTTTTTCAAACAATGGGGCGGAGTGCGCAAAGCGCTTGCCGGTCGGGAACTCGACGGCCGGACGTACGACGAATATCCCGCTATCGTACCAAATGCCGTGCCGTCGGCTTCAAGCCGCGCCGGATTGTTAGAAGAGTTGGCTCAGGCGTGAAGCGATGGGGTTTAACAAACCTGTAGACCGGGGAATAAAATGAACCTGGACGAAATTGGGCCGTGGTCGGAAATCAAACTGGATATTCTCCGCGATTATGCCGCGCCCTATTCCAGGATTCTCAAGAGCAACGGCTTTTATCACGGTTACATCGATGCCTTCTCCGGCCCGGGCCTGCATATTAGAAAAGCCGGCGGCGAGGAGGTATTGGGCAGCCCCTTGGTAGCCCTAGGAGTTCAGCCTCCGTTTGATGAATACCATTTCATCGATCTTGACGGGGAAAAGGTCGATTTTCTCAGAGGCCAGGTCGGCAACCGTCCAGATGTGACGTTTTACAAAGCGGATAGCAATCAAGTAATACTTGAATCGGTTCTGCCACGGTTCTCCTACGCCAAACGGACGCGGGCGCTATGCGTCTTGGACCCTTACAAGCTTACGCTCGATTGGAAGGTCGTTTGCATTGCGGGCAGAAGTCGCGCAGTCGAGGTCTTCATCAATTTCCCGATCCATCATATGAACCGGAACTGCAAGCGCGACAATCTTTCTAAAATCCTACCCGGCGAGTTGGAGGCAATGGATTGTTTTTGGGGCGACCGCTCGTGGCATTCGGCGATGTTTCGTCAGAGCGCTCAAACGAATTTTTTTGGAGCTGAGGAATTGGACAAGACTGAGAACCGGGATTTGGTAAATGCATACTGCAAACGCCTGAAAGAAGTCGCCGGTTTCGGATTTGTTGCCGACCCGCTGGCCATGCGAAACTCTCAGAACGCGGTTGTTTATTATTTGATATTCGCCGGACCGAACAAAACGGGGTGGAAAATCGTTCAAGATGTCTATCGGAAATACGCATGAACGTGAACAGGCCAGGCCCAAGCACTGACGTAAACCGAACGATCATCGCCCAGTCATTCGTTCATACGCAATCTTCTCGCCTTGCCGGCGATAGACTTCGATGAACTGCCGTCGGGACCAAATCTCGTCACCCGTCACTCGTCACCCGCCACCCCTCGGTTCAGCCCGCGTGGGAACCGTCACAGAAGGGTTTGTTGTTGGATTGGCCACAGCGACATAACGTCATCCGGTTCCGGGTTTCGTAAGTCTTGCCGTCGGCGGAAATGACCGGGATGCCGCCGCGCACCCAGATGGGGCCGCTCACCTTTTTGGCCGTGTCTTCAATCAATCCCAGTGACGGTTTGAATTTCGGTTCGATGGGTTGGCCGGTCTTTTTGTCCCAAACCACCAGCCGTCCGGCCGGGCAATGTGCGGCCTCGTATTCCACAATCTTCCGGGCCTCGGGATCGTCGGTCTGTGCCACCAGATTCCAGATCCGCCCTTTCGGGTCGCAGAAGCGCGCGAACGCGCAGAGACTTTCGGCGTCGGTCAGCCGCACGGTCGGGCCGTCAATAGTTTCGGCCTGTTCCAGGTAAGGTTCGTGGCTGGCGGTTTCCGTCCCATCGAAGCGGACTTTTCCGTGGGTGCCGTCGCAGAACGGTTTGTTGCCGGAGCGACCGCACCGGCAAAGCGCGTATTGTCCTTCAGCCGCAAATTTTTTGCCCTCCCGATAATCCAGCGAGTCGCCTTCGGCATTGGTGACGATGTGCTGTTCGCTGAGCGGCGGGCCGCCGCTGACCAGGTAGGGACCGTTTTTGGTGACTTCGATTTTCATGCCGCCGCCTTTTTCATGGCTTCAATTTCTGCCTCTTCCCGAACCGCTGGCGAGCTTTTTCTTCCAGATTTAACAGGAGCAAACCAAGGTAACGGAGAAAGCATTTAAAAACCTCTGTTCTCTTCGTTTCCTTCTGTTGAATTTCCGTTTAACCGCCGAGAACGCAGAGAGAAAATCCGGAAATGCTTTGTGTTCTCTGCGTTCTCTGCGGTTAAATCGCCGGCTCCATAAGATGCGAAACGCACAATTGACGTAATGGACCGTTTTGCCATGTTTAACGATTATCAAATTTGCAGGGGACCTCGCGCGTGCGCATTCCGCTGGCGCGGGACCTAGAAAGTCAGGCAGCATCCGGCACTTGAGAACGTACCGATCCATTTTAACGTCGATTTTTCCGGCAGCGGGTATTTGGGCCGTATTGTTCCTGTTTGGTATAACCGTCCGCGCCCAGGACCGTGACATGGTGCTGGAAGGTATTGACGGCGACGTCACTACCAATGAATACCTGGCTTTCATTGACAAACTCCAGTACCTGCCGCCGCCCCCGACGAACAATATCGGCAACCTCATGGTCGATGAACGTCCCGGCGCCCGGCTCCACGGGATGCAGACCTTCTATGCGTTCACCCATGACCGACGCGTGTTGGATATGGCGATTGTCTGGTCGGACGCCTTTCTCCATGCGCGCAATGATCCCACCAACGGCCGCATTACCTGGACCGGCCATCGCGATCTCTGCTGGCCCAACAAGGACCCCAACGACAAAATCCAGGCTCCGCACGCCAGCTCGGAAAACGGCGACGTCATCGAGCGCATCGCCAACACCGCGAGATTGATTCTGGAAAGCCCGGAAATCTGGAATCAAACCGCCCCGCCGGACAAATTCGGCTTCGGCGCGACCTGCTTGGACCGCGCCAAAACGTATGTCCGCGAATGCCAGCGCAGCGCCGAGACCACCATCGTCCCATGGTTTGTCCGGAACACGAAGGACGGTTACCGGCTTTATTATCCCGATTCAGCAGCGTTCTTCAAAGCTTCCGAGGAGAATGAGAGCGGACCCATACCGTGGAACCAGCAACAGGAACTCGTCGGCGCCCTCCTTCGGCTCGCGCAATGTCATCGCCTGCTCAACGACGGCAACACCAACATCGCGTACTACGAAAAAATCACGGCGGACGCGGCGGCCTGGTTTTTTGCGAATGCCCTGCCGGTGAGCGTGACGAATCAAGTTTGTTATCTCTGGTCCTATGGCTTGCCCCGAGACCCCGCCGATCGCCCGGAGGTTACTTACGAATCGGATTACGACATGTTTATCTTCCGCGCCTATCAGGCGGACCTTGGCCCAACGCGTCTACAGATGCAACGGCTCATCAACACCGGCCGTTACCTGATGTATCTGGGCACAAACCGGGTCTCCGGCTACATCAACGGCACGAGCGACAACAACTCCAGCCGCCACGAACGACATTATTTTGAGTTCGAATGGATCGAACTGTCCGTGCTGGACCACGAATTTTACCGGATGACGGCCGGCAACATTCTCGCCATCCACGAGTATTGGAACAACCTGGCGATTGAGGCCGCCGTGCTTTCGTCAAAACATTATTGGGCAACACATTCGCCCATGCCGGAGCCTCAAGAAGTCCTGAACCCGCGCAAACTTCCAGCGGTGCAGCCACCGCCAACTTCACCGTTGGCCGCTCTCATCCTGAGGCACACGCCACGTTCCCTGGCATCCGCAACGCGAACGCCGGGCGCAGCCATGCTGTTGCTCTGGATCGTGTCCGGACTTGCGCGGATTGTGGCAAGGACATTTAGTTCCGCCGGGCACGACCCCGGGTCAGGAACCATCACGCTCACCTTTTTAATCGCTGTCGCGCTGGGAGTTTTTGCCGCGCTTCGGCTCCGTGCCGCCGCCGCCTCGTGGCCGGGTATCGTTATCCCGGTGGCAGTATTCCTGTTGGGGTTGGGACTGGCGTTGCAATGGTATGCGCACATTCAATCCGCAGTTTTGGCAAAGGCGAATGCCGCTGGCTCGACGAAGGGTTCTTATCACTCCATTTGGCGTCTGAGCTACGCCGGGGGCCTGCTGGCCATGATCGGCTTGAGCCTGAGCTTCAAGAACTGGGCATCGCTTCTGATCATGTGTGTCCCCGCTGGCGCGGTGGTTCTGTGGCGCATTCGCACGGTTCCGGCCGTTGGAAAAGGCAATTCGGTCTTGTAGCAATGTTGCTACGGGTTGAGTTGACAAACCAGGTGCAAGTAGAAGGATGGCCAAAGAGCGATGCGGCGGACAAGCCGGCCTGACATGGATTCGCCCCACCGTTGTGTTCTCTGCGTTCTCTACGGTTAAACCAACCGGTCAGGCGGGGACGGCCACGGTACGGCCGTTTTTCCAATTTGCGCTAAGGTGCCGACTTGTCCACGGAAATTCCCAGGACCTCGGCGACGGGCCGTTCGTGGCCGTCGGTCGGTGCGTTGAGAATGTGAAATTTTCCCGTGGCCGGATCGCGGATGGCCATCACGGAACTGCCGCCACCATCGAGATTCACCGCCTGCCGGCAACCCAGCCGGAGCATCTCCGCCGCCAGCTCGTCGTAACTCATGCCCACCGCCACGCCCGGTTTGCGCCCGTCCACCACCAGCAGAATCAATTTTGTTCCCGTGGCGTCGAGCCCCGCCGCCGTTCGCGGATGACGCACCTGGTTCTGGTGCGGAACCGCAATTCCATCGCGGACCAGGATCGTGTTGCCACCGATGACTTCCCAATCATCGGCGCTCGGACAGGTCAAATTTTCAATCGTCACCGCCTGGTTTTTGTGGACGACCACACAAGGCCGCGCGTTGGTGGATGCGGACCAGATTTTTCCGTCCGTGACCGCCGGGCCTTCCACGAGCGCCCAGAGGTCCGGGCGATACGCGGAATTGGTGCCTTCGCCGTCGTTGACACCGCGCGCTCTGAAAAAATCGCCGTTGACGACCAGGTCAAATTTTTCCCGCGCGGCAATTTTTGTCGGCTCGAGCAACGTCGTCTGCCATTTGCCGGGGCCGTCCGGGTCCGGGCCGCCCGGCGCGACGCGCAGATGCAATTTCGGGTTCGTCAAATCCACCTCGGCGACGAACAGCCGGGTCGGCGGATTCGTCCGCGTTTCGGAATAATAAGTCACTCCGGCAAACGGATGGTTGGTCACCGGCTCCGCGCCGACGCCATTATTACACGCCAGCGCCAGGAGCATCAGCCCGCACCCGAGGGCGGAAAATGGACCGACTGACCGGTTGAAATTCATAAACGCGCGGCTCAAGTTGCAGGCGCCTCGCGCAGCAGTCCATCCAAATCCAATCGCCGGGTGAACATCGCGAGTTCGCCGCCGGGCCCTCGCGGCCATTGCTCTTTCGGACGGTCCCAATAAAGTTCAACGCCGTTGCCGTCCGGGTCGCGCAGATACAAGGCCTCACTCACACCGTGATCCGAGGCGCCGTCGAGTTCGATCCCCGCGGCGAGCAAACGACGCAACGCATCGGCGAGCAACGCGCGGGTCGGATACAAAATAGCCAGGTGATACAGTCCGGTCGCGCCGGGCGGTGGTGGCGGGCCGCCGGCGCTTTCCCAGGTGTTCAACCCGATGTGATGATGATAACCGCCGGCGGAGAGAAACGCCGCCTGCCTTCCGAGGCGTTGGGTGATTTCGAATCCCAGCACGTCGTGATAAAACTTCAGCGCCCGTTCGAGGTCCGCCACCTTCAAATGCACGTGGCCGATACGGACCCGGGGATCAATCGGTGGACTTTTATGAGCCATGTTAACTGGTGCCACAATAATCCATTTCAGCAAGACGCGGCTCCATTTTTATGCTCTTTTACCATTACGGCGTTCGATGCCTTCAAACAGGCCGCCTTGGAGAAATTCATTGACCGCCTTCATCCGAAGGGAATCGGCCGGGAAACCCAGCTTGATACGGCTGACTTCCTCCGACCGGCCCAAACCGTAAATTACCCCCGGGTCAATCCAGTTTACGCCCGGTTCGAGCGCGCGATGAATCGCTGCGCTGGATTGTGCGTCAGCCTGCGTGCCCCGGGCCGAATGCCCAATCGCCGCCCACCGCCCACGCGCCAAAACCGACGGGCCTGATAGTAAGGTCCTGATTTCTCATTGCCGCCGGATCGGTATAATCCCGGCATGCAAAAGTTACCGCGCTCATTCTACGACCGGGACACCATGGTCGTCGCCCGGGAATTGCTGGGCAAACTGCTCGTTCGTGTCGAACGCGGCGTGGAGCGCATCGGCAAGATCGTGGAAACGGAGGCGTATCTTGGCCCGCACGACCTCGCGGCACATTCGGCACGCGGATTGACGGAGCGGACCCGGGTGATGTTTGGTCCGCCGGGACACGCTTATGTCTATTTCATCTACGGCATGTATTACTGCATGAACGTGGTGACGGAACGCGAAGGTCATGCCTCCGCCGTCCTGCTGCGTGCTCTGGAGCCGGTAAAAAACCTCGATGGCCGGACCCGCGGCCCCGGTTTGCTCTGTCGCGCGATGCACATTGACCGGCGCCTCAACGCTCACGACCTGCTCAGTGATGACTTCTTCATTAGCGCGCCGCCGAAGGCCCAAGCGTTTGTCATCGTCAAACGGCCGCGAGTTGGTGTGGATTACGCGCGGCATTGGGCAAAACGGCATCTCCGGTTCTACATCAAAGGCAATCCGTTTGTCTCGCGGTCCTGAGGCCCGGTTAGTGCCACGCGCATCATTTCACCGGATGTCGTTTGGCGAATCGGCCGGCAAGCCAGCATGACTGTTCACCGCTGAATGCGGTCGAACGTGCCACCATGCAAAAAGTCGCGCACGAACGGCTTATCGAGAAAATCTCTCGGAAAACCGAGTTCGATTCTGCTGACCTTGTCCAACTGCGCGAGTTGTTTGGCGTTCAACGACCATTTAAGGCAACGCAGATTGTCCTGGAATTGAGACAAGGTCCGGGCGCCGAGGATGGGAATCATGCCGGGCCGCGCGCGCAGCCAGTTGAGCGCGACCTGCGCGGGCGTCTTGCCGGCGGACCGCGCGACTTTGACGACCGTTGCCGCAATAGCAGTGTTGCGCTCGGTGCGTTTGGCAAACGCCGGCGTTTGATCAAGGCGCCGGGCTTCCTTCGCTTTGCCCGCGTATTTGCCGGTGAGCCAGCCGCTGGCCAGTGGCGACCACGGCGTGACGGTGAGTCCCAACGCGTCGGCCATCGGCAGCAATTCGCGTTCGGGCGTGCGTTCGATGAGATTGTATTCAATTTGCAGGCCGACGAACGGTGTCCAGCCGCGTAATTCAGCCAGTGTGTTCGCCCGGGCGATCCACCACGCCGGCGCGTCGGAGATGCCGACATACAGCACTTTACCCGCGCGGACCAGGTCATCGAGCGCACGCATGACTTCCTCGACTGGCGTCAATTCATCCCAAGCGTGCATCCAGTAAAGGTCCACGTAATCCGTGCCCAGCCGCCGGAGCGACCCGTGCAGCGCCTCGGTCATGTGCTTCCGGTGATTGCCGCCGGCGTTCGGGTCGCCCGGATGCGAATTAAAAGAATATTTGGTGGCGATGACGAACCGTTCACGCCGGCCGCGGACGAATTCGCCGACCAATTTTTCGCTGGTGCCGTTGGTGTAGCCATCGGCGGTATCAATAAAATTGCCGCCGGCGGTGGCGAAAGCGTCGAACATGGCCCGGGATTCATCCCGGTTCGCGCCCCAGCCCCAGTCTTCGCCGAAGGTCATCGCACCGAGGCAGAGTTCGGAGACGCGCAAGCCGGATTTGCCGAGAAGTTTGTAGTTCATAATATTCCTTGCGTTACTTGTCGGTCATTTCCGGAAAATTTCCAGTTTTTTCCCGAAGGGATGGTAGGGCGCGCAGTCCCCTGCGCGCCGCCGCCAAAGGAGGAAGTCGGATTATTTTCAAAACGGCGCGCACGGAGCGACGCGCCCTACCTTACGCATTTGATTTGTTTCTGCCGGTGATAGGCGTATCCTTCTGGCGCCGCGCTGAGAACTTCGGTTGAACTGAGAAATTATGCCATTCCAACTACTTGACCTCGAAGGAGTGGCCAATTATTTGCACCTCACGCCCGCTGACGTTGAGCGGCGGGTGAAGAACCGCGAGATTCCGTTTGAAAAACGCGGTGACCGGATCGTCTTTCGCAAGGCGGAAATTGACGCCTGGGCCTCGCAACACATTCTGGATCTGCCGGGCCAGCGGCTGGCGGATTATCACGAGGAAACCACGCGCTTCACGCGGAAAATCCTGCCGCAGGAAACCATGCTGCCGGCAATGCTCGAGGCGGGAGCCATCGCCTCGGCGATGACGTCCAAAACCAAGGCATCCGTCTTGCGCGATTTGGTAGCGCTCGCGGAGAAGACCGGGCACCTCAACGACCCCAAAAGCCTGCTGGCCAGCCTGGAGGCGCGCGAGGAACTGTGCTCCACGGCGGTGCCCGGCGGATTTGCTCTGCCGCACCCGCGCGCGCATGATCCTTATCTGTTCGACACCTCGTTTCTAGTACTGGGACGGCCGGTTCAGGAGATCCATTTCGGAGCGCCCGACGGCCAGCCGACGCATTTGTTTTTCCTGATTTGTTGTCAGGATGACCGGTTGCATTTGCACACGCTGGCCCGGTTGTGCCTGATCGCGCAGAAAACCAAAATCCTCGAACAACTGCGGGATGCGCCCGATGCCCAGGCTATGCACGACGCGCTCATTGCAGCGGAACAGGGAATTCTGGCTGGCCGGAAAACGACGCGAGCGGAGTGACGCGACCTGCCGAAATCAAGATGCGGTTTCCGTAGAGACCTGAATTACGTCTAAATAACATTGCTACCGGAACCGCCCAGCACCGAACGAATCACCATTAGCAAATCCTGGTGGTCAATCGGCTTGTGGAAAAACGCAACCACCTTGCTGGTCATGGCCCGTTCCTTGATTTTGGGGTCTTCGCTGCCAGTCATGATGATGATGGGAGTTTTTTTCTCTTCGTCCAACCGACGGAGCCAATTCATGACCCGAAAACCGTCCCACGGTACGCCGTCCACGGCGGGCGGAAGGCAGATGTCCATCAAAATCAGGTCGGGATTTTCTTTGCGTGCGGCGGCGACGGCTTCAGCGCCATCCAACGCCGTGAAGACCTGGTAATCCGCCCTCTGAAGCTCCAGCGAAAGTGTTTTCAGGATGATCTTATCATCATCCACTACTAAAATTTTCCTTGCAGGCCCAGATGTGAATTCACCACTCATAAATTGCCATCATCAAAACTCGCGTCGCCTTTCTCTGACAGCGATGTCAAAAAAGATGACAAACCGGCTGGGTCTCTATGAACAGGTTTTATGCCTTCGGCGGGTACAGGGTGCGTGCCCGAAGGGGCAGGTTTCGGAATGGCCGCGCTTTTGCACCTGGGCGATGGGCGCTTACGTTTCGCGGATTTCTCAAAAAAATTCCGCGCAAGGGTTCGGGACATAGCGGTTTCGCCGGACAACCGAAAATTGGACCTGGCGGATTTGCGATTTGACTTGCCCGCAGCGGCCGCGACGCGTATTAAAATGGGCGCCGGTCCATTGTGCCCGGGTGGCGGAATTGGCAGACGCGCTAGATTCAGGTTCTAGTGAGTAACATCGTGCAGGTTCAAGTCCTGTCCCGGGCACCACACTGGAGCCGGTCTCTTGAGTCATCCAATCACACGGAATAAAAATGCGCATCATCGCCATCCGCGAAAAGACGGTCTCCATCGCTTCGCCCATCACCAACGCCTACATTGATTTTTCCCAAATGACGTGCTCGGTGGTCGCGCTCATCACCGACGAGGTGCGCGACGGCAAGTCGGTCGTCGGCTACGGCTTTAACTCCAACGGTCGATACGGCCAGGGCGCGCTGATGCGTGAACGTTTCATTCCGCGCCTGACGGAGGCAGACCCCAAAACGGTAGTGGATGAGACCGGACAAAATCTGGACCCGTTCCGTATCTTGACCACGCTGATGAAAAATGAAAAACCAGGCGGGCACGGCGAACGTTCGGTAGCGGTGGGTACGATTGACATGGCAGTGTGGGATGCAGTGGCCAAGATTGCCGGCAAGCCGCTCTACCGGCTGCTGGCAGACCGTTATCGAGGCGGCCAGGCCGATGACAAGGTCTGGGTCTATGCTGCCGGTGGTTATTATTATCCCGGGAAGGATCTGACTGCGTTGAAGGACGAGATGAAACGTTACCGTGATCTCGGTTATCAGGTGGTGAAAATGAAAATCGGCGGCGCGGCGCTGGCCGAAGACATTCGCCGCATCGAGGCCGTGCTCGAAGTCGTAGGTAATGGAAAATTTCTCGCAGTGGACGCCAACGGCCGGTTTGATCTCGACACCGCCATCGCCTACGGCAAGGCGATGGAACCTTACGGATTGTTCTGGTACGAAGAGGCCGGCGACCCACTCGACTACGCGTTGCAGGCGGACCTTTCCCGGCATTACCCCCAGCCGATGGCCACGGGCGAAAATCTTTTTTCGCATCAGGACGCCCGCAATCTGCTGCGTTACGGCGGCATGCATCCGGAGCGCGACTGGTTGCAATTCGATTGTGCGCTTTCCTACGGCCTCGTCGAATACCTGCGCACACTGGAGGCGCTCAAGCAACATGGCTGGTCCACGCGTCGCGTCGTGCCGCACGGCGGCCACCAGATGTCACTCAACATCGCCGCGGGTTTGCACCTGGGCGGCAACGAATCGTATCCGGGCGTCTTCCAACCGTTCGGCGGTTTTGCCGATGGCATCGCGATTAAGGACGGATACGTGGGTTTGCCGGATGTGCCGGGTATCGGGTTTGAAACCCGGGCCGAATTGTTCAAAGTGATGAAATCACTCAGCGATTGAACCTCAAAACGCCATGGACAAAACCAGCGGCAGAACGGCCGGCCCCCTGAACCAACTTTGGTTTCAAGTGGTGGTGGGCGCACTGGTCGGGGTTGCCATTGGCTATTGGTTTCCGAATTTTGGGGAGGCGCTCAAGCCGCTCGGCGACGGGTTCATCAAGCTTATCAAGATGCTGCTGGCGCCGATTATCTTCGGCACGATTGTCGTTGGCATCGCGAAGATGGGGAGCATCAAGGAGGTGGGTCGGGTGGGCATCAAGGCGCTGGTTTATTTCCAAATCGTCTCGACACTCGCGCTGGCCATCGGCTTCGTCGTGGTTGACATCCTGAAGCCAGGAGTCGGGATGAACATTGATGCCGCCACGCTCGATACCCAATCGTCCGCCGACTACACCGCTGCCGCCCTACAGCAGGGCGCAGTCAGTTTCCTCATGAACATTATCCCGTCCAGCATCGCCGACGCGTTTGTGGAGGGCAACATGCTGCAGATTATTCTGTTTTCGGTGCTGTTCGGATTGGCGCTGGCGCAGCTTCCGGACCGGGGCAAGGTGATTGTGGGCGTCATAGACTCCGTGTTGCAGGGGTTGTTCGGCATCGTGCGTTTCGTGATGTATCTGGCGCCGCTGGCCGCGTTGGGCGCGATGGCCTTTACTGTCGGGAAATACGGCTTCGACAGTTTGGCCGCCTTCGGCAAACTGTTGGGCGCCGTTTATCTGGCGAGTTTGCTGTTCATTATCCTCGTGCTCGGCGCCATCGCCCGACTGATTCGCGTCTCGCTCTGGCAATACCTCAAGTTTTTCAAGGACGAAATTGTGATTGCCTTTGCCACGGCCTCGACGGAAGTCGTGTTGCCGCGGATGATGACCAAGCTGGAACAACTCGGCTGCGCCAAACCGGTGGTCGGCATGGTGTTGCCCGCCGGCTATACCTTCAATGCCGACGGCACCTCGATTTATCTGACGATGGGCGCGGTCTTCATCGCGCAAGCGACCAACACGCCGTTGACATTGCACGACCAGTTGCTCGTGCTGGCAGTCTGCCTGTTTACTTCCAAAGGCTCGGCCGGCGTGGCCGGCGCCGGCTTCATTGCGCTCGCGGCCACGCTTGCGTCCGTGAGCAAAATCCCGGTCGCCGGGCTGGTGTTGCTCGTCGGCATAGACCGGTTCGTCAATTCCGCGCGGGCGGCGACGAACCTGATTGGCAATGGCATCGCCACAATGGTCGTGGCTCGGTGGGAAAAGGCGCTCGACGAAAAACAAGCCGCCGTGATGTTGAGCGGCAACGGCCTATCACCGTCTGCGAAAAATTGAGCCGATGTGGCTTGCCACCACTACCACTTCACCGGCACGGTCATTTTTTTGCCGAACCGATTGTGGTAATGGACTTGTTTGTGGTGTTGGCCGTATTCGTGGACGAGCTTCGTCAGCTTTACGTCGTAACAGCAGTATTCGGCGATTTCCGCGAGCTTGCCTTCCTTGAACCAGCGGATGGCCTGCATCCCTTCCGCCGTTTTCTCCACGCCGAACGTTGCCGTGGCGATGGAATCCAATGAGAGCCTATGCTGCAATTGGTTTTGCAAGTCCACCATCAGGTCCAGCGTCGGCAGTTGGCGCAGGTCGAACGGCGTGTAACCGTGCAGCACTTCGTAATCGAATCGCAAAATGTTGAAGCCCACAACAAGGTCGGCCCGCTGCAGATCCGTCAGTAAATCGTTGATATCTTTCTCGCCGTAAATTTTGTAATCGCCGCGCGCGGTACCGAACGTCACGCCGATGCTCATGCCCATTTTGGCAATATGATTCCAGCCGCCCACCTCGTCAGCGGACTTCTGGGTTTCGAGATCGAAATAGACGATATTCTTCACTGCGTTCAAATTTACGATATGCGATTTACGATTTACGAGCCATTTCCACAATCCATGCTCGTCGCGTAAATCGTAAATCGTAAATCCGGTGACTTTGGGCTTTGAACTTTGGACTTAGGACTTATATTTCGCGCATGGCCTTGACACCATCCACCATGTTGCCGCTCGGCACGACAGCGCCCGATTTCAAATTGCCGGACACGAACGGAAAAACCGTCTCACTCGCGGACTTCAAAGACAAGCCGGTACTCCTGGTTTTGTTCATCTGCAACCATTGTCCCTACGTGAAACACATCCGCGCCGGGCTGGCCCAGCTTGGGCGCGATTATCTGCCGAAGGGCGTTGCCATCGTCGGCATCAACTCGAACGACGTGGCGAATTATTCCGACGACAGCCCGGCCAAGATGAAAGAGGAAGTCAAATCCGCAGGGTACCTGTTCCCGTATCTTTATGACGAAACCCAGGCCGCGGCCAAAGCCTATCGCGCCGCCTGCACGCCGGACATTTATCTCTTCGACAAGGACCGCAAGCTCGTTTATCGCGGCCAGATGGATGACAGCCGTCCCGGCAATGGGATTCCAGTGACGGGAAAAGATTTGCGCGCCGCGCTCGACGCCGCGCTCGCGGGAAAGCCAATTTCGCCGAATCAGAAAGCCAGCATGGGTTGCAACATCAAGTGGAAGGCAGGCAACGAACCGGATTATTTTTAAGGCAGAAGTCAAAATGCAGAATGCAGACAAAGACCTCGCCGTACGCACAAAGAATTTCGCCCGCCGCATAATCAGGCTTTATATTGCGTTACCGAAAGAGACGCTGGCTCAAGTTCTCGGTAAACAAGTTCTACGTTCCGGTACTTCAGTCGGAGCAAATTATCGGGAAGCCAATCGAGCGCGTTCAAAGGCGGAATTCATTTCAAAAGTTGGCGATTGCTTAAAAGAGGCCGACGAGACTGTTTATTGGCTTGAACTCCTGATGGAAGAAAATATAGTGGCCAAGAGGCAATTGTCACCTTTGCTTCAAGAAGCAGATGAACTCGTTGCCATTTTTGTCACAATCTCAAAGCGCGCGCGTGGCGACTGGTTTCTGCATTCTTCATTCTGACTTCTTCATTTCTTGGATAGCTTTTCCTCGGCCATCCCACAAAGCGATTGGACAAATAAATCCAATTGTGAAGGGCGATATCAAATAGTGTGACGAACCTTGGACTGCCTTGTCCAAACAATTGGAACATCATTTTGACGGTCCATGACTGTTGAGGGAAACCAAACCGAAACGGGAACAGGCGACCGGCAGGATTCGGCGCCGAAAGTTCTGGAACAACTTGTCCACGAGGCCGAACGCGCCGGAGCTAGTGATATCCATCTCCAAATGCGCGGCAAGATCGCCGAAGTCGGTTTCCGGCTCGACGGCATCATTGCGCCCGGCCGCGAGTTGCCCGCCGAGATTGCCGAGCGGGTTTTCGGCCGGATCAAATTCCTGGCGCGGCTGAAGACGTATCAGGAATCGCTGCCGCAGGACGGTCGCATTGCGCACGATGAACTCGGAATCCAAAACGATATCCGTGTCGCTACTTACCCGACCGTCACCGGCGAAAAAATCGTCCTCCGCCTTTTCAATTCGTCCTCGGCCAAATCGCTTCACGAATTGTCCTTGCCCGCCGACGTCGGCGCTGAACTCGAGCATTTTCTCCGGCAATCCGCCGGGCTGCTGTTGCTGACCGGCCCGGCCGGCAGCGGCAAGACCACGACCATTTACGCCTGCCTGCGACACCTGACCGAGCTAGGCGGACGGCACATCATCACCGTTGAAGATCCGGTCGAACAGATTGTTCCCGGCTCGATGCAAACCGAAGTCAACGAAGCCATCGGCCTCGATTTCGCGCGCGCCGCACGGCATTTGCTGCGGCAGGACCCGCAAGTGCTCATCATCGGCGAAATCCGCGACGAGGCCACCGCCCAACTCGCCGTTCGCGCCGGGCTGACCGGGCATCTCGTGATTTCCACGCTGCACGCGGGCTCGTGTCGCGGCGTATTCGAACGGCTGCTCGTTATGTGCGCCGATCATTCCGCCGTCGCCAGCGCGATTGAATTGGTTTTGAATCAGCGGCTCATCCGCAAACTCTGCTCCGCGTGCGGCGGCGCGGGCTGCCCAATCTGTTTGCGCACCGGTTACCAGGGCCGCGTGCCGCTGGTTGAATGGCTGCGCGTGAACGAAGCCATTCGCGCAAAAATCCGGGGGCACGAACTAACTGCGTTAGTGCCAATGCAAACCCTGGAAGCTGCGGCGCGCGAGCTGGTGGAACAAGGCGTGACCAACGAAGCGGAATTTCAGCGGCTTTTCGGCTTATGAAAAACGACGAATTTGCCTTCTTCAATCAACAACTGGCGGCCATGCTGCGCGACGGCATCCCGCTGGAAGGCGCATTGCGCCGGCTCTGTGAAGAGATGCGCCGGGGCGCATTGCGGACCGAACTGCAATCGCTCGAAGCCGATTTGGCCAAAGGCACGCCGCTCGCCGAAGCATTGCAGGCACGCCAGCTTCCTGAACTTTACAGGCGGATGATGCTCGTCGGCGTCAAAAGCGGCGATCTGCCCGGCGCGCTGACGATGCTCGCGGATTATTTTCAGCGCCAGAACGACATCTGGACGCGGCTCAAAAGCATGATGACCTATCCGCTCATCGTGATGTTTGCCGCATTTTTGATTTCGACTGTAATCGCGTTGCTTTGGACATGTGTCATCGGGCCTTCTTTCAAAGGTGTTTTTTCGGGCCTGGACATGATGCTGCCGGCAGCTACCCGATTTGCGTTTGCGACATTGCAAACCATCTGGGTCTTCCCGTTAGTGCTCGGTGCCCTGTTTTTACTCGCCGCGGCCATTTTGTTTCAACCGGCGCTGCGCGGAAAATTTCTTTGGCGGTTGCCGGCGTTCAAGGAAGCCACCGTCTCGCGCATCGCGTCGGCCATGACGTTGCTGCTCAAAAACGGCGTTCCGCTGCCGGATGCCGTCGGCCTCGTGGAGCGGCTTGAAAGCAGCGCCGCTGCGGCCGCCGACCTGGAGCAGTGGCGAAGGCGGCTCGCTGCCGGCGTGGCGAAATTCTCCGAGGTCGCCGCTTCCAACCGGATGATCCCGCCGCTGTTCGTCTGGGTGGTAGCCAGCGCGGGCGAAGACCTGACCGCCGGGTTCAACCGCGCGGCGGAAATTTACCACTCGCGCGCCGTTTATCGGACCGAGGTCGCCCTTTTCTCGGTGTTGCCGATGGCGTCACTGTTTCTGGGCGCGATTGTTATTTCGCAGGCGTTTTTGGTCGTCAGCATGTTTTTGCCACTCATCGCCATGTTGAACTGGATGAGCGGCAGTTAAACCGAATGAAACCGGACCGGATGGCATGAACGATTTTTTGGCAATTCTGGCGGGCCTGTTCTGGTATGCGGTTTTGATCCTGTTGCCGGGTGCCGCGTTCTCGGTGCTGATGCACTTTCTCCTGTCGCTGCCCATGCACCGGCGCGACCGCGCGCTGTTTTTTCTCGACCTGCTCGAAACTGTCCTCCGGCGCGGCCAACCGGTGGAGCAGGCCATTGTTTCCGCTGCGGCCAATCGTGACCGCGCTATCGGTGTCCGCTATTTCCTGGTCGCGGCGCATATCGAAGGCGGCGCGCGGTTGGGCGACGCGCTGGAAAAAGTGCCGACGTTCCTGCCGCCGCAGATCAACGCCATGCTCCGCGCCGGCGAAAAACTCGGCGACCTGAAAAAGGTCCTGCCCGCCTGCCGCGAAGTGCTGCGCATCGCGCCCGACACGGTCCGCACCACGATGCACTACATGGTGGCCATCCTGATGCTGTTTGCGCCAATTGCCATCTGGTTGATTTGTATGCTCTCGATATTCGTCATTCCGCGATTCAAGGAAGTGGCCGCCGGCAGCGACGCCCATTTGTGGCCGATCACGATGTTCGTATTTATGCTCACCGATTCACACATTCTGGTCGGCTTCGAAGCTCTGGTCTTCCTCGCTCTAGCGTTGATTGTCTTGATTTACATCGGCGGACCGGGCTTCGTCCGGTGGTTTCAATTTCGCAGCGTTCCGATCGTGGACTGGATTACCTGGCAGGTACCGTGGAAGCGGAAGAAATTGTTGCGCGCCTTTTCCGCCATGCTCGCCGTGTTGCTCGACAGCGGCGTGCCGGAAGCCGAAGCGGTCCGGCTGGCCGGCGACTGCACCGCCAATGAAATCGGCCGCCAGCGCGCCCGGCGCGTGATGGTCGCGTTGCAACACGGCGTGAAACTCGATGACGCCGTCCGCGCTTTTGACGACAACGGCGAATTCCACTGGCGGCTCACCAACGCGACACATGCGCAAGGCGGATTTTTGAGGGCGCTGCGCGGCTGGCATGAGGCGCTCGACGCCAAGGCCTTCCAGCAGGAGGAAACCGTCACGCACGCCCTCACCAGCGGTCTGGTAGTCCTTAACGGCGTGGTGGTGGGGTTGATGGCGACGGGCATGTTCGGGCTGTTAATCGCCATCTTGAAGAGCCAACAGTAAGTGTTATGAGAATTGGAGCATTACAGCCCTGTCCGGTCGGCGGTTGCCGGGAGCACGGTTATTTTTTAATGACAGACCTGATCGTGGCCATGGCCATTCTCACCATCGCCATCATCCCGATTGCGTTCTCATTTATCAGCGACCGGCAATTGCTCCGCGCCGAGTATTATCGCAGCGTGGCGGTGGAAGTGGCGGACGGTGAAATGGAGATTCTGGCCGCCGGCGCCTGGGAGGCGCTTCCCGACGGCCAGCAGGTTTATACCGTTCACGCCAACGCCGTTGCCCACCTGCCACCGGGCCACTTTCAACTGACCAAAACCGGCAACCATCTGCGCCTGGAATGGATAGCCGACGCACGTCACGGCATCGGCAACGTCGTCCGCGAAATTACTGTCAAATGAAATTGTTCCTGCCCACTTCCTGCGCCCGCACCCGGACCGGCGTCCTTTTGATGGAATGCCTCGTTTACATCGGCCTCCTGGTCATCATCCTGAATCTGGCCTTGGTCAGTTTCTATCTTTGCTGGGACAACTCGAAGGCGCTGACGTATGCCACGGACGACATTGCCGCCGCGTTGCGCGCCGGTGAACGCTGGCGCGCGGATGTCCGCAGCGCCACGGGGAAAATTACCGTCGAGAAGACATCGCAGGGGGAGAATTTGCGGATTCCGCGTGGAAACAGCGAGATTCTTTACAATTTCAGCGCCGGTGAAATCCACCGCCGCGTGGCGTCATCGAATTTTTCCGAACCGTTGCTGACCACGGTCCAGGCCTCGCAAATGGTGAGTGACCCGCGCGGGGCGGTCAATGCCTGGCGGTGGGAACTGGAATTGAAGTCGCGTCGGAAGGAAACGCATTTGCCGCTGTCGTTCACGTTCGAGGCGGCGGCGAAAATCTCGCCATGAAAATTCATTCCACAAAATGCCTCCGCGCGAGCTGGCGAAGTCCGGGCGCGCCAAAACGCCGCGAAGGCGGCTCGGCGGTTTTTATTCTCGTCGCGCTGCTGGCGATCATCATGGTCCTGGTTAACGCCAACAGCAAAGCCCTGTTCCAGTTGCGCCAGGACATCAACCTGTTGGAACAGCAACAGGTGAAACGGCTGAATGCCTCGCAAACCAATGCCGCGGTCAATGTGGAATTGACATTAAAACCGGATTCAAAATGAACGAGAACATTCCGCTCGCCAAAATCCGGATGATCAAAGGCTCGCTCCGATGTTTAGTGTTTGGACTGCTTGGTCTGCTGCCGTTGATCGGTCTGCCGTTCGCGTTGGCGGCCTTGTGGATTTCCGGCCGGATTCGTCTCCAGGAAAAGCGCCTCTGGAACGCCGCGCGGCCTTATCGGATTTGGGGTGTTGTGTGCGCGGCGCTGGGAACGGTTTTTTGGGGCTTCCTGTTTATCATTGTTGTTTATCAGGCGATCAACAACAACGGCGATGGCTGAGTTGCGCCACGCCGCCTTTCACGATTTCGGCAGTTTTTCCTCGACCATCTCGCAGAGCACGTGCATCAGGAGTTTTTGCCCTTCCTGAATCCGCGCCGTTTTGTCGCCCGGCACCAGCAAATCAAGCGTTGCCACGCCTTTGGTGAATCCGCCGTCACGGCCCAGGAAACAAATGCTTTCGACGCCCTTGCGTTTCGCCTCTTCCAGCGCGCGCAACACGTTTTTGGATTTGCCGCTGGTCGTCAACGCGATGAGCACGTCGCCCTTTTCCGCCAGGCCCCAGATTTGGCGCGCGAAAATCTCGTCAGCGTGGTAGTCATTGCAGACCGCCGTCATAAACTCGCCGCCGGCCGTCAGTGAAAGGGCTGGATACGGCCGGCGATCTTCCACAAAGCGGCAGAGAAATTCCGACGCCAGATGTGTGGCGTCCGAGGCACTGCCGCCGTTGCCGCAGACCAGCAGCTTATGGCTGGATTTCAAACAACGCAACACCATCTGCGCGGCGTGGTCCAGCGGTTTTTCCAATGGCGCCAGCGCGCGCACCGTCGTGACCGAATCCTCAATCGCCCGTTGCAAGGGAGTCATGCGCGCAAGGTTAATTATTGGCCGTTGAAAGAAAAGGCGAAATCGGGTATTGGTTTAATATGTCTTCGAGACGTAGCCACGAAGATTCAGCGTTCACCCTGATCGAACTTCTGACGCTGGCTGCCATTATCGGCATTTTGGCCGTGCTCCTGCTGGCGGCCGTAAAGCACAGCGAAGGGCCGACCCAACGCGCCCAGTGCGCCAACAACGTGCGCCAACTCGGACTCGCTTTGCAGGAATTCGTTGCGGACGATCAGGTTTATCCTCTGTTCGTCAACGTGGATTTTGCGCACGGCGGCTATCCGGAGCATTTTGGCAACTGGGTGGACGCCTTGGAACATGAAAAGGTGGCTTCGCAACCCGGCAAAACCTATTTTGAGAGAGGCGTGTGGCGTTGCCCGACGGCCAGCCGCCCCGCCGGTTTTCCCACCAACGCAGTCTTTATGTCCTACGGTTACAACGCGTATGGCCTCGACCTGGTCGGCAAACCGGTGTCACTCGGACTGGGCGGGCACCGGATGGAGATCCACCCGCAGACGCTCGCCCCGCCGGTCTATGAATCCGAGGTGGCCGCGCCGAGTGACCTGATGGCCATCGGCGATGTGTTTGGCGGCGGGGCCGTGCTTTGGCGCGATGTCAAAATGGCCGGTTCGGACAAGGCCGTTTCCCGGCATCAGGGAGCAGCCAACGTCGTTTTTTGTGACGATCATGTTGAATCGCTGGCGCTGAAATCGCTGTTGGCGGCCACGAACGACGCGGCTTTGGTCCGCTGGAACCGCGACCATCTGCCACATCGTGAAAAACTCGCGCCTTGAGATTCCAGCCGCATCGGTTATTTTTTGATCATGCCGATTTACGAATTCCATTGCGAAAAATGCGGACGCGACAGCGAAATTCTGGTCCGCTCGACCGACTGGAAAAATTCTGAATGTCCCCATTGCGGCTCCCGGAAGTTGTCCAAGAAATTTTCCACTTTCGCTTCCGCGAGCGCCAGCGGCGGCGACGCACCGTCCGGCAACGGTGGCGGCCATTGTTGCGGCGGCGGCTGCCACTGCCATTGAATTTTCGATTTACGATATACGATTTACGCGGCGGCTTGAATTTTTGAGCGAGGCGTAAATCGAATGCTTCACCTCACAAATTCCGCGAACGGCTCCTCATGCTGATTTTGGTGAGCAGATTTCCTCCGCATTCACGCGCGTCAAATCTTCCACCGCCCAATCAGGGTCATGCCGTTTTAATTCTTCCAGCTTCGCGCCGCCGGTAGCCACGGCCAGCACTTTGGCGCCGATGAATTTTCCGCAGCGGATGTCGAATGGTGTGTCGCCGACCACCAGGATGTCCTCCGGCTGCAAATCCTGGCCCAACACCCGGCGCCCGCGCGCGAGCGCGGCGACGGCGATGTGGTTGCGATCCTCGCTGTCGTCGGCAAACGCGCCGGTCTCAAATATCTCCCAGAGCTGGTAGCGACGCAATTTGATTTCCGCGCCCAGGCGGGTGTTGCCGGTGAGCAGCCCGAGCATGGGCGGCCGGGGCAAGGCGCGCAGGCCGTCCAGAAACTCAAGCACGCCCCGGCAGGGTCCGCCGTGGCTGTGCGCGACCATCTGGTCGAGCCAGAAAACATAGCGCTCGAAGAACCGCTCGAAATTTTCGGGCGTCGCGGGAATGCCGTGAAGTCCAAAAAATTCGCGGACGAGATTCCTGTCGGTGCGGCCGGGGAAATGGATTTTTTCGACGCCATTGGGCGCTTTAAATTCGGTGGCAAAGGTTTTGGCAAAAGCCTGTGTTCCGGCGCGCCCGGTGTGAACGAGCGTGCCGTCAACGTCGAATAAAACCAGCCGAACCATGCGGAAAAATATCAGGATGCAAGGTCCGGAGCGAGCGAAAGTCACCGGCGTGAGGCCAAAGTTCACCGCTGCCGGACTGGTCAGGCGCAAGTTGTTCTAAAACAACTGAATTTAACTTTAAGAAAACTTTGCCAGTTGGCCTGCCCGGGTGTTAACTCGTCCGGGATTCAGAATGGGCGGGCTTCATGAAAGCGGCGCGTGCATTCACACTGATTGAATTGCTGGTGGCTATCGGCATCATCGCGATTCTCGCTGCCCTGTTGATGTCCGCGCTCCATCGTGCCAAGGCGAGGGCGCAAGCTGTGGAGTGCCGGAACAACCTCAAGCAGTGGGGGACCGCACTGCACCTGTTTGCGGCGGACCACGAAGATTTTCTGCCGCCGGAGGGCAAACCCACGCCGCTGGAAACGGACCTGGCCAATCCCGCCTATCAGGCGTGGTACGTCCAGTTGCCGGCGCAGTTGAACCTGACGCGGTACGCCGATATGCCCTGGCGCACGAATGCTTCGCTTGATCCGGACAGCTCAATTTGGATTTGCCCGTCCAATCCCCGCCGATGCAACGCCAGCAGCAAGACAAACAATTTGTTCCACTATTGCCTGAACGAATCCGTTGACGGTTCCGGCGCAGGTGATTTTCCCGTCAGGCTGGCCTCCGTCCGGCATTCCGCCTGTGTCATATACTTGTTTGACAACAAGAATCTGCCGGCCGTCGGCGAAGCGAATTTTGTTCACACCGACCTGCACAACAAAGGCGCGCACTTTCTCTTCCTCGACGGCCATGTTGCGCGGTTTCGGAATACGGCGTATTGGAATTTCACCACCGGCAAAGGAATCACCAACAACCCGGAACTGGTCTGGTTCCCCTGAAACGGGGTTCACGGCGCGCGATAGACCCGGAAGAACTTCAAGTCATCCGGCGCATTCGTGCTGAAGATCAAATTGGTATCGGTCGCAACCAGGTTAGTGGCCAGCGGCGTCCACATCGCGAGATCCGACGATGTTTCCACACGGTATTGCCGGTTGCTGACGGATTCCCACTCCAAGAAGACAGTTTGGTTCGTCACGCCGATGGACAGCAGCCGGAACGGGACGTTGAACGGATTGGCAAACACCATGAACACAGGCAGATGATCGGACGCGGTCGTATCGTCGGTGCCATACAGGTTGGGCGGCAACGGCGACAATAAATCGGTCCGGAAAATCTGGCTGCTGACAATATTTGACGACAACATCGCGCATGGCAGGATGTAATCGTAGCGGCGGGTCAGGCCGTTGGTATCCTGAATGGACCAGGTCATTTCGCTGCTGGTAAAGGGATTAATGGCGGTGGTCAGTTCAAGGCCGGTCGGCGGGCCGACGAGGCGCTGGAGGGATTGCGGATTGCTCGCCGGTGGCCGGATAATATCTTCGTTCAGGTCGCCGCTGATCACGTAAGGTTCTGCGCCTTTGGTCGGCAGATACACCGTCGCAAAGAAATTCGAAACAGCACCCGCTTCGGCCGACCGTTTCGCCGCCGAAGTAGCGTCCTGCCCCGACTTCAAATGCACCACGAACACGTGCAGCGGTGATGGGAACCCGGGCACGGAAATTTGTGCTTCGAACAAATCGCGGGTAAATCCCGACCCGCTATAACCGTAAGGCGTCAGGTCGGACCAGTGCAACCGACTCGTCGAGGAAATGATGGGAAAGCGGCTGAGGATGACGCTGCGAATGAACCCGTCATCCGCCGAGTTGGTGACGAGGTAATAACCCGGACGATAGGCCTTGACGAAATCCACCATCTGCGCCGTGCAATTATTGGTGACCGGGACTTCGTTGAACGTGATGATATCGGGATCGAGGTATTGCAATTGCCGACCGATGGCCTGGACGTGCCACATGTTCGTGCTCCAGTTGGTCAGGCCGTTGCCGTGTACGTTGTAAATGAGATACGAAAACGACGGGGCCGAAACAGTCCAGACGTTCAAAGCGGCCGGGTCGCTGCTGACGGAACCGAGGACATTGCTGACCACAACCGAATAAAAGCCGGCCTGTCCGAAGGTCACAGCCGTCAACGTGAGATGGGAACTTACCTCCCCAGGCAGGTTCGTCGCCCCAGCCCCAACATCCGATGTTGGGGTGAATTGCCATTGATAAGCCGGCGGCGGTGTGGCGCTGGCGCTCACGCTGAAAGTGACGTCTGCGCCATTCGTTACGACCTGGTTTTGCGGCTGCGAGATGATGACGGGCCGTGTCAACGATGGCGCGTTGGTGACCACATCCGTGAACGCGGTGCCGACCCGCAAATCATCCACGAACAAATTTCCGATCGTTCCCGAGGCGCCATCTTCCCGGAAACCATACGCCGATACGCTGATTGCGGAAGCCACATCGGTGGCGGTCACCCCGGCGTTGGTTTCCGCTGAGGGATTGATCCAGAGCGTGCTCAGGACGTTGCTCACCGCGAAGCGCACCACGACGGTATAATCGGTGTTCGTCTGCAAATCGGCCTCGAAAATGGCGGTGGGGCTGGAGCCGGCATTGCCGATACCAATGCGGAAAGCGTCGCTCGTTGCACCTGCGGTCTGCGCAAAAATCCGGGCGCGATAGCCGGTGCCGCCGTTCTTGAACTCGGCGAAATAACTGCCCGAACTGGACGGCAGGCTGGCGTAATTTACCGTGAAGCTCACATACAGAATCGCATTCGAGGAGGCAGTGTAAGGTTGTCCGGCCAGCGTTGCGTGGACGTCTTCGGTATTTGATTTGCTCAGGAATATCCGCCCGGACATGACCATCACCTGCCCGCTGGTCCCGCTGCAAGTCGTCCAGGGACTAGCCGTCGCCGTTACCAACGGCCCATCGGAGTAATCGAAGGAATCACCGAGAAGCAACGCTGCGCCGGCCAAAGTGGCGGAAAGGAAAAATGCGGCGGCGCAAAATACAGCTTTTTTCACAACGATTCTCGAACCGGCAGCGCGACCAGTATAATCCGCCGATTTGCTCCAATAATCGCACATTGAATGAAATTGTAAATATCTAACGTTTTCTTATAGACTCCATTTACGAAAGTTTCCGGTGGGCCTGGAGCCATCCAGAAAAGGCTGTCGCCGAAAAAAGGCGCAAAATACGTAAAACAAAGCCGTGGCTTGTGCCTCTTGTGCCTCTTGGCGGCTATGAGCGGACGGCGATAAGCTTTGACATAAATTTGCAAATCTGTTTTGATAGTGGCATGGCAACAGGAAACATTATGCACACCAGCCGTGCACGACAGTGTGCTTTGCCGTTGGCCCAAGAAGAATGTTAGACCTCATGAGACACCGCTGGACATCAAGAGCCTTATCGGTGGTTCTCATCTTGTTGGAGTGTTGTTTCCTGTTCGCGGCCTTTTCAGGTTCACACCTCGACAGACCAGGCACTGCCAGCGCATGGTGAGAGTGGCATCGAAATCCGACGCCAGAAACAGAAGCAGCATGGAATGCGGAGCGAGTGAAGTTGCATCGCGAGCAGGCATTGATTGATGGTGCAATTTGGTCGCTGATTATTGCTACAGGTGCTGGAATAATTTATGTGGCAAAGAAACGCAACACTGAGGCCTAGCAATTCGCAGCACGCCAGTCGTGCACCGCGCGGTGCACAACTTTGGGCCAAGTAAGAATGTAAGACTACATGCGGCCCATGAAGACGTTACCGATCATTCCCGGCGTGCTCGCGGTCATTTTTGTCCTGGCACACGATCAGTTCGGTCCTATTTACTCGATGTACGATGAGTGTGAGTGTCATCGCAGCCGGGCTTGATTGGAGTTTAATGATTGCGTGAGTTTGAGAGGCAGGCAGTTATTTCTCCGAATTGAGCAGCCCGGGGATTTGCAACACCAGCACCGATTTTGCGACCCGACGTATGACCGACAATATCCGATATTCATTTACGCAGGAGTTGGGTTCGGTGTTTTGAGCGTGGCATCATGGATTTATCGACGCCAGCGTGCACAACGTAGCGTACCGCCGTTGGTCAAAGAAGAACGTTAGGTAGAGTCGTCGTGAGTGATTATTAACAAAGCTGTCAAAGGGAATATATGAAAACCAGGCGCGCATTTGCTTTTGGAGGCAGCATCGGCCTGCTGGTTGGCATAGTCATGGTAGTGCTTGGCTTCTGGGTGCCAACCAATTCGACTCTTTTCGACATATTTTATGTGATTCACTGGCCGATGTTACATTTGGTGGTTTGGATTCAGCACGCCTATCATTCAACTCACGGATGGGGTCCAAGCACCGACTTTGGGAAATGGCTGATGGCATATTTGAGTTATTGGACATTTCTCGGGTTTCTTGCATCCGTCGTTTGGAGAGCGTCAATTGGACGGAAACATGCGGGCTACGCGCCATGACCAATCGCTGCCGGCCAGCCGTGCCCGACGCGGTGCACCGCCTGTGGCCCTAGAAGAATGTGAAATCTCATAACATCCTATGAAGAGACCAGAATTATCCGAACGCGAATATGTTGAGAGCATTTCCCGCAAGATGCGCGAGGGAATCATCCGAGGAGCCGTCCGTAAAGCGTTTGGGATTGGTTTGCTTTTCGGGTTATCGTGGTTACTCATCGCCTGCGGCGTGTTCAGCCTCTACTTGCGCCTCGGTGGTTCCAAGGACGATTGGCATTTCATATTTGGTTTGGTTGTCGGCACATTGATATGCCCGGCGATTTTTGTCCTCGGCATCAGTTTGGCGCGCATCCTGACGGACATTTCCATGCGAGATACCAGACCATTTACTTTGATGGTCAAATATCATGACCATCTGGTAAGGGAGCGGTTAGACCCGTATGAGGACACAAGGGCCTAACTTAGGCTCAACAAATCAACGTTTGTGGTTGTACGCCGTCTGCGAATATTTTTGCTGGACCAACTCTTCCGCCTGTTCCCGTAATGCAGCGTCGGGCTCGAAATCCGACCATTGGATCCCGAATTCTCCTTTGCCGGCAGCGCACATGGCATTCTGCCAGGCCGCGCGCTCCGACTTGTTATTTCTGATTTCCGATTTCTGGCAAGGCGAAGGCTGCACCGAGCCTTGAATCAACAGGCCCAGCTTGTTGCGCCGCTGCGCGGCACCGGCAATTTTTCTTTCCTGCCAGAGCAAGTCGGATTTTTCATAACCCACGAAACAAGCGGTGGCCTGAGTCGAAAGTCGAGGGTCGAGAGACGAGAGCCGGCGGCCAGGCGCCAGTTCGGTGGTGATTTTCAATCTCGCGAAGGCGGATTGAATCCATTCGTGGACGCGGCGGTAGCTTTCGTCGGCTTTGAGCAAATGCCATTCGTGTCCCGGCGGGAAGGCGAGGCTGTAGGTCCAGTCGGCGTCGTGCGGCACGATGCCGCCGCCGGTGGGCCGGCGGATGAGCGGTCGCAGCGGCGTGGCCCGTTCAACGTCCGCATATTTCTGGAAATAGCCGAACGTGGCCGCCAGCTCTGTCCAGCCGTAAAAGCGCAACACCGGTTTGCCCAGGCGCGATACCGCATCCAGCAGCGCTTCGTCGAGCGCCATGTTGAAAGCGGGAGCACAGGGGCTGGAGTCGAGGAGGAGCCAGGTTGAGTCGGCGGAAGGCATGGTCGGGGGTTAGCGGGAATAATGACGAATGACGAATGACGAATGACGAAAGAAGCCCAAAGCCCAAAGCTCAAAAAACAACCGTCCGATATGAGGATTCGGATTTCGGCATTCGGATTTCATTCGGTATTTGGATTTCGTCATTTGGAATTTCGCTGGGGTTCTTCAACGCCAACCTTTGGACATAATTTGTTTATCTCACACTCCTTACAATCCGGCTTTAGAGCGAAACAACGCCGGCGACCATGCCAGATTAGCCAATGACTGAACAGCGTCCATTGCTTTTGCGGCACCAACGCCATCAATTCCTGCTCGATTTTCTCTGGAGCCTTTTGCTGCGTCAGCCCGAGTCGCTGCGACAATCGCGCAACGTGCGTGTCCACGACCACGCCGACGTTGCTGCCGAAGGCGTTGCCCAGAACGACATTGGCCGTTTTGCGTCCGACGCCGTCCAGGTGCGTCAATTCCTCCATCGTGCGGGGTACCTGACCGTCGTGCCGCTCGACCAGTTTGCGGCAGCAGGCCTGGATGTTCTTTGCTTTGTTACGGAAGAATCCAGTTGTCCGGATGGCTGCTTCCAGTTCGGCGAGCGGGGCATTCGCGTAATCCGCTGCCGAGCGGTATTTTTTGAACAAATCCTGCGTGACAATATTGACCCGCCTGTCGGTGCATTGCGCGGAAAGGATGGTCGCGATGAGCAATTCCAGCGGGCTGCGATGGTCCAGTTCGCAGTGTGCTTCGGGATACGTCTGGTCCAGCTCGCCGATGATTTCTTTCAGTCGCGCGGATTTGGCCGAGGTCTTTTCGCGTGGCATCGAAATGATTTTTGCACAGCCCTGGAAAATAAAAAAGCCCGGATGCGAACATCCGGGCCGCAAAAATTCCGGCGGGTTATTTTGCTGGCGGCGCGTTGGTAGCCGTCGGACTTGCCGGAGTAGTTGGGACCGCTGAAGCCGCCGGGGTTGCGGGCGTAGCCGAAGCTGCCGGAGCTTTGGCTTTCTCTGCCTTTGCCTTTTCGAGTTTGTCCTTGAGGATTTGGTCCTGGACTGATTTCGGCGGGATGCCGTATTTGCCGTCAGTCCAGTTATAGAGCCGGCCCTGGCTATCGTTCAAAAACGCCCAGATGAACCAGACGACAAACGCGAACAGGAGCAGTTTAGGCCAGAAGGCGCGCTTCTCGGCATATTTATCCGCTGCGGCAAAAGTGGCCCCCGGCGGCAGGGCCGCCACTCGCGTCAACGCGCCGCCGAACGGTACATTCATTCTCGCCTTGGCGTTCACCGCCCAGCCGTTGGCATCGAGAATCGGCCCGAGGTTGCGCTTGCGCAATTTCAACCAGGCAATGGCCATGGACGGAGTGGAAACCACCAGCAAGATGCCGGCGACGACCAGCGGCACCTGCCAGGCTTCAAATTTGCCCAGGAAACCCAAAAGGCCCGCAAACGCGGCCGCCAACGTGCCCAAAGCCAAACTGAGCAGGGCGATAACGCTCGGATCAAACGCAGGTTTGGCTGGAGCTGCCGGGGCTGTTGCCGTTGCCGGGGCCGCCGGGACCAGTGGTGCGTTGGCAACCGACGTTAACTGCGCATTGGCATCGGCCTCCGCAGCGGCGGCCGATTTGGCCGCGCGTTCCTCGATCATGCGAACGAGTTTCTTGTAGGGCGACCAGAATGCCTGCCGGATGCTGATGGGGTTGTCCACGAGCTTGGTGATGGTGGCGTCCCAATCGCGGCCTTTACGATCGTAGAAAATCCCGTTGCGCCCGACCATCAAGTTGTCCGAATCGCCGCCGGTGAACGCGGCAACGATGGACAGTTTTTCTCCACTGCCCTTGCGCGCGCAGTCGCAATACGCCAGACAGGTGCCTGCGAGGGCGGCCATGGCGGCGTGTTTGGCCACGTCATCCACCGTGAGGCAGAGTTCGCAACTGCGCTGGTCGAGATAGAGCGTGCCGGCCTGGAAAATGGCTTTGTCTTTCCGGCCATAAAAATCGGCAAAGTTGACGAAGTTACGACACAGTTTGGCCAGGTCGCGGTGGTAGTGAACCAGGCGGTGCAGGCCAATGACGGCCTGGGCGTGGCCGGCCTCGGTTTTGTCTTTGCCGATGAGCGCGGTGAGGATGTCTTTGGCTTTGGTGGCGAGGATTTCCCGCGCGCGTTTCGATCCGATTTTCTCTACCGCAGCACCGGTCTTGCCCGCGGCCCAGGCATCAAAAGCAGCGAGTTTGCCCAGCAACGCGTTCCAATCCGTCTCAGTGAGCACTGTCCGGGCGCCCAGCAAGGGGGTGATGGCGCTGGTTTGCAGCGCGGCAATGGCATTGGCCCAGGCCGGATTGATGCCTTGCGTCAGCGGCAGCGGTGTGGTGGCGCCGACTTTCGCCAAGGGCAAGCTGGCGATGTCGGCGTGGGTGTTGGTCAGGTCTTTGGCGCCCAGGATCGCGTATTCTTTCTCGTCGCGGTTAAGCGCGCTGACGGAGCGCGGGTCAAAAGCCGCCAGCCGACCGCGCGCAAAGTAATCGTCCACCTTGGCCTTGACGGCCCGGACGGCGCCGGAGGCGACTTCGGTGTTGGCCCCCAGCGGCAACACGGCCGCGTCGCCTTCGGCTTTTTTCCACCAATCGGAGTAGGCAGCGGCTTCGGCGAAAAACTGGTCCACTTTGGCCTGGCTGACTCCCGGTTTGCCGCTGACATCGGTGTCCGCGCCGAGGCAGGTGATGATGTCGGCGATAACAGCTTTGGTAACATCGTCACTGGCTGAATCGGCAGGCAAAATGCCGTCGCCGTTGAACGGTTTGGCGGCAAAGGTCTGCGCGGCGGCGGCGGCTTCGTCAATGGTGATTTCCGCATCGTCCGTCTTGTCCAGTACTTGCCGGGCAAAATTGGAGATCAGATTGCCTTCGGGATTGGCGTCGTTGATCGCCGCCGGCCGTAGTGTCGGACTGCCTTTGAACAGGTCATCCGGATTTTTGAGCAGGCCGGTGGCCCAATTGACCGCGGCAATGAGTTCCGGCGCGCGGATGCGGCCGTCCTTGTCGGTGTCAATCAGCGCCAGCGTGGTATTATCAAACTCAACGCCCGTGGTGGGACAGGCCAGCGCGACCCACAGTTTCTGGTCCAGTTGCGCAAGGTTCAGGAGGTCGGCTCCTGAGTTAAGAACGACCTGATTGAACCCGCTGGCGCGGAAGAATTTCCAAATATGGGTCGTGGTCATGATTTTCTCCGATTTGTTCCTGAAGGTTAACGAAAACCCGGCGGAACTTCAATTCAGGTTTTTTGCCAGGAAATCCAAAACCCGTTTTTCATATTCGTCTTTGGCAACCTCGTGCAAATCAACGTGGCCCGCTCCGTCAAGCAGCCACAATTGTTTCGGCTCGGCAGCGGCGCCGAACAAATCCCTGGATTCCTGCATGGTGGTTTCCCGGTCCGCAGTTCCGGCAATAAAGAATTTGGGAATCGTAATTTTGCCGACCTTTTCTATAGGTCGCAGATCATGAGCGCTGAACCCGAGCCGCGGTTGTAACTGGCAGGTTAAAAACGGCGTGCCCCATTTCCCAAGCCAGCCAAATCTGATTTCCAAACGGTCCGTGACGGCTTGCTGAATCGTCGGATAGACCGATTCCAGAACCAGTGCCTTGACCGGCAGCGGCGGCTCGGCCAGCAGGGCCGCCGCCCCTCCCATCGAAAAACCAATGACGCCGACGTTTTCCCCGGGCAATTTTTGATGGACAAAATCCACTGCGGCGGTGGCGTCACGACTTTCCAGGTACCCGGCGGTAATGTGCTTGCCGGTGCTTTCGCCGTGTGCCTGAAAATCAAACAGCAATACGGAATAGCCGGCGTGGAAAAGAAACCGGGCGACGCCGGTCATTTGCAGGCGGTTGGCGCGAATGCCGTGCATCAAAACAATCACGCCTTTCCCCGGTCGGCCGGAGACCAACCAGCCATGCAGAACGGTGCCGCTGGAACCGGGAAATTGAATTGACTGAGCCGGCAAGTCCGCCGGCGGAGGTCCAATTTCACAGTTACTCGGTGCGATCAGAACGCTTCCCTCGTGCCAGGCAAATAAAGCAAAAGCCGCGACAGCCGCCAACAGGCCAGCCGAAAGGATTTTCAGTTTTCGGTTCAGGCGCAACTGTCCTGGCAAGCCAACTCCGGCTCCTCAATTTCCTTTGGCGGCGTGGACAGCGGGGTGCCGTCCGCCGCTTCAGGGTATTCGAATATCTTGCCTTCGTAATTGCGGAGCACCACCCGGTCGGGGTTGTGGCTCAACACGTAGTCCGGAGCGATGGGTACTTTGCCGCCACCGCCAGGCGCGTCAATAACGTATTGCGGCACGGCATAGCCGGTCGTGTGGCCGCGGAGTTGCGCCATGATTTCAATGCCCTTGCGGACGCTGGTACGCAGATGCGCAGAGCCGGCTATCAAGTCGCACTGGTAGAGGTAATACGGCTTCACCCGGCACAGGAGCAGTTTCTGGACGTGTGCCCGCATGATCTCCGCGTCGTCGTTGACGTGCTTGAGCAAGACACTCTGGTTGCCAAGCGGGACGCCGGCGTCAGCGAGACGGCCCAGGGCGTCGCGGACTTCCGCCGTCAGTTCTCGCGGATGGTTCGAGTGAATGCTCAGGTACAGCGGATGAAATTTTTTCAGCATCGCGCAAAGGCCGGGCGTAATGCGCTGCGGCAGGAAGGTCGGGATGCGCGAACCGATACGCAAAAACTCCACGTGCCGGATGGCGCGCAGGCGGCTCAAAAGATTTTCCAATTTGTCGTCGCTCAAGAGCAACGGGTCGCCGCCGCTTAACAGCACATCACGCACCTCCGGGTGTTGGGCGATGTAAGCGATTTGCTTGTCGAATTCGGGATGGAAATCGTAGCCACTGGCGTTGCTGACCAGCCGCGAGCGCGTGCAGTAGCGGCAATACGCGGCGCAGCGGTCGGTAACCAGAAACAGCACGCGGTCAGGATACCGGTGCACGAGGCCGGGCACGGGCGAGTGGGAATCCTCACCACACGGGTCGCTCATTTCCCACGGCGCGGTGTGGGTTTCCGCCAGGCGCGGGATGACCTGGAGGCGGATCGGGCAATGTTCATCCGCCGGGTCAATGAGATTGAAAAAATACGGTGTGATGGCGAGCGCCAGCTTGTGGTTCGCGAGCCTGGCGCCGGCGAATTCCTCCGGGGTGAGCGTGGGCATCAACCGCTGTAACTGCTCGGGGGTGGTGATGCGGTGTTTGAGCTGCCAGCGCCAATCATTCCAATCGGCATCGGAAACGTCATGCCAGAAACCGCGCCCGGCGGAGTGGAATTCCTTTAAAAGCTGGAGTCGGGAGCCCGAAGGGGGCTCCTCGCCATTCGCCTGTGAACTGTCATCCTTCATTTTCTCGTTGCGAACTATAGATTTGAATCGCCTCCTGTCAAGTTGACTGCAGCCGGGCTGGCCCTGTTCAAGCGTCAGGGCGTGAAAACGTCCGGTTTGATGGAGGATTCGATGATCCGCCGTTGGGCGTCGAGTTCATCCAATTTCTTCAGCGTGGCGCGCGCACTCGTTTTCTGCGGCAGGGGATGTTTGCTCCAGGGCGGCTGGCGGACGTTCTTGTTTTCTCCGAGGTAGCCGGCCACGGCCAGGCGATATTCATCGGTCAAGACGGCCAGAGGCGCCGCCATGCGGAGGAGTGCCAGTTCGAGATCGCGCAATTTGATTTGCAGAATCGCCGACTGGCGCGGCGGGTCAAAATTGCGGATGACGGCCTGCAAGGAAACTTCCGTGCGCGCGGGCAGGGCGTTCGACGCGGTCCAAACGGCCACCGGCACGCTCAAAATTTCATCCAGTTTCTCGC
>Ga0335085_10000283_pt1 | contig 153767 bp, 134 predicted proteins | sample Lox_Sample_45_FD_206712 | JGI IMG/M metagenome (GOLD analysis project Ga0335085, IMG submission 206712) | Soil microbial communities from Loxahatchee National Wildlife Refuge, Florida, United States - Lox_Sample_4.5 | ecosystem: Environmental > Terrestrial > Soil > Wetlands | place: USA... | reverse complement strand
TGTGCGAGAGGAAAGGGACTCAAACGCCGTCCCTTTCCCCTCGCGCTCCTCTATCCCGGCTCAAGCCGGACAGGGAGTCACTGAAACTTGTCGTATTCTTACGTGAACGAAATCGGGGGGCAGGTCACTTCGAGCGTGTAGGCGAACAAGAAGTCTTGGCTCACTCAGACTCAGACTCTCGGTCGTATTAAAGGAAGACTGTAAACGCTTTCGATAGCGCTCAAAATGCCTGGTCCGCAATCTCTCTGTAACAACAGAAGCTATTCACAACAGAAGCTATGATGTCGGTGGATGTGAACGACATCTACTCAACCTTGGGTTGATTAGGCATTCACATCTGGATCGATGGCGGTGGGGCGCCGACGCAACAAGCCGGGCCGATTAGGATTCCCGACGCCATCGTAATCGCGTATGCAAACGTTTGCATCTTGACTTTGCTAGCCCGCGCCATCGACACTCTTTGTCCTCTGCCAGCCTTCCCCCGTGGCAGCGTCCGATTCGCTCTGCAGGAGCCCTTCCATGTTTCGATATGACGGAAAGCTCAAAACAGCTTGTGCGGTTTTCTTCGCGCTCTTCACTTGCGCCTCGTGGGCCCAGTCCAACGTTTCAGTCTTTGCGCAGGGACTGAACAATCCTCGCGGTTTGAAATTCGGCCCTGACGGTAATCTCTACGTTGCTGAAGGTGGTGCGGGCGGCAGTACGTCCACTGTCGGAATGTGCAAGCAGGTTGTTGAACCTATCGGTCCGTATACAGGGGGTTTCACGGCTCGCATCTCAAAGATCACTCCGGATGGCACGCGCACGACGGTGGTTGATGGTCTGCCTTCCGATCAGACTTCCGCGCAGCAAGGAAACCTGATCAGCGGCGTGGCGGACGTCGCTTTCGTCAAAGGCACGCTGTACGCGATTACCTCCGGCGCGGGGTGCTCCCATGGTCTCCGGGGTACGAACAACATGATAATCCGCGTCAACTCTGACGGCACTTGGTCAGAGGTTGCCAATCTCAGCGCCTTCCAGAAGTCCCACCCGGTGGCGAATCCTGAACCTGACGATTTCGAACCGGACGGCACTTGGTACGGAATGGTTGCCGTAGGCGGCGTTTTGTATGCTGTGGAACCGAACCATGGCGAGCTCGACGCGATCACAACGGATGGACAGATCCGCCGAGTCGCGGACATCTCCCACAGCCAGGGACACATCGTTCCCACCGCCATCGCTTGGGGTGGCGTCAACTTCTTCGTCGGGAACCTCGATCGGTTTCCGATCCAGGGGGAAACCTCGAAGGTTTTAAAGATTACACCAGATGGCGATGTCACTACTGTAGCGATTGATTTCTCGACAATCGTCGGATTAGCGTTCGACAGCAAGCACCGGCTTTACGTGCTCGAAAACACTACCGGAAATCAATTTCCGACTCAGAACACGGGAACAATCCTCCGCATTGACGGAAAACATAATTACACCACGATTGCCACGGGGCTCAATTTGCCTACGGCTATGACTTTCGGTCCAGACGGCAATTTGTATGTTTCGAATGTAGGTTTCGGACCGCCTCCAGTTGGGCTGGGGCAGGTACTGAAGATCACCGTTCCGTAAGATCGCTGGTGAGCTCAGCTGTGCAGCGGGAGTCGCAGAGCGACTCCCGCTATTTGCACTAACGCTTTGCGTCTGTTCATTCCGCGTTTTTGCGGTCACTTAACCCAACCAGTGTCACAACCTGGTTATACGCACTCAATCTCCATTCGGGTGGGTTGTCGGCCTGCCGGCTTCCACATGGCGCAAGGCTCGTACCCTGACACGCAGAGGCCAGGTCATAACTAATGAAAAATCCCGGTTCATCATCCGAGCGGTTCGATGGGAGCGGAATCGAAAGGAAATCGGAATAAGAATGTAAACCCCTATTTTTCGTCACGAACCGTTCTGACATCCCGCCAACTTCCCTGTCTTCATTGACTTACCATCCATAAATCCGTAAGATTGCCGCCCAATGTTAGGGGAGACAATCTCGCATTACCGTGTCGTCGAGAAGCTCGGCGGTGGCGGCATGGGCGTCGTCTACAAGGCGGAAGACACGCGCCTGCATCGTTTCGTCGCCCTGAAATTCCTGCCCGATGAGGTTTCCCGCGATCCACAATCTCTGGCCCGCTTCCAGCGCGAGGCACAGGCTGCCTCCGCGCTGAACCATCCGAATATCTGCACGATTCACGACATTGGCGAGTACGAAGGCCGGGCCTACATCGCCATGGAATTTCTCGACGGCGTGACGCTCAAGCACCTGATCACTGGCCGCCCGCTCGAAACCGAGCAACTGCTTTCTCTGGGCATCGAGATTGCTGACGCGCTCGACGCCGCCCACGCTGAGGGCATCGTGCATCGCGACATCAAGCCCGCCAACATCTTCGTCACCAAACGCGGACACGCAAAGATCCTCGACTTCGGCCTCGCCAAGCTCAGCGGTCAGCCGACCCGCGGCGCCAAAGACGCCACCATGGCCACCGTCGACGAGCACCTTACCAGCCCCGGCGTGACCCTTGGCACCGTCGCTTACATGTCGCCCGAGCAGGCGAAGGGAAAAGAGCTCGATCCGCGCAGCGACCTGTTTAGCTTTGGCGCCGTGCTTTACGAGATGGCGACCGGCACATTACCGTTCCGCGGGGACACTTCTGCTCTGATCTTCAACGCCATTCTCGAGCGCGTCCCGACCTCTCCGATTCGGCTGAATCCTGACGTTCCCGCCGAACTCGAGCGCATCATCAATCGCGCCCTCGAAAAGGACCGCGAGCTTCGCTATCAACACGCCTCCGAAATGCGCGCCGAGCTTCAGCGTCTGAAGCGCGACACCACATCAGGGAAAAAGATCGCCACCGAAGAGCCACTTCAGCCACTCAGCACAACAAGCCCCGTCCAGCGCTCGAGCGGATCCGCTCCCTCCGCCACGCTGCCATCGTCATCTGAGCGTGTCCCAGCAGCCCCAGCCGACCCACGCACCTCTTCCGCCGCCGCCCCAACTGCTGCAGCCACGCCAGCAGCGTCCTCGAAGAAATATTTGCTTGTCGGTGCCGGGGTCATCACCGTGGCCCTCATCGTCGGCGGTCTGTACCTGCGCTCCCGAGGAACCCAGAAGCTGACTGAGAAAGATCCCATTCTCGTTGCCGACTTCGTCAACACTACCGGCGACCCCGTCTTCGACGGCACGCTCAAGCAGGCACTGGCCGTCCAACTGGAGCAGTCACCCTATCTCAACATCGTGCCCGATCAAACCGTCCGAAAAGCACTTCAATTCATGGGACGCGCGGCCGATGAGCGTGTTACCGGTGCGGTTGCCCGCGAAATCTGCGAGCGCGAGCACATCAAGGCCTTGCTCAGCGGCTCGATCACCTCGCTCGGCAGTCAATACGTTATAGCGCTCGACGCCACCAGCTGCGCTACCGGCGATTCCCTGGCACGCGAGCAGGTTACCGCCTCGTCAAAAGAGGGCGTTCTCGCTGCCGTCGGCAAGGCCGCCTCGAGTATCCGGGGAAAACTGGGCGAGTCTCTCGCCTCGATCCAGAAATTCGACACCCCGGTCACCGAGGCGACCACGTCCTCGCTCGAAGCTCTGAAGGCTTACGCAGCCGCGGACGCGCTGCGCAACAGCGGCGGCGAAGCCGAGTCCATTCCCATGTTTCAACGCGCCATCGAGCTCGACCCCAACTTCGCCATGGCCTACGCGCGCTTGTCCGCCATTTACTTCAATCTTGGGGAGGAAGACCGCTCCGTAGAGTTCGGCAAGAGAGCCTTTGATTTGCGCGAGCGTGTCAGTGACCGCGAACGTTTCTACATCGACGATCACTATTACACGACCACCGGCGATGTCGACAAGAATAAGGAAGCACTCGAGGCGGCTATTCGTGCCTATCCGAATGATTACAGCCCACTCTGCAACCTCGCCCTGCAATACAACGTCAATTTCGGCCAGTTCGAAAAAGGACTTTCGGTTGCAGGCCAGTGTCTGCAATTCTTGCCGGATGCGCCCTTTGGCTACGTACACACCGCGGTTCCCTTTACAGCGCTTAATCGCCTTGAGGAGTCCCGCTCGACTTTACAGCGCGCCGTGGATGCCAAGGCCGACAATCTGTTCGTCCACCAAGGCCTCTACGAAGTGGCTTATCTGACCAACGATGCCGTGGGCATGCAGCGTGAGTTAAAGTGGGCGGAAGGGAAGCCCAGTGAGTACTTGCTGGTGAACGAAGAAGCTGGCGTGGCCGCTTCGCGAGGGCAGATGCGGAAAGCCGAGGAACTCATCCAACGCTCGATCCAGATCACCGATCGTCTCGGCTTCAAGGAAACCACGGCGGACACCAAAGCTCAATTGGCACTCTCGTTAGCGGAAATGGGCGACACCGCAAAGTCGCGCGAGATGGCAGCCGCCAGTGCGGCGCTCGCTCGTGGCCGCACCAATCTCACTCCGGCCGCGATTGCCGTGGCAATGACCGGAGATGCCAGCCGCGCCCAGTCCATCGTGGAAGAATTGGGCCGGCATTTTCCCGACGATACGATCCTGCATAACGTTTCGATTCCTTCGGTTGCGGCTTTGGCGGCGATCAACCGCAAGACTCCCGACCAGGCAATCCAATCTCTGCGTTCCGCCCAACCTTACGAAAATGGAATTGGTCAGTTTCCTCTTCCTGCATATATCCGCGGGCTGGCCTACTTGCAGGCGAAGCGCGGAGCAGAAGCCGCTGCCGAATTTCAGAGGATCGTAGACCATCCGGGCGTCGCTCCAGTCGCTCCCGAGCACTCTCTCGCCAAGCTTTGCCTTGGCCGCGCGTATGTGCTGGCAGGAGATACCGCCAAAGCCAAAGCTGCCTACCAGGACTTCTTCGCTCTCTGGAAAGACGCCGATTCCGCCGTCCCCATCCTGAAAGAGGCCAAAGCGGAGTATGCCAAGCTGCAATAGTCGACTGACGCTAATGGCGTTCACACTCAAAGTCGGATTCTTGCGATTTGGTTCACATCTGATGCGTTTGAAACTGGCCGCGAGATGGACGGGAGATTAACTCACTGAATCTCGGACTAGTCGCTTTGGTCAGATCAGTTCCGAGGCTTCCTTCACCAGAAACCCCATCTTCGGGTGGCTTGGCTCCATATTGGCTTTCAACTCATACTCCGCCAACGCTTCGGAAGTGACCGGCCCGATGGATGCGATTTTGGTTTTCCTCAGGGCCCTTGTCAGGGACTCACGCACGCCCATCCGCTCAGTGACTTGTATCAGGTGGTGCACCTGCACCGCTGCCGTGAACAAAACCACGTCGACACGGCCATCAAGCACGGAACGAATGGCATTCTGCAGGGGCGCCAGATCTTCTGGCAATGCCCAGTCATAGACGTGAATAGGCATCGCCTCGGCCCCGCGCTGCGTCAGTCCATCGAGCAGATCCTTGCTCGCGACGCCGTATTCCTGCACGGCAACGCGCTGCCCCTGCAAGGCCACACGATTCGAATCGAGAACCTTGAGGATCTCCCGCCATGTATTCGGCTCCGGCACATTCCACGTGACCGGTACTCCGAGTTCGCGAAGGGCCGCAACAGGCTTCGGGCCGCGCGCAAGGACCTGGATTTTGCTAAGGCCGGAAATCAACTGTTCGCGCGTGCAGAATGGTTCAACCGCGCGTGCCAGCGCCCGCGTCCCTACACCTGTGAGGAAGATGGCGAGATCAATTGTTCCCTGGAGCAGAGCAGTCACAAACCGCGAAACGTCCTCGCTCCTGTTTGAGGGAACCTCGCGTGTGGCGGGAGTGACGAGGGCATGTCCCCCGAAGTTCTCGATGAGGATTGCGATCTCGGCAGACCGGCGGCTTTCCAGCGAAAGTACGGTCCGTCCGCGGAACCCACTCAGCTTTTCAGTTGTCTCCGGCGTGCTCGCGTTTGGCATCTCGAAATCGTAGCACTATCGCGGAGTGGTTTTGCTCTCTTACTTGGAAGGAACCGCATAGTGCGCCGCGATCAGGCGCCACCTTCCCGCCTTCTTCATCCAGATGTCAGTAAAGCGGTCGCGATAGTCATAGGCCCTCTGATTATCGACGCCCTTTTCATGGTAAACGCCCGTCACGACAGCCGTTTGGCCGTGCACGCGAACCTTCATCTCTGGAATCTCCGCCAGGGCGATGTGGGTTGACGAGCTGGCGCTGTAGCTCAGGTATCCGGTCTTGCTGTAGGTGCTGCCGTCCTCGAATGTGATGACGAAGTCGTCATCGAGCACGGCGGCGAAGACTTCGACATCCCGGTGCTTGTAGCATTCGAGCATCTTCTGTTCCAGGCCTCGGATTTCCCCGGCGGTAGACGACTCTTGCGCCATCAGCGGGAGTATGGGGAGAATCGTCGCGCTCAGCGCCGCGATCAAGAGTCGATGTTTGCGCATATCCGAACGATTCTCAACAGACCGGTGGCCAGCGACAAGGTTCCTTTCGTCACCCGGTCCTGTGCTACGCTTTCCGCTGGCATAGGCTGCTTCTGCTCATGGGATCCTCCGATTCAGACCGTCCCCCGCAAGCCGGTTCGCAGGAAAGCGCCCTGCCCGTTTCGTCGATCCGCATCGGCACCGCCGGCTGGTCCTACAAAGACTGGGAAGGGATTTTTTATCCTCCGGGCATGCGGCAACGCCGCGTCCATCCTTTGGAATATCTCGCTCGATTCTTTGACACCGCCGAAATCAACACATCGTTTTACGGACCGCTGAAGCCGGAACTCGGCAAGTTGTGGTCAAAGAGGGTGGCTGCGGTCAATCCCCGATTCCTGTTCACCGCCAAACTCTACCGCGCGTTCACCCATTCGCCCGTCGCTGTCATGGAGCCGACCTCGGCGGCGACAATCCGTCCCACCGACGAGGATGAAATCAAGACACGCGAAGGTCTCGACGCGCTTGCCAGTGAAGGCAAACTCGGGGCGCTGCTCATCCAGTTTCCTGTGTCGTTCAAGAACACTCCGCTAAACCGGGAATACCTGGAACGCCTTCTGCGCCAGTTCATTGAATATCCGCGCGCAGTCGAAGTGCGCGACTCAAGCTGGAATAACCCCGATACTCTGGCCGAGTTCGCCCGCCAGAACGTTGCCTTCTGCAACATTGACCAGCCGGTCATGGGAAAATCTCTCGGACCGACCGAGCACGTCACCGCCCCCCTCGCCTACATTCGCCTCCACGGACGCAATTACGATCAGTGGTTCGACTCCGATAACCGCAACGACCGCTACAATTACCTCTACAAAGAACGCGAGCTCGAAGGCTGGAAAGATCGAATCGAAAACGTCGCACAGAAGGCGCAAACCACGTACGTAATCACGAACAACCACTTTGAGAGTAAGGCCGGCGTGAATGCAATCGAACTGAAAGCCATGATCACTGGCAAGCGTGCTGCGGCGCCGCCTACGCTGATTCAGCAGTATCCCGAGCTGCGCAAATTTGCGGATCCCGCAAAGGAGGGAGATAATCCTGCCTCTGGCGATCAAGTCTCTTTGCTGGCTTGAACTACTCACCTGTCGGAAAACTCAAAGCTGCGAATGATCACAGCCTGGTTTCTGGCGGGCGTCTCGCGGAAGCACCACAAGTTGATGCCGACCGGCACACCTTCTTGCGGAATGTTCTTCTTGTCAGAGGAGTATGTTTCTGTCTTGGTAACATCGGCCGTGGTTCCAAGCGGATGACTGCCGTTCATCAAGGTGAACACGATGTGGTCAGAGGCCCATTCGATTCTGGCGGTTGTTAGCGTTTTGCCTTCGACGTGAAAATTGTCCTCCCAGGCAGAGGACCCGTCTGGCTTGCGGTTTCCTGTCGCCGGATAGACAGTAAAGTCGGCATTGCAGCCGTGACAGGTGTTGTTCCACTTGGAGAACTCGATGTCAATTTCGTCCTCGGCGTCCGCACCGACATGGTGGACGGGTCCATAGGGGAAGAGCCCAAGCACAGTCGATTTGTCCATGTCGTAAACGTCACCCTCGACTACCCACTGATATGTTCCAAAGCGGAATTTTTCAAGGGTGAACAATTCAGCAGCGGTCCACTTGCCTTCGCGCTGAACGATGCTGAGGTGCAAATAGCCTTGGTCATCGACGGTCACGTTCGCGGGGTCGCCTTTGGCAACGCCGGCCATTCCACCGGTCGTTACCTTCCAACTGCGGCCGGACCAAGTGATCGTCTGAGCTTGGGCGAAGCCTAGCAATGACAGGATGAGACAGACGGCGCCTGCGAGTTGCACTGTCAACGTGATTCTCCGGAGCTGCGAAATTGGATTCGAAAAAGATCGGATCAATTGTGCCAAAATCTTGAAACAAAAGGGATTGATCTGCTGACTATCTCTCCAATCTCCGCAAAATATTCAAAAATAAGTACTTGTGCGCAAAATATTCAAAACATAAGGCTTTAACAGGGTCGAGGGTCGGGAGCACGGGAGATCCACACGCAGGGTGAAGAAACTGGTGGCCTAGAATCGGTGCGCCGTTCGAAAAGGGCTTCGCATATTCCATTGGATATTCCCTGATGTTATTCTTTCGCCGCCTCGCGTCTTTCCTAACGGCGTGGTTCTTCCGGCTTCGAGCATTCGCTTCGAAGTGAAGAAGATGTAGAATTTCCAGACACCTCGGGGATGGGGCCCCAACCATGGATGCAACTCTGCCGATCGCCGCAGGCGATACCGCGCGAGATTCCACTTCGGAAGCACCTGCCATCAGTCCGCCGAAGCGCCACTCTACCATGGTGCGCGTCACTCATTGGCTCACAACGCTGGCCTTTCTTGCGCTGCTGCTGAGCGGAGGCGAGATCGTCCTCTCGCATCCACGCTTTTATTGGGGAGAGACGGGCAACGTCAACATGCATCCCTGGCTCAATCTTCATCTGCCCTCGTCGCGCGATACCGTCCCCACCGGCTACGGATACGTACTCCCCGACCAGAACGGGTGGAGCCGCTACCTTCACTTCCAAGCAGCATGGGTGGCGGTCGCGACGGGACTGCTCTACCTGATATGGGGATTCTTTACCGGGCATTTCCGCCGCACCCTGGTTCCCAGCCGCAGTCACCTCAAGGAGATCGAGGTATCGATTTTTCAGCATCTGCGCTTCGCGCGGCCGTCGAAGGAGGATGCCTGGTCTTACAACGTGCTGCAGCGGCTTTCATATCTTGTCGTGATCTTCATATTGTTCCCGCTGATGATCTGGACAGGTCTGGCGATGTCGTATGGGTTCGTGTCGGCATTTCCGTTGAGCGTCCGCCTCTTAGGAGGGCATCAGACTGCGCGCTCGCTGCATTTCCTGGTGACGATTCTGCTGGTGCTGTTCTTGTTCGTTCACGTGCTGATGATCTTCGTGGCGGGGTTCCGGGCAAGGATGCGCGCGATGATCACAGGCCACGCCGAGACAACTTCAAGCTTCGCTCGAAGGACAGCTGAGGCGGCTGTCCCCACATGCTCTGCCGAGGAATGAAACTATGAGCCAGATTTCTCGACGCAAACTCATCACCGCGGGTATGGCGGCGGCGGCGGGAGCCACCGGCGTTGCCGTTGCCGCTACGCTCGCGCGACATCATGGTTTGATCCCGCCCGACTCCAGCGGCATCTGGGGTCCGGGAGAAACGCTGACCTATGCGGCCCAGCGCTTGCTGACTCGCCACTCCAAGGCACGTGAATTTTCCCCTGGCGAGATTTCCACAAACCCCTTCGCCAACGAAGTCGCACCTCTGGGAGACGAGTTTAATCGGCTGCACGCGGCGAACTTCGTCGATTGGGGTTTGACCGTCGATGGCATGGCCGCGCATCCAACCACCTTCTCCCTGGCAGAGATTCGTAGCTTTCCCACGACTTCGAACATCACGATGATCGGGTGCGAGGAAGGATGGAGCTATATCGCTGAATGGACAGGGGTGCCTCTGTCGCACGTTCTCGATCGGGTGGGCGCACTGCCGCAGGTCCGCTACGTGGTCTACCGCTCAATCCAACCTGACTGGTGGGAGAGCATCGACATGGCCGATGCGCTGCATCCGCAAACACTCGTGACCCATCGCATGAACGGCGCTGACTTGCCGGTCCCGTTCGGAGGCCCGTTACGACTAAGAGTCCCCCGTCAACTTGGTTACAAGAGCGTGAAATACATCACGCATCTAACACTCACCGACAGCCTGAAACCCTTCGGAAAGGGTTTGGGCTCCGCTTCTCCCGAAGGCGGTTATGCATGGTACGCGGGAATTTGATCGCGTTGGGACAAAATACGAGCCCGCTGTGAGTGCTCATTGAACCGTTCGCCAAGGTACTCCTGGGTGAATGGGGCTGGGTTGGCAGTTGTTCCACAGCGCCGATCCGTGGCAGACTCCTCAAAAGATGTCTCGTTATCTCTGGATCGCGTCGTTGTTCCTTAGTGCTGGCTGGATGACTTCAGTTGCGCGACTGCCGCGGCAGGTGCCTGCGAATTCCCCGGATGTCACGCCGATGCTCTCAGACGCTCTCGGCTTGTACCGCAAGGGATCGTTCGATCAGGCGCTGGCGAAGTATACCGATGTTCTGAAGTCCGATCCGCATTCCGGCGAGGCATATGCAGGAGTCATTCGTTGCTTCCTGAAGCAGGAGAAGATCCGGGAGGCCGATGACGCATTGCAGAAAGGCCTGCACTCGAATCCCGGCAATGGGGAGTTAAAAGTAGCTGAGGGAGAGTTGCTGTTTCGGCAGGGCGAGATTCCCGAGGCCGGGAAACTCTTTGACGAAGTGATCGCTACACCTCCAGATCCATTGCATCCCAATACTCCGCCGAACGCGCGCGCGTACCTGGGTGCGGCGCGGGTCGCAGAGGCGAACGCGATGTATGCGCGAGAGCACATTCTGCTGGCGCGAGCGCATGCTCTCGACGGCAAAGATCCGGACATTCGCAAGCTGTGGATCCAGACGCTCTCGATGGACGATCAGATCCAGTCACTCGTAGACTATCTGGCACATCCCAACACCGACGACGAGGCCGCCAAGCGCCGGCTGCGGGCGCGTCTTGACTTCCTTAAGGCGGCCCGTTCAGAGAAAGCAGGCCGTTGTCGGCCTGTATCTAACATTACATTAACGAAAACGAACATGATATCTATCTCACTCGGCGGCGGTTCATGGCAAGGCAACGGCCTGAACGTCGACGTGAACGGGAAGCCATCGCACTTACTGCTCGATACCGGGGCGTCTGGTGTTCTGATCAGCTCGCAGTTCGCCAATAATGCAGGTCTAAAGCCGGTTTCGGACGTGATCATGGGCGGCATTGGAGACAAACCAGACGCGACCGCACGCATGGCATACGCGGAGTCAGTAAAAATCGGCGACATGGAGTTTGCTAATTGCCCGCTGTATATCGTCGATCGGCTGCCGCCAGCAGTAGACGGTATCATCGGGACGGACGTGTTCGCGAATTTCCTGATCGAACTTGACTTTCCAACATCGACACTGCGCTTGAGCCAGTTGCCGCCGCGTCCGGGAGAATCACCAGCGAGGGTGGGCCTGAGCAGCGGAGAGAATGCGGGCAGCGAATCGGAAACAAAGCCATCCGACGCAACAGGGCTCAGCCGCCCCGGCGCGCAATATCAGGACCGCGACATCGCGCCGGAGATGCATACCTACGTGCAGGCCTTTCGTCTCGGGCATTTCCTGCTGATTCCCACGACAATCGATGAACATTCCCAGAAACTGTTCGTGCTCGATACCGGATCGTTCGACAACGCGATCAGCATCGCAGCCGCGCAGGAGGTCACGAAGATTCATCGTGCACCGAGAATTGAAGTGAAAGGGATGAATGGCAGCGTGAAGAAGGTGTACGTCGCGGATCGCGTGACGCTCGACTTCGGGCATCTTCGTCAGACGGTGCCCAACATGGTTGCGATCGATATGACAAACACCAGCCGTGCGGCGGGGACGGAGATCTCGGGCACGCTGGGGATGGTGATGTTGAGGATGCTGAAAGTCCGCCTCGACTATCGCGACGCGTTGGCCGATTTCCAGTACGTGCAGAAGTCTCCACGGAAATGAACTCGCGATGCTCAAAAGTCAGATAGCGCTCCAGAGTCGATCAGCTCCGGGCGTACTCTCAGGACATATGAAAGGCTTAGGTATGTTCCTGGAAGCGGCTGTTAGGTATCATAGCCGGTCTTTTCACAACTTCGGGGCATGCTCATATTCGGCTTGACACTCACGGCTTTCGCTGTGGGCTGTATTCCTTCGCGGCTTGGCGGCTCTACCCGCCGTTACCCGATGGATGACATTGATAGCAGTTGATGCTGTTGTAGACATAGCCGCTCACCTTTGGGTGGTCAAAGGCGTTGGCATTGTTGCCGCCATGTTCATGGCAAGCTGTGCATGTGAATTGCGTATAGTCACTCGAAACCAGGTGGCACGTTGTGCATTGGCCACCCGCATTGCCATGGTTTACGGGAAAGCGCGTGTATTTTGAATGAGTGAATCCCGACGCTGGGGTCCAGCCGCTAGTATTGTGGCAATTCTGACAGGCTGTTGTGAAGACGCCGGAATTCTGCGGCGTGGAATGTGCCGGGTTGCTGGTGTTGTCGTAATCGGTCTGGTGACAACCAACACACGCGGTAGGTAGCGTGGTGTAGTTGCCGTTGGTGTGGCAATCGCTGCACACTCGTGGAGGTACAGTGTGTGAGCCGGTCAGGGGAAATGCCGTGTTGTTGTGATTGAAGGTTGAGTCTGTCCAGTTATTTGTGTCGTGACAGAGCTCGCAAGTGGTGGGGAATCCCGCAGACTGGTGCGCTGGATTCGTGGTGCCGGCATAATCCTTCTGATGGCACCCGTAACAGAGAGTGCTATTGAGGGAGTAGTTGTTGTTGACATGGCAGTCTGAGCAAGCCCGGGGCGGGACCATGTGCGCCCCAGTCAACTGGAAGCCGGTGCTGCTGTGATTGAAGGTGCCGTCGGACCAGCGGACAGTGTCGTGGCACGACTCGCAGGTCGTCGGAAATCCGACCGCGATGTGATTTACAGGCGACACTGCGTTCGTGTAGTCCGTTTGATGGCATGAGTAGCAACTGGTGCTCGTCAGGTTGTAGTTGTTGTTGACGTGACAGTCAGAACATTGACGAGGCGGAACTGTGTGCGAGCCCGTCAGGGGGAAGCCGGTGGAGTTGTGGTTAAAGGTGGCATTCAGCCACGAACTCGTGTTGTGGCACTGGTCGCAGCCCTGAGGGAAATTTGACGACACGTGATTCGGATTCGTCGTTCCCTGGTAGTCCTTTAGATGACAACTCACGCAAGTAGCGGTAGTGAGGTTGTAGTTGTTGGCAACATGGCAATCGGCACATTGCCGTGGTGGAACGGTGTGCATCCCCGTTAATGGAAAACCTGTCAGGTTGTGGTTAAAAGATGCGTTCGACCAGGATGTTGTGTTGTGACACTGGGCGCAGGTCTGCGGGAATGCCGCTGACACATGGTTGGGGTTTGTAGTGCCCTGGTAATCCTTCAGATGGCAAGATATGCAGGCCGTGCTGGTGAGATTGAAGTTGTTATTGATGTGGCAGTCAGCACACTGGCGCGGCGGGACGGCATGTCCGCCGGTGAGCGGGAAGCCTGCCGCGCTATGGTCGAACGTCGCATTCAGCCACGTATCTGTCGTATGACACAGCGTGCAATTGGTAGAGAAGCCGCCGGAGACATGGTTCGGACTGGTAGTTGATTTGAAGTCTGAGGAGTGGCAGGAGTAGCAGTCCGTGGACAGCCCCTGGAACTGGCTGGTTGCTCCTCCCTTATGGCATAAATCGCAATCGACCGTGGCATGGGCACCCATCAAGGGGAAGCGATTGTTGTGCTGCTGAATCTGCCGAATGGAAACTTGCCATCCGCGAACGGTATGGCACTCCGCGCAGTTCGCTCCTAACTGACGTTTGTGGATGTCGGCATGACAATCCTGGCAGCGTTGTCCGACATTGGTAAATACAGGCCTGACGTGACACTGGGTGCAGGCGACTGCCTCATGCAAGCCACGAAGCGGATATTTTGTCTGGTTGTGGTCGAATTCAGGAACAGCGCGGATTGGCTTCCAGGCATCGGCAGTATGGCAGTTCTGGCAAGGTAGGGTCAGGCTTCCGTGCGGACTGTGGGAACCGCCCGCCGCTTGCGCGGCGACCAGACGAGATCCCCCGGCGAACGCCAGAAGAAGGGATAAGATTAAGCGACAGACCCCATGTGCCCCCACGGATTTGCCCCCACGGTCTTGCCTGACGAAAGCTTAAAAAGGCAGCTAAAAGAGTTGTCGACAGTTTTGCAATTCTCGGCCCAATTGCAACGTCCGAACAGTAATCAGTGTGCATTACTTCAGTTTCAATTCCCGCGGAAATCGCAAATCCTTAAGTATCTTAGGTGTTCAACGATCAGTTTTCATGCTGGTACAGGTTTTAAGACGTCTGAAAATTGAACATCCGTACAAAAAGCGCGTCAATGGCACGATTGGGGGACTAACGCCTCACTCCCCTTATCCCTCTTCCCAGTCGATGTGGGCACAACGAACGAAGGTTGTATCGCTGGTGGTATTCGGGCGCACGTATCGGGGGTGATTGTAGACAAATTCAACAACAAGAGTGTGGCAAGGGATATCCCCCGCGTTTTAGAAGCACATCGTCGATCAACTTGTGTAACGGGGGAGGAGGAAGTTGGTAAGCGCCATGAGACCGAGGGCCAAGGCCAGAAGCGTTAGCAGGGAGACGTATGAGCCAGTTGCGTCAAAGGCATGTCCGAGGATAACTGGGCCAATGGCGCCGGCGGCGGCGTAAAACGTCCATGTGAAACCGTACAGCGTGGAGAAAGCGCGCAAGCCGAAGTAGCGTGTGAGCAGATAGGGGGTGATCGCTGCCTCTCCGCCGGCGCCGATGCCGATCAGCGCGGCAGCCAGGCTCCCGGCGAGGAAAGTGTCTGCGCGAGCGAGGGTCAGGATTCCCAATGCCGTAATGGCGTTGATGGCAAATGCCACATGCGGGCCGAAAAAGCGATCGAGGAACCACCCGGCGATGACTCTGCCGAAAAGGCTGGCGGCGCCGAGAACGGACGCGCACAAAGCCGCGCGGGAGGCGGTCAGGCCACGATCGGTCAACAAAGCGGAGAGATGGGTAATCGCTCCGTTCATGCTGATCGAACTCACGAACAGGATCGCGGTGACGATCCAGAAGGGTGAAGAACGCAATCCGTGTTGCCACGAGATGCCTGAGTAAGCGACCGGAGCGGACTTCCAAGGAGTGGCTCCACGTTCGCGAATGTAACGCCAACTGAGGGGAAGCCCGAGCAAGAGTGCGATTCCACCCAGGGAAGCGTACGAGGCGCGCCATCCAGAATGCGTGATCACACTTTGTGCGATGACGGGGAGGATCATCGCGCCAAGGCCAGCTCCGACCATGACGAAGGCGAGCGCGGTTCCGAGGCGTCGATCAAACCATGTGGAGACGGATCGCGAGTAGGCGAGATGCGCGGCGCCATTGCCTACGGCACCGAGGACAAAGCAGGTGAGGTAAAACTGCCAGAGGCCGAAGCGCAAAAGTGCCAGGGAAACGATGGCGCCGACGTAAATCGTCATGCAGGGCAGAATGATGCGGCGGGGACCGAGGCGGTCGATCCATCGGCCCAAGAGAGGGGAAACAAATCCGAGGGTGACCGCGGCGATGGCGAATCCGGCCGAGATGGCCTCGCGGTTCCATCCGAACTGAGCAGAGAGAGGCTTCACAAAGACCGAAAAGGTGTAGACGAAGAGGGAGCCGAAGCCGGCCATTACACCGAAACAGGCTGCAAGCACGACACGCCAGCCGTAGTAGCGGAGATCAAATTCCGTAAGAGGGGTCGTGGCTTGATCGATGGAGTGGGTGCCGTCGGGTTCGAAGACCAGGCTATCTCGTGCGGTAGACACTTGTATGAGGCTCCCAGTTGCAGTCTTCGATTGTGACCTGCCCCAGTCGTTCGTGCATCGGAGGCAAGGGAATGCACGAGGACGAACATGCTACATGGATCGCCGGCCATGATCTCTAGTCTTTTTCGAGTATTGCTGGGCTTGGGGCGTCCCGGTAACTTGCTGCTCACTTCACGGGGAGATCTCACCTATGCCGATTCCTACTGAGCCGATTGGCAGCATTCCACGTCCGGCGGCGTTATTGGCTGCAATGGGCGACCGCGCCACAGGCAGAATTTCTGACGACCAGGTTGGCGCGGCTGAGGAAACAGCGCTAAGGGATACGATCCAGCGTCTGGAGGAGACCGGCTCGCCAGTCATTACGGATGGCGAGCAGACGAAGGCCAGCTTCGCGACGTATCCGCTGGCGGGGATCGCAAATCTCGCGTCGGATGGAGTGATGATACCTTTCGCGGATGGACACACGCGGCAGTTGCCGAGGTTAACAAAAGGGCCCTTCCGTTATGGGGTGCATGCGGTGCAATACCTGAGGGCGGCGCAGAAATATGCGCGGCGTCCGGTGAAGCAGGCGGTGATCTCGGCGTCGGCGCTGAGTCTGCTGTATCCGCAGGGAGGTCTGGAAGGGTATTCGCGGGAGGCTTTTCTGTCTGACCTTGTGCAGCAAGCGGTGGAGGACATTCGGGAATGTCTCGCGGCGAATGCGGCCTGCGTGCAGATTGACTTCACGGAGGCCCGCTTGTCGCTGAAGATTGATCCTTCGGGCGGGCTATTGAATTCGTTCGTTGCTTTGAACAATCGCGTGCTGGGCGAGTTTTCAGAAGCCGAACGCAGGCGGATTGGGGTACACACTTGCCCGGGTGGCGACCGCGACTCGACACATAGTGCCGATGTGGACTATATCAACCTGCTGCCGGCGCTGTTCAACCTGAGAGTGGGACGATTCTATGTGCAACTGGCGAGCGAGAAGGATCGTCCGCGTGTGCTGGCCAAGTTGCGCGATCTGCTCAAGCCGGATCAGATTTTGTTCGTTGGGGTGACGGACCCAATCAATCCGCAGGTGGAGAGCGCTCAGATGGTGCGCGACCGCGTACTGGAGGCGGCGGAGTACATCCCGCTGGAATCGCTCGGCACGACAGATGACTGCGGATTTTCTCCGTTTGCCGACGACACCTCAACCTCGCGGGAGACCGCTTTTTCAAAGATCAAGAACCGGGTTGAGGGAACTGCCCTGGCGGAAATCGAACTGGGGAAATCGAGACAGGTGGCTTAGCGGAACGCGACCGGTTTCACCGACCGGTGTACGCGCCGACGCCGCAGACATCCTCGCCTACTTTCGCGAAGTAGGTGACCTTGTGTTCGATGTTGTGGGTCACAGGATTGACCCAGCGATAGCGGACGGGTGCAATGCCCTTCGACGTCAGCGTGCGGGCAGTGGTGCCTACTCCATTGCCGTCGACGTCGATCAACGAATCCTCTTGTGCTCCAATCACGTTGGGAAATCCGCCGGTGGCGACGACGGTATGCTGCGGGCCAAGGCAGAATACGTAAAGGTCGCGGTCAGCGAAGGGCGGTCTTCGCGCAGTGAAATCGGCTAGCGCCTGCTTTCGTCCGACGGACTGGTAGTGCGCAATGGCTTTGAGAAGCATCGTCCTGGCCTCGACAGCCGTACCGCGGTCGGAAGCGTGAAGGACAGCGATGCTGGCCAGCGTGAGAATAATGGCATTCCAGGAACGACGGTGAAGCGTCGCCGGCATATATCCTCACCATCGGCCGTTCGGCGAATTTCTTCAGTGGCGCGGAATGGGGCGCCGTGCAGACATTCTCTCTTTGGGATGTTTCCCGCTATTCGTTCTTTGCTGCGATATCTTCACGAATGAGTCCCGCCTGATTTGCTTCCAAGCCTCTGATGGAGCAATATCAACTCTCCACGGAGTGACCTGGTATGAACAAACAGAATGGGCACGGGGCGGATCGCAAGGAAAGCATTTCGGGCGTCGAGGGGAGACATGGTGCGTCCGAAGGGAGCGCGCGGCGAGAGCCGCAGGCTGCGCGAGATGCGCGCGAGAACCGGCACAAATATTTCATGAACATCGCTTTGGCGGTCCGGCTACGAGCCAACTGCAAGGGCAATCGAGTGGGCGCGATCATCGTGCTCGATAACCGGATCATCTCGACTGGATACAACGGTACTCCCGAAAACATGGTTAATTGCCTCGACGGCGGATGCTACCGCTGTGCCAATCGCGACAAGACTTACAAGTCGGGCGAGGCATACGACCTCTGCATTTGTGTGCATGCGGAGCAGAATGCAATTCTGGCCGCGGCTCGGTTCGGGATTTCAACCGCGGGAAGCACGATGTATACGACCATGCGTCCGTGCTTCGGGTGCGCGAAGGAGATGCTGCAGGCGCAGATCAGGAGTGTGTATTACTTGCACGAATGGAATCCGAGTGTGAAGGATGATGTCCTGAAGACGGCGGCGCAGACGGCGGAGTATGAGAAGTTGATGATTCGGTTTTCGGGAGGGGTTCACCATCTCGATATCCCCGATCCCGATGTGGGCTGGGCGGTTTCCAACAAAACGCCATCGCTGGTAAGCGCGGACCGCCACGGTACAACCGACATGTGAGCCCAAAAGCTAAACTAACCATCCGAAGCAGTTGACAGTCGAGATTCCCGCTATCGGCTCTTAGAAATTACTTCCCAAAACGGGAATTCTGGACTACATTGTTCCCGAAATCTCGGTTCGAGCAGTTCCTCTCAGGCAAACCTCGATTTCCCAAGCAACAATTCTTCCCTCATTTTTCTGACCAGGTCTCAGATCGCACGAACCTGGCGGAAGACGTTGTTCATTTCAAAACATAAAAGGGAGGCTCAATGAGACGAGCTTCGTTTTGGGGAGTTATTTGTATTCTTATTTGCTCTACTGTTAGTTTCGGGTTCTCGAACGCACGCAATACAAGCGGCCAACATCAATTCCATTTTCGGGCTGACCACAACGTGCAGACCAATCTCAAAAGTCAAACGCAAGTCAGGCCGGCGAGTTCTATACGAGGATCAAAGGCCGAGCAACTTACACGACAGAGGCAGGCGCAGTCTGCGTCGAGAGTGAAGGCGAGAGCGAACGCAAAAACCCTCCGCCATGCCAATGCTCCGACGGGAAAGCCGGGATTTGTGTCCGCCATTCAGATTCCCGCTGGCGGCTGGACGTATTGGGACGCAGGCAAAGGCGATTTCAACGGCGATGGCAAACAAGATGTTGCGACTATCGTCGAGAATTACGACAGCATCAACCAAGTCTACACCTACTCTCTTTCCGTCCTGCTAGGCAATGGCAACGGTACGTTTAAGGCTCCGACACTGACTGCAATCAGCGATCCGTGCTCCGTGTTTGCAGTTGGCGATGTCGATCGCGACAAGAAGGACGATATCGTGATCGTTCACGTTGGGGGCTACTGCAGCAATACCAGTTCTGGCTTCGATGTGCTGATCAGCAATGGCGACGGCACATTCACGCCAAAGAATGACACTCCGTATGCAATCAGCCCGAACTGGCTGCGTGGCGGGACTCTCGCAGTTACAACCAAGAGCGGATTCCTGGACGTGGTCGCGGTGGACTATCCCACGGACGGATCGACTCCCTCGAGCGTGGTAACCGTGTTGGGGAATGGCGATGGCACCTTCTCAACTACCCCGACATCTATCTCTCTGTCACGACCGGTCGCAGAGTCGGCCATCGCGGACCTGAATGGCGACGGCCTTCTCGACATTGTCGGTACTGATGCGGCATCCAGCCGAGTGACGGTCTTCCTGGCCACCTCCGCAACGGCCTACGCCGGAGGCGTGCCTTACACCACTCCGGACGGCGGCTACGGAACTAATTCCATAGCGATTGGTGACCTTAACAATGATGGGAAGCCGGAGATAGTCACCCCGAGTTGGACGGGCAACATCTCTGTGTACGTGAACAACGGGGATGGCAGCTTTCAGCCAGCCGTATACTACGACGCGGTTTGGAGCGGTCCCGACGGCGCCCCGGGATGGACCTATCCGACAGCTATCGCTATTGCGGATGTGAACGGCGATGGAAATGCGGACGTCGTAAGCTCCAATGCGTATAGCTCGGACGTAACCATCCTGCTGGGAAATGGCGATGGAACACTCAACGTGCCAACGTTTGGCTATGCCGTTGGTGGTGGTACCTATGACGATCCAAGAGTGGCCGCGATTGTCGCTGATTTTGATGGCGACGGATTCGCGGACATCGTGGTGCCGGATTATGGATTCAGTCTGGCATTTCTCAAAGGCTACAACGACGGAACCTTTCGCGCCGCGCTTAACTATTATGCGCCCGCTGCAAACAACGAGTGGGTAGGTGCAGTCGGACTCGCGAACGGCGATTTTAACGGTGACGGTATCCCGGATATTGTCATCGGTAGCGAGGGCGGCTGGAACATTGCCGGTATCACTGTCTTCCTGACTCGCCCCGACGGCAGCCTGAAGCCCGGCGTCACCTACGGCACGAGCAACTGCTACTGGTATGTGGCGGTCGCGGACTTCGACAAAGATGGCCATCCGGACATTGCGGCCACCAACCACTGCAGCGGAGAATTGGAGATCTTCAATGGAAAAGCGAACGGCACGTTCGTTCCTGGACCTGCGATCGCAACCGATGTATCGAACATGACGCCCAGTGACCTGGTCGTGGGCGATTTCGATGGCGACGGCTACCCTGACGTTGCCGTTATCAATCAAAACAGCGAAGAAGGCAATTCCAGCGTTGCGGTGATCCTGAACGACGGAACCGGGAACTTCAAACCGGCTGTGACCTACCCCCTCTCAACCATTTCTTACCAAGGAATAGCCGTGGGGGATTTGAACGGAGACAAGAAACTCGACATCGTCGTTCCGTATAGCTATGACGCGTCAGCAGTGGCCCTACTGTTGGGCGTGGGTGATGGGACATTCTCGCAAGCATCAGATGTGGCTGTGGGCATACCTGGAGTGGACCCATACTGCAGCACGACAGGCCAACTCTGTCCGCAAATGGTGACACTGGCTGACATCGACGCTGATGGAAACACCGACATTATCGCCACACTCAGGCATGGCGGTGGCCAGGACATCGTCATTCTTCCGGGGACTGGCACAACTGAAGGCGTGCCATCTTTTGGAACGCCGACATATCTGGCCAGTTCGCTGCAGCAGCAGGGTACTGGCTGGCCATCTCCAGCGGGCATCCAGGCGATCGACATCGACGGAGACGGAAATCTCGACCTCGTCTATACCAATGCCTCCTATGGAACGATTGGTCTCTTATACGGGGCGGGCAGCGGGAAATTCTACGATCCGGTGGAGTATCCGGCAGGTGGCTGGCCATGGCTCGTTGCGGTTGCTGACATGAACAAAGACGGCGCCAAGGACCTAGTTGTGGCCGATAATACCTTCTCCGGAGTCACTGTACTGCTCAATGCTGCCGGAAGCGGCACGACAGCCAGCTATACAGTGATGGTGGACTCCGATACGCAGACTGCAAAAGCGGGTTCCAGCGCCACTTTCAATTTCACAATGACACCGAGCAATCACTACGACGGAACGATCAGGTTCAGTTGTGGAGGCTTGCCGGACAAAGCTACGTGCACTTTCAACCCAACGTCGGTGGTCATGGATGGGCACACTCCTGCGACGGTGCAGTTGACCATTGCCACGACGGCTACCACCACGACAACGGCAGCGATGCGCAACAATTCGTCGATCATCTTGGCCACGACGTTAAGCGGCATGGGCCTGTTCGGCATGCTCTTTGTCGGAACCCTGCCGAAACGCCGGCGCGTGCTGGGCACCATGCTCGGGATTGTCGTGCTCGTCATGATGATCTCGCTGGTAGGCTGCGGCGGATCCAGCAGCAAAACGCCGGTCACAACAACAATCCCCGGAACGCCTGCTGGGACCTACGCCGTGACGGTCACGGCGAAGGGAACGGGCGGTTCTTATGGCGGGGACACGTCCGATCATCCGATGGCAGTGACGCTGACGGTGCAATAGAGGTCGGGCTGTCGGTCAGTGAACAAGAGCGATGCCGCAGAGCATCGCTCTTGCATTTTTGGCGGGAGAGTTAATCTTCGCGGGAGCTTTTATCGATTCTTGGGCTTGGGCGAAGGCGATGGTGAACAAAACGAGAAATGTGAGGTGTCGGGTGTTTTCTCCGAAGAGATTTGCAGAGGAGCCCAACGTCCTGCGTGCAGCGAGAACTCTGCGCCAGATCGCCGGCGGATTCAAGTAGGATTGGCAGGGCAGCACTTATCGACTTACATGTACCAGCGGGAGGCATGATGCAGCGTGGAACGTGGCATGTGGCGTCCGTTGTGATTGTTGGATCTGTGCTCAGTTGCTGCGCATCCGCGCAGAGTTTAAACATCTGGCCTGGAGTTGCACCTGGATCGGAGAACTGGAAGCAAGAGGAGCAGAGCGTCGAAGCGCCATACGGGACGGTGCTCATTAACGTGGTGACGCCGACATTGACGCCATATTTGCCGGAGAAGTCGAAGGCAACTGGAACTGGCGTGATTATCGCGCCCGGGGGAGCTTGCGTTGCGATCGCCATCAAGCATGAAGGAACTGATGTAGCGAAATGGCTGCAGGAGCATGGAATTGCCGCCTTTGTGCTGAAGTATCGGATCCCCGAGAAAAAAGGGGAAGGCATTCCCTCAGATATCAATTTTGATGAGGTCTGCAAATATGGGATCGCCGATGGGATTCAGGCGATGAAAGTAGTGCGGCAGCATGCGGAGTGGGGTGTCTCTCCCGACAGAGTGGGGTTCATGGGATTTTCGGCGGGTGCGATGGTCACAAGCGGGGTGCTGCTGCAATCGGAGCCATCGGCACGTCCGGCATTTGTGGCGCCAATCTACGGAGGGCCATTCGGCGTCATGCCGATTATTCCTGGCAATCTGCCGCCGATTTTCATGGCTTGGGCACAAGATGATGATCTGGTGCGGGACTCAGTCGCGAAGTTCTACGAAGCTCTAAAGGCGGCGGGCAATAAGCCCGAGCTGCACATTTACTCGGCGGGGCAGCACGGTTTTGGTATGAACAAGCGTGGGACTACCAGCGACCACTGGATCGAAGAGTTTTACTGGTGGCTGGAGGCGCAGGGATTGACGAAGCCAGCGAAATAGACACTCCAGGCAGCCGGCCTTGCGACCTCACCATTCCCATGGTGTTGCCGGGCCGCTGGACTTCGGCTTCGCAGGGCAGGCGAGGCGCCTGTCCCTACGTATGTCGCGTATGATAGGGGACGGCCGGCTCTGTGGGTGCGGGCCTGTCATGAACTGCAAGATTTCCTGAGAGAAACGTTCCTACCTATGGGCAAGAGATTTCGTGTGTTTGCCACCTGCGACATTGGGCCCGCGATTGATGGGTTGAAGGAGCGGGGGTATGACGTGGAGGTGTACCCGCAGCCGGAGGCGCCGCCGAAGAGCCTCATTCTGGATAAGGTTCGTTCGGGGATTGATGGGCTGATCACGACCCTGCGGGATTCGATTGACGCTGAGGTGTTTGAGGCGGGGAACGGCAAGCTGAGAGTCGTGGCTCAGTTTGCGGTGGGATTTGACAATATCAACCGCGCGGATGCGAACCGTTACAAGGTTCCGTTCACGCATACGGCGGATGTGTTGACCGAGGCGACGGCGGAGTTTGCGTTCTTCATGATGGGCGAGCTGGCACGAAAGATGTGGCAGGCGGAGCATCTGACACGGGAAAACCGGTGGGGATTCTGGCATCCTTATCTGCCGTTTCTGGGAGATGAAGTGACCGGAAAGACCATCGCCGTGATCGGAACTGGGCGGATTGGGCTGGCGTTCATCAAGAAGTGCGTCGGGTTCGATATGAATGTTCTTTGCTACGATCCGGCCTATCAGAACGATGCCTTCGTCAAGACGATCCAGGAGATTCATGAATTGCGCTTTGCGCGCGGGCTGGTGAAAGAAAAAGGACATATCAAGTACGTGCCGCTTGAACAGGCGCTGCGGGAGGCAGACTTCGTCAGCGTGCATGTTCCCTTGCTGCGCGAAGGGGAGAGCGCGACGCCGACGTATCATCTGTTCAATGAAGAAACGTTGCGGCACATGAAGCCTACGGCGTACCTGATCAACACGTCACGAGGCCCAGTCGTGGACGAAGCGGCCCTGGCGCGGGCATTAAGGGAGAACTGGATTGCCGGGGCGGCACTGGACGTGTATGAGATAGAGCCGCTGCCGGAAGATTCTCCCTTGCGCGATCCGGCCATAGCGGACCGCTGCCGGCTGATGCCGCATTTTGCCAGTGCGGCGCGAATCACGCGGCTATCGCCTGATCCCGACAAAGGCATGGCGGGAAGATGCGTGCAGGGGCTGGTTGATGTGCTGGAGCGCAACTACGAAGGCGACATCACCAGGATGCCGTACGTCGTCAATAAAGAGGCGTTTCAGGGATGAGGCCAGTGCAGGCTGGTGCGCAGAAAAGTTTCATCTCGCATTGCCGGTGCTGAAAGATCAGTTCACAAGTACAATAGTGTTTTCGGTGTTTCGCTGATGGAGAGAATGACAAAGCGATATTTGGCGATCTTGGGATGGGTGCTGATCTGCGCACCGCTGTTGGCGGGCCTCGATTCTCCCACGTCGAAGGGCCTGAAGCTTGAGCCGCCGCCCAAGGAAGTGCAATTGCGGGAGGGTGGTTTTGAGGTGGGCCCGCGAACTAAGATCTTTGTGCAGCTGGGACACCAGGCGGAAGATCGGATTGCAGCCGAGACCCTCGCAGAAGAGGTGGAATCTCAGTCGGGCCTGAAGTTGGATATCTTCGGCATGAAGGCGGAAGGCAAAGCGGAAGACGGTGCGATCGTGCTGGCCCGGCTCGAAGACGAGCGGGTACGACATTTTCTGGCGCGCAATGGGTTGAAGGCGGATTCTGCGGTCGGTAGCGCAGGATATTTGCTGTTCTCTGACAAAGATCATCTGATTGTGGCGGCGAATAGCGGCGAGGGACTGTTTTACGGAGTGCAGACATTGCGGCAGCTGCTGCGGCCGACGGACAGAGGTGTGATGTGTCCGGCAGTGGGGATTCGGGATTGGCCGAGCTTGCAGAAGGTAGCGCCGCAGAGTTTGAGCCAGTTGGAAAGCTCGAATCTTCTCAGCAGTCCGCAATGAGATATCGCGGAGCCTTCGATTCAGGCGTCTTCGTGGGCGTCTTTACTTTTGACGCCTTCAAGTCAAAAGTGACAGGTCAGAACGCAGAATGTAGGAGTGAATGCTTTAGCCGGTCATTTTCGTTTCACTGCTGAAACATCCACTGTGCTTCCTGTTGTTTTCTTCTAACTTCTTCATTCTTCCTTCTAACTTCCCATAAAATCCATCCATGTTTTCTGACCGAACGAATTGGGGTCTCGCCCAGAACCGGTTCACGCAGGAGATCGACGCGGCACGGGCACGTGGCGTATGCCTGCTGGATCTTACGGCTTCGAATCCTACGCACGTGGGGTTGCGGTATGACGCCGAGGCGATTCTCGGGGCAATCCGCTCTGAGCGGGCTTTGGTTTACGATCCACAGGCGAAGGGATTGCTTTCGGCGCGAGAGGCGGTCGCGAGATATTACAAATTGGATCATGGCGTCGAAGGCGTTGATCCGGAGCGGATCGTGCTGACGACCAGCACCAGCGAAGGGTACTCCTATGTTTTGCGCTTGGTGTGCAATGCCGGGGATGAGGTGCTGGTGCCGAAGCCGAGTTATCCGCTGTTTGAGTTTCTGGCGGATTTGCAGGATGTGAAACTGGTGCCTTATCCGCTGATTTATGACCACGGATGGCAGATGGACTTTCATTCGATAGAGCGTGCGGTGACAGGGCGGACGCGCGGTGTGGTCGTGGTTCATCCGAATAATCCGACGGGATCTTATGTGCATGCATCGGAGGTTGGTCCGCTGAATGAGTTCTGCCGGGCACATGGGCTGGCGCTGATCGTAGATGAGGTATTTCTGGATTACCAGCTAGAGGGTACTGGGCCGGGGGCAGTCGAGCTTCGCTTGACCGGACAGGCGAGGGCGGCTGTCCCGACATGTTCGTCTCTCTCTACGAGCTTTGTTTCGAATCCCGAGGTACTGACGTTCACTCTAAGCGGGTTGTCGAAAATTTCGGCGTTACCTCAGATGAAGGTGGCATGGATCGTGACGAGCGGGCCTGGGTCGCAGGTTGAGGCGGCGATGGGCCGGCTTGAGGTGATTGCCGATACTTATCTGTCGATGAATGCGCCAGTGCAGTGGGCGACGCCGGTGATGCTGGAGCAGAGGAACAGTATCCAGCGGCAACTGCTGGCCCGAGTGCAGGCGAATCTGGCGGAACTGGATCGACAACTAGCGGCGCAGAGGGCTTGCCAGCGCCTGAGCTTCGAAGGAGGGTGGTACGCGGTCTTGCGGGTTCCGGTAACGCAGTCGGATGAGGATCTGGCTATCAAATTGGTCCGGGAGAAATCGGTTGTGGTGCATCCGGGGCACTTTTATGACTTTGAGAGCGACGGATATCTGGTATTGAGTCTGATCGCCCACACGGAAGACTTCGCAGAGGGTTGCCGGCGAATGCTGGAACACCTCGGGCCTGCTCAAGGCCAGCAAGCTTCGTTGTAGCAAAGGCCCTCGACCAAAGTTCCCTGACGGGATACTACGATCCGTCCGGAATTGCGCTTCTCTTCAGTCCGGCTACGCCCCCACAAGACAACCTGCAAAACGTTGCTACGGATTTTTCGGGAGGGCGCACCTAGGGAGTAGGAGATCCAACCGCTTCTCCTCCGGTGGCATCCATTCTCAACCACTTCGGGAGGAGCATATGCGTCGTCAACATAGATTTGTAGCTTCAATGTTTGTGTCAGCTGCGCTGATGGCACCCATCGGCGCAGTTGCTATGCCCCGGCCTCAGGATGAGCACGAGAGACACGAACAGGAAGAACGTGAGCACAGAATCTACGATCCGGAATACCGTGACTATCACGACTGGGACTCACGAGAAGACCAGATGTACAGACAGTGGCTAGCTGAAAGGCACCGCGAGTACGTGGCTTATGATCGCTTATTGACACGCGAGCAGAGGGATTACTGGAAGTGGCGTCACAAAGAAGAAAAGCATGAGCGTCACGAGGAGCGCGACGAGCATGAACACAACTAGGACCTGTATGGCCTGATTCCGCGGCGGAGATTCCATCTCCGCCGCCCTTTTTTAGGCTATAATGCCGCATGCCTGCTGCTCCTGGAGTCACCAAAGCCGTCGGGATGGTCCCCGATGAGCTCAAATTCGAACCCAAATCGAAGGGCCTCGCCACAGCGCGCAAGAAAAAGCCCAAAGAGTTGGCGGTGATCACTGAATGCTGTACCGGATGCGCCGGGTCGCCTGCCTGCGTGGAGTACTGTCCGGTGGAAGACTGCATGTTCTGGGTGCCGGATGAGGACCATCCGCCGTTTGGGCGCATTCAGATCGATCCGATTCTTTGCATCGGCTGCAAGAAGTGTGTCAGCAAGGGGCCGGATGGGTGCTTCCTGGACGGGTGTCCTTGGGATGCCATTGCTATGGTGGATACGGCTGAGGTGGAGAAGGAAGTGGGGGTGATGGCGATTTAGTTGCCGGCCCTCAGCGATGGCTATAAGCGAGTATTCTCACCCCGAGTGAACTGCATAGGTCCTCCGGGCCGCAAAATGCGCGGCCCTCAGGATGACAACGTGTTCGGCTGAAGCAGGTCCCAGCGATTTCCGTAGAGATCCTCGAAGACTGCTACCGTTCCATATTCTTCTTCCTTCGGTTCCCGGACGAACTTCACACCCTTCTCTCGCATCGTCTTGTAGTCGCGCCAGAAGTCGTCGGTGTGGAGGAAGAGAAAGACACGGCCTCCGCTTTGATTGCCGATGCGGGCGGACTCCTCCTCATTCGACGCTTTCGCCAAGAGGATTTGTGTGCCGCGGGAGCCGCGAGGGGCGATCAGGATCCAACGTTTGTCGCGGCCTTGACGATCTTTCGAGGGAGTGTCTTGGATGAGTTCGAAGCCCAGCGATTTGGTGAAGAAGGAGATGGCTTCGTCGTAGTCGCGGACAACCAGGGTGACGTGTGCGATCGTCTGGGGCATAGTCCTCGCGTGGGTGCCTGTGTCGGTAGAGGACACTGTTCTAATCTTGGGGCTTTACCATCCTTAAAACGCCGGCTCTTTCTCGATGGTCTATCAGGGACTTCTCGCAGTCCAGCTTGCCGGCTGAAGCTGGGCCTACTTGGCTCTTTCTTGAATCGCCTTTATTGTTTCTTCGGCTTGCCGGCGGACGTCGTTAGAAATGTCCGGCAGATCGCGCGCGTAGGGGCGGATTGCGGGCAGGTCTTCAGGTTGGCCAATGAGATACAGGGCGCGGAGGGCTTCCCAGACTTGCTCGGTGCCGGGATCGATGACCGCCACTTCCGCGCCTGCGTTCACTTGGGCGCCGGTCTGTGCAGCCGAACGAATGCGGCCCGGGATAGGCGAGCGGATCTCGGTCGGTTGGTTGGAGCCTGAGGGTGAGAGCTTTGCGACCAGTCCGCCTTGGTGTATAGGGGTGCCGGGGCGGTCGGCATCGACGATTGAGCCAGCAACGGGGGCGGTGATCTGTGCGGGTTGGAGTAGCGCGACGATTTGCGGTCGGCCTGTGGCATCACCGAAGCGGACGAGCGAGAGTGCGGCGTTTCCTCGGACAAGGAGTGAGGGGTCCTGCAGCATCTTCAGAAGAGTCTCGTGAAATCCTGCGCCCGAGTTGTCTTGCCCCATTACCCAGGCGTCGGTGTTGCGGACTTCTTCGACCGGATATGTGGCGAGGCGAAGAATGTCGGGATACCACTGCCTGGCTTGCGCATCGGCGTGGCCCATGCGCTCACTTAACTGAACGAGCGCTTGCTGGACGTGGCGGGGCTTCTTGTCGTCGTGGAGATATTCGTTGAGCTGCTGGTCGGAGAGGTGGCGTCCGAACCACGTATTCCACCAGAACAGGAAAGGCATGGCGACGATGAGCCATCCGGTAGCGAAGAAGAGAATCTTCTGGGTGTGAGAAATGGAACGCTTGGGAGCTGGGGCTTCAGTGGAGTCCCTTTCTGCTTCATTGGCAACTTGCAGCTTATCGGTCATGGTTTGAGTATTGAGTTTGATCGCGATGTTTTCAACATTTGCCCGCCGCCCATACAGATTGCATGGGCCTCCGGAGCGCCAAGAACGCGCTCCTCAGGATGACAAAGGCATACTCAATTTGTGAGAAGTTTACTCTACATCGGCATCGAGGACGCGGTCTTGCTCCAGATAGTGTGACATGGCGTATTGGGCTAAAAGCGGCGTCTGGAGGCGGATTTCGGCGCCGATCCATTCGCCTTTGGCGTGTGGGGCGTTGGGAGGATGGTTGCAACGGCCTCCGCTGCCGAATTGGGGACCGAAGTCGGCGGACTGGATTTGATCGAACTGGCGGATTTCATTCCAGGCTTCGTCGCCTACGGTGCCGGAGACGTCGATCTTGAGCTTTAGCACGGGCATTCGGGCTCACCACTTGGGACACAAGGGATCGCTGAGGAAATCCATTGTCTTTTAGCTATGCGGGAACCACTGGTACAGCATGAAATACACGATCACTCCTGTAACGGACACGTACATCCAGAGCGGCCAGGTCCAGCGAGCGATGGCGCGGTGTTTGTCGTAGCGGGCACGGAGGCCGCGACTGAGCGTAATAACGGCAAGGGGCACGATTGCCATGGCGAAAATCGTGTGCGAGATCAGGATTGAGAAATAGACTGGGCGCGACCATCCTTCGCCTAGAAAACGGATGTTGCCCACCTTGGCATGGAAGTACAAATAACACCCCAGGAACAAAAGCGATGCGACTACAGCGGCGATCATGCAGACGCGATGGGCGGCCATGCGGCCCTTCGCGATCAGCACCCGGCCGGTCAGGAGAAGCACGGCGCTGCTGCCGTTGAGGCTTGCGTTCAGGGCGGGGAAGTAGGCGTATTGTTCAGCGATCGAATTTCCGACGATCATGCGGCAGGCCTTGTGCTGCGGCGATTCGCCATCAGGAGGGCAAGTGCAAACATGACCAACGAGAACAGAATTAAGGTCGCCATCGCTGACTCGATCGCAAAGACCGTGCCCTGGCTTGGGTAGAGAAGCCATCGCAGGGCTTCCACCCCATAGGTCAGCGGATTCAGATGCATGATGGCGCGAATCCAGGCGGACGCGCCCGTCAATGGGAAGAGCGCTCCGGACAATAGCCACAACGGAATCAGGAAGAGGTTCACGATGCCATGGAAAGCCTGTGAGGAATCCATGGGCCACGCAATTGCGAAGCCCAGAGCGGTCAGCGAGAAGGAAACCAGAAATACCACGACGGCGACCAGCAGAACCTGAAGCGGGTTCAGGTGCACCCCAGCGAACGGGGCGAAGATCAGAAAGATGAGGCCCTGAGCTGCAGAGAGCGTCGTGCCGCCGAGAACCTTGCCTAGCACGATTGCTGTACGCGGGACCGGCGCAACGAGAACCGAGAGGAGGAATCCTTCCTTGCGATCCTCGATTACCGACATCATGGTGAAGATCGAAGTGAAGAGAACGATCAGGATCAGCGTCCCGGGGTAGAAGTAGTCGAGATAGTGTTGCTGGCCTCCGCCGGTCGAGTGCAGAGAGTTGCCAAAGCCGGAGCCGAGCACGAGCCAGAAGACCAACGGAGATGCGAGCACGCCGATGACGCGTCCGGGTTGACGATAGAATCGGACGATTTCGCGCCACCAGAGAGTGAAGGCAGGCAGGACCACTCCGGCTGATGGGGAAGCGATCGGTCTTGCGAAAGTTGCCGCTTGGGTCGCCATCTTCAACTAGCCTTCGCGGCTGGAGCTTTTGCCGGCGGAGCTGGCTTCTTGCCGACAAGGCCGTGATCCTTCGCCTCCCAGAAAGCATTCAGCAAAAAACAACCCGACAACGTCAGCAGGATCAACGTCATGAAGAGGCCGTCGACGGTCGCCGAGAACGGCGAAAGCGTAATCATGCCGCTCAAGAAAATCCATGCGACACCGATCAAGGGAACGATACCCAATACCAGAGAAAGCACCAGGATCATCAGACGCAAAGTTACCTCCTCTTCTTCTTCGTTGCTGTTTTTCCCTGCGAATCAGGATCTGAAGTCTCACTCCAAAACTTGTGTCCAGTCCGGTGGATGAAGACGTCTTCCAGCGACGGCTTGCTGACTGAAATCGCCTGAATTTCGCCGGGGAAGGCTTCAACGACATCGGGCACGAAGCGATGGCCAGCTTCCTTCTCAATCCGCACCTGATTACCGAGGACCGTCGTTGCGACGTGGAAGCGATTCCGAATGTGCTGGGCGAGGGAATCGGCATCGCGGGCGGCGTCGAGCAGGATGACATCGCCCCCGATCTCGCTCTTTAACTCGGCGGGCGTTCCCATGGCAACCAGATTGCCCTCGTTCATGATGGCCAGGCGGTCGCAGCGCTCAGCTTCCTCCATCAGGTGCGTGGTAACCAGAACGCTTACGTGCTCTTCGTCGCGAAGGATGGTCAGGTATTGCCAAAGGTCGCGACGGGCGCCAGGATCGAGCCCGGTCGTCGGTTCGTCGAGAAGCAGGATTCCGGGATGATGCAGGAGACCCTTCGCGAGCTCGATGCGGCGCTGCATACCGCCGGAAAATGTTTCTACGCGCTCTTTGGCGCGATCGGCGAGACCTACGCGGGTGAGGATTTCTTGCACGCGCTTCTTCAGAGCTGAGCCCTTCAAACCGTAAAGGTGTCCCTGATGCCACAGATTTTCGTAGGCAGTGAGCTTGGGATCTACGCTCTGGGCCTGGAAGACTACGCCGATCTGACGGCGGAGCGTGGAAGGTTCCCGTGCGGCATCGTACCCCATGACCATAGCGCTGCCTGACGTGGGAACCATGAGTGTCGAGAGGATGCGGAAGAGCGTCGTTTTCCCGCTACCATTGGGCCCGAGAAGGCCGAAGAGTTCCGCCGGGCCCACGTCGAAAGAGACGCCGTTCAGTGCCGTGCGATTCTCGTAGCGATGGACGAGGTTTTGGACCGAAATAACGGGCTTCGCGGACGGATGGTCCGTTGCTACAGCATCATCTAGAGCGGCAACTTTCGTGACCAATGAGAACCCCGGGACTAAGTAACAGTGTACGACAATGCGCGAGGGTTGGGAGGTTCGCTTGATGTCATTCGGGCTGCGCTCCATGACCGGCCGGTCATGCCGCTGATGGATTGCGTTGCGGCTGTGCTATGCGTTCCTCGAACGCAACCGGGGCGTGGCGCCAGACCTGGATCGCAAGGACCACAGTTGAGGCCAGCAGGAGCGCTCCGACTGCGACGTGGGTGACCGTAGAGATCACCATGGGCAACTCCGGCTGGATAGCATCGCGACCCCAGGCGATCCGCGTCAGAAACGCAGTGAAGCCCAGGCAGAGTTGGGCGATTACAAGCGACAGCATCAGAACAGCGGGGCGGCGGATGGCTTCTATATTGGAATAGACGCTGAGGGCGCGAACAGCGGTCCACGCGATGACGAACGAGACCACCACCGCATGGACGACGTGGGGCCACCAACTCATCCCGTGGTGGCGGAACATCGCTCCGAGGATCAACTGGACGTACAAAACGAAAATCGAGAGGAGAGTCAGCGTGAACATGCTAGGGCGGCGATTGTCGAATTCAACGCGGGGTTGCTCTTCCACCCATTTCCGCCCGGTGAAGACGGCTACGGCAACGACGAGGCAGAAGAACGTCTGGGCCAGAGCCGCGTGCGCCGAGGAGATGGGCGGTGGAAGGAAGAATAAAACTGTGAGGCCTCCGAGGACACCCTGGGCGATAACGGTGGCGAGGGCGCCCCAGCCGAGAATCCGCATCCAGCGACGCTTTTCAACGCGCCAAGTCCAGATCGCGAGGATGATCGTCAGCAGCCCTGCAACCTGGGCGATCATGCGATGCGTGTGCTCGAACTTCACTCCGCCGACGAGCTTCGGAATTTTGTAAAGGGAGCCGAAGGAGGTTGGCCAATCGGGCACGGATAGTCCGGCGTCGTTGCTTGTGACGAGGGCTCCGGCAATGATCAAGAGAAACGTCCAGCAGGCGAGAATGACGGAAAAACGATGCAGGGCGCGATTGTATGAAGGATTGACGATGGAGTTCAGAACCGGGCCCCTTGAGGACTGCGGATGCATCTCTTTTTTAACTTGATGGAGCAGGTCGCTTCAAGATGCAACCCGCAACCAACGCGGTATTTTAGCAGAGGTGTGCGGGCGCGGTGCCTCGCAAAATGAGCAGGGCTCTTCACACTTCCCGAATCCCCACTTCTGGCAAAATCGGCCAGAAGTGGGGCACCCAATCTTACATCGCGGAGGCTTTAAAGGATTGGTCCACCGTCTTGGTTTCTTTCGGGGCGACCGTTACCTTCTGGTCCTGCTCGCCCAACTTCTCGTGGACGAAGCCGATCGTGTAATCGCCCGGCGGGAGGCCTTTGATTTCATACTTGCCGTCTTTTCCCGTCACGGCGTAGAACGGGCTTTTCACCACGTTGACGTACATCTTCATCCACGGGTGCTGGTTGCACTTGACCGGTAGCATGATCTCCTCGCGCGCGAAGGTTTTCTCCAACGCAGGAGAAGATGGCGGCTGCGACTCATTCCACTCGCGGTTGTCTTTGGGAGTGGGATGGATGTTGTGGGTAGTGGGATCGTCGTTGTTGATCTGCACCGTCTGTCCGGTCATCACGCCGATCACGTGAGGATGGTACTGGCATCCTTTCTGATCGAGGACCACGGGATCCTTCGGAACGTCAAAGGTGCGGTTGCCCATGCCATCTTTCACGTAGACGAAGACATTGGCGAGATCGCCATTGTCGACCACGACGGTTTCGGCCTGGTTCGTGCCCTTGCAGCCGGGGTCCTGGCTCATGTCAATTTTCGCCGCCTTCGGAGCTGTGCCGTCAAACTTCACGGTGCCAGTAACGGTTGCCACGGTCGCGGGATCGATAGGGGTTGCCGCTGGAGCGGAAGCGGCAGGAGTCTCTGCGGCAGGGGCGGGTGCTTCCTCTTTCTTGCTGCATCCTGCAAGAGCCAGCAGCGCGCAAAGTGCCAGCACGTTGACGGCGGGGGTGATCCAACATTTGCGATTCATGATGTCGCCCTTTCTGTGATTTGCACTGCGAAAAGTAGACCTCGGGGGCTAAAGCCCAAAAGTTTGAAGTCATTACCGGCACGGCTGAAGCCGTGCCCTTCCCAAACCATGCTCTTGAAATCCGCCGGGGAAATTCTATCGCGAACCTCCGCTCGATGCGCCGTGCGTCTGGTTCGCGGCCTGCCGGCGATCGGATGGCCGCTCCACCGCGGCTTTGGCGCGCGGCATCGAGGCTGCGACGCGGCGTTGTTCCTCCGCCGTAAGTTGGAAGATGTAATCGGTAAGCAGCTTGCGATGATCGCCTTCATAGCCGCTGAAACCAGGCGGCGTTGGGCCGGCGAAGACCCATTGGCTGTTCTGCTGTTTGAAGAGACCTGAGGGCATCGACGTGCCCGGACTGACGGCCTGGGGATCAGTGATCCAGCGCTCGACCCAATCCGGCTTAAGGCGTTCTTTGGCGAGCAGAAAATTCGGCGCCGTAGCGATCTTGTCGTGCGCGGGATCGCCCGTGGCATGGCATTTCAGGCAGGGTGCCGCGGTGCTGGAGAATAGACTTCGCGCCATATCCGCCTCTTTCGCGGTCAGCGTGGGCACCTGCTCAGGAATATAGGGCAGGGGTTGCTGCGACAGTGCCTCGAAGAAGCGTACCAGTTTTCTGAGTTCGTTATCGGAGAACGAGAATGTGGGCATCCGGACTTTTAGATACGGACGCACGCCGTTGCGGTTGGTGTCGGTTGTGCTGAGCGCGGGATTCGACAAAAATTTGCGGAGCCACTCAGGATCGACGCGTGCTCCTTCTGTCAGCAGTTTGGGCGGCAGTTGCTCTTGCGCGTCCTGATATTGCGGCAGAGTCATCAAAATGGTCTGCTGGCCGGGGATGAACTGATGGCATCCCATGCAGTTGTATTTCTTCACAATCCACCAGCCCTCTTGAATATCGCGACGAGTGTCGCCGGGCCTGTATTGGTAGCTGGCGGGAAGGGAAGTCTCCTGGCTCCCCATGAGGAACGTCGTTAGCGCGAGCACCTGATCTCGGGTGAGGTGCACGTTGGGCATGCGCAGGGCTTCGGTTTCACTCTTTACCATGCCCTGGTCGTAGACGTTGGGCTCGGCGAGTTTATGCTCGAAGAATCCCTTGTGGTTGTACCAGGGCGTGTTGGCAGGCCCGTCGGGCAGGCGAGCGAGGTCTACCTTGTCCTTGATCGGTTCTGAGTCTTTGCCGCCACGGGCTGCGGGTTCTGTGAAGAGAGCAAAATCGAGGCGCTCGATCGGCTTGGAGCCTTCGAAGGTCAACTCGGTGCCGATGCGGCCTTCGTCTTCAAAGCCCGCGATCTCATGGCATCCGGCGCAACCGAAGTGGCGAACCCACTTCTTGCCTTCTTCCTTCAGGTTGGGATCGTCCATGAACGCAGCGTTCGGGTACGACGACGGCTCCTGCTTCTTCTGTGAGATCAGGTAGGTGGCAATATCTTCCGCATCTTCGGGGCTCAGGCGAAGACTAGGCATCACCGTCATGTTCTGTACTTGCAGTTCGTGACCATCGTTGGGGCACTTGCTGTGTTCGAGGTCCCACTTGAAAGGAAGCCCCTTTTTCGCGTAATCCTCGGGACCGATATCCTTCTTCTCGTATGGGCAATAAGGGCGCGTGCGCTCGCGGGCGTTATGGATCCAGCGAACGAGGTAGTCGTAATTCGCCTTTTCACCGACCCGTGTGAGGTTCGCAGCGAATGTCCCGCCCTTCATATTGTCGCCTTCCCCGATGGAGTGGCAGGCAAGGCATCCGCGGCTCTCGAACAGTTCCTGTCCGTGCGCGGCATTACCCGGTTTTTGTTTGGGTAGCTGATCGGTGAGTGCGGATTGCCAGATAAAGGCCGAGATCGCCTGAATCTGATGGTCGGTCAGGCGGAAGTTCGGCATTTTCGTCGTGGGACGGAAGTCGGTCGGCTTCTTCAGCCAGACAGGAATCCAGTTCTTATTGAGCTTGAGCCGGATGTCTTTCAAGTTCGGCCCGATCTTCTTCGTGTCCTGCATGAGGCTGTGGGACTGGAAGTCGAGCTGTTGCAGACGTCCATCAAGCTTGCTGTTAGCAACGCGTAGATCGACGGCCTGCAGGTTGAGTTTGTTGGCTTCTTCGTTGGACTCGGCGGCATCGGCCTGCTTCATCAGATAGGCCGTCTGTTTGATGTTGTCTTTCTTCTGCGTTTCGATCTGCTTGATCTGTTGGCCGATGTTGTTCAGGTCTTCGGGCTCTTTGTCGTAGCCTTCGTAGCGGTGGCATCCGTTGCAGCCACGCTGGCGGAAGAGATCTTTGCCGGCATTGATGGTTGCAAACTGCAAGTCACCGCTGTCCAGTACCATGTCGGCCGCGTGACAAGTCTGGCATCCGGCCTGGGCGTTTTCCTTGGGGAAGAGAGGCCAGAGCCAGTGCTCGTAGTTTCCATGCGCCTTTTCCACGCTTGTGGTGGCGCGGCCATTGCCCTGATGGCAGGGGGAGCATCCGAACTTATCGGGATCGTGAGTCTTCAAAAGTTCCGGTTCTGGATGGCTGACGAACGCGTTTGCATATTCGTCCGGCTTTTTCTGGCCCTTGGTCGTCATCGCAGCGGGGGTGATCTTCACTGGCTCCCGCGCGCCCATATGGCACGACTCGCAGCGATCGACGATGTTGGCTTCGGCCACGTTGATCTGAACGATCGTGGGATCCCAGTCCGAAATCTTTTTCTTCAGGCCGTCGATCTGGGCGGGGGTGAGATCGACCATGTGATCGGTGACATATTCGTCGAGTTTAGCGCGGGCTTGGGTGACCGGTTTCAAAACATCACCGAGGTCCAGGCTGAGTTTCGTGCGCTCGTCGCGAATCTCGTTGTAGGTCTTCTCCAGTTCCTCGAAGTTGAACTTCTTCTTCGTGCCGTCGGGAAACTCGACCGTTGCCTGCTCAGCTTTGTACTTGTCGATTTCCTTTTGCTTGCTGGCCTTTGATGAAGGGCTCTCGCTGGTTTCGAGTTCGTAAGTCAGCGCGTTGACATAGGCGCGGCGGTCGGTGAAAACGCTCTGAACCGCGAGCAGGCGGGAGCCGGCATCGTCTAACTTTTCACGCGCGACTTTGGCTGCGGCCGCGGAGTCATCGGTTGCCTTCTTCACAGCGGCCGCGATCTGCGTGTATTCGGGATCCTTCTCGATGTCTTTCTCGGAAGCTTGCGACTTCGTCCGCGCGGCGTTCAGGAAGGCGCCGTAGCGAGTCTTGAACTGCTCCTGGAAGGCTTTCCACGGCCTTTGCCCCCAGGCTTCGTCCCAGAGAGCCCAGAAGAGGGTGATGACCAGGATGATGGTCGCGATCAGGTAGTGCGCAGCATACGACTTGCTGGTGATGGGGTCCTGCTCGGGGATGGGTTTGTCAGGCACCAGTTCCTCCGAAAGCTGTTGTTAGTCGTTGGTCGTTGGCGTCTTGTCGTTTTGGTTAACGACTAACGACCGATGACGATTTCTAAACGTTGAACCACGGCGTAATCCACACGTACTTGATGTGCCAGAGCAAGCGCAGCGCCATCTTGAGCGGCAGGGCAACCATCGTCAGCAGAAAAAACTGCATGATGGAGAACTGCAGCAGGCTCATGCGCTGAAAATCTTTGGCCATGCGGCGACGGAAAAGCGAGTACACGAGCCCTCCGCCGACGAGGTAATAGCCGCCTACGACAATCGCGCCGAAAATGCCTTTGCCCAGGTTCGACGTGATGCCGAAGATATCGGGCAAGTCGCGGTTGACCTCGTAAATGAGGCGGTTGTGATCCCAGGTCTGGCCGGGCCAGAACCACTGCCATCCAGGGCCGCGAATGAAGGTGCCGATGATGATCATCGCCACCCACAGAATTACGAAGCCAAACAGGAAAGTGGCAATCGAAAAGCGGCGTTGCTTCCAGGTGTAGTAGCCGCTACCTAGCGGGTTGGTGTCGATGTAGGGAATCGCCATCAGGCCGACGATGATGAGGCCGGGCATCAGTACACCGGCGATCCAGGGATCGAAGTAAACGAGCATCTCCTGAAGGCCAAGGAAGTACCATGGCGCTTTCGCAGGATTCATCGTGAGGTTGGGATTCGCGGGCTCCTCCAGCGGGGCGTTGAGCGTGATCGACCAGACCATCAGAATGATCGTGACAATGATGGCGGCGAGAAATTCAATACGCAGCAAGAAGGGCCAGACGTGGACTTCTTTTTGCCATCCGGGCTTGAAGGGCCAAGTCTTGCGATGGTGGGTTTTGGCCATGGCCGGATCGGCTTCGAGTTGCGTAATCAACACGTCATTGGCGTGCGCTTGCTTCCACGCCAGATAGATGTAGAAGATGAGCAAGGGGATCAGGCCCACGATGGGGACGTTGTCAGGGGCGGAGCAGATTTCCCAGAGTTGTCGCCAGTCCATAAGTTCTCCACCAATGCCGTGGCAAAGTCTTGAATACAGTTGAATATAGAGGCAAGAAGCCAGAATGCAGAATTGTCAGCAATTCGGTTCTACTTCTGCATTCTCACTTCGTACTTCCCATCAAAAACCTTTTTGAGCTTTGCTCGACTGCGCCGAGAGGACTATCCCCACGCAATCTGTTTACTCTCCGGCTGCTTTTGGGCCTCTCCTTGGCTTATCGGCTTCTTCGGTAAGCATTACGGGGGCTGGGCCCGAGATGCCGCCGTCTTTCCTTACACGCCAGAAGTGAACAATCATTAGCACGCTGGCGACGATCGGGATACCGATGCAGTGCCAGATATAGGAACGAAGCAAAGCATTGGCATCTACGATAGATCCGCCTAAGAGTCCGAAGCGGACGTCGTTATACGGTGTCATTCCCAGTTGCGGGCCGAACGGGCCTTCGTGGCCCAACATTGGTGTCGCGCGCGCCATGTTTGTGCCCACCGTGACGGCCCAGAATCCAAGCTGATCGTCGGGCAGCAGATATCCCGTGAACGAAAGCAGGAGCGTGAAGACCAGGAGCAGCACGCCGATGTTCCAATTGAACTCCCGCGGTTTCTTGTACGAACCGGTCAGGAACACACGGAACATGTGGAGCCAGACGCCGATCACCATCAAGTGCGCGGCCCAGCGATGCATGTTGCGCAGAATTTTTCCGAAGGGTACATCGTGCTCGAGATAGAGCACGTCGCGGAAAGCCTGCACCTTGCTGGGGTGGTAGTAGAACATCAGCAGCACGCCGGTGTAGGTCAGGATAATGAAGAGGTAGAAAGTAATTCCGCCCATGCCCCAGGTGTAGCTGTAACGCACGGCATCGCGGTTGATTTTTGCCGGGTGCAGATGCAGGAACACGTTGGATAGCACGCCCAGGGCACGGTTGCGTGGGGTGTCGTCGTGCTTGTGGCGGAAGATCGAAGTATAGACCTGGGTCTTGGTGGGGTCCTTCAGCCCTTCGATCTGTTCCTTGGCTTTGGTGGGAATATCGGTCTTAAGAGCCTGAACATCGTCTTTGACGGTGGTCGTGACTTTTTCGAGCAGGCCGACCTTGCCGCCAATTCCGCCGTTGCCGCTTGCGCTGTTTCCACCGTTCTTGTTTTCGTCAGCCATGTGAGTCCTGAGAAACTTGTTTGTTGCCTCAGCTGTCGCGGGCGGGAGTGCCCGCACCGCTTACCCCGTTAGACGCCGGTCAGGAATGCTCCTGGGTCATTGAATTTGGTCGGTTGGCCCTTGGGCCAGGAATACAGCTTGGATGTGTCGACGAGAATTTGCCCGTCTGGAGCTAGTTCGATGTGAGCGCGGTCCATTGGACGGGGCGCTGGGCCTTCAAAATTGATGCCTTCACTGTCATAGCCGCTACCGTGGCAGGGGCATTTGAATTTGTTTTCGCTGGGTTTCCAGTCAGGTGTGCAACCGAGGTGTGTACAGCGCGCGTAGATCACGAAAAGACGGTCGGGAGTGCGATCCACCCAGATCCTGTATTTCTGCTGGAATTTGGTGTCGACGCCCAGAGCGAACTCCGACGGGTAGCCGATTTTGAATACAGTGTTCGGTTCGAAGAGAGTGCGGGGAAGAAAAAAGCGGAAGAAAGCCAGGAACCAAGCGACCAGAAATCCGGTGACCATGGTCCAGACAAAGCGGCGGCGTTTGCGGTCAATCTCGGTCGAGGGCGCAGTTCCGGCAACACCGCCCGCGGCGGCGGCCTTCGAGGTGCCCACCGCCGGTGTGCCTACATACTTTGTGGCATCGACAGTGGGTTTGGCCGGCGTCTTGGCCGCTTCCGGATTCGGATTGACCTTGTCGGTCTCCAACTCCGCCATGAATCCCTCCTCTGACTTTGTCTGACTGGCCCTAATCTAACCCGGCGGCGCCCGCATACTGTGGCTCCGCCAACGGCCTCCCATGAGTGCGAATCGGTACGGATAAGGGTACTACTTGCTCCAGGGCATCCCGCACAATTTGCCCCAGAGCTTGTATGAACTTTGGAGAATCGTTCAGCCCGGCGCTCATTTCAAACTGCGTGAATCCGAGTTGCTGGGCGAGATGCCGCGCTTCGTGATCAATCTCAGCTAAGGTCTCGACGTGATCGGAAACAAAGGCGATCGGAACAATGCAAACCTCGCGAATCTCCTCCAAGGCGAGTTGCCTCAGCGTCTGCCTGAGAGATGGCTGAAGCCAGCGGCTGGCGCCGACTTTGCTCTGATAGCAGAGACGGTGAGAGTTGCTCCATCCGCCTCGTTCCATGACCAGGCGGACAGTCTCTTCGATCTGGCGCTGATAGGGGTCTCCCTTTTCCACTACAGATATTGGAATGCTATGAGCGCTGAAAAGGATTTCTGGTCGTTTTCGATTTGAGAACCGCCCAAGCGCCTCATTCGCTTTTTCGACCACGGAATCGAGGTACATCGTATTCCGATAGAACGTCTCGACACGATGCACGGGCGCGTGATCGTCGAACAGCCGCTTCCACTCGTTCAGGCTCGAGCCGGTTGTTGTGCAAGAGTATTGAGGGTACATCGGGAGCAGTACGATTTCGTCACACTCCGCGGCCTGGAGTTGCACGATGGCTTCACGCGTGAACGGGTGCCAGTAGCGCATGGCAACGAAACAGTGTGCGTCGATGCCCTGAGTGCGCAATTCACGCTCGAGCGCTTGGGCCTGCCGCTCGGTGTGTCGACGGATGGGCGAGCCTCCGCCAATGGTGGAGTAGTGATGCTGCACTTTGCGGGCGCGCGTGGTCGAAATGAGCTTGGCCAGCGGCTTGCGTCCGAGGCGAGCAAAAGGGAAGTCGATGATATCGGGATCGCAAAAGAGGTTATAGAGGAAAGGCTGAATTGCTTCCAGCGTGTCGGGTCCACCGAGCTGAAAGAGAACTATCCCCACACGCCGTGTTGTGCGCGTCATTTTCCCCAGAATCCCCAGATCGGTTGGCAATGTACTCCGAAGTGAGCGCGCGAGTCAAATGGATCAGGTGGAAAAGTTGCGCGCCAAAGAGCAACTCAGGCGCGGGTTTGCAAACGCACACGACTGCAGGCAAGCTGGTAGGCATGCCCGAGCTGCCGGATATCACGGCTTACATGGCGTCACTGGAGAAGCGAATTGTCGGCCAGACCCTGGAGCGCGTACGTCTGGGGAGTCCCTTTCTGTTGCGGACCGTGGAGCCTCCTGTCTCGGACGCAGAAGGACGCATGGTGAAGAGCCTGCGTCGGATCGGGAAGCGGATCGCAATCGGACTGGAGGCCGATCTGTGGTTGGTATTGCATCTTATGATTGCTGGAAGGCTGCACTGGAAAAAGCGCGATGCCAAGCTGGGTGGACGCCAAAATCTGGCTGCATTCGATTTTCCTGACGGATCGCTGGTTCTTACGGAGGCGGGGAGCAAAAGGCGGGCATCCTTGCACGTGATCGGTGGAGAAGGGAACCTGGCCGCGCTGGACGCAGGCGGAATCGATGTCTTTGCGGCTGACCTCGACGAATTCCGAAAGGCACTTGCCGCGGAGAATCACACGCTGAAGAGAGTGCTGACCGATCCACGGGTGTTGAGCGGGATCGGCAATGCATATTCCGACGAGATTCTTCACGCGGCACAACTCTCGCCGGTTACATTGACCCAAAAACTCAAACCCGAAGAGTGGGAACGACTGCTTGCCGCGACTCGAGGCACGCTCCGGCTTTGGATCGACCGCCTGGTGGCTGAGGCCGAGAAGGCCTTTCCAGAGGGCGTGACGGCATTTCGCCCGGAGATGGCGGTACACGGGCGGTATGGGCTTCCATGTCCGCGGTGCGGTGACAAAGTGCTTCGGATTCGATATGCCGACAAGGAGACGAACTACTGCGCCAGATGTCAGACGGGTGGAAAGGTTCTGGCGGACCGTAGTCTGTCGCGACTCCTCGGGTCAGACTGGCCGCGCACACTCGAGGAATTGGAAGCGCTCAAACGGAAGTGACGCTCACTACGTGCAACACAGCGATCCGTGGATCAGCGGCTCACTAGACATGAGCCGCTGATAATTCGGCAAGACAGACCGTTAGCTACGGCAGCTGCAGGAACGTCTTCTCGTCAACCATGACGTTGCGCCGTTCGCCCCTGAAGATATACTCGACCCGAAGATATTTGTGAACGCCAGGCGCCGGATCAACGCCTAGAGTGTAGTTATCGACCCGCACAGATATGCGGCCGTCGCCTATGCGACTGCGTAAAGCATCAGTGACATCCACGAACTGTCCTTCCACTCCGTAATCGGCGCGCAGGATGCGCAGGCCGTGCTCGTGGCGGTCATAGTCTCTGTCGTGGTCGCGGTCCCAGTCGCCGTGCTCCCGCACCTCCCGCCGATCTGGCGGAACCAGTTCGAGCGAGCACATACTGCGCTCCGGATATTTGTACTCCTCGACTTTGCCGTCCCAGCGGCGTACGCGAATGATCAGATCCTTGTTTTGGTGTGGTGCGGGATCGATGCCCAGGTTGAAGCGGGTGACTTCAAGCTGCAAAGTTCCGTCATGAATAAAGGTGCGGACGCGAGAAGTCACGTCTACTCGGTTCCCCTGCACTCCCCATTCGGCGCGGACCAACTCGCCACCTTGTGCCAGCGCGGAGCCCGCAAACAGAGTCATGCAGGCGAGCGTGGCGACTCCGAGAATTAGCCGACTAAAACGCATGTGTGCCTCCCCGCACGATCATAGGGGCGACTGAAGGGAAGAACCACCGTACCAAAGGACACGAACTAAGGTGTGTAATCTGCGCGGGAGACCGGAGATTTCCCGTGGGCTTGGGCTGTCTCGAAAACACTAAGCGCAAAGGAATCAGTTGCCCTTAGTGCTCCGCGCCATCCTTCTCGGTTCCGTGGATCTTCCGACAGTGTAGGCACGAGCAGCTGAATCCGGGATTGGAAGGCCAGTCAAGGTGACTGCACGTCTCGCAACGGAAAAGGTCGCCGATCGGCGTCAATATACGAAACGACTCGCCATCGACACAGTAAGGACATTTGGGATCGCGATTTGACACGCGAGACGAAAGCCTACCCAGAAAGTCAGGCGAAGTCGGTCGGTTTCCCGACAATCCGACGGTTGCGCTGTTGGTTCACTTTCAGGCTAAGGGTGTAACTAAGGCGGGCGTTGTCCAAGAGCCGCCTGGCAGCGGCAAAGGTGAGTTGCCGGCAATCTATTCTGCCCTTCAACTGGCGACGACTTGCTTTTCTTTCGACATCTCCTCGATTACAGCATCAGCGAACTCTGACGTGCCCGCCTGTCCTCCTATATCCCTCGTGAGTTTTTCGGGGTGGCGATAAACGCGCTCCAGGGCATTGCGGATTTGGGTGGAAGCGGCCTGTTCGCCGAGATGGCGGATCATAAGCAAAGCGGAGCGCAACAGGGCTGTGGGATTGGCGAGATTCTTGCCAGCGATGTCAGGAGCCGAGCCGTGTACCGCCTCAAAGACCGCGCATTCATCACCAAGATTCGCGCTGGGAACGAAACCTAACCCTCCAACGAAAGCCGCGCAGAGATCGGACAGGATGTCGCCATAGAGGTTCTCCATCACCAGCATGTCGTACTGATACGGATTCATGACGAGCTGCATGCAGGTATTGTCAACAATGTGCTCGGCGTAGGTGATTTCCGGATAGTCGTTCGCGACGGCGCGGGAGCAGCGCAGGAAAAGGCCATCGGAGAGCTTCATGATGTTTGCTTTGTGGATGGCGTGAATCTTCTTGCGGCTGTTCTTGCGGGCGTACTCGAAAGCGAACTTGGCGATCCGTGTCGAAGCCTTCTCGGTGATGACCTTCAGGCTTTCCACTACGCCGGGAACGACTTCATGCTCAAGCCCCGAATACAGGCCTTCCGTATTTTCGCGAATGATGATGAGATCGACGTCCGGATAGCGAGTGGGAATGTGCGGGAGGTTGCGGATGGGGCGGAAGTTGGCATAGAGCTCAAACTTTTTGCGCAGGGCAACGTTGATGCTGGGAAACCCGCCACCCACCGGCGTTGTGACCGGACCCTTCAGGCCGACGCGGGTGCCTTCCAGCGACGTAGTCAGATCCTTGGGTATGTATTCGCCGTATTTTTCGTAGGCTTCTGAGCCCACGGCAAATGTTTCCCATTCGAACTTGACCCCGGTGGCTTCCAGGATGCGAACGACCGCTTTGGTAACTTCCGGGCCGATTCCATCGCCCGGGATTAAGGTCACTTTGTGAGTCATTCGAAGAACATCCTCTAGTTTTGAGTGGCCAGTGGTTAGGAGCAGAGGCACAAGCGGAACAGATTACGCGTCACTTCTTATCCCGTCTTCGTTTTCACCAGATCCTTGAGTTCATTCATGAACTCTTTGACGTCCTTGAAGTCCAGATACACCGAAGCAAAGCGTACATAGGCAACTTTGTCGTAGCGACGGAGGCGATTCATGATCAGTTCGCCCAGTTCGCTGGTCTTGCGCTCGCGTTCGGGAGACTCGATCACGAACGACTCGGCCTCATTTACGATCTGTTCGAGCTTGCCGATGGGGACGGGGCGCTTCTCGCAAGCGCGCAGCAGGCCGTTCAGAACTTTTTGTCGGTCGAATTTTTCGCGGCGGCCGTCCTTCTTGACCACCATGTAGGGAATCTCGTCAATGCGCTCGTAAGTGGTGAAGCGCTTGGCGCATTTCAAACACTCACGACGGCGCCGGATGGAGTCGGCTTCCTTGCTCTCGCGCGAGTCCACCACCTTGTCATTTTCAAATCCACAGAACGGACATTTCATGGCGCTGGCAGATCAGGCACCGAGATCTTTCTCATGTGCCCATTGCCATTGCAGATGCTAATGAGCAGGAGAAAAACCAACGTGTGAGCCGATATCGAAATTGTAACAGTTGCTCGAACAGTTAAGAGTGCCGCTCCACATACCGCAAATCGCCGGACGCAAAACGGCGCTCGCACCCCCTGCGGTACGAGCGCCTGTTTTCCCCCAAAACCTCCCCGGTGACGGAAGGCTTGAAGTTCTCGATCCTTGTTACGGATCCCCAGTCCGCAGCAACGATCTGGAAAGGAGTTTCCAATACCTGCTTCCTAAATTTGTCATCAGAGTGTTTGCAATTTGTAAAAAATGAAGCTGGAAGGCACTGGAGAAACAGGAGTTATGGCCTAAAAGTGCCATGTACGGCTGATATGATGTGCTCACCTCAGCTTGTGGTCCGACTTCCGCCCCATCTCGTGTGGCTTCTGCTGGCATTGCCTGCGCTCGGTCAGGGCAGCAGCGGAGAGTTGCATCTGAAGGTGGAAGATCCCCAGGGCACAGGTGTCAAAGCAGCGGTTGAGTTGGTCTGCGAGGCTAACGACTTCCACAACACATTCATGACCGACGAGGCGGGTGCACTCGTCGCCCGGCGATTGCCAGTTGGCGTATACCGGGCACAGGTTCTGCGCGACGGGTTTGCCCCCACTTCGGTTGAGATTGAAGTCCGTTCGGCTATTCCCGTGCACACAGTGATCAAGCTCTCGCTCGCGCCAGTGAGCACGTCGGTCACGGTGGAAGCGACGACCACTCTCCTGGATCCGCGCCGGGTGAATTCAGCCAACGAGATCGGTTCGACGACGATCGAGACGCGGACGACGCCTCTGCCGGGACGATCTCTCCAGGATCTGGTCAACTCACAGCCTGGCTGGCTTTATGAAGGGAATGCGGTCTTGCATCCGCGGGGTGCGGAATATCAGACGCAGTTCGTGGTCGACGGCATTCCACTGACGGACAATCGCTCGCCCGGGCTTGGACCCGAGATTGAGGCGGATGATGTCAATTCGATCAGTGTCTATACAGCGGGCATTCCTGCCGAATTCGGACGAAAAATGGGCGGCATCATCGAGGTGAACACGTTGAAAGATGCTAAAGCCGGATTACACGGGCAGGTAGATCTTTCCGGTGGAAGCTTCGACACGGCAGGAGCCTCGGCGCAGGTTCAGTACGCGCGAGGAAAGAACACTGTTGGGGGCAGCGGCTCGGCAAGCATGACCAGCCACTATTTGAATCCGGTGGTGCCGCAGAACTACACAAATCGAGGGACAATCGGGGACTTCTCACTTGATTACGAGCGAGACCTAACTGATCACGATCGGCTGGGGTTCATTGTGCGGCGGGCGCTCTCGCGCTTCCTGATTCCCAACGAGCAACTGCAGCAGGCGGCGGGGCAGCGGCAAGGCGGCGACAACTTCGAGACGATGGGGATCGCCTCGTATCAGCACGTGTTTTCCTCCAATGCGCTGGGCGCCCTGCGCGGCATGGTGCGAGACACTTCGAGCGACCTCACTTCCAATGCAGAGTCGACGCCGATCATGGTCTTTCTTCATAACGGCTTCCGTGAGGGATATTTCAATGGCTCGGTCTCCGTGCATCACGGGCGGCATGAATGGAAGACGGGCATCGAGTCGGATGCGCTGTTTCTGCATGAGAACTTCAGCGATCTCATTACTGATCCCACACACTTTGACCCGGGAACACCGGTGTCGTTCTCTTTCACGGGAAGCCGTCCTGACCTGGAGCAGTCCGCGTACGCACAAGATCTGATCCGGCTCGGCAATTGGACCGTGAGCGCCGGCTTGCGCTGGGATCACTACCAGCTTTTGGTGAATCAGAACGCGGTAAGTCCAAGGCTCTCGGTGGCACGATTTTTCCCGTCGGCCGGATTGGTAGTCCATGGCTCGTATGATCGTGTGTTTCAGACGCCGTCGGCAGAGAACATTCTTCTGGCGAGCTCGGCGCAGGTGGTGTCTCTTAGTGATGAGGTACTGCGGTTGCCGGTCGAGCCCTCGCATGGAAATTACTTCGAGGTAGGCGGGAGCAAGGCGCTGTTCAGCCAGGCACGCTTCGACTTCACCTATTACCGACGGTACTCGAACAACTTTGCCGATGACGATCAGATTCTGAGTACAGCGGTCAGCTTCCCGATTGCGTTCAACAGGGCCGTGATTTACGGCGTGGAAGGGAAAATTGAAATTCCAAATTGGGGGAGATTCTCCGGATACGCCAGCTACTCATACATGCTGGGGAACGTCTGGCTGCCCGTGACGGGCGGGCTATTCCTGGGGGACGACGCCGCAAACGCTCTCAGCGAAGTGACGGGACACTTACCGGTTTCACAAGATCAGCGGCACACCGTTCGGGCGCGGATGCGATACCAAGTGGCGCCGCGCTTTTGGGTGGCTGGATCGGTGGAATATGGCAGTGGCTTGCCGTTCGAGTTTACCGGGACGTATGAGGATGCGTTGGCGCAGTATGGGGCGGCCATGGTCAGCCGCGTGGACTTTGAGCGCGGCAGGGTGCGTCCGTCGCTTGCGGTTGGGGCGTCGGTCGGCGCTGTGTTGTACAAGAGCGATCACTTTTCCGCGCACCTGCAAGGGGATGCTACCAACCTGAACAATCGGTTGAACCTGATTGATTTTGGCGGACTATTCTCGGGGAACGCGATTGCACCGCCGCGAAGTTACGCGCTGCGCTTGCAGACAAACTTCTAACGCCGCCAGCCAACTTAAGGCCCGACAAGCAGACCACTGAGGCCGCGAAGAGCGACTAGCCCTAGACGACGAAATACTTTGCCGCCGGATGATGCACGACGATCGCCGATGTGCTCTGCTCAGGTTCGAGTAGAAACCCGGAGGTGAGGCGCACGCCAACATTCTCTTCCGGCTTGAGCATGGCGAAGAGCTTGGTCTGATCTTCCAGATTCGGGCAGGCGGGATAACCGAAGGAGTAGCGCGATCCGCGGTATTTCTGGTGGAAGAGGTCGCGAGTCTCCGGTGCGTCATCACCTGAGATGCCCAGTTCTTCTCGCATCTTCTTGTGATGGAATTCGGCGAGGGCCTCGGCTGTCTCCACACTCAGACCGTGCAGGTATAGATATTTTGTGTACTCGCCCCCTTCGAACAACCGCTGTGTTTCTGAGCTGGCGGCTGAACCGATGGTGACCAGCGAAACTCCCAGCACGTCCATCTTGCCGGAGGATTTCGGAGCGAAGAAATCGGCGATGGAGAGGCGGCGGCCTTCTTTCTGGCGAGGGAAGGTGAAGCGCAGAAGTTCGGGCAGGCCCTCCTCCCAGCGAGTTCCGCAGGAATGCAGCTTTTGCTTCGGAGGCTCGTAGACGATCACGTCATTACCATCGCTCTGGGCAGGGAAGTAGCTGTAGACCACAGCGGGCGCGAACAAGCCCGACTCAAAGACTTCCTCTTCGAGCTTTCGCAAAATCGGACGGAACTTCTCCTCAACCAGTCGCAGGTAGTCGGTCTGCGAGGCGGTCTTCAGCTGCCATTGATTCTTGAACAGGGCCGTCTCATTGATGTAGTTGAAAAGTTCTCGCAGGTCGTAGTCTTTCTTGACGCGCACTCCCCAGAATGGCGGCGTAGGAATGTTGGGCGCATCGGTGACGACCGGGCTCCTCTCGGCGAATATAGGGCCAGTTTCTTCGTCGACGGCTGCAGCCTTGGCGTATTCCTTCACCGTGCGACCTTCGGCGATACGTGTCGCGCGCGCGCCGTCAGCGGTGGCGAGATCTTCCATAATGTGCAGGCCGGCGAAGGCATCGTCGGCATAGAACACGCCATTCGAGTATTCGCGGCGCAGATCGTCTTCCACATACTTGCGCGTAAGGGCTGCGCCGCCACAGATCACCGGGAATTCCAGTTTTTGCCTCTGCAGGTCCTGAATCACGTACTTCATCTCAAGGGTAGATTTCACGAGCAGGCCGCTGAGACCAATGGCATCGGCCTCATGCTCCTGGGCGGCGCGGATAATCGAGTCCCCCGGCTGCTTGATGCCAAGATTGATGACCTTGAACCCGTTGTTCGACAAGATGATATCGACCAGATTCTTGCCGATGTCATGCACGTCGCCCTTCACCGTAGCGAGCACGATCGTGCCCTTCTGCGAGCCGGTCTTCTTTTCCATCTTGGGTTCGAGATAGGCCACGGCCTGCTTCATGACTCCCGCGGAATCCAAGACTGACGGCAACTGCATCTTGCGGGCGCCGAACAGATCACCGACAGTTTTCATGCCGTCGAGAAGTACAGTGTTAATAAGTTCTAGCGGTGAATAAGTTGCCAACGCATCTTCAAGTAATACTTCAAGCGATTTCTTATGTTCGCCTTCACCCACGGATTTCTCTCCGTTGATGATCGCGAACTTCAGCTTGTCTTCCACCGAGAGCGTGTCGACATGAGCAGTGGTTGAAGCAGCTGGCTTGCCCTTCATCCCGGCGAAATGCGCCATGTAGACCTGCAACGGATCACCCGCTGACTCGTTGCGGTAAATCAGCTTGCGCGCGAGTTCAACTTCTTCGTGAGGAATTTTGTACAACGGATAAATCTTCGTGTAGTTGACAATGGCCATATCGAGGCCGTGATCGACAGCTTCGTGCATGAAGACGGAATTCAGGACACGCCGCGGATAGGCATCGAGTCCAAACGAAATGTTGCTGACGCCCAGGATCGTCTTGACCTGCGGAAGTTCTTTCTTGATGCGCTCTACCGCCTTGAGCGTTTCGATTCCTGCAGTGCGGTACTCTTCCTGCCCAGTTGAGATCGGCAGGGTCAATGCGTCGAAGATCAGGTCGCTCGGGTCGAGGCCGTGCTTGTTCACCGCGAGATCGTGAATGCGATGGGCGATCGCGACCTTCTTGTCGGCTGTGAGCGCCATGCCTTCTTCATCGATTGTCAAGGCTATTACAGCGGCCCCATAGCGCTTCGCCATGGGCAGAACCTTCGAGGTGCGCTTCTCGCCGTCTTCCAGGTTGATCGAGTTGATGATGGCTTTGCCGGGAATGCGCTTCAGCGCTTCTTCAACCACGTCGGCCTCGGTCGAATCGACCAGAATTGGCGCTGGAACGCGCGTAGCGATCTTTTCGAGGATTGAGGTGATGTATCCCTTTTCGTCCTCGCCGACGATCGCGCAACACAAGTCAAGCATGTGCGACCCGTCGTTGACGAGCTTCTTGGCAAGCGCCAGGATCTCATCGTACTTCTTGCCTTGCACGAGCTTGCGGAAATGATCAACACGGGTGGTGGTGTTCATTTCCTCGGCGACGATGAGCGGCTTGGGATCCAGATCGAGAGGGACAGTCGTGTAAGCGCTGGACCCAGCCGCTGTGCGCTTGACTTCACGCTTGGCCGGTTCGACGCTGGAAACCGCGTCTACCACGGCTTTCAGGTGCTCTGGAGTGGTACCGCAACATCCGCCCACGATACGGACGCCGTAATCCTGCACGAAGTGCTTGTGATACTCGGCCAACTCCTGCGGGGTCAGCCGGTAGACCGGATGACCGCCGACGTTTTCGGGCAAGCCTGCGTTGGGCAGCACCGATACCTGCTTGGTGGAATTGAGGGCGAGGTAGCGGACGGCGTCATTCATCTCCTTCGGCCCCGTCGCGCAGTTCAGGCCTATGGCATCTACATCGAATGGTTCGAGCGCGGTGAGTGCGGCTCCGATCTCCGTGCCCAGCAACATGGTGCCGGATTCCTGCAGAGTGACCTGCACCGTTACGGGCAGACGCTTTCCGGACTTTCGCAGCGCTTCGAGTACTCCGATAACGCCAATTTTTGCCTGCAGTAGATCTTGCGCCGTCTCAACCAGCAGCACATCCACTCCACCCTCGATCAAGGCCGCCGCTTGTTCTTCGTAGGCAGCAACCATCGCGTCGAAACCGATATGGCCGAGGGACGGCAACTTGGTCGTTGGGCCGAGTGACCCTGCCACGAATCTGGGCTTTTCCTTTGTGGAGAATTGCTGTGCGACTTCCCGCGCCAGTTGCGCCGCCTTCACATTGATTTCGTGCACGCGGTCCCCGAGATCGAACTCTCCAAGAACAATTCGCGAGCCGCCGAAAGTGTTGGTCTCGACGATATCGCAGCCCACGCGCAGAAAATCGGCATGAATGTCCCGGATGATATCGGCGCGGCTCAGCACCAGCACTTCACTGCAATTCTCCTTGCCCCAATAGTCATCCAGAGTGGGATTGCGCTTCTGGATATTGGTGCCCATGGCGCCGTCGTAGATGACGACGCGATCGTTCACAGTATGTAAGAAATCCGCCATATGAAAATCGCTGTTAGTTGCTAGCTCTTCCCGCCGATCATTCCCGAGTTGCGAACGACCAACGACTAAGGGCGAACGACAGTTCTAAAACGAACGCCGGTCTCTGGTAGACCGGCGTGATAGTTCGAAACTCGTATGAAGCCTAGCTTCCGGGCACCATTTCTGCCGGCGCCCCACCATTCACGTCGGCCTGATTGAAGACGATGTTGGCTCCCATGTGTGCTGGCCGGGGGGCCAGCATCATCTCCTTGCGGTAAACCAGATTGGTCGCATTAAAGGTAGCCAGCTCGAATCCATGACCATGCGTAATCGCGTCCGTCGGACACGCCTCGACACAGTACCCGCAAAAAATGCAGCGGTTGTAGTCGATGTTGTAGACCTTGGCGTAGCGCTCGGCGCCGCTGACGCGATTTTCCGCCGTGTTCTCGGCGGCCTCGATATAAATACAGTTCGACGGGCAAGCCGCGGCGCACAGGAAACAGGCAACGCACTTTTCCAGCCCGTGTTCATCCCGCTGCAGCACGTGCGCACCCCGGAAGCGCGCTTCAATGCGGGCACCGCGCAAAGGGCCTTTCCCGTCGGGATAGTTTTCGACGATCGTCGGGCGGAACATCTCCGAGAAGGTGATGCTCATGCCCTTGGCGATCGCGGCGATGTTTTTCAAAACCGGCATGTCTTCGCCAGTATACCGAAAGAGATGCAGAATCGTCGCTTGCGGACGCTTTAAATGGCTGTGAAGAGCGGTCGAAGTGTGCTCGGCGGACAGTTGATGGTAGCTGTCCGCACATGGCTTCCATTGCTGCCCTACTTTACCGGCGGGCCGAGGGCGTCTGTTCGGTCGCCGGTTCCGCACTCTCGAGCCATGCCGTGTACCAGAGGTCGAGCAGCATTTGCGATCCGGCGGCCAGACGCTCGGAGGTGAATTGAAACGCTGCTGGCGACCCCTTTCCGGTGAAGCCTCCGGCCTTATCCAGCGAGTAGACCTCCTCGACGAAATCGTGCGACCGTTTCAGATACGACACGTAGTCTGCGAACGGGGCAGCCAAGCGCGTGGGCGGCTTGACCCGGGCTGCAAAATCTTTAGCCGTAACATTCGACGCCACATAGGCGGTCTCGAACTGCGCATGGATTCCATGCTCGGTGGTGTATCCGTTGGGGTTCGGACCGACCCAGCCGTTGTAATGAATCGTGGTGTGGAGCGGCTGGGATCCGTCTGCGACATAGTGGCCAAGCCATCCGGCGTAAAAGATGATCGCCTGCTGCACGGCCGCCGTTGATTGATGCGCGGCTAACTGCTGACGGTACGCGCGGAACGCCGCTTTCAAGCGACCGTAGACTTCCATAGTGATGTAGGGCTGCAGGCCGACGTGCTCGGGAAGATAGTCATCCGCATGGTCGGGCGATGCTGCACGCTTCTCATAAAGCTTGCGATAGAACTCGTAGCGTCCTTGAGGCAAGGGATCGAGCCAGGAAACGCGCTCGAGATCGATGAAATGATCTGGCTCCTGTGCGTTTTTGAGGGCGAACTCTGCGGGATTGCGCCAACGGTCTGGTTCGGGACCCAGATAGGCGATCTCATCTTCAGCACGGCGCAGGAAGTGCGGCATGGAAGGCGGAATTTTGTGGGCGGCGACCCGGTTGATGTACGTATGCCCTTCGTTTCCCCAGGCAAACGCTGCAGGGCATTGAACGAAAGCGAGCGCGATCAGAGTGAAAACGACAAGCCGGGGTGTGAGACGAGCGGTAAGCATTCTATTCGAGGGTAGCCGTATCGGCGCGTATGACAAAACGACTGGCCTGCTGCAAGGCGCCTCCGTAGAGTTTGGATGAATTGTATATAGAGTTCAGAGCAACTTCAGAGGAACTCGCACGATATTCTCATAGAGTGGATCAGGAGAGCAGAAATCGGCCCTTGCGCATCGGCCTTTGCGAGACGTGCCAACTCGTTCGGCGTATTGAATCGGATCGAGGATCGATCTTCTACATGTGCGAGCGCTCTTTGAGGGATGCAACATTCCCCAAGTATCCGCGGCTGCCCGTGCGGCAGTGTCGGGGATACGAGCCGATTGACGAGAACTGTCCGAAAGAACCGGAGCGTGAGAAGTAGAGTCCCCTTCACGACATTCCGCGCCGCGTGATTCGTGTCACTGCGGAGCAATCAGCCAATCCGGCACCATAAGTGCGAACTACAAGGGAGTTGTGATGCTGCTGAAGATTCTCGCCGTCGGCGCAATCGTTCTGTTTTTCATTTGAACCGTAGCTGTGCTCCAGGGCTGGAGCAAAAGTAACAACATGGATCATGTCATCGGAGTAGCTTTCATAGCAATGTTCGCGGCCGCTGCCGTATGGGGATTGAGGACGCTGAACGTATGGCATCGAAGACCATAGCCAAGCCGAAAAAACAGGGCAGCTCTGTCTCGCCGAATGTCTTTGCGGGTCAGGCAGAGCGACCAACCCAGAAAGCCGTCGAAACTGCGCTGGGGCAGAGCCATGTTCCGTGGAAGCGGCTCATCACCGAGCTGAAACAAGAGCTGAAACTTGATGGCGAAGATTGGCACTCGTCGGGCGCGAAATACGGGTGGGCGCTTCGCCTGCAAAAAAAGGATCGGAATATCGTCTACCTGGGCCCTCGGAGCGGATCGTTTTTGGTCTCGTTTGTTTTGGGCGACAAGGCGTTGGCCGTTGCTCGGAAAAGCGAATTGCCTGCGGACGTGCTCAAGATGATTGCGGAAACCAAACGCTACGGCGAGGGGACTCCGGTGCGCATTGAAGTGAGCAAGGTTGAGGATCTTGAACCGATCAAGATTCTGGCAAGGATCAAAGTCGAGAATTAGGAGAACTAGCCTAGCCCCAACTCCTTTACCAGGGCCTTCCACTTGCTGTCGACTGAGGCCTTCGTCTTGGCGTCCATCGCAATCTCATCCGGCCAGGGACGCGTAAAGCCTTCGCTGGCCCATTTCCGCGTCGCATCAATCCCCATCTTAGATCCAAAATCCGGCAGACGGCTGGCGTGATCAAGTGAGTCAACCGGACCTAGAGTGAATTGGATATCGCGCTCGGGATCGATGTGATTGAAGACCTTCAAGGTGATGTCGGCCAGATCCTGCACGTCGACATCCTCATCCACCACGACAATGCATTTCGTGAACATCGCCTGGCCCAGCGACCAGATCGCGTTCATCACCTTACGCGCCTGGCCAGGATAAGACTTTCTAATCGAGACGATCATCAGGTTGTGGAACACGCCTTCGATCGGCATGTTGATGTCGACCAATTCGGGGATGGTCAACTTCATCAGCGGCAGGAAGATGCGCTCCACGGCTTTGCCCATATAAGCGTCTTCTTGCGGTGGTTTGCCGACGATCGTCGCCGCGTAGATCGGATCCTTCCGATGCGTGATACAGGTCACGTGAAATACGGGGTAGAGATCTTCCAGCGAGTAAAAGCCAGTGTGATCGCCGAAGGGGCCTTCGCTGCGGAGTTCATCGAGGTTGATATAGCCTTCGAGGACGATCTCGCTGGTGGCTGGGACTTCCAGGTCGACCGTTTCGCATTTGACGAGATCAACGGGGCTGCCACGCAGAAAGCCAGCGACGAGATATTCCTCGATTTCTGGCGGGGCTGGAACAATCGAACAGAATGTGACGACCGGATCTGTTCCGATCGCAACTGCAACTTCCATTTTGCCGGAGGGCCGATCACCTTCAGCCAGGATGCTGCCACCGCAGCTTCTCGCCATAATGTCGACGGCGGCTTTCGATGCTTCGCTGCCCGATGTCGCTGGTCTTCGCCCAGGCGGTACAGCCGAGGCGGGTGTCGCTACGCGATCTGACATGGCGGCGCGCATTCGTTCGCGCTGATGTTCGGCGGCGTTTTTTTGACGCTGCCAGTGCATCCCCGTGGTGCGCTCGTCATAGACCTGCATGCGATACATTCCGAGATTACGCTTGCCCGACTTTGGATCCCGCGTCGTGACGCAGGGCAGGGTGATGAATCGTCCGCCATCTTTCGGCCAGCATTGCAGAATGGGGAAATCGAGCAGGGAGAAATTGTCGCGCTGGATCACCTCTTTGCACGGACCGGTGGCAACTGTGCGGGGAAAGAACTTCCCGGCTTCGGTCAACAGCGGCAACATCTTCAGTTTGTCGAGAAATCCCTGCGGTGATTTCACATCCATGAACATGCGGATGCGCGCAGCAATTTCATCGAAGGATTCGACGCCGACCGACATCTTCATCCGCCGTTCCGAGCCGAACTGATTGATCAGAAGTTGAGAACTGGGATATTTCTTCAGATTCTGGAAAAGAAGCGCGGACCCGCCTGGATTGCCTTTGGCATCACGGCTCTTGGAAACGCGGTCGGTGATTTCCGGAATTTCAAGGATCGGATCAGCTTCGGTTTGGATGCGCTTGAGTTCTCCGGCACGGTCGAGCGCAGCGATCCACTGGCGTAGGTCGTCAAAGGGCAAGGGAATCCTCTCTGGATGACCGACGATTATAAGGGATTCAGAACTAACTTCATGCCACGGATTCACGCGGATAGAACTTATGTTCTAATTGCGTTGTTCGAGCTTGACGCTGGCGGTGACCGGCTGGCCATCGCGCAGCACTTTTACTTCGACTACGTCTCCTACCTTGCTGCGCCGTAGGGCATCAGTGAAGTCGTAGAGGTTCTTGATGGGCTTGTCGCCGAACTGAATGAGAACGTCTCCCGCTTTGAATCCAGATTTGGCCGCCGGAGAATTCGGGCGCACGTCAGAGAACTTCACGCCATTCTCCACCTGGCCGAAATCGGGAACCGAGCCGAAATACGGTCCATATCCTCCACCTCCACCGATACCTCCAATCGGCTTCTCTTCCGCGACGACCTGAAAGGTCGGCGGCTGATCGGTGTTTGCCAGCTGCACCGCGACGCTCTCCACCATATCGAGCAGGCGGGCTGCCGATGCGCCATTGATCTTGTCCCAGGTGTCCGATGGCTTGTGATAGTCCGAATGCAAACCGGAGAAGAAGAACAAAACGGGGATTTTCTTCGCAACGAAGGAAGTGTGATCGCTCGATGAGAACCCTCCGGGCGAGGATTCGAATTTGAACGGAGTTTCTTTTTCCGCCTGGTCGAGCACCGCCTTGAATGTCGATCCTGTTCCGACTCCTCCGATGTAAACCTTGTCATCTTTGATGCGGCCGATCATGTCCATGTTGATCATGGCCACGGCCTTATCAAGTGGGCGAGTCGGATCTTTCACCCACTCCCCCGATCCCAATAGGCCGAGCTCTTCTCCGGCAAAATCCACGAACAGGATACTGCGTTTGAGCTTCCCGCGCTCCGGGGCAAGCAGACGCGCTAATTCCAGAACTCCCGCTGTGCCGCTAGCATTGTCGTCGGCACCGGGATGGATTTGACCAATCTGCGAGGGGGCGAGCGAGTCGAAGTTGCCGCGGCCGAGATGGTCGTAATGCGCTCCGATAATGACGTATTCGTCGGTCTGGCCGGGCAACCAGGCCAGTACGTTGTTGACCGTAGCGCGGGTGGTTTCAATATCGACATTCAGGGACACGTGAAGAGTGTCGGGAAACGCGAATGATGCCGGTTTTGTACTGGCGTTGATCTGGTCCTGAATGTCTTTTAGCGTCTTTCCCGCAGCCTGGAACCAGGCGTCGGCGACGGCGTTCTTCACCTGCACCATCACAATGCCGACATTCTCTGGTCCGCTCACGCTGCCAAAGCGCGTCAGCAGGTCCTTTTCGCCATCGCCCAGCTTTCCGTTGACGACGATCATCGCCTTGGCGCCGTGATTCCGCGCGTTAATGGCCTTGGTGATGAGCTGTGAGTGCTGTGTCTGCCCGTGATGGGAAAGTTCCGTTGGTTCGTAGCGAAGCACGACCACGACCTTGTCCTTCACGTCGAGTCCGGCATAGTCGTCGTAGTGAAACTCCTCGGCCGTGGCACCGTATCCGGCGAACACCAGTGGGGCATTCACGTGTCCTGAGGACGAGAAGCTGAACGGTACGAAATCCTGCTCGATCTTAAGGTCCTGCTTTTTGTCGGCAGTTTGCAGGGAGCAGCGGTTATCCGATTTCAGGTTCGCGCCCGTGATCACTCTGAAAGGCTGCTCGTACCCGTTTACCCCCGCCGGGGCGAGATGGAGTTCCTTGTAACGCTTTTCGAGCATATGCTCAGCGCGCGTCAGGCCGTTGGTACCGGCGCCACGGCCTTCCATTTCCGGAGACGCCAGCTCTCTAATATCGTTGATGTAGCGGTTGGGATCGGCCTGAGGCGTTGATGACGCCGCCAGCAGGGCTGCAGCTACGGCGAAGACTGCGAACAGCCGGTGAACACGAGTCTGCATTTTGGATTTCCCCTGGCGCTCGAAAAATCGTATGGGGACGAGAAGGGTGTGTCAATGTTCCGGGTACAGCCTCTTGCGGCAATCGGGGCAGATCCCGTGACTGAAATCTGCTTCGCTGTGGTTGCGGATGTAGATCTCAAGGGAGTACCAGAGGCCGTTTTCGTCCCGAATCTTTTTGCAGGATGCACATATCGGCAACAAGCCGCTGAGGTTCTTGACCCTTGTCAACGCTTCCTGGAGTTCGCGGATCAGCCTGTCGCGCTCGTGTTCGGCAAGCTTTCTTTCACTGATGTCGCGAATGATCAGGCACGTTCTAGACTCGCCTTCAGAATCTTCGAAGACAACCGAAGACATCTCAACTGGGAAGAGGCTTCCATCGCGACGTCGCGCATTGAGCTCGCCGTGGGCTCGTCCCGTCTGCTGCCGCTGGGCCAGTATTCCGGGTAAGCGTGGGTCGGAGCTGTCAATCAATCCCGCTCTTCCAGCGGCGACAATTTCGTCTCGAGTGCGTCCGAACATTCGGCAGGCAGCGGGGTTGGCGTCCAGTATTCTGCCGTCCGGCGAAGTGAACATCATTCCGTCCATGCCGTTTTCAAAGAGCAGGTGGTACGGAGTCGGGTCGCTGAAAAGGGAACTCCCTTTGCTGCCGTGGGTCGTTGGCATGAGTAGCTGAGACCTTTCGTACATTCGCGACGCCCGAGCGACGCGACTGGAGAATTGAAGGTGCTGCAATTGTAGAGAACCCAACAGCCGGGGGCAATAGTCGGAAGAGTTAACTCTTGCGGAAAATCTAACGGATCGCGTCGAGTACAGAAATTTCGACGTAGTTCCAGGCAGCACTGCGTGGATCGATCAGGTCGAAGTGATCCGCCCCCCTGATCTCCACAAGACGGACATCTTCTTTGCCCTCATCCGTTCGCGCCTGTTTCGATGCGACGTAATCCCGGCTGAACGCAGGTGGGACCACGTCGTCCGAGCTGCCGTGGATCAGCCACTGACGTGCCTTTGCAATCGACAATTGCATGGGGTCCGCTTCGCGATAGTGATCCGGAACTTCAGCAGGTGTGCCGTTAAGAAACTCGACGACGGCATCATGGCTGAGGTGAAGCTGATAGGCGCGTCGCAGATCAACTACTCCGGCGAGAGAAATCGCCGCCCGGATGCGAGGCTCGTGAGCAGCCAGACAGAGCGCCAACTGCCCTCCAGCGGAGTGTCCCATGACCGCGACTCTTGCGGAATCGAAGTGATGTTCCTCTGCATTCTGGATGAGAAACTGGTAAGCGGACCGTATGTCAGCAAAAGTACCCGGCCATGCGCCTCCCTCATTTCCGACGCGGCGGTACTCGAGATTCGCCGTAGCAAGTCCTTTCGCGGCGAGTGCGGCGCAAAGATGTCCAGCGTGATCGAGGTTGTACTTGGCACGCCAGAATCCGCCGTGAATGTTGATTACCAACGGCCAAGGCAGCTGTTCCTTCACAGGCAATCTAAGGTCGATGAACTGGTTGGGGTCCGAGCCATAATTCAGCCGCAGGTTGGCCGGGGGTGGCTGCCGCGAGAGGACGTCTTCAGACATGGGAACAAAAAAACATCACCACAGAGGACACAGGGTAGCATGTGGATCCCTTGTGCGCCTCTGTGACCTTCGCGGCGCGCTGTTATTCGTATCGTAAGGCTTCAATGGGATCGAGGTTAGCGGCACGCAGCGCAGGCACCATTCCACTGACGATCCCAACAACACCGAGAATGCTGGTCGCAACTAATAGAATCATGGGGGACACGATCAATCGGATATCGGCAGCCTCCGCGTGTTGGGCGATAGCGCTGTAGAAAGTGATTCGCCCGGCCACGATCGAAACTGCGTACGAAAGCAGAATTCCCAGAAATCCCCCGGCGGCGGTGATCACCATGGCTTCCGCGAGGAATTGGAACAGGATGTGGTGTCGGCGTGCGCCTAATGCCTTTTCCACGCCGATTTCACGCGTCCGCTGCGTAACCGAGACCAGCATGATGTTCATCAAGCCCACGCCTCCGATGCCCAGCGTGACTGTTCCAATGAACGCCAGCAGAATCTTCAGCGCCATGGTGATGATGCCGAACTGCGAAAGCTGTTTTTGCGCATCGAAGACGAAGACGGCACGATGGTCATCAGGTTTGAACCCGTGGGCCGTTGCCAGCGTCTCGCGGATGGTTCGATCCATCTTGTCGTGATCGAGCCCGATCGAATCGAGCCAGATTCCGTCCAGATAGTGAGTATCTTTGAGGACATCCATGGAATTGTACGGAATGTAGACCACGCGATTGTTGTCGTTATCGCCCTCCTGCATGCGCGGGGCGCCGATACCAACGACCTCAAATGTCACGCCGTCGATGCGAATTCTTTCGCCGAGGGCAGGCATGCCGGAGAAGAGTTTGTCGCGTGCCTGCGAGGCGATCACCGCGACTAGCCCGTGCTGCATATTGTCCGCGTCATCCAGGAAGCGGCCCTCAGCGATGCTAAGGTTCCAGATCTTCTGAATTGCCGGGTCGAGGCCCATGACCGGAAACGTGAAAGATCGGTTGTTGTTCTGCACCGTGGAATCCTTCTGTGCCATGCGAACCACGTGCCGGCAGAGCGGCAGGTTGTTGCGCAGTAGTTCGATATCGTCATTCGTGAAGCGCACCTGCACTCCAGCCTTGTTGCCGCCTGCCTGTTGCGATGTGCGACCCGGGAATACGCCTACGGCCGTGGCCCCAAAGCTCTGAAAAATCACTTCAATCGCTTTGCCGAAACCGTTGCCATATGACAAGAGCAGCACTACCGTCGCAATTCCCCAAGCCATTCCAGCCATGGTCAGCAGCGTTCGCCGGAGATCATGGCGCATGGCCGAGTAGGCTTGTTGGAGCAAGTCGCGATGCATCACTATTCCTTGCGCAGCGCTTCGACGGGTTCGAGCAGCGCAGCGCGCCGGGCAGGGTAGAGTCCGGCGGCAACACCGGCGATTCCGAGTGACGCCACGGCCAACGCAGCAGTTGAGGCAACCAGTTTCGGCGGATCGAAGCCATCTCCCAAGCTGACGTTCGATAGTGCCGCCATGAGAGCCGCCGCACCCGCGATACCGAAGCCTCCGCTGAGCATGGTCAGAAACGCCCCTTCCACGAAGAACTGGAACATGATGTTCCCGTTGGTGGCACCCACGGCTTTGCGCAGACCGATTTCTTTGGTGCGATCAGCCACGGCGACTAGCATGATATTGATAATGCCGATAGCTCCCAGGGCCAGCGTGACCAGGCCGACGCTCCCGAGAAACATGTTCATGGCATCAAAGATCTTGCCGATCTGATCGACGGTCCGCACCGTGTCCCATTCATCAAAGGAGTCTGGATTGCCAGGATCAAAGCCGTGATTACGAGCAATGATCTTGTGAACTTCCTGCTTGGCCGCCTCGTGCAGGGCCCGCGATCTGGGTTGGTAATTGATTTGAGAAATGACATCGAGATCAATTCCCGCATTCAGGGGCGGGAAATATTCATGCATCGTGCTAAATGGGATGTAATTCTTGAGATTTTGCGTGTTATTGTCCCCGTGGCCGATACGTTGCAGCGTGCCAATGACCTCGAAGCGTGCGCCATTCAGCAGAATCGTGCTTCCGATCGAAGGCCGGCCTGAGAACAGCGTCCGCCTGGTTTCGTCGCCCAGGACAATGACCCGACGCTTTTGCTGCTGGTCCATGTCATTGATCCAGCGACCTTGATTGATCGGAACGTAACGGATACTTTTGAAGTCGGGAAGGACGCCGTTGATCTGGCCGCTGGCCTGGAAATAATCACTGACCGCCCGAATATCGTTGCGAGAGATCACTGGTGTGGCGCCACCCACACTCGGACATTCACGCAGGATGTCTTGGTAATCTCGATATGTGAGGTAATACTGGCGCAAGGCAGTGAAACTGCCTTGCACAACGGGGGCTCGACCCGACCAGATAAACAGGACATTCTCGCCGATGGAATCGAACTGTTTCCGGTTGCCCGAGCGGAACCCTTCACCCAGTCCAACCAGCAGGAGTAGCGATCCGACGCCCCACGCGATGCCAAACATGGTAAGGAACGAGCGCAATTTGTGCGCCCAGAGGGTCTGCAGGGTCTGACCGAAGATGTCGAGAAGAAGCCGCAACTTTACATTATATCGGCTTGCTTTCTGGGCTGATGCGAGGTCTATAGCGGATGCCGGGAGTGTTGCGATTCCGGACGTGTTGTTGCCGATTTCACGGCTTATAATCTCGCGTCGTGGCGCTTACAGTGGCAGAACTCAGGTTGTGGCTTCGGCGGTTCTTCCTAGGAGTGCTCCTGTTCTTGCTCGGGGCGGCACTCCTAACGTTCGCGGTCGATTTTGGCGTGTTTCGGCTGCGGGTGGCCTCGAACCGGAATCCTTACGGTTCGGTCATAGTGAGCCATTACTACGCGGTACAGCAGAAGAATGGGAAGACGCAGTTCATCTTTGAGCCACCTGCTCCATACCCCTGTGTCAACGCGCTGTATCCTCACGCGGGCTTGCCGCCCTGCTGGTATCTTCAGCGGCATCCGGAGCAACGGACGAACATCTAGCCGCCCCAGTGAGCAAGTAATTCGTGGGTTCGTGTCGTCTCTGCATCCTCCGGCGGAGTTTCTCCGCGAACTCTGTGGTCCAGGCGTTTTAACTGCCGTCGATGCACCATTCGCATGATCAGCTAGAATGTTGCGGCAATCACAACTGTTACTCTTGAGGCGATCCATGGGGAAAGCAAGAACGTGTGTTCGATTCTGTCTCGCAGTCGCACTGACCTTGACTACTGTGGCGATGGCAATCACTCGGCCCGATTCGCGTCTTGAAAAAGCCTATCGTTTTCAGCAAGGCGGGTGGACCTACGTGCACCTGCAAGGTGCGCCAGCCGAAATCGGCTATCAACACGGGTATTTGCTTGCCCCCGAAATCCAAGACGCGTTCGAGGCGGTCCGGTTGTTCGATACGCATGAGTCGCAGCGCGATTGGGAATTCTTCCGCACAACAGCGCGCGAGAAACTCTGGCCGCACATTGACTCCGAATATCAGCAGGAACTCCAGGGAATCGCAGACGGTGTGAAAGCGCGCGGCATCGATCTGGATGTGTGGGACATTGTCGCCCTTAACGCTTTCGAGGAAGTTCCCGATTACTATCTGCCGTGGTTGAACAAGCAGAACAAGTCTGCGAAGAATGCGAAGCTCACACCTCCCGGAAATTGCAGTGCCTTTGTCGCCACAGGCAGCATGACCAAGGATCACCAGATCGTGATCGCTCACAACAACTGGACCAGTTACCTGGCGGGCGAACGCTGGGTCATCGTTTTCGACATTCAACCCGAGCATGGGAACCGCATCCTGATGGATGGATTCCCCGGAGTGATTGTCAGCGATGACGACTTCGGCGTGAACTCCAACGGAATCATGATTACCGAAACCACCATCACTCAGTTCGAGGGCTGGGATCCGAACGGCAAGCCGGAGTTCATGCGGGCGCGCAAGGCTCTGCAGTATGCCAACAGCATTGACGACTATGTCCGAATCATCAAGGAAGGGAACAACGGCGGATACGCCAACGACTGGCTGATTGGCGATCGGAAGACCGGAGAAATCGCATACCTGGAGTTGGGTTTAAAGAACACCCCGTTGTGGCGTACGAAAGACGGCTACTTCATTAGTTCGAATTTCCCTCGCGATCCCCAGGTGATCAAAGAAGAGACGACGTTCGATCCGAAGGATGCATCGAATTCGCCGAATGCACGTCGCGCCCGTTGGGAAGAACTAATGAGTCAGGCCAAGGGCAGGATCGACGTGCAAATGGCAGAGCAATTTCTGTCTGACCATGTGGACAGTTTTGCGAAGAAAGAACAGCCGAACGAACGCGGTTTGTGCGGCCACGTTGACACCTCACCACGCGGCGTGAAGGAATGGGAATGGGGGCCTAACAATCCGGGCGGCGCCGTGCAGGGGAAGGCCACCGATAGCACGATGGCAGCAAAGATGAGCTTCGTGGCCCGCGCAGGGCATCCGTGTGGCGCGGATTTTCGGGCCGATCCCTTTCTCGCTCAACATCCCGAATATGGGTGGCAGAAGCCACTCCTGCGCGACATGAAGGCCGGCCCCTGGACCGTATTCACCGCTGGACAGAAGACTGCAGAGTAGGTGGATGAGCGATTCGGACTGGCCAACGGCACCGGTCGCTCCTTCACACGTATCAAGGTTTCGGTTCGGTGGGCTTCTTGGGTTTGTGTTCTTGGGATGACGTGCCTGTCGAAAATCCCGAGTCCGTGGACGATTCATCACCTGATGCGCTGTCGGGATACAGGGCGACGACGATCAACTCGTAAGGCAGCGCCATATCGACGGAGTCACCGGGAGCAATTGCTGCAACTTCGGCGAGATTAACCCGAGGAACCCCGAGTACATGCAGTCGCCCTCCGGGAGGAAGACTCTGCAGTGCCTTCGCAGGTTCGGTATTGTCGACAAAAACCATGCGCCGCTGTGTAATTGGCGCCTCCTCATCGCTTAGATCGTAGACGTTAGCTAGTACGAACAGCCCGTTGTCCCCCTGAGCCCACTTGCCGGCAGGTTCGAGGATAAATTCGGTGTAGTTATAAGCCGCTTTTCGAGCCGTGATGCTGACAGACGTCTCGGAAACGCTGATTGTGGCAGTCAGCTTTTCATATGCGGGAAACGCAGTGTTGGCCGGATAGGCGGAGTACGAGACACCGAGCTTTTTGGGATCGATGATTGGAACTAGCGACAAGTCACCGATGTCATTGCCGCCAAACTTGGTGATGGGATGGATTTCGAACACGTGGTCTGGATTTGCATTTGCGGGGACGGGCACCGGGTCTCCCTGGGTCTGATTACCCGACGAGGGATGTTCGAACCAGATGCGCCAGACGCCGGTAACGGCGACGGTCTGCCCGGATGGTGTTTCGTTCATTAACTTGATGCTCGCGGACTCCGCCTCCGTACCAGCATTCATGATTTCGGCTACCAGCGGGAGGCGTACATCTTGAGAGCGGCCAGCCATGTGAACGTCGCCGTCGTTAGGGCCGCTGGTGACCCTATGCGGCTTGGTGAGGTGTTGATCCAGTTCCAGTTGGGCATCGATGGTGGCGCGGTTCTTGCATAGGTTGACGAAGTCCATGCTGAGAGTAACCGTCTCCGCCCGCAGGGTGGAAAATAGAAATAGGACAACTGAAAGCTGGGCCAGCGGTTTGCGTGCCATGATCAGCTTCCCGCTCCGGCCGGGCTCGGTTTCTGCTTGGTCGTCTTCGCGCCTTCTTCATCGGCTTTTTCTGGTTTCTGTCCTGTGTTCCGCAAGCGCATGACCTTGTTGAGCAGGTCGAACCAGAACGGAGCACCGAGAGAGATCGCGGTAACGGAAAGGAACCACCCGAGCACGCGTGATGCCCACGTCTTCCAGTCTGCGCTCAGGTCCGTGCTTTGCCATCCAAGCAGCGGCTTCAAGGCACTGAGTTCGTCTTCTTTGGGCTGGTAGATCGGATGCAAGGGATCGTCCTTGTGATATGTAATCGTCGTATCCCGGCTCGAAGCTTCCTGGCCGGTCGCGGTACGATTCTTGGCTTTTTCTACGAGAGTCGCGCGCAGGGTGCTGTTGGTCCACAACAGATGACCGATTCGAACCGTATCGGCATTAGTCCCGATCGTGAGTAGAGATGCCACCACGATCGTGACCACTTGCGCGCTGCGTTTGTACCAACCCGAAGCCCGCTCCATCGAATCGTCGAACCAGTTTTCGATGTTCTTTTGCGCGCGAGTCAGATCATTGTCCGCGTTCTGCAGCAAAGCGAGCAGGGCGGTCTTCACATCGCCTTCCGACAGCTTCTTTGCGCCAGCCTCGAGGTCGGCGAATGTAATCGTTCCCTTCAGGGGATTTGTCGCCAAGTCCATGACCACGGTCGCAAATGTCCGGGCCGACAGGTATGAAGGATGAGTCTTCGGGGACGGTTCGCCCGGGGGCATCATCCCGGCGATCAGTGGATGCTTGTAGAATTCAGCCAGGAATGTGGCCGTCGGGTTTTTCGGATCGTCGAGCAGTTGCGTGATTGCTTTAAAAAGAGTTTTCGCCCGCAGGGAGGCGATGCCAGCGATCCATTCGTTGATGTTGGTACAGATAATCGCCAGCAACAGGTACACAAAAACAAGCCCGATGGCCCAATCCAGAATTGTGGAATTGAACAGTCCCATAGGATCCTCCGCTGCTTGGCAATCGCGGTTGCCCGTGGGTAATCAACGGGGTAAGGTAAAGGGGAAGCGGCAACTATATACACCGGCCGCAGGCAGCGAGTAAATAGCTAAGTTACAGAAATCAACTAAGGTTTGAGAGCGACGTGGCTCCTCAGTCGATTCTCGAATCCCTCCAATAAACAATTTTGATTGGACTGGACGCTGTGACGGAACCTAGAGTCCTAATGTGCCCACCAGTCGTACTAGAACGCGTGGACTTGTGCACCGGATCAACCCGGAAACGCCGCTGAGTCTATTTCGGCCGCCATTTCGCAATTATCAGTTCGACTCCGCCTACGACGAGATGTTCGCCTCGCCCGGAGTGCCCCGGGAGCACTATCGCGCGCTCTTCCAGCGATTGCTGGAACTGCCCGCCGAGGAATTGCGCAAGAGCCAGCAGGCGGCCGATCTATCTTTTCTGCATCAGGGGATCACGTTCACGGTTTATGGCAACGAGGAGGGGACAGAGCGGGTGTTTCCCAACGATCTTCTGCCGCGCATCATTCCATATCAGGAGTGGCGCAAGATCGAGAGCGGCCTCACTCAGCGCATTGCCGCGCTGAATCTGTTTCTGGAAGACATCTACCACCAGGGCAGAATTCTGGCAGATGGCGTGGTTCCACGCGAATTGGTTTACAGCTGCCGTCACTTCCGTCGCGAGATGCGCGGGCTCTCACTGCCGAACGGAATCTATGTCAGCATTTGCGGAACGGACCTGGTGCGGCTGCCCGACGGCAGTTTTGCCGTGCTCGAAGACAATCTGCGCGTGCCCAGTGGTGTTTCATACATGCTGGCCAACCGGAAGGTGTTGAAAAAGGTTTTCCCCACCCTATTTCGAGATTATGGGGTGTGCCCGGTTGACCACTACTCACAGGCTCTGCTCGCGACTCTTCGCGCACTGGCTCCAAACGCTTCCAGCCGCCACGAACCGAAAGTCGTGCTGCTGACGCCCGGAGTGTTCAATTCCGCATACTTTGAACACACATTTCTCGCCCAGCAGATGGGCATTGAGCTGGTCGAAGGGCGCGACCTGCTGGTGCACGACAACATCGTCTACATGCGGACCACCGCCGGACTGCGGCGTATAGACGTGATCTACCGCCGTGTCGACGACGATTTCCTTGATCCCTTGTGTTTCCGGCAGGATTCAAGTTTAGGTGTGCCGGGACTGTTCAATGCTTACAGGGCGGGGAACGTGGTTCTCGCGAACGCGATCGGCACAGGCGTCGCCGATGACAAGGCGCTGTATGCCTACGTACCCGCGATCATTCGCTACTATCTCGGCGAAGATCCGATCCTGGCGAATGTACAGACTTATCTCTTGAGTGACCGATCCCAAAGATCATATGTGTTGGAACACATCGAGGAACTTGTGGTCAAAGCGGTTGGCGAGTCGGGGGGGTATGGGATGCTCATCGGTCCGCATAGCACGGAGGAGGAAAAAGAAGAGTTCCGGCGCAGAATCGAAGCCGAACCGAGAAACTACATCGCCCAGCCGACCCTCAGCCTGTCGCGAGCGCCGTGTTTCCTCGAGGGGGAGGTCCAGGCTCGGCATGTGGACCTGCGTCCATATATTTTGTACGGCGAGAATGTCACGCTCGTGCCCGGTGGCTTGACGCGAGTCGCGCTGCGCCGCGGATCACTGGTCGTGAACTCGTCGCAGGGCGGCGGAAGTAAGGACACTTGGGTGCTCAGAAACTAGAGGTGCTCAGCAATATAGGTTTAGGTATTCAACAAGAAGTGTGACCACTGAACACTGGCCACTGCTCAGTGACCACCGAACAATGATGGATGGGAGACGAACAGCCATGCTTTCCCGTGTAGCGGACAGCTTGTATTGGATGAGCCGTTACTTGGAGCGCGCCGAGCATACGGCGCGGTTGATCGAAGTAGACTTGCAGCTTCGGCTCGATCAGTCACCCGAATCAGGGGCGGGCCGGTGGCTCCGGCTGCTGCAGGCGCTGCAAACGCTGGCGCCCGAAGATACGGCGATCGATGCGGGGTCGATCACACAGTTGCTGACTCTGGGGCGCACGAATCTCTCTTCAATTCTTTCCTGCGTGGCCGCGGCGCGCGAGAACCTCCGGCAGGTGCGCGAGCAGTGCAGCACGGAAATGTGGGAACAGCTGAATCGCCTTTATCTCCAGGTCAGCAATACCAGCAAGACCGAGTCGTGGCTGCTGAACTCTCACATCTTCTTTCGCGCAGTGCAGGAGGGAGCACACTTGTTCCAAGGTGTGACTGATTCCACCATGTCGCACGGGGAAGGCTGGCAGTACATTCAGCTTGGCCGGTATGTGGAACGCACCGATACCTTGGCCCGCCTGATCGGAACCCATTTCGGAAGCCTCAGGCATCCGCTGGATCAAGCGATCGAGAGCGAAGAGTATCTGGAGTGGGTGGGTTTGCTGAAATCATGTGCGGCCTTCGAAGCCTACTGTAAGACCTACACCGCCGAGATGCGGCCACTGCGTGTCGCAGAATTCCTGCTGCTGAATCCCGAGTTCCCGCACTCAGTGCGTTTCTCTGCGGATATGGTGCACGCAGCGCTCAGCCGAATCGGCGAGATGACCGAGCGCAAAGCAGAGCAACCGGTGCGGCTTGCGGGACGTCTGCAGGCGACCCTGAGCTTCAGCCAGATCGATGAGATTTTGGCCGCAGGCGCTGGCGCGTACGTTGATAGCGTGCGCTGGCAATGTGCCCAGGCCCATACCGCGATCCACCAGGTTTACTTCGATTACTCGGTAGAGTCGGCACTGGCATAGAGAGATTCGGTGAGTGATTTAGTACTTGAGTAATTGGAGCTTGGTTGTTGCGGTCGCGAATACCGACCGCTCCGGAAAATTGACTAAAACAATCACAATGGCGAGCTACGGAATTACTCCATGATCTTTTCCGTCCGACACATCACGACCTTCCGCTACGAGCCCGCAGTGCGCGAGAGCATTATGGAGGTGCGTTTGCAGCCCCGCAGCGATGGAGATCAACGCTGCCTGAGCTTCACCCTAAAAGTCGATCCTCCCGCGAACATCATGCAGTATCACGACTTCTCCGGGAATACCGTGCATCACTTCGACATCGCGGCAGCGCACACCGAAGTGACGGTCAGCGCCGAGTCTTCCGTCGAGGTCCAAAATGGACCCGTCCCTCGCGTGTCTGACGGCGGGGACTGGGCTGACTTGGACGCACTAGTCACCGCCGGCGATTACTGGGAGATGTTGCTGCCCAGTCACTTTGCCAGTTCCACGCCGGAATTGGAAAAATTGGAAAAGGATCTGGAGTTCAGGCGTCGCGGGAATCCCTTTGAATTGATTTCAGAGATAAACACAGCTATTTTCCAGCAGTTTGCGTACGTTCCACACAGCACAAAGGTGGATTCTCCGATTGACGAAGCGCTGAAGAGTCGTCAGGGTGTCTGTCAGGATTTTGCTCACATCATGATCGCACTCCTGCGGCGGTTGAAGGTTCCATGCCGCTACGTGAGTGGATATATGTTCCATCGCGAGGAGACGGAGAAGGATCGATCGCTCGAAGGCGCATCTCACGCCTGGGTCGAAGCACTTATACCTGGGTTGAACTGGGTGGCATTTGACCCAACCAACAACCTGGTTGGCGGAGACCGGCATATTCGAGTCGCCATCGGCCGCGACTACGCCGACGTGCCCCCGACCCGCGGTGTCTACAAAGGAGAGCCTCAGAGCGAGCTTAGCGTTACAGTTACTGTGAACGCTGCGAACAAACAGCCTCTGGACGCTGCCAAGCCGAGCCTCGTGGTGCGCTCTCGGCCCGTTCTCATGCGTCCACCGGAAAGGCGCATCGAGCAGGAGCAGCAGCAACAGCAGTAGGGCAGCCCGTCAGCAACTCAAAGAGACGGCTTTTCGTGTTGCGGCGATGAAGGCGGAGCTCCTCATCGCCGCAAGCACGTCACTGGGCGGTCACGCTAAGTGTGTGATCGCCGTAGTTTCCCGACGAATCCCATGCGCGCACTACCACGCTATGTTTACCCTTCGACATTTTGAGGTCGGTGCTAATCGAATCGGTAGCGCCGCCACTGTAAGTTGCCTTGCTGTCTACGTATACCCGCCATCCCGCAATGTTCCGGCCGCTCGAGGGAGTAGCCGATGCCCGCAGGTTGGCAGGTGACCCGACCGTCGAGTTGTTCGTGGGTGTGGAGACCGCCACTGACGGTTTGATGGCATCGACGCTGAGACTGAGCGTTTGATCAGCGAAGTTGCCGGAAGAATCCCATGCGCGAATGACGATCGTGTGCGTCCCGGTATGCATGGAAATGCTCGGGTGAATCGATGCGACCGCACCGGCGTGATGTACGCCAACACTGTCGACGTAGATCCACCATCCGGCAATCGAGTGTCCGGGGCTGGCATAAGCAGACGCCTGGATCGGGACGGGAGACGCCATGGTCGAGCCGTTTGCGGGATCACTCACGACAACATCGGGCCTGATTCCACTGGTGGTGAAGAAGTCCGACATGTCCGAGGCCAGAGCCGCAGCACCCGGATAACGTCTAATGCCGAGAGCGTCGAGCATGGTCCGCAACGTGTTCTCATGTTTGTAGAGTGTTGCGGAAACAGTGTGAGGTCTGATTTTCGGGCCGATCAATGCGGTGTAGATCGAAGCACCGCAACCTGCATTGGTGCCGCCTCCACACTCATCGAAGGTGACGATCGCCAATCCGTCGCCGCCAGCTTGGAAGTCGGGAGTCTCGAGAATCGGGCCCAAGTTATCTCGCAGAAAGGCATCGGTCGCGGCCAGCTTCTGGGCGGTCGTGCAACTCGACATCCCGACAGGACAATCGTGTGCATCATGATTTCCGTCGGGGACGATAATCATGAACCGGGGGAGAGTGCCATTGTTCAAATCGGTGGTGAGCTTCGCGAGATCGACGATTCTGCCTGCCGACCCATTCGTGTTGTTCAGGATGTCGCTATACCAGGTCGCGCCATTGTGACGACGGTAGTATGAAGTCCCGTTGTGGTTGTCAGGAGTCGTGGGCGTGCCTCCTGCTGCGGCATAGGACTGCGCATACACCTTCCACGAGATACCGTGATTGTTCAGTTCGCGGAAGAGGTTGTTGTCAGTGATGGGATCGGTCTTGGCGGTTCCGGGGTAGTAGCAATCGTTTCCACTGCAATTGAAGTCATGCGTACCTGCCGGAAGCGAGCAGTTGGCCTTCGAATGGCAACTGCCCGACGCCAACCAGAGATAGTCGAGCAGAGAACCGCCGTTGTCAGACCGATAGTTCGTTGCGTAGCCGTTGCTGTTCCCCTGACCGGTAAGCCAGGGCATGTTCGCGATGACATCGTTATAGGTTGTGTTTTCGTTGATGACGAGTACTACGTGTTTGGATGTCGGAACCTGCGCGAATGCTCCCGCAGCGATGCACACCAATACGATGGCAGCGAGCACACTTTTCCCTACCTTGTGCAACATCATGACAACGTCCCCCGAAAATTTGTTCTTGCGCTTGCTCCGCGCGCACGACACAGATGCACGACGGTCTTGCAGGAAGGAATTGGTTTCTTGCGGTGGAGGGAGTGTAGCCGAAGAGTCTTGGAATTAGGTAAACAAAAATGAATGAGCGTTACTGAAGTTACGGATAGAAGGTACTAAGCCCAACTCCCTTCCTATGTTTCGATTTGGTGATCAGCGTCCTCTGCTTAGAAAGTCCGCTGAGCATCCTGAAAGGGCAGTATCATCGCGGGTCATTCGCTGACCGAGCAACTGCAGTCAGCAGGTACAACGTGCGCCAGCAGAAAATTGCTCACGCGCTTGTAGGCGTCGATCTGGTTCTCGACGCGGGCAAAGCCGTGGCCCTCATTCTCGTAAATCTTGTAGTCGACGGTCCCGCCTCGCTTCTTAATCGCATCAACGACCTGTTGCGTCTGTGATTTCGGGCAGCGCGGGTCATTTCCGCCAGCCAAGAGCAGCAACGGTGCCTTGATTCGGTCGATGAAATTGATGGGCGAGCGTTCCTGCAGCAGTTCCTTGTTTTTGCCTGGATCGCCCATCGTAGCCCGGTCGTATTGCTGCAAGGCCGGATCTTCGTTTTCAATCTCCGTGAACCAGTCGACGAAGGGCACGATGGGAATGCCGGCGGCCCACACCTCCGGAGCCTTAGTCACGGCCATCATGCTGAGATATCCCCCGTAACTGCCTCCCATCACGGCAATCTTTTTAGGATCGAGATGACCGGTCTGCTTGATCCAGTCCACGCCGGCGAGGACGTCCTGCAGATCGCCTCCGCCCATATCGAACAAGTTCGCTTCCTGGAACTCCTTGCCATAGCCGGTGGAACCGCGATAATTGGGCGCCAGCACCATGTATCCCTGGTTCACCGCGAACTGAATAAAGCGGTTGAAGGAATTCATCGATTGAGAAGTCGGGCCTCCGTGGAGGTACACGATGGCTGCATTCTGTCCGTTGCGCGCCATGTTGTAAGGCACGTAGAGGAACGCAGAAATGGTCCATTTGCCATCGCGGCTCGGGTAATGGATGAGATATGGTTCGACCATATCCTCCGAGCGAATGCCGCCCACGAGTGAATGTGTGATCTGCTGCGCCTTGCTGGTAGGGAGGTGATAGACCCAGAGATCGCCGGGCGCAGTTGGGCCAACATGTTGGTAGAGCAGGCGAGAACCATCGGGGCTGAACGCATGAGCTCCTCCCACGGGCTCGTTCACTCCTTTGGCGATGGCAAGCTGCGTAGATTTCGCAGTCGCTAGATCGGTCAGATAGATATCTTGATTGCCGTCCACATTGGAACTGAAAACGATTTGCTTGCCATCGGGCGAAAACGCTCCTCCAGCAATTTCCCACTTACCTTTGGTCAGCCACCGGATCGCACCCGGTTTTAAGACGCCGTTTGCTTCACCCTTCGCGCTGACATCGAGCACCCCAATGTTGAAGTATCCGTTGGCCGCGTTGGACGTGATGAGGATTTCCCTTCCATCAGGAATGGCGCGTGGCGAGACATCGTTGGCGTAGTAGAGTTGTTCGCCATCGTGCGGTGTCAGGACTGTGCTCTTTAAGCTTGCAACATCGGCAATGAAGATGTTGGAATCGGTCCCTTTCGCCGTGCCTTGGCAGTAGACAATGTATTTACCGTCTTTGCTCCAGATCGGACCGAAATTCTGCTTATCTTGCGGAGTATCGATCGTGAGGTGCTTTACCTCGCGCATAACCACGTCATAAATATCGATCTCCGACGCCGCGGAGCTCTTCGGCTTCACTTCGTAGGCTAGAAACCGGCCATCAGGGGACCATGTAGGATTCGTTTCGGCAATCTCGCGCGTTTGCGTCAGATTCACGACCCTGCCGGTTTTCGGCGAGACGAGAAAGATATCCCACTGCTCATCACCATCGTAGTCAGATTCATAAGCAATCCACTTCCCGTCAGGCGACCATGCGGTTCCGGTTTGGCGTTGATCGCTGACCGTGAGCTGTGTCGGGAATCCACCGTCAGACGGAACAACCCAAAGGTTGTTGCGCCCGCTCATGTTCGAGATGAACGCGATGTTCTTGCCGTCCGGAGACCAGCTGGGCTGCCCGACCTGTCGCGTCCTATACACCTTCTCGATGGTCAAACTACGCGGTTCAACCTGCGCGTTCGGCTTTGACGCGACCTGCTTGGGATCTGTGATCGCTTTTGGCGCAGACAAGGTCTGCGCGGAGATCCCAGTGATGGTACTTACGAAGGAAACGGCGACGAGGACGATGGCTGGGCGCATAGCGTGGAATCGCAAAGTGATGTAGAAGAGAGAGTCTAGCAAGGATGCTTATGCGGGTCACATCACCCGAGGGTGAGATTATCCATGAATGCTCGCACTGTTACTTTGCTCACTGCCGTGCCGGTCCTTTTCTCTTGTCTGGCGATAGCCCAAGACACAGCCGTTGCCCACAGGTTCGGGATTGAAGGCGATCATTTTGTGCTCGACGGCAAGCCTTTCCAGATCATTTCCGGTGAGATGCACTATGCGCGCATTCCCCGCGAATACTGGAGAGATCGTCTGCGGAAGGCAAGAGCCATGGGATTAAACACAGTCTCAACTTATGTCTTCTGGAACGCCCATGAACCCAAGCCCGGAGTCCACGACTTCGCTGGCTCGCTCGACGTGGCCGCGTTCATCCGCATGGCGCAGGAAGAAGGACTGTATGTAATCTTGCGTCCCGGACCATATTCCTGCGCTGAGTGGGACCTTGGCGGATTTCCCGCATGGCTCTTTGCTGAACCCGGCATCGCACTGCGAAGCACGGATGATAAATTTCTTGTCCCGGCCGAGCGCTGGCTGAAGCGTCTCGGCCAAGAGCTTGCGCCTCTGCAACTCACGCATGGTGGCCCTATCCTGGCGGTGCAGGTGGAAAACGAGTACGGCTCGTTTGGCAACGATAAGGCCTATGTGCGACGGATTTACGATGCCCTGCGGAATGCCGGCTTTACCGATGCCCTTCTGTTTACCGCCGACGGGGGAGATGAGCTCGCGGCGGGCACCCTTCCTGACGTTCATGCAGCAGTCAACTTCGGTCCAGGAAATGCCAAGTCCGAATTTGAGAAGCTGCGAAAATTCCGACCCGGCCGCCCGATTTTCAATAGCGAATATTGGGATGGATGGTTCGATCACTGGGGAGAGCACCACCACTCCACGGATACCGCGCAACAAGCCAAGGAGATCGACTGGATCCTCAGCCAGGGCTACTCGATCAACCTCTACATGTTTCACGGCGGCACCAGCTTCGGTTTCACGAGCGGCGCCAACTGGGATCATCAAACATATGAGCCGGATGTGACCAGCTACGACTATGATTCGCCAGTGAGCGAGTCGGGAGCACTTGCCCCGAAATTCTTTGCCTTCCGTGATGTCATCGCCAAACATCGGCCGGGAATGACCGTTCCTGAGCCGCCCGCAGCGCTGCCCGTCATCGAGGTTCCGGAATTCCAGCTACGCGAGAGCGCGTCGTTATGGTCGAATCTGTCCGACCCCAAAAGGCTCGAACAGCCCCGGAACATGGAGACCCTAGAGCAGTACTACGGCTATATCCTCTACCGTACGAAGTTAAAAGCTGCCGCAAAGGGCGAGCTGTTTCTACCCGGGATGCGCAGCTATGCCCGCGTGTATCTGAACTCCAAGCTTGTGGGTGTTGCGGATCGCCGCAAAAAGCAGGACCGCGTCAAAATTCAGGCCAACGATGGCGAGACGCTCGACATTCTTGTGGAAGGTACTGGCCGCATCAACTTCAGCAGGGAACTGCTTTCGGAACGGCAAGGTATCAACGGGGCGGTAACCCTGGCTGGCCAGGAGTTGACGGGATGGCAAATATATCCTCTAGCGATGGACGATTTCTCGCATTTGCGGTTTTCAGCAGCGGATAACAACGCAGCCACGCCGACTTTCTACCAAGGCAGCTTCGACGTGCAGACCATCGGAGATACCTTTCTCGACTTGCGCGGATGGGGCAAAGGCGCAGTCTGGGTGAACGGCAACCCAGTCGGCCGTTTCTGGAATGTTGGACCGCAGCAGACACTTTATCTGCCTGCACCCTTTTTGAAGAAAGGGAGCAACAAGGTTTTGGTGTTCACACTCGGAGGGAAGACCTCACGCATGCGCGGCCTGCGGCAGCCGGTGCTAGACGAGATGGGAAGTGAGTAGCGGGACTGGGTGATGTTACTGAGCGCTCTTGTGCATCTCCACCGTACTCCAGGTCTTGTCGCCGGCGTGGCAGATACTTTCCAGCGGGCACTCGACGCAATTCGGCTTGCGTGCTAAGCATAACTTGCGCCCGTGCCAAATGACCTGGTGTGAGAAGAGGATCCAGCGGTCGCGCGGGATGATCTTCATCAGGTCCTGCTCGATCTTCTGCGGATCGTTCTCTTTGGTCAGTTCCAGACGCCTTGAGATGCGGTGCACATGCGTATCGACGACCACGCCTTCTGCTTTCTTGAACCACGTGCCCAGCACAACGTTCGCAGTTTTGCGAGCCACACCAGGCAGCGTCAGCAACTGGTCCATATCGTCGGGCACCTGCCCGGCGAAATCGGAAACAATCTTTTTGGCAGCGCCCACGACTGATTTCGACTTGTTGCGGAAGAAGCCAGTGGAGCGAACATCCGGCTCCAGTTGCTCGGGATTGAGTGCGGCGAATGCTTGAACCGTCGGGTATTTGCGGAACAACTCCGGCGTTACACGGTTAACATTTACGTCGGTCGACTGCGCCGAGAGGATGGTCGCCACCAGCAGTTCCCATGCGCTTTTGTGAGTTAGGGCGCAGGTCACATCGGGATAGAGATCGTTCAGGCGCTTGAGGATTTCGGCGACGCGCTCGGGAGCAATCGGGTTGTAGCCTTTGGCCGGCTTTCCAGCTTTGGAGGCAGCTTTTGCCCGGGGCGCCGAAATCTTGGTGCCGCCAGGAAATTTATTCCCGCCGCCGGCCCGCTGCTTCGGTTTGGTGGGCGCGGACGCCCGCGCACCACGCACTTTGTCCTGACGCCCGGTTCGGGCTGGTTGACGGGGAACTAGTCCACGGGGCATTGCTATTCCTTTCCGACGGAGCGCTCATCATAGCAACCGGGACTCATCGATTTCCAATCGCCACTCCCCAATCGGAAGTCGGCAGTCGCGCGCATGTCCCTCGGTAACCTGAGCGGCAATTGACGCCCTGAACTGGGCTCGATAGTCTGAAGGCACTCCGAATCAGGACAACTACTATGGCAGTGAACTCCATCCAGCTCGGGCAAGTCTGGCGCAGCGATGCCGACGGACAGGACTACCTCGTCACCAAGGTCTACAACGAGGTCTTCACGCAGTACGCGATGCTGCGGCCGGCGGGCATCACCGCCCCCGACGCGCCCACGGTTCGCGTGAAAGTATCCAAAGGCCCGCAGGGCGCCACGCTCCCCGGATACGCCTTTACACAGGAAGGCTCGTTCTAGAAACAGTGGCGAGTGGTCAGCGATCAACGGCCAGTAAATCCATCCTCGCAGACTCCGATCCCAGATTTCCGTTACACTGGAACCAGCAAATTTCTGACCCTCGAAGGATCAAGGTTTACGGACCACTGACCTGTGGCCACCGACCACTGTTCTCCAATGACCGAAAGAATTCTAGCCATAGTCTTCGTTTTCGTCAGTCAGATCATCGCCGCGACCGGCTATGTCGGAATCGCCATTCTGATGGCGATTGAGTCCGCCTGTATTCCGCTGCCCTCGGAATTGATCATGCCCTTCGCGGGATATCTGGTGTTTCAGGGCAGCTTCAATCTGTTCTGGGCGGCAACTGCCGGGGCAATCGGCTGCAACCTGGGATCGCTTGTGGCCTACGAACTCGGTGCCTATGGTGGACGTCCACTCGTCGAACGCTACGGCCGTTGGATCCTGATGGGCCGTCGCGAACTCGATTGGGCCGACCGCTTCTTCGCACGCTGGGGATATCTCGCAGTCTTCATCGCGAGACTGCTGCCGGTGATCCGCACGTTCATCGCACTGCCAGCCGGGATCGCGCGCATGCCGCGCGGGCGATTTCACATCTACACCTTTCTCGGATCGTGGCCGTGGTGCCTGGGACTAGCGTGGTTCGGAATGAAGCTGGGTGAGAACTGGCGCGAGTTGGGCCAATACTTCCACAAGTTCGATGCGGTGATCGGAGTGATCATCGTCATCGCGGTGAGCTGGTTTGTGTGGAGTCATTGGCAGAACAGAATCAGCCGTGAGCCGTCAGTGGAATCTTCGTCAAATTGAGTTGTGGCGGAAGTACTTCCAGAAGGAGAGCCCCCATGCGTCACGTTCTCAGCGCAGTACTGTTCCTCGCAGTGTTGGGACCCACCGTCCTGACCGCGCAGGCTTCGACCCCCGCATCCGGCCAGCCCTTCGTCGTCGAGTACTACTACAAAGCCAAGTGGGGGCACGCCGACGAATTCCTTAAGCTCTTCAAGAAGAATCACTACCCGCTGTTGAAGAAGGAAGTCGAGACGGGAAGGATGCTGAAAGTCTGGATGGATCAGCCGCGGTATCACACGACCGAAGACGGCCGCTGGGATTTTCGCGTGACCATCGTATTCAAGAACGCAACCGTGGCCAACGAACCCGTCGACGAAGACGCCCTCAAAAAGCAACTCTGGCCTGACCAGGAAACCTACGCGCGCGAAGAACAACGTCGCTTCGAGATTCTCGACGCGCACTGGGACTTGCCCATCAAGTCCGTTGACCTGGACGCAAAACCATAGACCCAACAGAGAACAAGGGGCCACAGGGGATTGCTGTGCCCTCTGCGTCCCCTGTGGCTAAGATTGTTCGTCCAGTTTCAGAAAATCGGCGATCATCTTTTCGTACGTCTTCCAGGGCAGGATGCGCTTGAGCGCCAGCTGGATCCTAGCGTCGCGTCCCACAAGGTATCGCAGCTTGGGGTTGGGATTCTGCGCGATCGCGACAATCGCCCGCGCGACCGCAATAGGATCCGCCTTAGGAATCTTCTGAATCACCTCGCGCATCCGCAGGCTGCGCTGGAAGTTCGGCGAGGTATTTTTCTTCGCCATCTCTCCCATGCGTGCGCCTTCCGTCCACACTCCTGTGTCGAACGCTCCCGGTTCGACCAGCACGACCTTGATTCCGAGCGCATTCACTTCTAGACGCAGCGACTCGCTCCAGCCTTCCAGCGCATGTTTTGAAGCGGAGTAGCTGCTGACCGTCATCGAACCCAACAGGCCTCCAATCGAAGAGACTTGAATGATGTGTCCCGAGCGCTGCTTTCGCATGGTAGGTAGGACGGCCTTCGTCATCGCGACCGCGCCGAAGAAGTTCGTCTCGAGCTGCATGCGCAACTCTTCCAGATGGATATCTTCGGCGAACCCGGCCATGGCAAACCCGGCGTTGTTGACCAGCACGTCGATGCGTCCATAATCGCGCACGATGGTGTCTCCAACGGTAGGGACAAAGGCGAAGTCCGATACATCGAGAGCGCGAATATCGATGCGATCAACAATGCCGCAGGCAGCGGCCGCCTCATCGAGCTTTGTCCGGCGCCCGAGGTTACGCATCGTCGCGACCACGTGGAATCCTGCTTTTCCCAATTCAAGCGAAGTGAGCAGACCGAATCCACTCGAGGCTCCAGTAATGACTGCTATCTTGTCGGGCATTGCAATGGTTTATCACAGTCGCTTTACAACGGCGTTCCCCACGATTCACACAAAGGAAAGCGCAGAGAACGCTGAGGTTCCACTGAGTATGCAGAAGATTTCGCCGGTTTTGGTTGAAAAGTTACGAAATACTGGAATGGCGCGCATGAAAGTGGGAAAATATTAGTCAAAGATCGGTCTGTTGCCACGGCGACGCGCGCCTGAAGGAGGGTCTCATGCTGGCGACAAGGCATCGATTGCCCCGCAATCCCCTGTTTCAGTTTCATCCAATGCACACGCTCTTTTCCTTGGTTGGTGCTCTGATTCTTTTCGGATTGTTGGTGTGGTTCCTCGCCGTTCCCGCGAAGTAGAGCCCGGTTGCTCCTCTTCGCTCTGCAAGGGGCCTCTTCGTCTCCCATCAACGATGCATCGTCCCTCGTGCGCGATGTTAATTCTTAATAAGAAATGCAGGGAATTCCTTTATCGTCAGCATCAAAATTTGGAATTGGACTTAGAATCCCTACCAAATCGATAATGTTTCCCATGGACTCCCTTACCGCTGTCGAGGATTCACACGTAGATGTACTGCACGAGATTACGGTTCGTCTGAATGCGGCAGACGGATTTCATGAAGTCTTGACCCGTATTGTTGATTTTGCCACCGCTTTGGTGAAGTGCGATTCCTGCCTTATTTATGTCTTGGAAGAGGATGAACTGGTCTTGCGGGCGTCCAAAAACCCACATCCGGAAGTGGTCGATCGTCTGAAACTCCGGGTGGGGCAGGGAATTACCGGATGGGTCGCCGAGCATCGCGAGCCGGTAGCCATTCCCGAGAAAGCGGCGCATGATCCCCGCTTTCAGTTTTTTCACGAACTTCCCGAGGATAGCTACGAAGCCTTTCTCTCCGTACCGCTGATGTGCCGGGGACGAGTGGTCGGAGTCATCAACCTGCAGCATCGGCAGCATCACGTCTATCGACGGCGGGAAATCAAACTGATTTCCACCATCGGATACCTGGTCGGCGCCGAGATTGAGATGGCACGGCTGGAAAATGCGAACTCAACGCTGGCCGAGCAGTTGCACACTCGAAAGATCGTGGAGCGCGCAAAAGGCATCCTGCAGCGCGATCTGGGCCTTAACGAGGAGCAAGCGTATCTGGCCATTCAGCGGCAAAGTCGCCAGAAGCGCAAGCCGATGCGGGAAATTGCGGAAGCGATTGTTCTCAGCGATGATGTGCGTGGGAATTCGGGAACGCAGCCGACCTAGTGTCCAGGACAGCCTGAGAAACAATCCGCCACAGAGGCAAAGTGGAACACAGCGTGAAACTTGGATTTCTGTGTGCTCCGGTGGTGATCGGTCGACCAAGCAATCATTCCGCGCCTCAATCCTGCCCGGATGCTTTCAACACGATCAGGCTGGCGTCGTCCTGAAAATGCCCGGCACAATGCTCCGACGCGGCTTGCAACAACAATTCCATTAAGGTGCAGGCACTCGACTGAGGGTTTTCTCGCGCGACGCTGATAAGGCCATCTTCGCCGAATGGTTCCTGATTCGTGCTGCAGGACTCGACCAGTCCATCGGTGAACAACAACATGCGATCGCCGTTCTTCATCTGTAATTCACTTTGGCGATATTGCCACTCAGGAAACTGTCCCAGCACCGCGCCCTGAGCATCGAGTTCCGAAGAGGCGCCATCCGCCCGAACTAGCACTGGCGGGTTATGTCCCGCGTTGCAGTAAGTCAGGCGGTTCTCGGCGCTGTCGAGCACTCCGTAGAAGAATGAGATGAACTTGCCAACCGGCATCACCTCGCACAGGGTGCGATTCAAACGCTGGCAGAGTTCGCCAGGCGCTAACTGCTGCGCGATCAGTGGTTGCAGTGCGGCTTGCAGAGTCGACATCAACAGCGCCGCAGGCAGGCCCTTGCCCGCAACATCTGCGATGCAGACGGCGGTTCGCCGATCATCGATCCTCACGACGTTGTAGTAGTCTCCACCAACAAACCGTAGAGGCTGGTTGACAGCCGCAATCTGGTAGCCCCGGACTTCAGGCAACTGCTTTGGAAGCAGACCGGCTTGAATTTCGCGGGCATCGCTCAGTTCTTCCTCGCGCTGACGTTGCCTTTGCCGCTGCTCCCGCGCCAGGGCGACCTGTTGCTGCAGTTTCTGCAGAAGCTCACGATTTTCCCAAGGTTTCTGCACGAAGTCCGAAGCCCCGCGCCGCATCGCTTCCACCGCCAGATCCACCGTGCTCCATGCCGTCATCACCAGCACGGGGACAACGCTGTCGATCGACCGAATCTTCGAAACCAGGTCCAGCCCTTCGGCACCTCCCACGGTATCGCGCGTGTAGTTCAGGTCGATCAGGACGGCATCGAATCGCTCGCTCTCCAAGGCACGCAGCACACGGGTCGGATGCGTCACCGTCTCGGTGGAAAATCCCGAGCCGCTGAGCAGGATTTGCAGCGCGAACAGGATATGCTGCTGGTCGTCGGCAATCAGCACGCGGCCGGTTTGGGAGGGCGTTCCGGGATTCGTCTCTTGGACCGGCGCTGGCATGCCGGAAGAAGTGCACACTCCGGGCCATCCGCCATGGCCTTTCTAGTTTGTTGATTCGAGAGCAGTTGCGAAATTGCCCCGCTCTAGTCAAGCCTCGCAGCTTGTGCGCTGATGGAACTCAGTGTCCGGAAGCGGACAAGAATGCCGAGCGGGAAACAAGAAGCGGCGGATTCCATTCTGCATCCGCCGTTTATTTTGTTCGTTGTCTCCTTCTACTGACCTGACGACGCGACCGTGGTTGCGGTTTTGGCCATCTGTTTCGCGGGATGGGATGGAACTGTGAAGTACAGCGTCATGCCACACTCAGCAAGCTCCATCGTGGAGACATAGTTGCCGTCAGCAACCGTTTCTAGCACCAGACGGTTCGAGTTGGTTGCCTTGCTGTCTTCAGCGCTCAAGACGAGAAGCATATAGCTGGCGCGCGTCCCACTGACCTTGGTGAGCGTGAGGATGGGGGACTTCACGTACGGATCGTACGAGAACTCGTAGTCTCCCGCGGGAACCAAGGCGTTGCCCCAGCGCACATCGTGAGCCAGGGTGAACTTGCCGTGCGCCGGCGCCTCGGCCACGGCGGCGTTCGACGCGAGAGTCAGGGCACTCACCGCCAGTACGGCGGCGTAAGCGAATTTGCGAATTGTAATCATGGAATCTCCATTCTGCCCTCCGTTTTGAGGGCAAGTCTGATGAGCACGCAGGTCCGCTTCGGCAGACAAGTCTGGACACACGGATCGCATGGGCTCAGGCTGTAGTGGAGAACGACAAGGTCAGGAGATTGTCGATGCCGCGAACTCGGCTGGCACGCAATCAGCGACTCCGCTTGGGGCCGGCAAACTTAGCTGGGACGCGAAGTGATTCCACTATGCAACAGAAGTGGTGCAGCAGTCCAATCCAAAGAATTTGTGGGAACGATTCGTGAAGCTCCAACCCCGAGGTTACCGTGAATTACTTTCGTTATGTACTTCTGTGCATTTTCGCTGGATTTCACCTCTTTCCTGGCGCAGAGTCGTGTCGCGCAAAGACGTCTCACCGATCGAAGGGTCTAACATTGATCCAGAAAGCATAGTCCGTGAAGTTCTGGTTCTGGATACGCCGGTTGGACCCGCGGCGACTCGTGTCGCCGCGGAAGGAACTTCACGGTCAATCGACGGAATCAGCGATAAGTGCGCTACCGGTCGCAGGCCCGCCGCTTAGAGAAGAGATCACCTACGAGAGGGAGAGGCAGGGCAAAGCTCCCTCGAACCTTGGGGGCGCGGATGGCAAAAGCTGTCCAACATGCGGCGGCAAAACGAAAATCAGAGTCTTGAAGTACTGGTGCGATCGCGCGACCGATATCATCACGCCAGCGGATACGATCGAGCAATGCGACTGCGGATGGACGGGTCCCATCGTGGAGCACGACAGGCCGCTATGAGAAGGCCTTAGGCACGACGCACCTAATGGCGGTCCCAACTTCAAGCTATCCAGCGCACTAATTACCCCAAACCTCGAGAGTTAGCCGCCGAGACAGGATTGACGCTGAAACCAGGAGTTGACTATTGATGATTGGTCACTCTTAGGAGTAATCCTGCTGTAGAGGAACCGGATCTTGAAGCCGAGCATCGCCCTAATCCATTTGGTGCTTCTCTGTTGGCTGGGTTCCGTCGGCGTTGCCCAGCAGCAGCAAACGACCGAGGCCTTCGATCAATACGTGACAAAGGCCGAGGCCCGCATCACGCAAGCAAGAGAGAAGGCCGGCTCGTTCTTGGCGGTTGACGCTCTCGCACCGGCCCAACGTACGCAGATGATGGCTCGCCTGCAGCAGGGCGAGGTAGTCATCGAAAAACAGGGAGAAACGCATTCGCCGATTCCCGGAGGACTCATTCACGACTGGCTGGGCACAGTCTTGGTCCCGAACACAACGATCGCGCAGGTCCTTTCCCTCATCCAGGACTACGACCACTCGAGCCACAACTACTCGCCCGATGTGATGCGATCTCGACTGCTGTCGCACCACGGCGATGACTTTCAAGTCTTCATGCGGCTAAAAAAACATAAAGTCATCACCGTCGTTCTCGATACGGAATACGACGTACACTACGGTCGCCTCGATGCCGCGCATCAATACAGCGTCTCCCGGAGCACCAGGGTGAGCGAGGTTGAAGATCCGGGAACGCCGAACGAACATGTCCTCGCTCTCGGACACGACCACGGCTTCATGTGGCGGCTGAATTCCTACTGGGCTTTCGAACAGGCCGGCAACGACGTGTTGATCGAATGCGAAGCGATCTCGCTGACTCGGGACATCCCCGCTGGTCTAGGCTGGATGATCGGCCCATTCGTAAACAGCATCCCGCGCGAATCTCTGCAATTCACACTCGAGTCAACACGCAAAGCCCTGGCCCCGAAGTAGAGGTTGTGCAGGGACGGACGCCTTCGTCCGTCCCGCGAGTGAAGCGAGCGTATTTCCCCAATTCAACGCTCGGCAAGAACGACCCACCCGTATTCCCCTATATTCATTTGCCGGATTCCTCGGATCTGTGAGACTATCGTTAGTTCGCATGGTGACGGTGGCAGTGACCAGCCACCGTCACCAACGAAAGGAATGTTATGTATCAAAAACGCCCGGGAGTCTTCATGGCCGACTGGTGGGATGCCGACGGCCGCCGTCATCGTAAGCAATTCTCCAGCTCTGCCGCAGCCCGCGAGCATGAACATCGGGAGACCGCCCTGGCCCATGCTGAGCGCGCCAGCCGAGAGATGAAGCTGGCGGCCCGCACAGGTGGCGTAAAACGGTCCTCCACAAAGAGCGACAACGGCGCCATCGAACCCGCCAAGGGCAAGCTGGGCGTCTTGATCCCGGGCATGGGTGCGGTGGCCACGACCTTTGTCGCGGGCGTCGAAGCCATCCGCAAAGGCCTTGCCAAGCCGATCGGTTCGCTCACGCAGATGGGCACGGTCCGCCTGGGCAAGCGCACCGACGGCCGCTCACCGAAGGTCAAAGAATTCGTGCCGCTCGCCGGGCTAGACGACCTGGTTTTCACCGGCTGGGACATATTTGAAGACAACATGTACGACGCTGCCTCGAAGGCCGGCGTGCTCGATCAGCGCCTGCTCGATCAGCTCAAACCGTTCTTGACGTCGGTGGCTCCCCGTCCTGCAGTCTTCGATCACAACTACGTCAAGAAGATCGACGGTCCCAACGTCAAGAAAGGCAAAAGCAAGATGGATCTCGCCGAGCAGTTGCGCGACGACATCCGCGAGTTCAAGAAGACAAGCGGGGCCAGTCGGCTCATTACCATGTGGTGCGGCTCGACCGAGTCCTACATCGAACCTACGGAAGCGCATCAATCCGCCAGGGCATTTGAGAAGGCCTTGCGCGAAAACGACGAGATGATTGCGCCCTCCATGATCTACGCCTACGCATCACTCATGGAAGGGGTCCCGTTCGCTAACGGCGCCCCGAACCTCACGGTCGACTTGCCCGTGATGCTCGAGCTCTCGCGCAAGAACGAAGCCCCGATCTGCGGGAAAGATTTCAAGACCGGTCAAACGTTGATGAAAACCGTCCTCGCGCCGGCGTTCAAAGCACGACTGTTAGGCCTAAGCGGCTGGTATTCCACCAACATCCTGGGTAACCGCGACGGGGAGGTCCTCGACGATCCGGGCTCGTTCAAAACGAAAGAGGAGTCGAAGCTCGGCGTACTCGAGCATATTCTGCAGCCCGGTCTCTACCCCGAGCTGTACGGGAACATGTTCCACAAGGTGCGCATCAATTACTACCCGCCCCGCGGCGATAACAAAGAAGGCTGGGACAACATTGACATCTTCGGATGGCTAGGCTATCCCATGCAGATCAAAGTCGACTTCCTCTGCCGCGACTCAATCCTCGCCGCACCCATCGTGCTCGATCTGGTCTTGTTCCTCGATCTCGCGCAGCGCAGTTCAGAACTGAAGGGTCTGGGAATTCAGGAATGGCTGAGCTTCTACTTCAAGTCCCCGATGACCGTGCCCGGGCTCTACCCGGAGCATGACCTATTCATCCAATTGATGAAGTTGAAAAACACGCTACGGCACATGAAGGGCGAAGAACTGATCACGCATCTTGGCTTGGAATATTACGACTGAATTGTGAGCTGTTAAGCGACAGTCAGTGGTGTCCACCAAAACTGCCATGCCCTGCGTCACCGATGCCATGGCCTCCGGGGTCACATGCGCCATGATGCGTGTCCGCGCATGCTGGGTCTGGCTGATGGCTGCCGGGGCAATGTAGATTCCCGCCCGAGGAGCCATCCTCAGGAATCAGTAAAGGCTCACCGTTATCAGCCGGGGCCTGCGCATCCAGGTTCTTGTGCACTTCATCCCTATAATTCTTCAGTGCGGCACGGGCAATCAGCAACAATCCGAAAATCACCAGGACAGTGATCAGAATTCCCATCGATACGTTCTCTGCTCGCGCCCCGAATACTTACCACACCGTTTTGATCAACGTACTACGCCGGATTCGCTCGTCGTGCGTGACCAGGGTCAAGCCTTCAGCCCGGGCTGTGCCACCGATAATACGATCGGCAGGATCTCCGGGATAATCGTGGGGAAATTGTGCGCCCAAAGCCGCGATCTCCGGTGTAATGGGAATCACTATGACGTATTCCAGTAGCAACTTCAGCGAGGATTCAAGCGTCCCGTAGCGACGAATTCTGCCGCGTGCAAGCAGCGAAGCGAGTTCCCAGACGCTGATCGCTGATACCGCGATTCCGCCCTGCCGCCGAGCCCGCCGGATCGCGGAAGCGGCCGCACGAGAGAGATTTTTCGAGTCATCGACGGCCCAGAGCAGAACGTGGGTGTCGAGCAGGATCAAAGGGAGGACTCCCAGGCTTCAGCCGGATCGCTGTCAAGCTCTCCCACGACTTCAAAAATGCCTTTAAGCCTGCCGATGAAATCGTCCTTCGGTTCGTCCACAGGCACCAACTTGGCAACCGGCTTACCGCGTTTAGTGATCACCAACGGACGCTTGGTAGAGCGCACGTCTTCCATGAGCGTCAGGCACTGTGCTTTGAACGTGGCCGCGGGAATTGTCTTCATAGACACATTATAACAGACATGGTCACCTGGAGGTGACCACATCAGATCACCCGTTCTTCGAGTGACTCTTATATTCATCGAATTTCGCCAGGAACCGATCGATACCCCTCTTCTGCAGATAGTATGGCGTCGAGAGCCGCAGCTTATGCGGGTCGCCGCCGCGGATGCGAATCTTGTGGGTCTTCCACAGCCAGTTCTCCAGATCCCCACGCTGGATCGGCGGTACATTCACGCTGACAATTCCGCACCTGAGGGCCGGATCCGGTGAAGTCCACGACTCCGCCCCGCGCTTCTGCATCTCCGCCAGCATATAGTCGGCGAGCATGCGATGGCGCTTTTCGATTCGATCAACACCGATATCATTCGCCAGTTTGATGGAGGCCCGCAATCCCCACAACGCCGGGACGTTCGAGCTGCCGATGCGCTGGAAGCGCTCAGCGCGAATCTTCGTGTCGTCCCAGCCCTCTGTTGCAATCGTGTTCCACAAGCGATCGACCACTTCATCCCGCACATAGAGGAATCCCGAGCCTTTGGGCGCCATAAGCCATTTGTGGGGGCTCGAGGAATACATGTCGCACCCGATATCGTGCACGTTCAGGTGCATCATGCCGGGAACGTGTGCTCCGTCGACCGCTGATAGAATTCCCTTGTCCCGCGCCAGTTTCGCAAGCTCCTTCGCTGGCAGTACAACACCCGAAAACGTTGTGATGTGGCTGAAGAACATCACCCGCGTGCGCGGCGTGATCGCATCGTTAAACAGGTTCAACACCTGCATTGCATCTTTCACGGGCCGGGGAAGCATGACCTTCTTAACTACGATCCCATAGCGTTTTGCCTTCAAGTCCCAGGGATGCTCGCCGCCAGGATGCTCCTGGTCGGTCATAACTACCTCGTCGCCCGGCTTCATGTCGATGCCGTTGGCGATGTAGCTGTTCGCTTCAGTCGCGTTCCGCAGTAGCGCGATTTCATCCCGCTTGCATCCCACAAACTCGGCCAACGGATCGCGGAACTCGTTCCACGCGGCATATCCCCAGATGGGATAGTCTTCCGGATCGTGTTGATCCATCTTCTCGGTTGTTGTGTAGCCGTCGAAAATCGCCTTGAGAACGGGCGCGGGGCTCGACCCGACGGTCCCATTGTTCAGGTAGACCTCGTCTTCTGGGATAAGGAACTGCTTGCGCATCTCAGCCCAGTAAGCGTCTTCGTTGCTGTCGAGCAGCGAGCGGTCAGGGAGAGGTGGCGCCTTCTCGAGTTGTGCGAACAGACTCCCGCGAAAGGCGAACGAGGCAGCAATGCTGGTTGCGGTCGTGGACAGAAAGTGGCGGCGGTTGAGCACAGGGAACCTCCCAAGGTCGCGAAAGTTATACCATGGGCGGGTTCGGCGTCAGATGTTGGTTAAAACCCGGTGGGATGACGGTTTTGGCAACGATGGGAGCGGAGGCCAGACTCATCCAGGCGACGCATCCGTTGAGTCACAGCTTCCGCTTAGGTCCCAAGACGTCAAGAATCAGCGGCTTAACGGATGCCCTCCCTCCGAAAGTCGGGACCCAGGAATGCGCGCCACACTCACGGCCCGGATAACCCGGACCTGTCTGACAGCGTCTAACATGTAGGCTGAATGATTAGGGGCTTGGTGTCCCTGGACCGGGCGTATAATCAGGCCTTAAGGAGTCCTCCCATGAAGCTCAGATGGCTGGCATGCGCGCTGGCAGTGGCGGGGTTTAGCGCGGCACCATGGATCGCAGCGCAAACGACCGGGCAGAATCCGCAGACTCAAACTCCACAGACTCAGAATCCACAGACGCAGAATCCACCGAGCCACTCGCCGCAACAGGCGCCGACCACTGATCCCGATGACGGTCAGCCTAAGGCCAGCGACATCCAGAACGCTCCTAAGAAGCCGCCGGCGGCGCTGCCTACGCAGGATGACAGCTCGATCAAGCACGATGGCGGTAAGCATGACGTGGATGCCATCGGCAACCGGAACGTGGGATGCGGGCGCGGCGTGGGCAACTGGTACAGCGTGGAAAAGCAGGTCGCCATGGGGCGGTCTTTCGCTCAGCAGGTCGAGTCGCAGGTCAAGATGGTCAATGATCCGGTAGTGACCGAATACATCAACCGGATCGGCCAAAATCTCGTCCGCAATTCCGACGCCCAGGTTCCGTTCACGATCAAGGTGATCGATTCCGATGTGGTCAACGCCATGGCCCTACCCGGCGGATTCTTCTACGTGAATTCCGGTTTGATTCTGGCTGCCGACGAAGAAGCGGAAGTCGCCGGTGTCATGGCGCACGAGATCGCGCACGTCGCGGCCTGCCACGCGGCCCGCGAGCAGACGCGTGCTTCGCTCATTCAGATGGCATCGATTCCCTTCATCTTTGTGGGCGGCGGGATTGGATACGCCGGCTATGAGGCTGCGGGCATCGGCGGAATGTTCGGAATTCTGAAGTTTTCGCGTGGATTCGAAGCTGAGGCAGACTATCTGGGCATCGAGTACATGTATCGCGCCGGATACGACCCGTCGGCCTTCGTGTCATTCTTCGAAAAAGTCCAGGCGATGGAGAAGAAGAAGCCGGGAACGCTGGCCAAAGCCTTCGACACGCATCCACAGAACGCCGACCGCATCGCGAAATCGCAAGACGAGATTCGCACGATTCTTCCCGCCAAGCCGCAATATGTTGTAACGACGTCGGAATTCGATGACGTCAAAGCCCGGCTTGCGGCGCTCGAGAACAAGCACAAGCTGCTCGACCAGAAGGATGCTTCGAAGCCGAGCCTGCGGCGGACCTCGAATACGACTGACAAGTCAGACAGCAAGAAGGACGACGATGACCGTCCGACGCTGAAGCGCCGCGACGACTCCAACTGATTCACCGAAGAGCAAAAGCCCACGGTTCGCCGTGGGCTTTTTCGTTGTCGCAATCAGGAGTTATTGGTAGCTTCCAACAAGCGTGGAACGTCTATTTCACCTGATAACTGTGCTTCGGATAGTGGGTTTTCTTCACACTCTGTCGATACATCTTGTCCTGCGCCTTTTTCTGTTTCTTTAGGGTCTTCTTCATCGCCTTTTCTTGCTTCATGCGGGCTTTGTGCGCAGCCGGATCTTCACGGTAGGCAGGATTGGTCGTCTTCGCAAGAACCGAAGGGTTAACGCCCAAGCTGAGCGATGCCAGGCACAGGATGGCTGCAAGTCTCTTCATGGGATCAGCAAACAGCGCGCTCGCAAGATTCTAACCTAAATTCGCCGGCCAGCCACGCACTCTTTGGTAACTCGTTCCCCCCGACTCCAGGACGGCCCCCAATTGGGCCTTCCCACCCTGCGTTCATCTCCGTTGGTAGAATATTCCGCCATGGAATCCATTCAGTACAACCTGCCACAGTCCCGCATCCCCCAGGCCTGGTACAACGTTATGCCGGACCTTCCCAAGCCCTTGGTTCCAGTGTTGCATCCGGGTACGTTGAAGCCGATTGGCCCGGATGATCTGGCGCCGCTGTTTCCCATGAGCCTCATCCTTCAGGAGGTCAGCCAGGAACACCAGATTGAAATCCCCGAGGAAGTGCGGCAAGTATACGCACAGTGGCGGCCCTCGCCACTCTTTCGTGCGCGTCGCCTGGAGAAGGCTCTCGATACCCCAGCCCGCATTTACTACAAATACGAAGGTGTGAGTCCTGCGGGTTCGCACAAGCCAAACACCGCCGTCCCGCAGGCCTATTACAACAAGAAAGAGGGGACGAAGCGACTCTCGACCGAAACCGGCGCGGGGCAGTGGGGATCGTCACTGGCCATGGCCTGTGCTTTCTTTGGACTCGAATGCAAGGTCTACATGGTGCGGGTCAGCTACGATCAGAAACCCTACCGCCGCGCGATGATGGAGACCTTCGGCGCCTCCGTTACGCCAAGTCCCAGCAGGGAGACCGAGTCGGGCCGCGCGATCCTGAAGCAGGATCCACACTCCAATGGCTCGCTGGGCATCGCGATTTCCGAAGCCGTCGAAGTGGCTGCGAAGGATCCGCACACCAAGTACGCACTGGGCAGCGTTTTGAATCATGTCCTTTTACATCAGACCGTGATCGGACAGGAGGCGATCGAGCAGATGGCCCTCGCAGGCGACGATCCCGATGTGATCGTCGGTTGCACCGGAGGCGGATCGAACTTCTCCGGCCTCGCGATGCCGTTTCTCGGACGAAAGCTCAAAGGGCAGTGCAAGGCGCGGTTTCTGGCAGTCGAGCCCGCTGCCTGTCCCAGCCTGACGAAAGGCCGATTTGCGTACGATTTCGGCGACACCGCCCACCTCACGCCACTGGTCAAGATGCACACACTGGGCAGCACGTTCGTTCCTCCGGGAATCCATGCCGGGGGATTGCGCTATCACGGCATGGCCCCGCTGGTTTCTCATGTGCTCGATCTGGGATTGATCGAAGCCTCTGCCGTCCAGCAACTCGACGCATTCGCCGCCGGTGTGCAGTTCGCACGTGCCGAGGGAATCATCCCGGCTCCAGAAGCCTGCCATGCCGTCGCAGGAGCGATCAACGAAGCTCTGCGCGCGAAACAGGAAGGAAAGCAAAAGACGATTCTGTTCGGGCTTTGCGGACACGGCCACTTCGACATGCAGTCGTATATTTCCTACCACACCGGAAAATTGCAGAACTACGATTATCCGGAGGAGGAAATTGCGATGGCGCTGGCAGGACTGCCCGCTGTGGAATGATGGTGTGGCCCCGCAGTCGAAGGGACTGGGGCGCGCGGCCGTGCTCGTCTGACTGCAGGAGGACTTACGGTTTAGGACGCGGCTGAAGCGATTGGAGGAAGAATTCGCCGGATCTCCTCAGTTTTTCTTCCAGCCGCGCCGTGCAGTCACAACCGTTGCATGCCCAGGGCTCAGTACCATTCTCATCGCGGCATTTCCGCCGGTCGTGGGCGTCCCGCACCCGCTCGAGATCGAAATATTCCTCCCAGTACGGACGCTCCTCCAGCAAAGGCGTGGGGCAATAGCAGACTTCGACCCACCGGGCTGTCTGATCAGGACAGAGCCGCGCGTCCTGCATGTTGCGCAGGTATTCTCCTTCGGCCACGGAGCCTTGGCCGAGGGTCTGCTTCTGAATAGCATTCAACAGATCGTTTTCGCGACCAGTCTTTACACGGGCTCGCACCAGGTAACGCATACTCAAGTGTAGCCCCGGACGCCTTCGTCCGGGGCGCGCGAAGCGCGCAACGAAATCTGCTGTTGGCCAGATAACGGTCGTGCTTGCCCGACCCGCACGCTCGCTGTGCTCGCGGGGCGGACGAAGGCGTCCGCCCCTACACAATCAGGGCAAACCTGCCGCGCCCAGCATTTCTTGAAACTGGCTGCGCGTACGCATGTCGATCGACTGAGCCACGAGCTTGCCCTCGCGATCATAGACGAAGCTCTTGGGGATACCTTCGACGACGAAAGCTTCGTTCACCTTGCGCCCCGGGTCGAGCAGCACGGGATACGTGATCTTCCGCTCTGCAACGAACGGCGCCACCTTCGCCGCGTCCTCATCCGAGATCGACAGCACCACGAATCCCTGATCCTTGTACTTGTCGTACAAGGCCTGCAAGTCCGGCATCTCCTTGCGGCAGGGCGGGCACCATGTCGCCCAGAAGTTCACCAGCACGACTTTGCCCTTGAGATCGCCAAGACGCCAGGCCTTTCCCTGGAGATCTGCAAGCGTGAAGTCCGCCTTCTGACGCTTGGAATCATCGGCTTGGAGTCTTGCCATAGCTTCGTTGAACTGCGGATTATCCGAGTCCGCCTGCATATGCTCGTAACGGACCAGCGAGGCCAGTTCGACAAAAAGATCATCCGGTTGGCCCGGCTTGCCCGCTGGCGGCTGTTCGCGCAAGGACTGCGCCAGCGTGGTAGTGACCTCTTGCAACGTGTCCCGTCCAAAGTCTCCCTCGGTGGCAAGGTTGGCCAGCGCTCCGGCCAGACGCAGCTTGTTCGGGACCGCCGGCAGCCGCCGGATCTGCTCTGATAGTTCCTTCGTGACGCGTGTCCGCACGCTGTCGTCGAGCTTTCGCAACCCACGGATTTGTTCGACGATTGGTTTTTCCTGATCGCTCCAGACGACCTTCTCCTGCGCTTGCATAGCTAGCAAAAAAAACAGCCCCGTAGCCATCAGGGCAGTGGTAGTTCGACGATTACTCATGAGGAATTCGACGTAGAACAGAATGGGCCGTGAGCCCAATGTTGGCTAAATAAACATTTCGTCCTGCGGGACAGGACGCCGCTCCTCGCGCCCGCCATTGCGGCGATTGCGGCCACTGAACAGAAATTCCAGGCCTACCGTGATCCCCTGCACCAGTCCGGAAATCTGCTTGACTGGCGAGACCACCGTCTTGTGCACGATGTCGGAAGTCTGCTCTACACGATCGAGCGTCCGGCTCAGCAATTCGTCGCCGCGGATGATCTGCAGGCGCGCGCGGTCAATCATGTCATTCACAGTCGCATCGACGCGTTTTATCTCAGACCGCAAAGTGTCCGTGCTCTCGGCCACATTGTCAACAATGGTCTCGACTTTCGGACGCAATATGGTGATCATCTCCTGCGCTTGCATCACAGTGGGCATGAGTTTCGTCTTCACGTCGTTTGCCAGTTCGTGAAGTTCCTGCGTGCTCTTGCGCATAGCCAGGTACATGGCTAGCAGAACACTCGCCTGCAGAAGGACGGCGATCCCCGTCAAAGCCACAAATACCGACATTTTGTCCATACGAGTCCTCCGGCAGCCACCGGGCGCATGCAGAAGAAGAGCCGGCGCAAGAAGAGTTAGAGGTTCTTGGACGTCCCAGGTCCGGCTTCCGTCGTCGCCTCGTGATAAGCCTGCCGCCCGGCTTCATACGCGGCGCGGAACTGCTCCTTCTGCTGGTTCACCGCGTCGCGGCCACGGTCGGCCCACTGCTGTGCCTGTTCGCGCGCTTCCCGCGCGCGACCGCGCACGTACTCCCGGCCTTCCTCGGCGCGGGCCCGCAGTTGTTCCCGGGTTTCAGCGCCGGACCGCGGTGCATACAGAACTCCCGCCAGCGCTCCTAATCCCAATCCCGCCAGGAACCACACGAAACTATTTCCATCACGATCCGACATAGCACCTCCTCGATGAATGCGACACCAAAATGGTACAACCTCCCTGTTGCAAACACAATTACAGGGAGACTCTAATAGCGCGCCCGGAGTTGATGCGAGAAACTACTTCTTGGGTTGCGCGGGTGGATTCGCGGGCGCATTTCCAGGAACTGGCTGTGTCTTTACAGGTTGCGATTTAATCCCCTGCAGAACTGACGTCGGAGCCCCGCTTCGCTTGCTGGCATACACCGCCAATGTGATGGAGGTGACCATGAAGGCGACGGCAGACCAGGTCGTGGCCTTGGATAGGGCGCTAGCCGCTCCACGCGGTCCGAACGCCGTCTGGCTTCCTTGTCCGCCAAATGCGGCCGAAATGTCGCCGCTCTTGCCGCTTTGCAGCAACACAACCACGATGATGAAGAAGCACACCAGCACGTGTATGGTAGTGACCAGATAAATCATAAGTTCAGTGTTTTCCTGAGTTCGACAGCGAACAGACTGCAAAAGCAGATTCGCTCGGATTTCCGGAGGCAAGTGATGGTGCGGAAGGCGGGACTTGAACCCGCATGCCTTTCGGCGCCACCCCCTCAAGATGGTGTGTCTGCCAATTCCACCACTTCCGCACTGATGCGATTCGCAACCGCCGGGCATTTCATTATAGCAAAGCCAAATTGCCGACCGAGGATCGCCGAATGCCTTTGGATGAGGGCGCGTGGGGAAATCGACAATCGGAACTCGGCAATCTAAAATCCCTTGACCCTGACGCGACGTCAGACCGTAAAACCTCGATCGAGGACACTGTGAACCGTACCTATCAGCCTCATGAGTTTGCCAAGCGGGCCGGAGTTACGATCCGCGCACTGCACCACTACGACCGCCTCGGGCTGCTCAAGCCTAGCGGACGTACCGCAGCCGGCTATCGCCTCTATACCGATCGCGACCTGGTTCGTCTGGAGCAAATCGTGGCGCTGAAGTTTATTGGTTTCCCTCTGTCCCAGATTCGGGATGTACTCAGCCGGAAAGATCTTGACGCGATGGCCATGCTTCGCCAACAGTGCCGGATCATCGCCGACAAACGCGAGCATCTGGACCGCGCGATCCTCGCCATCGAACGAGCCGAGGAGGCCCTGGCGTCAGGCGAACTATCCGATTGGGAACCGTTCCGGAAAATCATCGAGGTGATTCAAATGCAAACCCGCAAAGACTGGATGAAGAAGTACTACTCCGAAGAGCAACTCGAGAACCTGCGCAGCCGCTGGTCACCCGAAGTTCAGGCCGAGTCGGAACGCGGCTGGAACGAACTGATCCGCGACGTGGAGGCGGCCATTGCCTGCGGCGAGTCTCCGGTGAGCGAAACAGGCCGCAAGCTCGCAGAGCGCCGCCAGAAACTGCTCGACCTGTTCACCGGAGGAGATCCCGGCATCAAGGCGAACCTTCAGAAGCTGTTCGCCGATAAGGCGAACTGGCCCGAAACCTACAAGACACCCTACAGCCAAGAAGTAAACCAGTTCCTCTGCGACGCGGCGAGGGGCCTTGCCAAAGCCGCTGTGTGACTCGCTGTTCTGTCAGGAGGGTGAGCCAACGGGCTCATCCTCTATCTTTTCATCGCCGGAGAGCCTCACTTCAGCGAAGACAATCCCGGTTGCAGCCAGGAAAACAGGAAGCCTGACCACTCGGGAAATACTTGCGTTATCAGCCCGAGCAGCGGTGCCGCCCCATACCCCACTACTTTGAACCAGAATTCGGAACCGAGTTGTCCCGGTTCGGTGTTAGTGACGTGACTGAGAGTTACATCACGATGCATGTCGGCGTACGTAAAAACGACGATTCCGCCGAACGCCACAAACAGGAAGAGCAGAATCCAGCTCAGCAGCGTGCGCGGGTCGAAGGGATAACTCGACACCGCAATGCTCAGCGCGATGAACATGTACACTCCGCCCAGCACGATGGTGCGGATGCGCCCCAGAAGATTTTGCGCAAATCCCAGGTACGTCAGGCAGACCAGTTCCTCGCCGTTCCGAACCGCCTCATCCTTCGAGGGTGGCGGCCCGTTGCGGTCTTTGTCGTGCCCGTCATCCGGATTGATCTGGATCAGCGACTGTTTCTCCGACCTGGAGGCCGGGGCGACAAGCTCGGTGAGGACCACCCCGGTGGTCTCGGCAATCTGTCTCTGGAAGTCCTGAAATTTCTGGAGATCGGCCGCGTCTGGCTGGTTGTAATTCTTGGAGTACCACTCCGCAAACCGCAATCCCTCGGCACGGCTCAGGTTGATGGATCGCTTGCACATCTCGATGCCGTCAGCGGCTCCTTCCTGCGGCAGTGAGTTGTACAGGTGGTTCAAGCACTCCAACTGGCGCGAGAGCAGCTTGTAACGCACATCGAGCACGTTGCCGCTCATCTTCCACACACTGCCCCATGAAAATCCGTGCAGCGCCGAAAGTGTCCGCCGTAAAACCATCCGGTCGAGAAATACCAGAAGCTGGCGCGCAGTGGCCCATGTGCGCCATACCTGCCATGCCTCGGATAAAAGGAAGCTGCAGTAAAAGCAAAGCGCGAGGCAAAAAATCAAACCATAAGCGGTGCCCTGCGTCGCACCCAGGTTGCGAACTGGTACACCACGCGTGAAGCCAAACATCAGTAGCGCCACCACGGCGAAGAGAATCACCGTCACCATTACGTTTTCCTGTGCCAGAGGCTTGGCAATGCGCTCTGCTGGAACCGCCACATTCTCCTGGCTGAACATCGAGAGCTTCAGCTCCTTCTGTTTTCCATGATTCACGGCAGCGGGCGACGGAAGCTTGACTTCCAGGGTTTCAAGCGGAGGAAGACAGGGGCGGTCAGGACCAAACAAGGCCAGACCATGCAGCGCGTACCAAAACCAGCAGTAAAGCCCTCCGGCCATAGACAGGAACGGAACAATCGGAGATACACCGCTGGCCAGATGCATCGAGCGCCAATAAACGAACGCGCGGTTGGCCAGCAGAAGCACCGCCTCGAGTGGCCAGACCCACGCCAGGAAAAAGGCTGCCGTCAATGCGGCATACAGTAGCAGAGAGATATTCACCCGCCGCTGGAGATTGAACCCGTTCCCGGTGTCTCCGTTCAACTTTCGAGTCGCGACAATGTTCGCCACGATTGCCACAGCGGTAACGACCCACACAAAGACCACAACGGACCACACCAGCCAGCTTTTTGCCGGAGGACCCGAAACCGTTGCGAACGTGCCACTGCCCCAACCAACCACCAGCGTCATCAGCGCGATCAGGTAGCTACCGATCAGCACGAGCCCCGTGTGGCGACGGCCTGCGGTGGCAAAGTGGGCGCGAAACGCAGGCTTGGCCGTGAACGATGCAAATCGGCAACACAGAAGGTGAAAAACCGCGAGCCCGCACAATACCACTAGCAGCATTCTTGTGGTGCGGGGAATCCCAGGCCAGTTCGGATGCTCCGATGTTTCCATCCCTGTCGGACTGCTCTCTGTGGTTCGCGACAAGAGAGTGCGGTCGTTGAGCGCCGCCAACGGCCAGACACCATGCTTCGTGATGACGGACAGCCACATTGCAGGTCGGCAGGTCATGCCGGTGGCGTTTGACTTGCACGCGTCGTCTTCTGTCCAGAAAGGCGGACTGTAGTCGGGCAGCGGGGCGTACATATTCGAGGTGGCCTGACACCGCAGGGCCGGCGCGAAGATTTCCTGTTCCGGCGGAGGTAGGTGTTTGTCAGCGAATTCACAACTTAAGAGAGGCGTCTGCCCGTTCGCGCGCGCCAAATTCTGCAATAGCATGCGCGATGCAATGTACGTTCCTTCGGTGGAATTCTCAGGAAACACACGGTGCGAGTGAGTCTTGTTCGGCGGCAACGCGGTCCACTCTCGCGCCCACGCAAACAAGGGATATGTAGACAGAGTCATCACTCCGCTGAGGGCCATCGCATCCTGACCTCTTTGAAAAAGCAGATCAGAATTGAGGATCACGACTCTGGCCTCGGGGTAGTCCCGGCGAAGAAAATTTGCCAGGAACATCGGATCCAACGTGCTGCTGCTGCGGATAATCACGTATTCCACCCGGTGTGCTCGCAGAACATCCACAATGCCCAGCAACTGGGCTTCCTGCGAAAGTGGAGTCTGATTGCCGCCATAGGTCCGCACGGTGTCGTGTTGCCGTCCCGAAGGATCGGCAAGGTCCGTGGGCAGACTCTTCCGCTGGGCGCTGTCCTGACTCTGTTGTTCTGAACCCAGACTGAACATGGACTGGGTCTGATAGGCGGCGCGCAAGGTCGAGATGTCACGCGGGTAGAAAAGTTTGATCGCTTCCCGGCAACTGTCTCTCGAAGCGGGGGGTGCGTCCTTATGATTCTTTTTGCCAGTCGGGCGGCTCTCCTCGACCACGCTGTAGCCGTATGCCGTTTCATCTTCCGAGAGAATCGCCAGGTTCTTGGGAGGCTCATCCGGGGCAAAGTACCGACACAATTGGTCGAGAGCGGTTTCGTCATCGTGCACGAAACTGCGAAAATCAACGCCCTTGGTATGCGCGAAGCTCACCCCACCCCGCCGACTGGAGGTACTCCCGGAGTAAATCGCAACTTCTTTTCCGCCATTCAGACTGCCCATGCCCTTCGTTTTGGCGAGCAACTCCGCCAGAGAAGGGAATGCCCCTGAGGACGTTGGTCCGAGAATCGCAACCGAGGTCCGTTGGTCGTTGGGCTGCTGCAAAGCCCGAATCCATGCCACGGCGTTTTCAAATTGCTCGCGGTGGATGCCTCGCGTCGGTTCCTCCCCGACAATGAAGACGATCAACGCCTTCTGGTAGGGGACGTCGCTGCCTCGGAACAGAAGGATTCCCGGCTGATCTTCGCGCTTTTCCTTCCGATTCTCAGCCTCGTCCTGGTCCTTCAACGAGCCATGAGACGGCTCTTCTGTTTCCCACGGCAACCACGAGGAGTCGTATTCATAGCCTTCATCCTGTGCGCCTTGTTGAAGCGCTTCCACGAAGCGGTCAAAGAGGAGCGAGAAGTGCGTGTGCAACGGATCCGGAAAGGTGGCAATGACAAAATGGTTCTGGAATCTGGCATCGAGCGGAGCAGGAGGCGGTTCCTGTTCGTAGCAGACGCGTGGGCCAGTGATCTTCTCGTGCAGGAAGAAATGTTCGAATAACGGAACGATCTCGGCACACTGAGGCAAGGCCCCGTCTTCGGCTTTGCCCTTTATGGAGGCTTTTGCCGTGATTGTGGCTTGTCCACTCTGCCGTTCAGCGACAGCGGTCGCACCTGGCTTACCGCCCGACTGCGAAGAAATTCCCACGGCCGCCACGATCGCCATCGTAGCCGCGGTACCCCAGGCTAATTCTTGCTTCATTGCGTGATCTCAATCCGGGGGAAGGGATAACGCATCAACACAACCCACTGAGTGGCAACAGTTAACACCCCTCGCCGACTCCGGGTCAACCAAGCAAAATCCCGTTCGGGATTCGTAACACTGCAGTCTCTATGGGATAGCCCCCTCGACTGTCCCTTCGAGCGAATCTCGCCCTCACATACGCCCCATGGTTCTTGCTATTGAATAGTGATCGATCAGGCCAAAACATTTCTTGTTGACACTGTTGGTGCCCAAGCCTATTGTGAATGGTCCGGCAGTCATGCCGGAAGCCGTATCTCATGCAGAGTGGCTGAGGGTAACGGGCCCGCAGAAGCCACGACAACCGGATCAGGAACCAGCCTGATCAAATGGTGCCAATTCCCGCCCGGTTCGCGGGGGACATGAGGTCTCGGTGAGTATGCGCCTCATCCCCTTAATCCCGGATGAGGCCTTCGTGTTTTTGGGCGCGCAGAGCCGAGCGCAGCCGCTGGAGTTAGTCATGGACTGGCGCATTTACTTTGATCATTCCGCAACCACCCCACTCGACCCCCGCGTGCTCGAGGCAATGGGGCCCTATCTCGGCGGAGTCTATGGAAATCCATCGAGCCTGCATCAGGAAGGACGAATCGCCCGGCGGGCGGTCGACAACGCCCGTCGGCAGGTCGCCGCTCTCATTGGAGCTCAACCGGAAGAGATCACCTTTACGGCCAGTGGCACCGAGGCCGACAACCTGGCCCTCATCGGTGCGGTTCGCGCCAGCGGGAAACCGGGCCATGTCGTAACGACTGCGATCGAGCACGCCGCCATCCTTGAAACATGCAAGTTTCTAGCGAGCAGAGGCACAAAGATCACTCATTTGCCGGTGGATGTCGACGGCATGGTCCGGCCAGAAGGCCTGCTGCGAGCGCTCCAGTCAAACGTCACGCTCGTGTCGGTGATGGCCGCCAATAACGTGGTCGGAACCATCCAGCCGATCGAGGAACTTGCTCAGCTAACGAAGTTGCACGGCATTCTGTTTCACACCGATGCAGTGCAGGCCGGCGGAAAGATCCCCCTCGACGTGAAGCGTCTCCAGGTGGATCTCCTCTCACTCTCAGCTCACAAGCTGCACGGGCCGAAGGGCGTGGGAGCGCTCTATGTGCGCAAAGGTGTCAAGCTCTCGCCCATCATCTTCGGCGGTGGCCAGGAGCACGGACTCCGCTCGGCGACAGAGAATGTCGCCGGCATCGTGGGTTTCGGCGCCGCTGCCGAAATCGCAAAAAGAGAATTGGATGAAGAAGCCCCGCGCCTGGCAGGATTCCGCGACTACCTCGCGGCGGAACTGCTGCGGAATTTTGCCAATGCCTATCTGTTCGGACATGCCACCCAGCGTTTGCCCGGGCATCTGAGTTTTGGTTTCCGCGGATACGAAAGGGAAGTAGGCAAGCTGCTCACCGCCCTCGATCACGCCGGGATTGCCGTCTCCGCGGGCAGTGCCTGTAGTGCTCATCATGCCGGAGAACCCTCGGGCGTCCTGCTGGCGATGGGGTACGATGAACAAAGGGCGCGCGGGTTGATTCGGGTGAGCCTGGGGCGATTCAACAATGAAGAGCAGGTGCTCCGGTTCCTAAAGATCCTGGAGAATGCGGTCTCCGAAATCTACGGGCGCCACGCCTTAGCCGTGTCCGAGCAGTTCGAGCCAGAGCATGAGCAAGACTTCCACCCAGCGAATTGTTGAGTTCTATGCTGAAGCTGATGAAGCTTCACGCCTCGGGAGCAACTGGTTTCAGCTCGAACATGCACGCACACAGGAACTAATCCAGCGCTATCTGCCGCCCGCTCCCGCTACAGTAATCGACGCTGGCGGTGCCTCGGGAGTCTATGCCTGCTGGCTTGCGTCGCTGGGATATCAAGTGCACCTGATTGATCCGGTTCCGAAGCACGTCGAGCGGGCGCGAGAGGCATCTCGCAACCAGTCGGATCACTCGCTCGCCTCTGCCGAGGTCGGCGATGCCCGTCGACTTCCATTTGGCGATGCCACGGCCGATGCGGCACTCCTGCTCGGTCCGCTCTATCATTTCGTCGACAAAAATGACCGCCTTGCCTGCCTGCGCGAAGCACACCGTGTGCTACGTCCGGGAGCGCTGGCGTTGGGAGCAGGCATCAGCCACTTCGCCTCACTGTTGGATTCGCTGACGCACGGATTCTTCGATGACCCGAACTTCGCTCCCATCCTCGACCGTGACCTTGAAGATGGTCAGCATCGCAATCCCACCGGCAAGCCGCTCTATTTCACGGATGCCTATTTTCATCGTCCGGGTGAATTGTCGCGCGAGTTTCTATCTGCAGGATTTCAGGTCTTGGAAGTATTACCGATCGAAGGCCCCGGATGGCTCGCTAGAGATTTCGACCGTCTCTGGAACGATCCCACCCAGCGCGAGCGCCTGCTCAATGCAGTTCGGAAAATGGAGCGTGAGCCATCGATTCTGGGCGCCAGTTCGCACATCATGGCGATGGGACGCAAGCGTCCGTAGTTGCTTGGAGCGTGCGACAGCATGGGAATGCCCAAGAGGCTCCCATAGCCGGGACCGCCTGATTGCGCGCTTGGCGCGCAACCGCAGACGAGGCATCCGCGGCTACACAATCAGCGTGGGAACGCCAGCCATCGACCGTCCAACGGGCGAAGCGAGCCGCTCGTGATCACGCCACCGCGGCGTGCTGATAAGCCAGCTTGTCCACTGTCGGGTTGACCAGCCGTGCCATATCCTCCCAGCGCATGCGCACCAGTTCACGATGCGATCCAGCACTGAAAGTGATCTCCTCCTGTCGCGACAGGCTGACTTCGGCATATACCGGCATGTCGTAAAGATTGCCGAAGGGCGGCATGGCACCGGTTTCGCAGTCGGGGAACGCATCCTTGAACTCGCGCTCGGTCGCCACGTCGACGGCTTTCGCCCCGGTCAGGGTTCTCAGTTGATCGAGATCGACGTGATCCGACGCCGGAACCACAGCCATCGCCAGGATGCCATCAATCTTGACGATCACCGTCTTGGCCAGTTTTTTGCCGGAAACATGTGCCAGCGCGGCCACTCCTTGCGCCGTGTAGGCCAGGGAATGAGAAATCACCAGGTACTTGATGTTGTGGGAATCGAGAAACTCACGCAGCTTGGAGAGCGGCATACGACCTCCTCGGAGAAGGGATTTGTGAGGAGCCGCTTTACGCGGTGGTACAGCATTACATTTTACCGCCGTGGCGGAGATCTTCTGTGCGCCAGATCACGCAAGGTCTTGATCAGCCGCATAGGCCGATTGTGATCCCCGTCATCGCATAGCCCGGTAACGGAAAGGACAATTAGCAAGAGCAGAGATTGGAACGAATCGCGTCCGCTCGGGAAACAGGAAGGAGGCTCCTATGCGAATCCCCCAAATCATTTTTACTGTCGGGCTGGTGGTTCTGGTCGTGCTCCTGCTCACCCCGCGACGCCACCCCCTTGCTTACAATGCCAAAATCGAAATTCAACTTCAGGGAACCGTCGAAGATGTCCGGGAGTTCTATTGCCCGGTCAGCGGAGAGATCGGCACACACTTGACCATAGCCACCGAAAAAGGAACCCTGCAGGTGCACGTGGCCCCAAGCCGCTTTCTGAACAGAGAGCAGTGGCAGTTCTCGAAAGGCGATCAGGTTTTCGTAGTGGGAGCGCCCATCGTCCTCCAGGGGCGCCGAGCCATTATTGCCCGCTCAATCACCCGTGGATCTGAAGCCATAGCCTTGCGGAAGGAGGACGGGAAGCCCGTCTGGGTTAATTAGGCCCCCCGTTTTTTAAAAAAGGCTGGAACCTGTTTTTAGCCGCATCCCGCCTCAGTATTTCACGATGGCGGAAAATGATTTCGGATCCAGCGAAGCTCCGCCCACCAGGGCTCCGTCGATCTCCTCCTGCGCCATCAGCGAGGAAACATTCTCCGGTTTCACCGATCCGCCATAAAGAATCCGCAAATGGTTCGCGAACTCTTCGCCAAAAATCCCGGTCGCTTCCTTGCGGATTACCGCATGCGCCTCGGCGGCGATTTCCGGCGTAGCTGTTTTTCCCGTACCGATTGCCCACACCGGCTCATATGCAATCACGAGCTTGGCCGCCTTCTTCGCAGAAATCGCGTGAAATGCCCGCACGCACTGCCGACGAAGAACGTCGTCGGTCATGCCCGCTTCGCGCTCCTCCAGTACTTCGCCCACGCAGCAGATCGGCGTCAAACCGGCTTCCAGCGCGGTCTTCAGTCGGAGGTTCACCGTGTCATCAGTCTCCCCAAAATATTGCCGCCGCTCCGAATGTCCGATGATCACCCAATTGATTCCCAATGCTTTCAGTTGTCCGACAGACGTCTCCCCCGTAAAGGCTCCCTCGTCCTTCCAGTGCACGTTCTGCGCGCCGATCGCCACGTTCGATCCCTTGGCCGCGTCCAGAGCTGCAGGTATGTCCAGAGACGACGGACACACGACGATCTCGTCGCGGTTGTGCCCGACAACGAGCGGAAGGAAGTCGCGGAAGAAGTCGCGAGACTGGTCGGGAGTCTTGTACATCTTCCAGTTGGCAGCCATCACTTTTTTTCTCATGAGTTCGCCTTTTCGATTTGAAATGAAGAGTCCGTTCTGCTCAGTTTTTCTGCTGCGCGCTCAAATTTCTCGCGCATCGCTGCATTGAAGAGTACAAATCGGCATAAGACAACATTTGTTGCAGCTTTCAACGCCATGATGGTTGAGGAAATTGCGATCGGCGCGGCTTCATGGGGAGGATACCCAAATGCTCCCGTGGAGATCGCGGGAAATGAAAGCGAACGCAATTCCCGCTCGTCGGCGAGTCTGATGGACTCACGATGACAACTCGCTAACGCCTCGGCTTCGCTCGGTCCGCCACCACAATAAACCGGTCCGACGGTATGAATTACGTACTTCGTCGACAGTCGACCGCCACTTGTGATGACAGCTTGCCCCTCTGGCAGCTCCCTTATATGGCTGACGATCTTCCGGCATTCCTCCAAAATCGCCGGGCCGCCCGCGTGATGAATTGCCCCGTCCACGCCACCTCCGCCCAGCAGGGAAGAGTTCGCCGCGTTCACGATCGCGTCGGTCGTCTCCTTCGTGATGTCGGCCGGACCGTCGATTTCGATGATCTTCTGATCACCCAGGCGAAGTCGCATAGAAAGTCTCAACTCGTGGCGACCTTTCCCATAAACTTATAGCTGGAGAGGATACGCATCGTATGTGCGCCAACACTCCCCCGAACTCTTCTACTGACAGACTCCATCTCGATCGCTTCCTGCTCGCCCAGGAGCGCGTCTATCCGCACGTCCTCTCGGAACTCCAAGCTGGCACAAAAAAGAGCCACTGGATGTGGTTCATCTTTCCCCAGATCCGCGGATTGGGCCGGAGTCCGATTTCGATCGCGTACGCGATTTCTTCTCGCGATGAAGCTCAGGCCTTCTTGCAGCATCCCATCCTTGGGCCACGTCTAAAGGAATGCACACGGTTAGTCCTGCAGGTCGAAGGTCGTTCCGCCCTTGAGATCTTCGGAGAGCCTGACGACATCAAATTCCGATCGTCGATGACCCTCTTCGCCCAAGCCTCCAGCGATGACGACATCTTCGAAAGGGCGCTGCAGAAGTACTTCGACGGCATTCCGGACCAGTTGACCATCGACCGCTTGTAACGTGATGCCCTCGCATCGCGGGAGCAGACCCTTTGATTGCGCTCAGGGCAGGCTGCGTCCGCCCATACACGACTATTTCTTGTCGGTTAGCGCTTCCACTCCCGGAAGCTTCTGTCCTTCGAGGAACTCCAAGGAAGCGCCCCCGCCGGTGGAGATGTGCGTGATCTTGTCCGCAACATTCGCAGCCTTCACTGCCGCCACCGAGTCGCCGCCACCCACAATCGAGATCGCGCCTCCGTTATCGGCAACCGCGTGCGCAATCTTGAATGTCCCCTTCGAAAAACCGGGTACTTCGAAGACGCCCATGGGCCCGTTCCACACGATTGTCCGGGCGTCGGAAATGGCATCCGAGAACAGTTCGATCGTCTTCGGACCAATATCGAGCGCCATCTTGTCGGCGGGAATAGGCTGGCCTTCGCCGATCTGGGTGATCACGGCATTGGCTTCTGGTTTCACCGCGATCACATGATCGACAGGCAGCAGCAACTTGACGTTGTGCTTCTTGGCGTCTTCCAACAGGCTCCTGGCCAGATCAACTTTGTCAGCTTCCAGCAGCGATTTGCCGATCTCCTGCCCCTGCGCCTTGAGGAAGGTATAAGCCATGCCGCCGCCGATGATCAGCACATTCACTTTGCTCAACAGGTTCTGAATGACGCCAATCTTATCGCTGACCTTGGCCCCGCCCAGAATTGCGACAAACGGCGGCTCCGGGTTCTCCAGCGCCTTGCCGAGATATTTCAATTCCTTTTCCATGAGCAGGCCCGCAGCGCACTGCTTCATGAATTTGGTGATGCCCTCGGTCGAGGCATGCGCCCGATGCGCCGACCCGAAGGCATCGTTCACGTAATACTCCGCGAGATTCGCCAACTGTCGCGCGAATTTCGGATCGTTGGCTTCTTCTTCGGCGTGGAAACGCAGGTTTTCGAGCAGTAGCGTTTGGCCTTTTTCCAGTTGTGTGGCGACTTCTTCGGCTTCGGGGCCAACGCAGTCTGGACAAAACCCGACGTTTTCGCCGCGCGCCAGTTCCTTGTCGAGCAGCATGCGGAGCCGCTCGGCCACAGGTTTCAGACTCATCTTTGGATTGGGCTTGCCCTTGGGCCGGCCCAGGTGAGAAGCAAGAATCAGCCGCGCTCCATGCCGCAGGGCATATTCAATTGTAGGCAGGGTTTCGCGGATGCGGGTATCGTCCATGACGCGCCCGTCATCGAGCGGCACATTAAAATCGACGCGCATGAACACACGATTACCACTCAGAGGGAGATCACGAATCGAAAGCTTGGACATGGGAGAGTCCTCTTTCAGATAGTTTTGGCAGGTGGGTGGCCCACTCGAGCCGCGTCTATTGCGACTAGAGTGGGTCCGCAATCCTTTACAGGCCTTTGCTGGCGATGTAGTTGATCAGGTCGCGAACGCGGCAGGAGTATCCCCACTCATTGTCATACCAGGAGATCACCTTCACGCAGTTGCCGCCGACCACCATCGTCGAAGGCGCGTCCACGATCGAAGAGCGCGAGTCGCCTTTAAAATCCGATGAGACCAACTCATGCTCCTCATAACCGAGGTAGCCCCTCAGCGGACCGCCCTCTGACGCCTTCTTCAGCGCCGCGTTCACTTCCTCTTTACTGGTCTTCTTTTCAACCCACACGACCATGTCGACCACAGAAACGTTCGGAGTCGGCACGCGCATCGAGAATCCGTCGAGCTTGCCCGCCAGCTCCGGAATCACCAGCTTCAAAGCTTTGGCTGCTCCGGTGGTCGTTGGAATCATCGACAGCGCGGCTGCACGAGCGCGCCGCAGATCCTTGTGCGGGAAGTCGAGAATGACCTGGTCATTGGTGTAGGAGTGAATCGTCGTCATCGTGCCACTGACGATCTTGAACTCATCATTGATGACTTTCGCGACCGGCGCCAGACAGTTCGTGGTGCAGGAAGCATTGGAGATGATGTTGTGCTGCGCACCATCATATTTCTCGTGATTGACACCCAGCACGACGGTGACGTCTTCGTTCTTTGCTGGAGCCGAGATGATGACTTTCTTCACCGGCCCGCGCAGATGCTTCTTGGCCTCATTGGCATCCGTGAACTTGCCGGTCGACTCGATCACGACCTGCGCTCCCACCGACTCCCAGGGCAGAGCCGCGGGATCCTTCTCTTTGAATACCTTGATCGTCTTGCCGTCGACTGTGATGCTGTCTGCTCCGGCTGAAACCTGGTTCGGCAGGTTGCCGAGGACAGAGTCATACTTCAGCAGGTGAGCCAGAGTTTTCGGTTCAGTCAAATCGTTGACGGCGACGAACTCCAGGTTCGAATCCTTGAGCGCGGCTCGCAACACATTGCGGCCGATTCGGCCGAAGCCGTTGATACCAACTTTAATTGCCATATCTCCTCCGTAGATTTATGAAGGCGGAACGACAGTGTTTTTCCGATGGATTGGTAAACTAATGATGGTAACAGGGAAGGGGAATCGGCGTAAACGTTCACGCCATTACTTTTAGACCTGCATTTCCGATCACGCGGATCAGTGCGGAGGATCACCGAAATCTTTTGTTGACCTTGAGCGGGTCACTCAGCGCCCGCCTTTATCACGCGTCTCCTATAATGCTCCGACCTGTAAAAACGTGACTTGGGGAGCGTTCCGTGGATTCTCGGCTGCTGAATGATCGGTTCCCGCGTTCGAACAAATATCATCCCGAATGGCTTATCGCGGGTTGCAGCGGCGGCGCCAACCCATTGTGGCTGACCGAGTGGTTGACTCGCGACTTTCAATTGCGGCCGGGGATGCGTGTGCTCGATTTGGGATGTGGACGAGCCCTGTCATCCATATTCCTCCGGCTGGAATTTGAAGTCGAGGTTTGGGCTGTCGACTTGTGGTTCAGCGCCTCCGAAAACTCACAGAGAATCCGCGACGCCGGTGTCGCGGATCATGTCTATCCGATCCACACAGAAGCGAGGGCGCTGCCGTTTGCAGACAACTTCTTCGATGCAGTCGTTGCCATCGACTCCTTTCCATATTTCGGAACTGACGATCTCTATTTGAACTACCTGGCTCGCTTCGTGAAGCCTGGAGGTGCGATTGGAATCGCCGGGGCCGGGCTCATGAGGGAGATGGAAGAGGCAGTTCCTGAAACGCTTACCTCCTGGTGGGAACCCAATATGTACTGCCTGCACTCGCCTTCCTGGTGGCATTCGCACTGGAAGAAAGCTGGAATTGTCGACGTAGAATTGGCCGATTCCATGCCCGATGGCTGGCGCGTCTGGCTGGAATGGCAAGCCGTAGTGGCCCCGAACAACCTTGTCGAGATCCGTGCAGTTGAATCGGATGCAGGCAACTATCTTGGTTACGTTCGGGTAGCTGGTCGTAGGCGGCTTGATGCCAGGCTGGACGAGATAATTCAGTCTGTCCCTACGAATTACACTCCGCAACCGCTTCTCCGGTCGAACGAAACGAGACCAACGCCCTGACTCGCCAGGAAACCCACAAAGATTGTGTAGGGCGGACGCGGGCGTCCGCCCCGCACTCGTAGCGAGCGTTCGGCGACGGACAATCCAAATATCGTGCGAATGCCACCAGGAAGGAAAGTGTAGGCAGTGCATAGACTGCCGAAATCCCCTCTCCGGAAACGTGACCTTGGTAATGTTCCTCGATTAATTACCACCTGAAATCATCTAATCCAAACGCCCATTCAGCGCCAGGGGAACCACGAAAGAGGACTAGAGCGCTTGGAAAAAACGCGCGACAAGCAAACCGGCGAATCCAAAGTGAGGATCGTTGAGCAGATACAGGTCTGCCTCCGCTCGGGGGACTACCCTCGCGCGATAGATTCTTTGCGACGCGCGGCTGCTGAATTTCCCAACGATGCTGAGTTGTCCGAACTGGAAAAGTCTGCGCAGGATGGCGTCAAGCGCAAGACCGATGCCGATCGCCTGATTACGGAAAGCCAGGAGCTGTTCGCGCAGCGAAAGTCCGCCGAAGCGATTCAGTTGTTGCGCAAGGCCTACGAACTGGACAAGCAGAACTCTCTCGCCCGCTCCATTCTTGCCAACGCGCTAGTGGAACACGCGAATTCCATTGCGGAGACCGATTGGCTGGAAGCCGAGACGCTGACCAATCAGGCGCTCGCCTTGAACCCTGCGCATCCCACCGCCAAAACCATCCATGGCCTGATCGCAGACCAGAAGAAAAATAGCTCTGTCGATGATTGGGTTGCGCAAGCGCGCAAGCGGCAGTCCTCTGGCGATCTGTTCGCAGCCTTGGCGTGGGTAGCAGAGGGATTGGCGGTTCATCCGGACGATCCCAAGTTGCTTCAGGTTCAGGATGCGATCCAGCGCGACCAGAGCGCTCGCCGGCGTCAGGCCCGCCGGGGCGACTTAGCAGACTTGCGCCGCATGGAGCTTGAAATCGATAGAGCTGCGGACACTGCTGCAAAGCAAGCTTTAGCCGAGCGCATCCAGGGCCTGGCTGCCAAGTATTGGACCGATGGTGAAATCCTATCCATCGCCAATGGCCTTCTGCATCGGTTGGGATTGGCCCCGAAGGAGAGTTCCTCCGCCTCGCCACGCAGCAAAGGCGCGGCTGTCATTTTTCACGTCCCGCGTCCTAGCGCTTCAGAGGCTTCCCGCACCGCACCCATCTACGTTCCGCCAAGTACCGCTGTTGCGAGCCAAGTATCGCCGAGCCCTATTTTGCAGAGCCAATCTCCGCCGAACTCGACTCCATCGGGAAGCGCTGACACCCACATTGTCCCCGCGGTCAGAGTTCCGCCCAGCGTTGCTCCGCCACCCAAAGTCTCGACCATTCCGCCAGAACCCCAACTTGCCCCGCCACTGGTCGCTATCATTGCGACCACCGAGCCTCCTGTATCGTCTGCAAAAGTCGCATCTCCATCATCCCGGCCGAAACGGCCTTCCAGGTCGAACCCCACAAGGCTAATCCTGGTTTCATCTGCCGCGATAATCCTCGTTGCAGGGGTTTTCTTCTTCACGCGAAAACATTTCTCCCCGCCCGCTGCGAAGACGCCATCTGTTGCTCCCACGGACTCAGCGACCGTTTCTACCCCGGCTGTAGCCGCTCCAACCGCGCCTCCCGCGATCGTTCCAGGCCCCGCACAACCGACTCCCGAACCATCTGTGTTAGCTTTGAGCCCTTCGTCCGACACCGCCACAAAAGTCACGGCTGATGATCAACCGCCTGCGGATTCCGCTCGCAACGTAGGCACGCTCCTCGTCGTTGCGGGGCAAGACGGCGCACGTGTGTCCCTCAACGGAAAAATTCAACTGCAGCTCACTCGAGCCGGCGAGTTGCGCCTGCCCAATCTCGAGGTCAAGGACTATGTTGTACAAGTCTCCAAGAGCGGCTTTCAGGATCCGCCACAGCAAACGATCCGCATTCGCAAGGGCGAACAGGCGAAGCTAGTCTTCGACCTCCAGCCGCAGCCACGGATGGCCTCGCTGACCATCCAGGGCGGCGCTCCCGGAATCACGGTTCTCGTCGACCAAGCTCCCGTGGGCAATATTCAGCCTGATGGCACACTCTCGGTAGCGAGCGTCAATCCCGGAGACCATACCGTCGAACTGCGCAAAGAGCGATTCAAGCCGCGACCGTTCAAGAAACACTTCGTCGCAGGGGAAACCATATCCCTGGCTGCCGCGGACGTTGCGCTGGAAGCCGCTCCCGGCGAACTGAAAATTACCTTCGCGCCGGCCGACGCCAATGTTGCCATCGTGAAGGGCGACCTTCTCAAGATGGTCAGCAGCGGAGTCCCGCTCAGTCTTGCCCCCGGCACTTATACTCTGACTGCGCGAACTGCCGAAAGGTTCACGCGTTCCTCCACGGTTGAAGTCGTCGCCGGTCAATCCAAGACTCTGGATCTGTCTCTTGCTCCAAACGGAATGTCGAAGTGGGAGGACCCAGACGCCTGGAAGCATGAGGGAGATTCTTTCGTTCGCAAAGGCGGAGACTTCGTCCTGTATGGAGTGGTTCCCGCGTCCGGCACCTTCGTTTTTTCTGCGATGCCCACGAAGGGGCATCTCGTGCAATGGGTACTCAACTACGCGGACCCCAAGAATTATGTCCTCTGCGCATTCGATGACAATAACTTCTATCGCAGCGTCATTCGCAATGGGGAGAAAACGGACGAAATCATCATTCCACACATAGGCGAAAAGAAAAGCTTCCACGCACTCCAGATCCGCGTCAGCCCAACGGAAGTCGTCCACCAGATCAAGCAGGGTGACAGTTGGAGGGTCCTGGATCGCTGGACGCAGCCCGGCGTGAACCTGAGCGCGGGCAAGTTTGGTTTCTACATCCCCGGCAACGACCAGATAACGCTCTCGGGCTTCTCCCACTACGCAGACCTGAGCACCCGCTAGCCCGGCTACGCTCGACCCCACTCGACCAGCAAACTACGTGACTGAAACCCGGTGGCGGTTCCTTTTGCTGTGGGCGCGCCCACGCAGCCTTCATTTGGCTTGAGTGGGGCAGTTTCGCGATCGTTGGGTAAAATCGCTATGTCTTGCCGATTGACGATCCTCGATTCGCAAGGGCCAATGAGGTGGATGCATGCCCGACAACCATGAGGTGGCGAAGCTCAGAGTTTATGAAGTACTTGTGGATGGCGAAACCTGGACGAGGATTTCCCGTCTCGACCAGGCGGGACCGGAGGACAAAGTCTTCGTTCTCGATCACGACGGCATGCTCGTGTTCGGAGATGGAGAGCATGGAAAGATTCCGCCGGAGGGCGCTGACGTGACCATTTCGTATCGACATGGTGGTGGAACCGCTGGAAACGTCGGCTTGGCGATCACCAGCAAGTGGCCTTTGCAAAGATCTACGTATCTCGTCAGCATCGCCGATCGTGGATGCCACGTTCGCCACCTGAGCAGTACCGGCGAACACTGTTCGGGCGAAAAGCGTCCGCGTTATTTTTCAGGGCAATTCCTGACTGCGAGCGACTTCGAAGCCGAACAGAACTACTTCCTGCAGAAGAATCGTCGGCACAACCGCTGTCTGCATGGCATGGGTATTGCCTCAGGGTTAGAGATTACTGTCACGGGCGGCGGCGAATCTCCCGCCATTGTGATCTCACCCGGGTGTGCAATCGACTGTATGGGAAGAGAACTCATTGTCTGCGATCCAATTCCATTGGGCCTCCCCGATGGGCCATCTCCCCAGTTCGTTGCCCTGCGGTATTCGGAAAAAGAGACGGATTTCGTACCTTTTCCAAATCCGAATGAGGAGGTCCCATCCCGAATCGAGGAATGTGCTCTTGCCTGGATCGCAGCGGAAGTAGATACACCCGAGGCACTGATCATCGGACGTGTCTTTAACGGTGTCTCAGGGTGGAAGGCAGATACAACATTTCAGCCGCAGCGAACACGCTAGATTTTGTTGGCCTGCCTACTCGCAGAAGAGCAAACGGAAACAACTGTTGCAGTTCTTGACTGAAGCGGCCCACTGCGGAAGATGGTCATGACAGGCTGATTGGTGGCGAGATGCGGTAACGGGCCTTATGTGCCCGACTTTCGCTTCTTGACGTGCAGACTCCCTCGCCCATTCCATTCAATAAGGCCAAAAGTATTCACACCCTCTTTTCGAAACAATGCCCCAGACCGGATAGCGCGGTAAATTACGGATGTGATATCGCCGTTCTTCAGCGAGGTGCCAAATCGTTGCCCGATTTCCTTCCGCAGTTCATCCACATGAAGCGGCCGCGCATTTTCCAGCAAAATGGCCCGGATCATCTGCGGCTGCGAGATCTTGTGGCCATTGTGGTTCGTACCCGCTGGTCCGACACGCACGCCGAGGATCTGTCCCGCGTTTCGAAGAATTGCAATTTCCTGCTGCAGATCCAGCAACTGCTTTTCCTTCTCGCGCAGTACTTGCTCTAGGTTTTTCATAGGGCCCCTCACAGGACTCCCCATCCCGGTTTCAGCCAATGGGTCGAGCCACCCGATTCCCGTACTTCGCTCAGACTCGTTCCGGCGGACCGATGGAGCGGAGCCTATCTTGCTTGTAAGCCGACGGATCCTGTCTAAGTCACTTCCGGTAGATCTAAGTGCTTGTGCAGAGCTTGCAAAGCCGCACGGGCAATTTCATGATCTTCCCGCGTGTACCAGGAAGGCGCATAGTCCTCGAGAAGTTGATATAGCCGGCCCAGCGCACGGTCGAACAGTTCCAGATTCAGGTCAGCTTCAAGCGTGGAACCCGTGCTGCGGCGACTTACTCGCGCAATTGGTTGTGCAGCGTTCATCAGGATACCCTCGGCAGCCCGGGTGGCGCGACGGTTTCGTTTCCTACTGCAAGTCGCTTCCGAAAGTCCGCTTCGCATATCGCCCGTCCAAATGTCGAGCGTTCGGTGGGGAGGGGGCTCTTCTGCAGAACATTAAAGCTCAAATCGCAGGCATGGTGCGGTAAAGAAGTGTAATAGGCGAGTAAATTCCTTGTAAGGCCTTCGTTGTTCGCGATGTTGCATTTCGCAACTAAAGCGTGGTTCCATCTACTGATAGCTGCTTTCCCCCTCAGCGATGGTCATCTGTGAGACACCCAAGTAACGTTGACCAGTTGGGGCCTGCTTGTAATCCTGCCTACAATGCCGCGGGATATCACAAAATCTCGCAAACAGCGACCACCTCGCATCCGTGTGCCCCATCAACAGAAGGCGATTTTCGTGGTCGATAACCATAAGCTCGTTGGCATAGTGCAGCGGCTCTCATTGACTGGGGGATCGGCTCTGCTGGCCAAGGGGCCGATCGCCCAGGGAACGCTTGGGGAAATAGCTTTCGGAACCGTTTTTGGCAAAGTCCAGGCGCACATTGAATTTCTACACACCGGCGCAGATGGCGTTCCACTGGCGCAGGCATTCTCCTTTCTCACGATGGATGACATGAGCAGTCAACGCTTCAAATCGGCGCTCGCAGAAATGCATGCGTCCGACCTCTCTGATCTGGTACAGACACGGACAGCCATCGATAAGGCGTTCGAAACGCTGCGGGAGAGCATTCGCCAGCTTTCAGGAATGCTCAATTCAGGGCAGCGAAGGCGATCGAGAAGCTGACGCACGGCCAGCCTCCATTCGGGAATTGGTTGTAACACCCACGGGGATGGGTGGCCAGAGCACGCATTTTCGATATCATGCGTGTTTCTTCAACCCAGTACGCTTGATGAAATCAAGAATCGGCTGGATCGTCAGTGCAACCACGACGCCGAGAACGACCGACAGGATGTCGATCACACCGGAATTCCTGAAATGAACGTAGCTGACAATCGTGAGCGGCATGAAAAGGAAAGTGCCGGTCACGATCCCGGGAGAGTACCGCCTGGTCTGGACTGCGCCCCGAATGTGGAAGATGGCATTCCACGTCATGAAGGTCAGAAAGGCAAGCCAGCCTCGAATCCCAAAGACACTGTATTTCCCCACATAGTCAAACGCACCTAGAGCGATGAGCAACGACGCAATGCCCGGGATCACATTGACCTTGACGTAGTACGATCCGGGAGTATTGGTGTACATCGGACGAAAGACATTGTCCCAACCGATAAACCCGCCCGGAAAAATGAATTCCTCCACCACATGCAGGCCGAATGTAATCGGGACGAGGAAAACAAGCAGGATCCCAAGCGCGTCGGGCACGACTCTCTGCCGGAGCAGAAGGAGCAGCATTATCCACGTTGCGACTTCTATGAGGGCGATGGTCCAACTGAGTCGCGCTCGGACGTACTTCTCCTTGGTTGTCAAATTTGACCTCCGACATTCTTCCTGCCAGTCAACCCTTGAGTGTGTGTTGTTTGAGACAGCCAAACCTGCCTGTGCGGCGAGTCAATGTAGCCAACGAAGTTGCGTCTACTGTGTGCTATGACCTGTCCTTATTCGTAGCGCAGTGCCACAATCGGATCGAGCCGCGATGCCCGGATGGCCGGAATCATCCCGCTGACTAATCCCACGACCGTCAGAATCGTCGTAGCCACCAGAACGGACGCCGGCGAAATGATCAGTCGAATGTCGCCCGCTTCTCCGTGCTGGGCCAGCGCGCTGTAGAAAGTGAGATGCCCGGCAGAGACGGAAATGGCATAAGCGAGCCCAATGCCGAGCAGTCCACCCAGAAACGTGATCACCAGCGCTTCCGACAGGAACTGCAGCAAGATATCTCGCCGGCGGGCACCCAGTGCCTTCTCTACTCCGATCTCCCTGGTCCGCTGCGTTACGCTCACCAGCATAATGTTCATCAGGCCCACGCCCCCGATCCCCAGAGTCAAGGCGCCAATAAAGGCAAGCAGCACTTGCAGGGCGATGGTGATGACGCGGAATTGCGAAAGCTGTTCCATGAGAGTGAAAACCATCAGAGCCCGTCGATCGTCGGGACGGAACCCATACTGCGCTGCCAGCGTATTGCGGATCGACTTCTCGACGGACCCATAGTCGTAGCCCAAAAATTCCAGCCAGATCACGTCAACATATCGGGTGTCGCGAAAGTCGCTTAGGGTCGGGAAGGGAATGTGGACTACGCGATTGATATCGTTGTTCTCCTGGCCTTCTTGCGGCCTGGGCATGAGAACGCCGACCACTTCATAGGGGATGCCGGCAATGCGAACTTTCTGTCCCAAGGCGTAGCGGCCGGAGAAAAGCTTTTGCTTAGCCTCCCAACCAAGTACACAAACGCGGGCCCGCTGTTGGATGTCTTCCGCATTGTAAAAGCGACCATCCTCCATCTTCAGGTTCTGAATATCGGGAAGTACCGGGTAGCCGGCATGAACAGTCCAGTTATAGGAGCGTCCTTCATAACTGATCAGTGCGTTGTAGAAAGACTCGGGTGTGATCCGGGTGATGTGCGGCACGTTGGCGACGACGCGGTCAATGTCATCGATCGTCAGGCGAATCGTGACACCGGCTTTGTTGCCTCCGGCTTGCATCGATGTGCGCCCGCCCGCAATGCCCATCGCCTGCATGCTGGCATAGCTTTTGAATATGTTGACGATGGCGGTGGAGAATCCGGTGCCATACGCCAGCAGCAGCACGACCGTAGCGATTCCCCACGCCATGCCTAGCATGGTGAGGGCACTGCGCCTGCGGTTGTGTGTGAGCGACGTGTACGCCTGTGTGAGCACATCTTTGCCGCGAATCATTCGCTACTCCTGACGAAGGGCTTCCACCGGAGTCAGCAAGGCGGCTCGCCGCGCGGGGTAGAGTCCCGCGAGAATCCCGGCAAGGGCCAGACTTCCGATGGCAAGCACGGCCGACTCCAGATAAATGTGAGGTAATTCGAAACCGTCGATGGGCGGCGCAAGGTCGAATAGCTTGGTGACCCCGTAAGCGGCGCCGAGGCCAACGAGGCCGCTGATCACGGTGAGCATCAGTCCTTCCACAAAGAACTGGAACAGAATGCTGCGGTGGGTGGCGCCCAAAGCCTTGCGCAGGCCGATCTCGTGGGTACGCTCCGTGACCGACACCAGCATGATGTTGGCAACGCCGATCGCGCCTAACCCCAGCGTCACCAGGCCGACGGCTCCCAGGAACGCATCCATGGCGTCGGAGATTTTGCCGACCATCTCGGCGGTTGCGATGGAGTCCCAGTCGTCAAACGCATCCGGCGTCTGGGGATCGAAGTTGTGATTGCGCGCGACGATGCTGCGCACGGCTTTCTTCGCCGCATCGTGTTGCTCTCGCGTGGCCGGTTGGTACGCTACGTATTTGACCGCGTTTGCGTTGCCCTCTCCCTTCATGGGGAAATAGATGGCCATGGTGCTGTAGGGCATGACTAGCCGCATATTCTGGTCGGCGTTGTCGCCATGGCCGATCTTCTGAATCGTCCCAATCACCTCGAAGGGCACGCCATTGATGAGGAGCCTGCTGCCGACTACCGGCCGGCCGGGGAACAGGATGCGTACGAACTCCTGGCCTATGACGCAGACGCGATTGTGCTGGAGTTCGTCGGTCCAGTTCAGCCATCGCCCCTGTGCGATCGGCTGATAGCGAATGTCATAGAACTGCGGCTCGGAGCCATCCACGTAGCCGTTGCTGCTTCCGTACTCACTCACTAGGCGCAGGTCGCCCCGGTAGATCACTGGCGTGGCATTCCGGACAAAACTTGAGTTGCGGATATCCAGATAGTCCTGATAGTTCAAGTAGTACTCGCGAGACGAAAGTTGACTGGCTCCAACCGCCGGCACGTGGCCGTTGTACATCTGCATGTAGTCTTCGCCGAAGCTCGCGAGATTTTTCTTGGTTCCCGCGCGAAACCCTTCTCCCAATCCAACTAGGAGGAGTAGAGATCCAACTCCCCACGCGATGCCGAACATGGTGAGGAACGAGCGAAGTTTATGAGCCCAGATGGCGCTGAAGACCTGTCGAACGCTGTCGAAAAATCGCCTCATAAATCGATTTACGAAGATTGGGCGATCAGAGTTCCTTGCTTGTCGAAAAACCGCAGATAAGAGTGAACATCTTCCATTGACGTCCGTATTGCTCATTTTTACTGTGATCGCAATCACAAACTGCCGCGATGCTTATCACTGTCCGGAAGCCATTCACGACCTGTAATGGATGAGCAAAGACTCAGGTGCGGGGCCGCACCGTCCTTTGCTGATTTTCCCAATCATCGAGGGTGACCATGATCAATGATGACGTCGTGAAATGTCCGCTGTGCGGCGGATTCACCCACATCGAAAAGACCGATCTCCTGGCTGCATTGAAGGAGCCTCGCATTCGTGAGCAGATCGAGAAATACGTCGGGGAACTGCTGAAGTCGCCCGTCGATGAGTTAAGCAGCGTGAGCGCTACGCAGTCGGGCCGGGATTTCCAGAAGGATGTGCACAGCTGGAATCCGTGCGTGCCCATGTGGCGCCGCAGTCCGAAGGAGTAGGAGTTTTCAGCCGTCGGCTGCTGGTAGCGCATCGGGCAGCCCCGGAGGTCCAGGCAACGAACCTACACTCACCATACCCGGTGATTGCAATCACTGCCCAAAACGGGCCGCGCGCCTATACCCAAAGATATGGATTCTCTCTAGCGGCAGCTTTGCCGGCCGCGAGGAGGTGTGCCATGCCTACCCTTTCGACGGTTTCCCGTCTTTCTCTCAAGAACATCTTGGTGCCCACTGACTTTTCTCCTGCCTCGCAGGATGCGGTACCCTTCGCTCAAACTCTGGCAGAAACTTACGGCTCGACCGTGCTATTTGCTCATGCGGTGGCGCCGCAACCTCACCGGCGCATCGTCACGGAACGGATCCCGGAAGAGGACGAGGCGGTTTGGCAGGATGCGCGACAAAAGTTGGATACGTTCGCCCACGAGGCTGCGTGCAACGCCTTGACGTGGAAAACTATGTTGAGTAGGGGCGACGTAGCGGACGTAATTCCAAAGATGATTGCTGAGCATGGGGTCGATCTGATCGTGCTGGGAACGCACGGTCGTCGCGGCGTCAGCAAAATGATCCTCGGGTCTCAAGCCGAGAAAATCTACCGCCAGGCGGATTGTCCTGTCCTCGTGGTAGGGCCGAAGGTACGACCTACAGACGAGTGGAAGCTGCGCCAGATCTTGTATCCGGTGGATCGTTCGGTTCCGGAGCTTGCGTTGCATTATGCGCTGTCTCTGGCCGAGGAGAACCAATCGAGTCTCCTTCTGATGGAGGCCTTTCCGCTTGTGCCCTGGCAGCATCGCGAGGGTGTGGAACGAAGTTCACGGCGCGCCATGGAGGATCTGGTTCCCCGGCAAGCGGGAGATTGGTGTAACCCGGAGTACGTAGTTCGCTGGGAGCAACCCGGCGAGGCGATCGTGTCCCTCGCACAAAAACGCGAGGTGGATTTGATTGTGATGAGCGTGCACCGGTCGCATGTGAGCTCACGGTCGCATTTGCCATGGCCCTTAAGTTCGGAGGTGATCGGTCAAGTCCACTGTCCGGTGCTGACAATACGAGTTTAGGAACGAATCCGCTGCGCCGCTGCCCAGATCTGTACAGCGCCGGCACACGATTCATAGTACGGAGGCAATCATGTTAGTAAGCAAGCAGCAGGCCCTTGATTATCACAATGGCCCGCGTCCAGGAAAGATTGAAATTACACCCACAAAACCGTGTCGAACACAGCGCGACTTGAGCTTGGCCTATACCCCCGGAGTAGCCGAGCCCTGCCTGGAAATCAACAAGAATCCGCATGATGCGTTCAAGTACACCGGCCGGGGAAATCTGGTTGCCGTGTTAAGCAATGGAACGGCAGTCCTCGGTCTCGGAGACATCGGAGCGCTCGCCGGTAAGCCTGTCATGGAGGGGAAGGCGGTGCTGTTCAAGCGCTTCGCGGACGTAGACGTGTTCGACATTGAAGTCAACAGCCACGATCCCGAAGAGATCATCAAGCTCTGCCAATTGCTTGAGCCTACGTTTGGGGGAATCAATCTGGAGGACATCAAAGCTCCCGATTGTTTTGTCATTGAAGAAGCGCTGCGAAAGACGATGAAGATCCCGGTCTTTCACGATGACCAGCATGGAACGGCTATCATTTCGGGAGCCGCGCTGATGAACGCATTGGAAATTGTCGGCAAAGACATCGCCCAAGTGCGCGTGGTTTTCAATGGAGCCGGAGCTGCCGGGATAGCCTGCGCCGAGCACTACGTGCGTCTGGGGGTCAAGAAGGAAAACATCATCCTCTGCGACACCAAGGGAGTCGTGTACAAGGGCCGCAAGGAAGGAATGAACAAGTATAAAGAGCGTTTCGCGCAGGAAACCGAATTGCGCACGCTGGCCGAGGCGATGGTGGGCGCGGATGTGTTCGCCGGGCTTTCAGTCAAGGGCGCGATCAACAGCGACATGATTCGCTCGATGGCGACCGATCCCATTGTGTTCGCCATGGCGAATCCCGATCCGGAGATTACTTATGAAGAAGCCAAGGCCAGCCGTCCGGATGTAATCATCGCGACCGGCCGCTCGGACTATCCCAACCAGGTCAACAACGTTCTGGGATTCCCTTTTATCTTCCGCGGGGCGCTCGACGTGCGGGCCACGGCAATCAACGAAGAAATGAAGCTGGCCGCTACGCGGGCGCTGGCGAGCCTGGCGAAGGAGGATGTCCCGGATTCGGTGTGCCGCGCCTACGGCGTCCCGCGCCTGCAGTTCGGGCGGGAGTATCTGATTCCGAAGCCGTTTGATCCGCGCGTGCTCATGTGGGAGGCCTCGGCCGTGGCTGAAGCCGCCATGCGAAGCGGGGTCGCGCAGGAACCAGTCGATCTGGAGACTTATCGCGCCCAACTCGAGCGCCGGCTGGGCAAAGCTTATGAAGTCTCGCGCACGATGATTCACAAGGCACAAGCCAATCCGAAACAAGTCGTGTTCCCCGAAGGAGACAACGAAAAAATCCTTCGCGCCTGCCACGCACTGGTGGAGGAGGCGATCGGGAAGCCCATTCTGCTCGGCGACGCGACGAAGATTCAGGCGCGAGCCCGCGAATTCGGGGTGAATCTCGAAGGTATGCAGATTGTCGATCCGCTCACTTCCGATCACCGCGAGCAATACGTTCTGGAGTTATTCCGTTTGCGGCAACGCAAAGGCGTCACCCTCCAGGAAGCCGAAACTCTGATCAACAACCGCAACGTATTCGGCTCGATGATGGTGCATATGGGCGACGCCGACGCTCTTGTTTCCGGAGTGACGCAACACTTCCCCGATACGATTCGTCCCGCGCTGCAGATCGTGCGCATGCGGGAAGGCCTGCACCGGGTCTCGGGATGCTATGCGGTCATCACGCGCAAAGGGGAAGTCTTCTTCCTGGCGGACACGAGCGTGAACATCGAACCAACGGCGGAGGACCTGGTTGAAATTGCTCTCTGCACGGCGCATATGGCGCGGCGCTTCGACCTGGTGCCGCGAGTGGCGATGCTCTCATTTTCGAGCTTCGGAGGCGTCGACCATCCGATCTGTACGAAGGTCAGAAAGGCAGTAGAACTGATCAAATACGCCGATCCCACGTTGATGGTGGACGGCGAGATTATGGCCGATGAGGCGCTGAATCCTGAGTTGATTCAGGAGTTATATCCGTTCAGTTCCCTGAAGGGCGGCGCCAATGTACTGATCTTCCCCGATCTCGCTTCGGCGAACATCGCATGCAAGTTCGCGGCAAAAGTTGGGGGCGGTGAGCTGATTGGCCCGATTCTGATGGGCATGAGCCGCCCGGTACATGTTTTGCAGCGCACAGCTACAGTAGAAGAGGTGGTTAACGTGGCAGCGATCGCCGTGGTGGATGCCCAGGAGAACAGCACATACAACCATGCCCATGTGCATGTTTCCGTGGAACCGGAGTTGGTAGGCGAGGACTAGAAAGCAAAGGTCAAGGTTACAGGGTTGATAAGTCTTGGGACGCAGCACTCGAATTTCAGAGGTGCTGGAGAACGTCATCCCGAAACTCAGGATGATGGCTACGAAAACACACTTCGGGCACTTGAAAGTAGTACCAGCAGGCATCTAATAATCAGCTAGGCAGGAGAGTCCATGTCGACACTCTGGAAGTCGCGCTACGCGCAGCGCACACTGGGAATCAAGAGTTCGGCCATTCGTGAGCTTTTGAAGGTCACCCAGCGGCCCGAGATCATCTCGTTTGGCGGCGGACTGCCCGCACCCGATGTTTTTCCCATGCAGCGATTCGAAGAGGCCTGCCACAAAGTCCTGGTCGACCATGGCGCGCAAGCTTTACAGTATGGAACCACCGAAGGCTATCAACCGCTACGCGAGATGATCGCCCGCAACATTGCCCGGTACGGGATTATTGCTACGGCGGATAACGTACTCATTACATCCGGATCGCAACAGGCGCTAGATCTCATCGGCAAACTGCTCATCAACCGCGGCGACCGCATTCTGGTTGAGGCGCCGACTTATCTGGGAGCTCTTCAGGCATTCAACGTTTATGGCGCCCAGTATGTTCCTGTTCCGGTGGACGACGACGGACTCCAGACTGAGCACCTGGATTCAAGCCTGCGCGCAGGTCCGAAATTCATGTACGTGCTGCCCAACTTCCAGAATCCTTCGGGTGTGACTCTGTCGGAGGGGCGGCGGCATCAGCTCATTCTGCTGGCCGACAAATACGGCATTCCCATCGTTGAAGACGATCCTTACGGCCAGTTACGGTATGAGGGCGAACATGTTCCACCGCTGGTGGTGCTCGACCGCGAGAACCTAAGACGCGATAACGGTTTCACACTCGGCAATGTCATCTATCTGAGCACGTTCTCGAAGACGCTTGCTCCCGGCATCCGGCTTGCGTGGATTGTGGCGCCGGAGGACGTGATCAGCAAGCTGGTTCAACTCAAGCAGGCCGCCGACCTGCACACCTCTACTTTCAATCAGTATGTCGCCTACGAAGTTGCGCGCGACGGCTTCCTCGATCAGCATGTGAAGCTGATCCGGCAGGTCTATCGCGAGCGCCGCGACACGATGCTGCAAGCGTTACACGAGTACTTCCCGCACGAAGTGACCTGGACACATCCCAAGGGTGGTCTTTTCCTGTGGGTCACGATGCCGGAGGGCACCGATTCGCAGGCGCTTTTCCGCGCGGCCATCGCGGAGGAGGTGGCGTTTGTGACAGGCGATTGTTTCTATCCGAATAACGATCCTGAGGGCGGTCGCCACATGCGGCTGAACTTCTCGCACTCGCAGCCGGAGCAAATCCGCGAAGGAATTCGGCGGCTGTCGGTCGCGGTGAAGATGCAACTGCGCTCAAACCACGTGATCCATTGACGGCTTGGATCACTTTGCCTCAGCGTCCTCAGCGGGTTTTCTCAGCGATCTCGGCGGTTAGCTTTGAAGAGCTGAGAGCGCTCCGAGAACTTTGACGCGGAGTTCGCAGAGAAAAGCTTCTCGTGGCACATTCAGGCGATTCTTTCTGACTGACCTCGCTGGTATCATCTGCAGCGGTTTTCGGGAAACGAGGTCCTGGGGGCATTTCGTACTTCTTGCGTGGGGGGCATCTGCATTGAGACCAAGAGGAAGAATTCTGCTTTTTTGTGCCGCGGGTCTACTTTTGCTGCTCGCGGTGGCGATCACCTTCACGATTGGCTGGCGCCCGATCATCGGGTCGCGAGTGCGGGCGACGACGAACCGCCAATTTGAGCGGACCCCGGAGCGGTTGGCGCGCGGGAAGTATCTTGTCCAGGGATTGCTCGGCTGTGAGGTTTGCCACACACCGTCGGACTGGACGCAGCACGGAGCGCCCAGCGTGGCGGGGATGGAATTGGCAGGTCAGCCGTTGCCCCTGGCCGGGTTTCCCGGCGCAGCAGTCGTGCCGAACATTACGCCGGACCCGGAGACGGGAGCCGGCAGATGGAGCGATGATGAGGTCGCGCGGGCGATTCGCGAGGGCATCAAGCACGATGGCAGCACGATTTTTCCGCTGATGCCGTACTTCGAATACAAATATCTCTCCGATGAGGACTTGGCATCGGTCGTTGTGTATGTTCGCTCGGTGCCTGCGGTGCGGAAGCCGTTGTCGCCGTCGAAGATCAACTTCCCAGTGAATCTGCTGGTACGTGGAGTACCTCAGCCGGTCACGGCGCCAGTGCCCCCCCCAGCCACCGACCAAATTTCCCGCGGCAAGTACCTGGTCAAACTGGGCTGCGGTTGTCATAACGTGGTCGATAAGTTGCCGTATGCGGGCGGCGAGGCGCTGGGAGGACCGTGGGGCTCAGTGGTGAGTGTTAACATCACTCCGGATGCCTCGGGGATCAGCTACTACTCGGAACAGACGTTCCTCACGGCGCTGCGCACGGGGTACGTGGGAGCGCGCAAGCTCAATTCCATCATGCCGTTCGGCGAATTCAAGAACTTGTCGGATGATGATCTGAAGGCGATGTTTGCGTATCTGCGGACGCTCCAGCCGGTCCGGCATCGCGTCGACAACACGGTGGCTGCGACCTACTGCAAACTGTGCAAGCAGAGGCATGGGGCGGGGGAAGAGAACTAGAATCTGATCTTCCGCAAACTCGGCCTTAGCGACCTCTGCCGCCAAACGCTTTGCTGCGAAAGTCGCCGAGGAAACCCGCCGGGGGTTGAGAAAATCTTCTGGAGTAGCAAAATCGGGCTATAATGACGCCGTATGCGTCGCCTTATCTCCATCGCGGCGTTCGCCTTGTTCTTCGCGGTATCCGTGTGGGCACAACGCGGTGGCCATGGTGGTGGAGGCCATTTCGGCGGCGGTGGGATGCGCGTTGGCGGAGTTGCGCATGTCAGTGCTGGACGCTCCTTCGGCGGCATTCACTCTGGCGGCATGCGCTCGGGCCCGGGTTTTTCTCGCGGATCCAGTCATTCCTTCAATCATGGTTTCGTGCTCGGCACCGTTCCGAATCATGGAACGCACATGCACCATTTCCATGCCAACGGATTCCACAACAACTGCTTCGGGTACGCCTGCCGGAGTTGGGGATGGGGGTATCCGGGTTGGGGATGGGGGTGGTACGATCCGTGGCTTTGGAGCTCCTGGGACGACCAGGATCGACGCTTCGATGAGGAATACTATCGGCAGTATGAACTGGCCGACCAGTGGAACCGGCAGACCCTCGAGGAACTGAGGGCAAGGCGGGAGCAAGAAGAAGCGGAGGAGCAGGACGCGTACGCTTCCCGGCCTTCGAGCGGGCGGTCCGCACCCGAGGGTGCGGCTTCTACGCCGGAACCCGTGCCTGCGACCGTCCTGGTATTCCGGGACCAGCGTCGGCAGGAGGTACAGAATTACGCGATCGTTGGCCAGATCTTATGGGCTTTTTCTGCCGGACGAACGCAGAAGATCCCGCTGGCCGACCTCGACGTAAGTGCCACAGAGAAAGCCAACGACGATCGTGGAGTTACGTTCCGCGCCCCACGACCCAACGAAGGCCAATAACGTCTGATGGATGATGCCCGCCGGTGGCGTTTTCTCGCCATTCGCTGCATAAAAGGGCCGTTCGCCCCAGCAAGATATCCTTTTGAATCCAGACCCGATACATTGGAATCAAGAACTTAGGACCGATTCTGGGAAATTGGGAACCTCGTGCAGTACGGGGTGGCGTTAAAGGGGTCTGCCGTCCAAATGTTAGAATGTTACTACCTCAACAATCTATGCCTCTAAAAACTCTTTTCTTAAATCCTCCATCGTTTGAAAACTTTGACGGGGGCGCCGGTTCCCGTTGGCCCGCCACACGAGAGATCGAAAGCTACTGGTACCCGGTCTGGCTCGCGTATCCGGCGGGGATGCTGGAGGGGGCGCGACTGCTCGATGCGCCGCCGCATCACGTTACGGGTGAGGAGACGATCCAGATCGCCAAGGACTACGAGTTCCTGGTGTTGTTTACCTCGACGCCAGGTTTCCCGGGAGACATCCGGTTGGCACGCGCGATCAAGGGCGCAAATCCAAGAATCAAGATTGCGTTCGTGGGACCGCACGTAACCGTTTTGCCGGAAAAATCCCTGCGCGAATGTCCTGAGATCGATTTCGTATGCCGCAAGGAATTCGACTACGCCGTAACCGACTATGCGAAAGGGAAGCCGCTGGAGGAAATCCCCGGCGTGTCGTTTCTGAAGGACGGCAAGATTGTTCACAATCCGGATGCGCCGCAGATCCAGGATCTGGATGCGTTGCCGCATGTCACCGACATCTACAAGCGCGATCTGGACGTCACCAGATACAACGTACCGTTTCTGTTGCATCCCTTCGTTTCGCTTTATACGACCCGCGGTTGTCCGGCGCAGTGTACGTTCTGCTTGTGGCCGCAGACCTTGAGCGGACATCCGTGGCGGAAACGCTCGACCGACGATGTGGCTCGGGAGATGGCCAGGGCAAAGCAGTTGTGGCCCGATGTGAAGGAGTTTTTCTTCGATGACGACACCTTCAACATCCAGAAGGCCCGCACGATTGAACTGTGCGCGAAGTTGAAGCCGCTCGGGTTGACCTGGTCGTGTACGTCACGGGTAACCACCGACTACGAAACGCTGAAGGCGATGAAGGAAGCCGGATGCCGGTTGTTGATTGTGGGATACGAGTCCGGCGATGCGCAGATTCTGAAGAACATCAAGAAGGGCGCCACGGTTGAGCGCGCGCGGCAGTTCACCAAGGATTGCCACAAGCTGGGACTGGTGGTTCACGGCGACTTCATCCTTGGGCTGCCGGGCGAGACACACAAGACAATTAATAACACGATCGCGTTTGCCAAGGAACTCGATGTTGAGACGATCCAGGTTTCCGTCGCCCACGCGTATCCAGGAACTGAGCTCTACGACTTCGTGACCAAGAACGGATTCATGGTTTCGGGGGCGAAGATGGTCGATGATGGCGGCCACCAGTTGGTGCAGATGCAGTATCCGGGCCTGCCGGCGGATGACATCATGGCGGCGGTGCACCGGTTCTATGACGAATATTATTTCCGTCCAAAAGCTGTCTACCGCATCTTGAAGAAGGCGGTGTTTGACAGCAGCGAGCGCAAGCGTCTGTACAAGGAAGCGAAGACCTTCCTGAAGTTGCGTGCCGCTCGCAACAAGATGGTAAAAGAGCATGCCCGAGCTGCTGCGGCTCCCGAGCCCGTGGCCGGCATGACCGATTGATTACAAGTTCTCAGCACTCGGTTCTCAGTTCTCAGTGTTTGAGACCTCGCTGAGAACTGGCGACTGAGAACCGAGAACTGATCTTCAGTGACCTCTCGCAAGTATCTTGTTCTGGCTGGCGTGACCGTCTTTGCGGCGGCCGGGGACTCCATGCTCTCCCACGGAATGAAGCAGACGGGGAGCATATCTATCCATCATCTGCAAAGCTTGTTGTGGGCGGTCCTGAATCCTTGGGTCGCGCTTGGGATTCTACTGCTGCTCGCATTCTTTGCGTCGTACATGAATGCGCTTTCTTGGGCGGATTTGACGTATGTCTTGCCCGCAACCTCGATCGGATACGTGCTGCTGGCGCTGGTGGCGAAGTTTGCGCTACACGAGCAGATCAGCTGGTTGCGTTGGCTGGGCATTGTGCTGATCTCCGGAGGGGTTGGGTTTGTCGCGGGGGGACCGGCGTTAACGCACGATGACTCTCAAGCTCCTGAACTTCACAAAGACCCGCTTAGGGCAGCATCGGCCAACCCCTTCGATCTAGCCCAGGGCAACAGTGGGGCACCCACGCACTGTGAAGGGGCTGAGCTGTGAGACACGTCTACACCTGGATGGGAATTCTGGTCGTGGTTTTCTTCTCGGTCGTCGGGGATGTGCTCATGTCACGCGCGATGAAGCAGGTGGGCGATGTACATGCGATTGTGAAGCAGTCGGGCGTTTGGACCGTGCCAGGACGCGTGCTGTCAAACCCCAACTTTTTCTTGGCCGTAACGGCGATGGCGGTGGGGTTCTTCAGCCTGCTGTTTGCTCTGTCATGGGGAGATGTGAGCCTGGTGGCTCCAGCGGCGGCTTCGCTGACCTTTATCGGAAATGCTTTCGCGGCCAAGATTTTTCTGCATGAGAAGGTGGACCGCCGGAGATGGGTTGCGGCGATGCTAGTAGCGGCGGGGGTGGCACTGCTGGCGGGCTAGCGGAGGTCTGTGGAAATCTTGTCAATACCCTTTTGCTATTCCGGCAATTGAGAAGGAAAATGGCGCAGCCATTCGGCTAGCGCCATTTTTGTTTACTGAAGGAAAGAGCAGCAATGAAGTGCACGATAGGCGTCGCTCGCCAGTTGGGGCGGAAAATGGCTAGAAAGCTATTGCTTCTGCGGTAGATTCGTCAGGTGGGGAATCCAGTCTTTCTTTACGACGGGGTTTGCGGACTCTGCAACCGCGTGGTTCAGTTCATACTGCGGCACGACCCGGATGAGGAGTTTCGTTTTGCGTCGCTGCAGAGTGAGTTCGGCGTCAGGGTACTGGAGCGTCATGGGGCCAATGCGACGGATCTGGACACCGTGTACGTGGTCGTCGATTACGGGATAGTGAATGAGTCTTTGCTCTCGCGATCGGATGCGGTGATTTTCGTGTTGCGCAAGTTGGGTGCGGGCTGGCGGGTCGTGGAATGGTTGCTGAGGTGCCTTCCGCCTGCGGTTCGAGACTGGCTCTACAGCAGAGTCGTGCGCAATCGGTACCGGATTTTCGGGCGGTATGACACGTGTCCCATCCCCGATGAGGGCACGCGGGTGCGGTTTCTGGATTTGTGAGCGTCCCTCGGCTGCATATTTCCGGACGGAAGTTCAATAACCCCAAAGACACGATAGGACACGAAGGCGTGGGACCGTCGGCAGGGAACAACATGGGGGTCGCTATCGTAGGAATGAGCAGGATGCGGCACGGACGTCGATTACGTTTCCTTCTCGTTACGTTGGTTCTCTATCTCACGTTGTGCGCTGTCGGCGGCATCTATCTCGCCGATGGGAGCCTGCGTCCAGGGCGACGTGCCCTGAGTGAGGAGGAGGTCACAAGCTTTACCGGGACACTGCACTCGATGCACGTCGAACTCGAGGATGTTGCTGTTACAACGCCTGACCAGGTGATTTTGCGCGGCTGGCTGCTACGGCCGGCACACCCGGACGGCACCGCCGTCATTGTTCTTCATGGTTTGGCGGATAACCGACTGGGCATGAGTGGATACGCGCAGCTATTGCTCGCGCATGGGTATACGGTTCTGCTTCCGGATGCGCGGGCGCACGGGGTGAGCGGAGGCTCGCTAGCCACCTTTGGACTGATGGAACGGAATGACATTCACAATTGGTTTGATTTCTTGCTGGCACAGACGCATTCAAAGTGCATTTACGGCATGGGAGAGTCGATGGGGGCATCACAGTTGCTGGAGTCATTGCAGAGAGAGTCGAGATTCTGCGCCGTGGTGGCGGAGTCACCGTTTTCCACGTTTCGGGAGATCGCGTACGACCGCATGGGGCAGCCGTTGCATCTGGGTCCTTGGGTGGGCAGGACGGTGTTCCGGCCCCTGGTGGAGACAGCATTTTTCTGGGCGAGGTGGAAATACGGATTGCGGATGAGTGAGATTTCTCCTGAAGACGCTGTCGCCCAGTCGCATGTTCCTGTCCTCCTGATCCATGGGCAGATCGACGGGAACATTCCGGTGAGGCATTCGAGGGCGATCCATGCACTCGCTCGACAGACGGCGTTGTGGGAGGTGCCTGGGGCGGATCATTGTGGGGCACTAGCCGTCGCACCGCAAGAGTTTGAGAACCGAATTACCGATTGGTTTGGGTGGTCAGCGGTCAGTCACAATCAAATTCGCTAGTCGCCCACAGAGAATTGGCGTCACTTTTGAAAGACCCACTTCTGGCAAAATCAGCCGAAGTGGCCACCGGGGGCTTGGCGATTTCGGTTGTGATTGCGATCACAGTCGGGCCTTACTGTGTAGAATATTCTCCTGCGAATTCACGCCTGAAAGGGCGTGAACACTTCCTCCGCGTTGAGGTTTTTCATGGCCGATAAAGCTGTAATCGATCCGCAGTCCACGAGCATTGATTCCATCCTGCACGAGCAGCGCAAGTTTGAGCCTCCAGTGGAGTTTTCGCGGGAGGCGCATATCAAGAGCGTGGCGGAGTACGAACAGCTTTACAAGGAATCGGTGGACAATCCAGATGCGTTCTGGTCGCGCATTGCGACGGAACTGCACTGGTTTAAGAAGTGGGACAAGGTGCTCGAGTGGAATTGTCCGTGGGCGAAGTGGTTTGTGGGCGGAGAGATCAACCTGTCGTACAACTGTCTCGATCGGCACGTGGCCACGTGGCGGAAGAACAAGGCTGCGATTATCTGGGAGAGTGAACCGGGAGAAGTCCGGGTGCTGACGTATCAGCATCTGCATCGCGAAGTGCAGAAGTTCGCCAACGTCCTCAAAGGGCTCGGGGTGAAGAAGGGGGACCGGGTAGCCATCTACATGGGCATGACGCCCGAGCTGGCTGTGGCGATGCTGGCGTGCGCGCGAATTGGGGCGCCACACACGGTGGTCTTCGGAGGATTTTCTTCAAATGCACTGGTGGATCGGATTCACGACTCGCAAGCGTCGGCGGTGATTACGCAGGATGGGGCGTACCGGCGCGGCGGGGAAGTGAAGCTGTTCCCGGCAGTAGAGGAAGCGCTCAAGTCATGCCCGTCTGTGAAGCACGTAGTTGTCTACAATCGCACGGGAACGCCGATCAACATGGATCCGGCCCGGGATCATTGGTGGCATGAGTTGATGGCGAAGGCTTCGGATGTTTGTCCCGCGGAGCCAGTGGATGCCGAGCATCCGCTTTACATCCTGTATACATCGGGCACCACCGGGAAACCCAAGGGCGTGGTGCATACGACGGGCGGATATTCAGTGGGGACTTATCTGACCGCCAAGCTGGTCTTCGATCTCAAAGATGAGGACACATACTGGTGCACGGCGGACATTGGATGGGTCACCGGGCACAGCTACATTGTGTATGGGCCACTGCAAAACGGTGCGACCAGTTTGATGTATGAAGGCGCTCCGAATTTTCCGGAGCCGGACCGGTTCTGGGCGATCATTGCGCGGCACAAGGTGAATGTGTTCTACACGGCGCCGACCGCGATTCGCACGTTTATCAAGTGGGGCGACGAATGGCCGAAGCGGCACGATATGTCGAGCCTGCGATTGCTGGGAACGGTCGGGGAGCCGATCAATCCTGAGGCGTGGATGTGGTATCGGGAGACGATTGGCGGGAACCGGTGCCCGATCGTGGATACGTGGTGGCAGACGGAGACGGGGCACATCATGCTCACGCCTATTCCCGGGGCGATCGCGACGAAGCCGGGGTCGGCGACGCGTCCATTCCCGGGCGTCGTGCCGGAGATTGTCACCATGGACGGCAACCCGGTGCCGGATGGTTCGGGAGGATTCCTGATTTTGAAGCGGCCATGGCCGGGGATGCTTCGCACCGTGTATGGCGATCCGGATCGTTACGTGAAAAATTACTGGTCGCAAATTCCGGGCGTTTACTTCACCGGGGATGGAGCGCGCAAGGACAAAGACGGATATTTCTGGATCATGGGGCGCGTCGACGACGTGTTGAATGTCAGCGGGCATCGGCTGAGCACGATGGAAGTGGAGTCGGCGCTGGTGGCGCACGACGCCGTGGCGGAAGCCGCGGTGGTGGGGCGTCCGGACGAGTTGAAGGGGCAAGCCATCTCGGCATTCGTCACGCTCGAGCAGGGAAGAACGGCTTCGAGTGAACTCAAGGAAGAGCTACGCAAGTGGGTGGCTAAAGAAATCGGCGCCTTGGCCAAACCGGATGACATTCGCTTTACCGATACACTGCCCAAGACTCGCAGCGGCAAGATCATGCGGCGCTTGCTGCGCGAACTGGCTACCAGCGGCGAGGTGAAGGGCGATACGACTACGCTCGAAGACTTCAGCGTGATCGCCAAGCTTAAGGAGCACGACGAAGTCTAGGAACTCGAACTTCTTTTGCCACGGATTTTGCGGATTTTTACGGATCACGAAACAGAATTGTGCCGACTTCACGCGGGCTTAGCCCGCAGGACGGCCCCTCCAACTCCTCTCAGGGCAAGCTGCGTCCGTCCCTTCACTTACTCTTTGGATGCCTGGAGTTCCTTGAAGGCAGGATTGGTCTTCAAGTGTTCGGGAAACTCCTTCTCGAAGCGAGCCAGCGTGGGGCAGATGGCGTGGTGAATTCCGCTGAAGCCGAATAGTTTCATTTCTTTCATGGCTTCGTCCGCCGACCGCTCTTGCTCGGCCATGCGGTAGGACGCGATGGCCATACCGGTGCGGTCGTCACCCAGGCGGCAGTGGACGAAGATCCTCCGGCCGGGATTTTTCTCTATCACCTTTAAGAACTTGATCAAGGGTTCGTCGGACGGAAACGGGCAATGCCACGGGATGGAAATGTATTCCATGCCGAGTTCCTCGACGGCTCGCTGTTCGTGTTCGCTGTGTCCGCCGCGCATATCGACGACGATCGATACACCCATCTTGTGCAGGGCTTTGAGGCCGTCGGCGCCTGGTTGACCGCCGCGGTAGAGGTTGGGGGTGACTTCGCCAAAATTCGAAAGTCCGACATAGTGCTTGCGGCTGCCCATGGAATGTTGCGTGGGAGGAGAGGTATCTTGAGCGGACTGACCGGACGCAACTGAGATGCAAGACAGAAGGCATAAAGGGATTAGACGGGTTGAACGCCCATGGAACAGCATGTTGTCTCCAGTGTAATCGGAACGCGATTAGCCGTGGGGGTTCGAAGACTTGCATGCACAGCTCGAGAAAAGCATCGGACAGCAGGGAAGATCGGCGCGAGTTACTGGGTCATCTTGATTGCCAATTGGCGTTCCGGCTGGGTCATCTCGCTCCAGAGTTTATTGAGATCGTCATGGATGGAGGTGTTGTCGGGATCCTTTCGCAGTGCAAGGGCGAACCAGCGATACGCCGTGGGAAGATCCCTTGGCGTACATAATCCCGCGGAGTAAAGCGCACCCATCTCGATCATCGCTTTGGCGTTGCCCCGGTTGGCCTCCGGTTTCAGGAGGCGCATGCCACGGTCGCAGTCGTGGGGAGCACCGCGTCCGTAGAGGTATTTCTGGGCTTGGGCGACGGAATCCACGGGCGGTTTGCTGGCTGCGCTGGGTTTTGGAGCCGGGGCTTTGGGTGCAGGGGCCGGGTTCGCCGCAGGTTTGCTTGGAGGAGCGGAAGCTTCGGGCGATGTCTCGTTTTTGGTTGAATCCGAATCGGTCGGCAGAGTCGCTTTGTCGGAGGCGGGTGCGGCCTCGGTTTCGCTCGACTGCGGTTTGTCGGAGGCGGCGGCGCCCACTGCGGCGGGAGCATTGGCTGGAGCCGCGCCAGCATTTGGAGCGCTGCCTGGAACCGGCGTGGGCGACGCCGACGCTGCTGGCGTCGCCGCGGGTTGAGACTCGGGCGTGATGCTGGGAGTCGATGCGGGCGGAATTGTGCCTGTGCTTTCCGTTGCGGCTGAGTCTTGTGCTACGGCAGCGGGCCTCTTTAATCCAGTGAGCCAGGCGAGACCTTGATTCCTGAAGCGGAAATAGCCGAAGCCGACGGCCAGGCCGAGTGCAATGAGAATCAAGAGGATCTTGCCAATGCCCCAGTGATGTTTCGGTTCGTCTTCTTCAAGGAGGTAATCGAGATTGGAACCCGGCGCCGAGTGCGGATCGATGCTCAGGCTGGCACGTTTGCGCGTGGAGCGAGCGGGGCCAGCGGGCTCGTTCAATCCGAGAAACGACGGGCCACTGATGGAAGCCGGCGTTTCCGAGACTGCGGTCGCCGCTCGACGCGGTTCGGGCGCCGGAGCCGGTGCAGAGGCTGCATGGACTACGGGAGGCTTGGGCGCCGCTATCGATGCTGGTTGTGCAGGCGCTGGGGCCGGAGCAGGTGTCGACAACAGCGACGCGCCACACATCCCGCAGAAGCGCTGCTGGTCCTGATTTTCATTGCCGCAACGGGGGCAACGCACAGAATTTCTCCTCTTCTATAGCTTACGCTATCTTACAGGTTCGATGCAGCGGGGGAGGATGCGGTTTGGGATTCCCCTTTGCCTACTGCCGAATTTGGTTGCAACCATTTTTCAAGCGCAAAGAGCGCGGGGAACGTCGCTGAGGGCGCTGAGAAAAACTGCTGCTTTATGAAGACTGTTGCATATCACAAACAGACTCTGGTGCTGAGCGTTGGTGGACACCGGTTGGAGGTGCTGCGAATCCGCGGCCGCCGCGAGGGGACTCCAGAACTTGTTCTGCTGCATGAGGGGCTGGGATCGGTTTCGCACTGGAAGAACTTTCCGGAGCGTTTGGCGGGAGCGACCGGGTGTCCAGTGACTGCGTATTCGCGCTATGGTTCGGGGAATTCCGATGTACTGACGGGGTCGCGCAGTGTTCGGTACATGCACGACGAAGCTCTACAAGCGTTGCCGGATCTTGTGTCGCAGTTGCAGATCGAGAATCCCGTTCTTGTTGGACACAGCGATGGCGGATCAATCGCGATCATATATGCAGGAACGCATGATCGGGTGCGCGGATTGGTGCTGATGGCGCCGCATGTGTTTGTGGAAGACTTGAGTGTCGCCAGCATTGCTGAGGCGAAGGAAAAGTTTGAGACCACGAATCTGCCGGAGAAATTGGCGCGGCATCACCGGGACGCGACCCGGACGTTCTGGGGATGGAACGATATCTGGCTGCACCCGGAGTTTCGGAAGTGGAACATCGAGCAGTACTTGCCGCGGATTAAGTGTCCGACACTGGTGATTCAGGGGATGGAGGATCAGTACGGGACAATGGCACAGGTGGATGCGATCCGGAAGCAGAGTGGTGGACCTGTGGAGGTACTGGTGCTTGAGGAATGCCGTCACTCGCCGCAGCGGGATCAGCCGGAGAAGGTGCTGGAGGCGCTGGCGAAGTTTGTTGGCGGTCCCCAGGGATACTAGTGAACTGTCGTGCTGCTAAACGCTATTTTGCGACCGCCCACTAAGCAGTTGCCGGTCGGTGTCCGAAAACAATGCAGGATTCGCGACTTTCAACGTTCTAAAGACATAGATTGCCTTTCGGTTTGGAATTGGAGCTGGAATGAAGCGCCATTTTGCCACACTATTAATCGTGACTTTCGGCGCATCGCTGCTACTGGCTCAGGAAGAACGCGACCCGGTGAGCGTGCCGGAAGAAGCGATGCAGATGCTTCTGATTCACAGAGTCGATCCAGTTCTGCCGCCTAACCCCGAAGCGCGGCTGCCTGGTACGGTTGTGTTGAGAGCGGTGATAAGCAAGTCAGGAGCGATTGAGAGTCTGCAGACGGTCAGTGGATATCCGATGCTGGTTCCGACGTCTGTGGATGCGGTGAGGCAATGGAGGTACCGACATTACGAGGTGAATGGGATTCCGGTGAGGGTGGAGACAATCGTTCGGGTGGCGTTTTCAGAAGCGAGTGACGTGGAAACCGAGACATCCGCGCCTCAGGCAGAATCGCCGATTCAGGTAACGGCGGAAGATATGCGGGATCGACTTGTCTATAAAGTTGCTCCGGTGTATCCGCCACTAGCCCGGCAGGCCAGGATTCAAGGGACGGTGATTCTCAGGATCGTCATCAATCTGTTGGGGGAGGTTCGCGGTGCGCAGCTGGTGAGCGGGCATCCCATGCTAGCTCCCGCGGCGGTGGAAGCGGTCAAGAAGTGGAAATATATCCCTTATGAATCCGAGGGAAAGCCGCTCGAAATCCAGACTGACGTGCAGGTTGTTTTCAGGCTGGCTGGAGCTTGAAGGTGTGGGCAGTGAGTGCGGCTTCGTAAAGCCATCAGCAAAACCTGTCGAGCTTCGCTCGACGGACAGCCGAGGCGGCTGTCCCCACAAAATTCAATCTGCAGCGCGGCTGCTCCCTTTGAAAGCTTTTTGCACCAGCGTGTAGCGGGCGGCGCCGATCAGGCCGGCATCGTCGTTCGCGATAATTTGGACCGGCATGTCTTTGAGGATCGACTCCATGCGGCCTTTGTCGAGGAACGCTTTCATGAAAGTTCCATCCTGCATTTTCGGAGCGATCTTGGCTGCGATTACTCCTCCAATGTAAATACCTCCGGTGGTCATGTAGCGCAGAGCGCAGTTTCCAGCCTCCGCGCCGAAGACGCTGACGAAAACAGAGAGGGTCTGCTCGCAAATGGGGGATTTGCCTTCCAGGGCCAGACGGGAAATCAGCGGCGACGGGTCTGACGAGGCTTTTAATCGCTCGCGCACCTCCGTGGCCTCTTCTGCTTTGCCGGTATCGCGCAGGAAATCGTAAATATCGTGGATGCCGGGGCCGGAGAGCACGCGCTCGCAGCTTACGCGTCCGTATTTCTTCTGAAGATATGCCAGCAATTCGATCTGGATCGGATCGCGGGGGGCGAAGTCGGCGTGTCCGCCTTCGCAGGCGAAGGGATGATGGCGGAATCCGTCCCAGAAGAGGCCGGCCATCCCGAGGCCAGTTTTGGCAGAAATCACGGCTCGGTTGCCTTCGGCGTGTTCAGAGCCCGGACTTATACAGATGAGGTCCTTCGAATCGAGCGCGTCAATTCCATAGGCGTAGGCTTCGAGATCGTTGAGCAGGCCTACGGTGGGCAGCTTGAGTTGCGCGGCCAGTTCCTTGGCGTCGATGGTCCAGGGCAGGTTGGAGATCTTGCTGCGCCCCGCACGCACCGGGCCAGCTGCGCCGAAGCAGGCGCTGTGCACAGGGATACCTTCGCTCCGGGTGAACTGCTGAAGGATCTCGGTGAGGCCGCTGAGTTCATGACTCTGATAAATCTTCTCCACGATGCACTTCAGGCGATTGCCTTCGGTGTCAAAAGCGGCGAGACGGGTACGGGTGCCGCCGATTTCTCCGGCGAGGATCATGGCTGGATGTTCCTCCATTGACGGTTATCGGCTGCCAGCAAGTGGTCGGCCTCGGCGGGGCCCCAGCTTCCAGCAGCATAGTTGGGAAACTTGCGCGGAGGGAGTGCTTTCCAAACGTCGAGGACGGGATCGATGACAGTCCACCCGGCTTCGACCATGTCGGCGCGCTGGAAGAGCGTGGCGTCGCCCATCATACAGTCGTAGAGCAGGACCTCGTATCCGGTGTAGGCGTCGGCGCCGAAATACTTCGAATATTCAAAACTCATGTCGACCGATCCCACGCGCAGGACCGGACCAGGAATTTTCGCGCCGAAGCTCAGCGAGATACCTTCCGCTGGCTGGATCTGAATCACTAGAGTGTTGGTGTGACCGTGATGCAACGGTGCATCGCGGAATAGCTCGAACGGCATGCGCTTGAACTGGATGGCGATCTCGGTATCGCGTTTGGCGAGACGCTTGCCGGTGCGGAAGTAGAAGGGAACTCCCGCCCACCGCCAGTTGTCAATATTGAGTTTGAGGGCAACAAAGGTTTCGGTGCGGGACTCGGGATTCACGCCCGGCTCGGTGCGGTAGCCGGGAACGCGCTCGTCGCAGATTGTGCCTGGTCCGTACTGGCCGCGCACGCTGTATTCCAGCACGTCTTCGGAGTTCAGCGGTTGCAGTGCGTGAAGCACCTTTGCCTGCTCGTTCCTGACGGCATCGGGCTGGAACGAGACGGGGGGCTCCATGGCGGTCAGGCTGAGAAGTTGCATGACATGGTTTGGGACCATGTCTCGAAGAGTGCCGGCTGTGTCGAAATATGCGCCCCGGCGCTCGACTCCGACCGTTTCGGCATTGGTGATTTGCACATGATCGACGTAGCGGCGGTTCCAGATCGGCTCGAAGATGGCGTTATCGAAGCGGAAGACCATGATGTTCTGCACGGTCTCTTTGCCGAGGTAGTGATCGATGCGGAAAATCTGGTTTTCGTGCAGGACGCTCTTGATGTCGCGATTCAGGACCTTGGCGGATTCGAGGTCGGTACCGAAGGGCTTTTCGATGACGACTCGCCGCCAGCGTCCGTTGTCCTGGCGGGAGAGTTCGGCGCGGCCTAGTTGCTGCACGATGGGCGCGAAGAACTTTGGCGCCGTGGCCAGATAGAACAGGTAGTTGCCTTCGGTGTGAGATTCGGTGTCGATAGCAGCAAGACGATCACGAAGTCGCAGGAATGTGTTGGGATCAGCAAAGTCGCCGCGTTCGTAGAAGAGGCGGTTGCGCAGCCACTCCAGCGCGGCGGAATCATTCGCGGGAAGGAATTCGCTGACCTGCTTGCGGAAGCCTTCGACGTCAAGATCATCGACCGAGACGCCCATGACCGCGAAGGTGTCAGGGAGGAGCTTTGCCTTGACCAGGTTGAAAAGGGCAGGGATCAGTTTGCGCTTGGTGAGGTCACCGGCGGCACCGAACAGGGCGAAAATGCAAGGTCCAGCAACCTTGCCGGCAAAATCAGGAGCGACTTCGGGATTGGCCGGGAGTGTGGCGCACATGCTGGACGCTCAAAATTTCCACCCAGAGGTGAGTGGCAAGCATTGTAGGCGAAGTTGAGAAAAATTGCCCAGACGTCTGGGTGGCAATCTGTCCGCCATGACAAATGCTCACGCGAGATGCGAGCGTTAACAGGACTAGGCCTTGGACGGAGGAGCGAGGGCGACGGCCGATTCGGAAGTGAGGTAGAGGAAGGTGAATGTTTCCTGCAGGTAGAGGTGAACGCGCGTATCCGTGTGATTCAGGTAGACGATGGAGACGTCCTGGCCGATGTGAAGATCGAGGTCACCCCCGCGCGTAGTCACGACAAAGGCGCCGTCAATGGCGGGCGCCCAGATGATTTTGCTCTCGACGAGGCGTTTGACGTGTTCCAGGACCGGATAGCCGTAATCGGTGGTTTCAGCGAGTTGGGTATATGCGTCGGCGCTGAGCAGAATGGAATAGGGCCCGTTAACGCCGACGAGGCGCAACTGGCTTAAGGCCTGGGCAAAGGCATCCGGGTACTTGCGCACGTCGGCGGGCAGAGACTTCCGTGGATTGCTTGTCCCTTGGCGGATGCCGACGATTCCGGCATTGGGATAACCCTCGAAAATGGCGCGGTCTTCGGCGAAAGCCAACTTGCGCGCGGCGTCTTTCGCCGGTTGCCAGTCGGAATCGTTGGCGCCGCGTTCGACATCGGCGATCATCTGGCGGTCGAGTTCGAAGGGAACCCGTAACTCAACCATGGCTTTCGCTTCACGCAGTTGTGCGGTGATACCGTCTGCGGGCGCAGTGATCGCACTCTGGTGGCCGGTGCCTACCGCTGAGAGAGTAGTGCCTGCCGGGCCATGAACATCCACAACACGGCGTCCGGCGAGATAGCGCTTGATCGTGCGCGAAGCTTCTTCGTCGATTTGCGCCCACGCAGCCTCTGAAATCGGAGCCAGCTCGCGATGCAGGTTATTCATGGGAAACTTCTCCTTTCAGAGAACCGATGCCGAGTGAACCAGTGTTGGATGGCGCGGGGGAGGCGGAAGTTTCAACCGCCGCCGAGGCGGCTCCGGGCGCAGGCTGGTCAGGCGAGACATTGTCGAGGAAACTGGCGGGAGGAATAAAGAATAGACTTCCCGTAACCGCAGTGCTGAAGTCAAGGATGCGATCGTAATTCCCGGGCGGGCGGCCGATGAACATGTTCTGAAGCATTTGTTCAATGGTGCGCGGCGAGCGGCTGTACCCGATGAAATACGTGCCGAACTCACCGTGACCGGGGCGGCCAAAGGGCATGTTGTCGCGCAGAATTTTGATTTCCTTGCCGTTCTCTTCGATCACCGTCAGGGCATTGTGCGCGGAGCTGGGCTTCACCGACTCATCGAGTTCGATGTCTGACACTTTTCTGCGCCCAATGATTTTCTCCTGATCCTCGGTGGAAAGCTCGTTCCACGCGTCAAGGTTGTGAAGATACTTCTGCACGACGACGTAGCTTCCGCCGCTGAAGGGCGCATCTTCCTCGCCAATGAAGACGGCATCGGCCGCGGCATTCCCGCTCGGATTTTCGGTGCCGTCCACAAAACCGAGCAGATCGCGTTCGTCGAAGTAGCGAAAGCCGTGAACTTCGTCGGCGATGGCGACGGCGCCTTCAAGACGAGCCATGATCTGCGTGGCAAGTTCGAAGCAAAGATCCATGCGCTTGGCGCGAATGTGAAAGATCAGATCGCCGGGAGTGGAAACCGCATGGCGCGGCCCGGAGCGGATTTCCGGTAAGGGATGAAGTTCGGCCGGACGTGGGATGCCAAACAGTCGGTCCCAGCCATCGGAGCCGAAGCCCATGATGCAGGAAAGGGAGCCTTCGAGCGCGCGAAACCCAACCGCGCGCAGCAGCCCGGAAAGGTCGGCACAGAGGGAAAGGACCGAGGCACGATTTTGGTCACCGGGATTAATCGTGGCAACGAGAAAAATCGCCGAGCTTGTGAGCGGGGAGGAAACGGGCTGCGGCACGGCGAGAACGGCTGCCGATGCTTGGGCGCTGATGGGGTCGGACACCATAGCAATATCACCTGACTACCGATAGAAGTCCTTTTCGAAAGGCCCCTTACCAGAGGGGATCAGCGGAAGCGACAGCTTACCAAAGGTTGCCGAGTAACGTCGACACAAGGGGGCCGAAGCTTAAATGAGATGGTGAGATTCACTCGGCGATGATAGCCAATATAGAGTCGAAACAGGGTCGCCCCTCGTTCCAGGACTGAGCCCCAAGACATGTGAGTTTAATGAGTTGATTTGTCCGAAATCTGCACCGCGTATCCATCTAACAAGTTCCCGGTCGCGTAATCCAGTGTTGCAATCGCATTTTGATAGTCGACTTGAGCTTGTAGCAGTCCAGCCTGAGCCGACGCCACGCGAGTTTGCGCGTCCAGCAGGAAGAAGACATTCTCGGCGCCGAGCTGGGTTTTGCGCTGTTCGGCAGAGAGTGTATTTTGCGCCAGCTCGAGCGCCGTTTGGCCAGCCGCCAGGCTCAGCTTTGCGACTTCGAGTTGATGCACAGCATTCTTTACGTCCAGAGTGATCTGCTGCCGGATTTGCTGCGCTGAATACAAATCTCGATGCCGCCCAACCAGAGCGGTTCCCAATTCCGCTTGGGCGCCGCGGTTCTTGATCGGCAAATTCAGTGTCAGGGCCGCTCCGTAGCCTGGAAAGTTAAACCCGAACAACTGGTTGAGCGACGTCCCCAAGCCAGCAGTGGACGTCGGTTGCCCGGTGGCTAAGCTGATTTCGTTGCCCCCAATGCCGGTGCTTTGATAAAACCCGGTCAACGACAGATCGGGCAAGAGATGATTGTGCGCTAACCGGATGCTGGTCTCATCGTTTTCGAGGGCGCGCTGTGCAACCTGGATTTCGGGACGCTTCGCGAGCGCCATCTGAAAGGCGCTCGTCGCGTCAATCGATTTCAGTTCTCCGACAGGTTCGGGCTTCTCGGTCAAGTCCAAATCAAGAGCCTGAATGTAGTCGTCTTGATCGGCTCCAATAATCATTCGCAGAGTATCTTCCGCCCGCTTCACGGTGTACTCCGCCTGGATAGCAGTTACGCGCCGCGCTGCGACCTCTGCCTCCGGACGGTAGATATCGAGCGGCGAAAGTGCGCCAAGTTCAAGCGCGCGTTTGTCGCGCTGATAGCTGGCTTGTGCGGCATCGAGCGATTCTTGATCCACCCGAAGATTGCCGCGATCACGTACCACGGTCCAATACTGCGTTACTGCCTGCAAGATCGCAGTACTTACTTGCGCCTGGAAGCCGGCCTGCGATTGCTGCAAGTTTCTGCGTGCGATGACAAGCGGCGCCGTGTTGGCGAAGCGCCATGCATTGCGAAGCAGCGGCTGGGTGAACTGCAAATTCAAGTAAGAATTCCAATACGGATTGATGAAATAGAACCCGCTATTCGTTGAGTACCTGGTGGCATTAAACTGCACTTGCACGGCAGTGCCAGTCTGGAACGTCTGCGTGTACATGACCTGGCCTAATTGAGTCAGCTGATCAAATGTGCCCTGGCCTTGTATTTGGCTAAAACCTGGGTATGAATAGCGGTTCAAGTTGGCGGAAGCCTGTAGGGCCGGATCAAACGGGTGGTACGTTTGCAGGAGTGAAAACTTGGCCGCCTCGACCTGCGATTCGTTGACATGTACGAGGCTGTTGTTTTCCAGCGTAAGTCGAACGACATCATTCAAAGTGAGCGTGAGCTTGCCGTCACGCACATAATCGCGCAGATGCTGCGGGCCGGGCAGTTTAGGCGAGCGCACCCCCTGAGTCAGCAACCCATCAAAGGTTTCGCGCACCTGGCCATGCGCCGCAACTCCTGCGCAACAAAGCAGAACACAACAAATCCCCCCGCGAATCCTCATGACGTTCCTCCCGACCGTAGAAATAGAAAGGACTTACTCGTAGCGGATCGCCTCGACTGGGTCGAGCCGCGCAGCTTTCATTGCCGGATAAATTCCGAACACGAGGCCTACTGTGATCGAAACCAGAAAAGCCAGCGTAATGGAACTCACAGTTACGATCGTTGACCATCCTGCAAGCCATGCGATGAGCCGGGACATGGTGAACCCGAATACGATTCCGAGGCTTCCGCCGACGAATGAAATAATCGTCGCCTCCATCACGAACTGGCGCACGATGTCGATCTGCCGCGCCCCCACGGCGCGGCGAACCCCAATCTCGCGTGTGCGCTCAAGTATGCTGGCCAGCATGATGTTCATAATTCCGATGCCCCCGACCAACAGCGAAATGGACGCAATGGCAACCATGACGGCGTTGAATAGCCGTTCTGTCCGCTTCTGCTCCGCAAGCAGTTCGGCCGGAACTATCACACTAAAATCCCCGGCAGCGTGGTGGGTGGAGTCCAAAATCGCTCGCACGACTTCAGCTACCTTGGTGACATCGGCGTTCTCGCGTAGATGAAGATAGATCCCATCGATCTCATCGCGAACATCGCTGTAGCTGTCTTCGAGGCGAAAAAGGGAGGCATTGAGTGGGACATAAACCAGATTGTTGAGATCCTGACTCGGTAATCCAGCAACTTCCGTGCGCGAAGTAAGTTGGGGTCCAACGACTCCAACTACCTGAAACCAGCTTTGGTTGAGCTTCACGTACTCGCCAATCACGTTGGACGCGCCGAACAAGTTCGACTTGGCACCGGCACCCAACACGCACACGGCGCTACCATGGGCGTCTTCGTCCGGCGTGAAGAAACGGCCTTGAATAAGCCGCAAACCGGAAATATCGGTGTAATTGGGCGCCACGCCGTAAACTGCTGGCGGATCCTGCTGTGATTTGGGAATCGTCTTCGATGGTGTAAACCGTTTGCGAGGCGTCGAGGCTGCAATTTCGCTGATGTCATCCTGAATGATTCGATAGTCGTACAAACTGAGGCCTGGAGAAATCTGGCGGATCTTCATGTGAGCTTGCGGTTCCGTTGTCTCTTTGGCTTCCACAATCAGATTCCGGACACCCAATTGCTCAATCAAAGCCATGACCCTTTGCCTGGCACCGGCCCCAATGGACAACATTGAAACGACCGCCGCCACGCCGAAAATCATGCCGAGCATCGTAAGCAGAGTGCGAAGTCGATGGGCCAGGAGATTATCGAAACCGAGACGGAGGTCAGGAATCCATTGCTTGTAGCCGTAAATAATGCGCGCGGGTGCGGAAGCGGGGACAGACGTCACAGCTTTCCTCCCTCCGGCCCTGAGGTCGCAGAGGAGGTGCCTGCTTTCTTGGGCGCCGTGGGATCGATCAGCGCTACGGCATCTCCTTCCTTGACGCCTTCAACTGCCGCACGGCTCTCGTTCTCAAAATCCACTTTGATCGGAAACTGCTCGAGGCCGGCAGCTTTTTTCACGAAAACCACCTGCTTACCATCCTTCAAGAAAAGCGCCTGGCGAGGAATGTAGAGGACGCTTGGTTTCTTGTCGCCGACGATCGTAATTTGCGCGGTTAGGCCTGGACGCAGCGTCGCATCGGCATCAATCAACTTGATGGAGACATCATATTTTCCCGCAGAATCCGTGTCCCAAAACTGTCGCTGTACCATGCCGGCCGCGGCCGTGATGGAGCCGCGAAACCTTCGAGCCGGCAGAGCGTCGAACTCAATCTGTACCGGTTGTCCCACGCTGATGATGGCCCGTTCCAGTTCGCTTACTTTGCCGCTCAATTCGAGTTCATGCGGATCGATTACTTGCGCGATCGCGCTGCCTGGTCTCGCCTGATCGCCGACGTGATAGTTGGGTATCGACTGTCCGCTAAAATAAAAGTCACCGCCGAAGTTTTTCTGAAGTGCGACCAGACCATCCATCGTCGTAGCCACCCGCATTTTATCGATATTCTGTTTGGCCTGATCCATGGCTAGCTTCGCTTTGTTCCACTTTTCCCGCGCGAGGTCATTGCCGACACGGCCTGTAGTGGTGTGCGATTTTATGGCCTGCTCTAACTCGGCAAGGGCACGTTTGGCTTGGTCCAAGGCGAGTTCATTCTTCTTCGCATCGATGGCACTGACCAATTCATGTTTCTGAACATCGAGTTCGGCCTGACGTACGTCGAACCGCGCTTTGAGGAGTGCGACCTGATCCTTTGCGTCTTGCACAGCGGCATCGGCCTTGGCTTTGATGATGTCTTGCTCGGCCTGCAAAAGTTCGGATTGGCTCTGCTCCAGCTGGTAGCGCTGCTCGCTGGGATCGAACTCTACAATCACGTCACCCTTTTTCACCGCGGCTCCCGTATGTACCAGGTAAGTGATCTGCAGCGCTCCTCCACCGATCGGTGGAGCTGCAAGCGTTACGGAGTGTCCAGCGCGTAGTTCGCCGGTGGTGTGAACTTTCAGATCAAGTTCGCCCCGTTTGACTAGAGCCAGAGGAACATCAGCACTCGTCGTACTTAACTGGCTTTGCCGCGCGGCCATCGTGACACCGATGCCGGCCAGCAAAGCTACGACGACCACCGGTATAGCCCATCGCCAGTTTTTCATCCGTCACTCGCTTTTCACCGTGGGATCCTGCAAAGCGACTCGATCACCGGGACGCAGTCCATTAGCGATGAGAATCCGGTCTCCACTTCTGCGGCTAACCTGAATGGTACGCTCATGAAAGCCAGAACCGTTCCACACGTAGACGATGTCTTCACCACCTTCTTTTTGAAAGAACGCTTGAGCGGGGATGGTCAATGCCGACGGGATGCGTTCTACAATTGCGGTGAGTTGGGCGGTCATTCCCGGGCGTAAGCGCGCATCCGCCTCATCGAGCTTCACGCGGAGATTGAAATTGCGCGGTATGGGCCAACCAGCGGAGTAGTCCTCACTGGCTAGCGTGCTGATCTCCTCAATTTGTCCTGTGAACTGACGATCTGGTATGGCGTCGAAATGTACAGTCACGGACTGTTGCGTGGCCAGCCGACCACGCTCAATCTCATCTACCCTCCCCGAAATTCGAAGCGACGCGGTTTCAGGCATTTCGATCATGGGAGCACCCGGCCAGGCGCGATCTCCGGCCTTGAAAGGGGTGAAACCTTCCGGATGCCAGACCGGGACGAGACTCACCATGCCCGTGATAGGCGCTCTCAAAGTGATTCTCGACAATGCAACCTGGGCGCGATGCTCATCGAACGCAGCTTTGCGGCTGGCCTCGATCTTGCTATCGATTGTCGCCTGGCTCGCCGCCCGGTCCGATTTTAGCTTGGCTTCCGCCTCGCGCAATTTCTGTTCTGCATCGCGGACCTTCAACTCTGCTTCCGCGCCTTCAATGTTCGAGACAATCTCCTTCTTGCTGGCGTCGAGTTTCGCAGATTCCAGTTCAAAGCGGGCCTTGCTAACGGCAGTCAGATCTTGCTCGTCGGTCAGACGAGCCTGAGCATGTGCCTGCTCAATATCGGCGCTGGTGTATTTCAGGGATGATTGGTTTTGCTTCAACTCCTGCTCGGTTTTTGTTTTGTCGAACTCGACGATGACATCGCCCTGTTTTACTTTGTCTCCGTCCGCAACAATCTTGAGGATCTGTAACTCGCCGGCCTCCGCAGGTGCCGCAATGCTGATGGATTTGAGGGCAGTTACCTCGCCACGAAATTGCAGGGAGTCTAGGAACTCTCCATCTTTTACTTCGAAAATCGGTACATTGGGGGAACGACGGCCATAATGCATGACGCCCAGAAGCAGGAAGCTTGCACAAAGCAGCAGGGCAGTAAGCGCTATTCGAGGTCGCTTACTCCATAGCTGTCGTATTGTGTCATTCAGGCTCATCGCCTAGTGGAACGCACCCGCGCCGCCAGCTTGCGCCGTAAGACTTATATCGACGGCGGCGGAGAGGTCTGGCATTAACTTGGGGTCGTTGCCGGCAATCGAAACTACAACTGCGAAATTACGGAGCTTGGACGAAAAATCACCTGGCGTTGCCGCGGGTGCCATTTCTTCCAGCTTGCCGGCAAATACCAGTTCTGGATACGCGTCCAGGCGCACCTCCGCTTGTTGACCGAGTTGCAAGTTAAGAAAGTCCTGCTGGTTGGCGAACGCGCGTACCTGCATCTGCGAAGGGTCGACGACCTGCATGAAGGTGATGCCGGGGCGCACTTGGTCTCCTTCCTGCACCTCCCCCATTTTCCCTTGTTTCCAAATCGTATTGAGCACCGCAATGCCGTCAATTGGGGCATGCACGATCATTAGTTCAGCATTTTTCTGCGCATGCTCCATGACCTGGCGAGCGCGGTCCCGCTGAAGTTCAAGCAGTCGAATGGCGGCATGTGCAGACTGACGCTTTAGATCGAAAGTGGTCCGGAGTTGCTGCAGGGTGGCTTTCGCTTCCTCCAAAGCTTCCTGATTTTTCTCGGCGTCAATGCGTGAGAGCAACTCGAACTTCTGCGCTTCCAACTCAGCTTTCCTCAGACTGCTTTCCGCCTGGGAGATTTCAGTTTCGTCGGCGGCGCGAGCCGCATTCTCTTTTGCTTGTTCCTCCATCACTTTATTCGCAAGCTCTTCGTATTGCGCTTGCTTGTCGATGAATTCACGCGTCTGCGCCTGACGGTCGAATTCCGCCAGCACATCGCCCGCCCGTACCTTGCTTCCAGCGCTCATCAATTTTGTGATCGTAAGCATTCCCATGTGCTCGCCCTCCAGAATTGGAGCAACAATCGAGCGCATGTGTACTGCTTCTGTTGTGCCCGTCATCCGGATCGTCCGCTGGCCGTTTCCCATGGAGCGGGCATTTTTCGCACTTGGTGCGGTTGATTCGTGTAAGACGGTCTTCAGGATGAATGAGACGAATATAAGAGCTGAAAGCGCTGCGGCGAGGTAGAGCAGCAGTCGCCTGCTTCGATGTCGAGCTGGCTCCCCGCCGGCCGGTGGGGGCGAGTCGGGTGTGGAGGGCGGCGGCGCGTCCACAACAGTGGTGCCCAACTCCAGAGGTTTCATAGCGACACTCTCTTAGCACAATAAGGTCACTTTTACTGTGCGCTGCCCTCTTATCGGTTTCTATTATGCACCCGACGGGAAGTCACGAGCCAAAGCAGCGAATGCGCTTATCAGAAGTCTTCTTTGGTGGTTCTGCACGTTTTGGCGCATGCTCCTGGAGCAATCCAAGGAAATCCAGTTTCGGATTGCAACCGGCGCAGGGACGTCAGACCACAGTCTTTCTCAGACTTTGCCGGAATGGGACTTTGTGTTCCTGGCATGTCTCCGGAATCTATCCACGGTCTGCCTTCGGGCTCACCCTAAATAGTTTCACCGTGAAAATTGATACTCGCCTATTCTTATAGCGAACCGCTTCCGAATCTCTTGCAGTAGGCTGTGCTGCAGGTTGGACACTTCATTCCGTAGTCGCTGGGCTCTTCGTGATCTCTTGGCTCGTAGCACACAACGTTAGAAGGCGGCAGCGACCGGGCCAAGAACAGTACGAATCTTTAGGAAGCCGTTAGGAGACAGACGGAGAGACGCCCATCCTTCAATTCGCGGGCTGTCTTGTTGCCAATTACTCCGAAAGCCGGATATCCCAATGCTTCACTGCTGTCAGCAACTCTTCGCACATCGTGGAGTCGGTCACATCACCGGCGCTGCACTCTTCGGCGAGCACGGAAACATCGGAATCGCCGGTCATCGGGATGGCTTCTTCCGGGGGTTGAAGGACATAAAGATGGGAGACCAGATCGACTTGGAAGAGCCCGACCGCGTCGCCACGTAGATTGTCGATCAATTGGAGATCGCAAGCCCACCTGACGTAAGCGTCCTGCGTCCCTCCGACAAATCAACGCTGACACTCGTAACCTGCTACCCATTCTACTACATCGGTAGAGCGCCACAACGCTTCATTGTGCACACTACCCTTGCAGGGCCAAGAACGTAGGACCGGAGGTCCACAACAACGCCTTTTTGCGCCGCGGGCCTTTGTTCAACGGCCTTCATGCAACTCATTCATCACGCGTATCTGGACTCGTCGATGCCGATGCCACGATAGTTGCCGCAGATCGCTGGGAAAATCAATTCGCACCTTAGTCGTTGGAAACGGCGAGGATGGCCACCCTAGTGAGACGGGGCTCAGGGAATGAGCTACCGCGTGCTCCTAGGAAAATTCATGCGGATCCCACGCGTTCAAGATTTGGGAGATAAATGCCGCAACGCAATTGCAATGAGCTGATAAACTTGTCCGCGGCGTTGCCCGCGCGCGCCCAATCGGGCTATCGCGCCAGGAACTCACCAATTACGACCGCCAACGACGGGCTAGCAATGATGTTGTAGTGAGTCGTGCCGGGAAGGATGGCCAACTGCGCCGTCGACCTCATTGATCCGTCTAGTCCGGCGTCCCGTTGTGCGCCACCAAGAGCCTTGTAGAATTCAACAATATGCTCGGCGCGAACGGCATCTGCATCGGCAAAGACCAAGAGTGTCGGTTCCTTGAGAGCCTTGACCTGCGCTGACCAGTCAAATGGCGTGCTGGCCAGTTCGCCCATCTTTTTGAATGACGTTTCCCAGTTCGTCTTCGGGTACATCGTCGCAAGTGGTGACTTTTTGACGCTGTCTGCAAGCATCGGCGCGTTCTGGCTCATCTGTGCGAACGCGGCAAGCCCTTCCGGATAGAATCCGGTTTGGGCCATGACAGAGGAAATCACCACCAGGTGATCGACGACTTCGGGATGTCGTATAGCAGTTTGCAATGCGACACCTCCACCGAATGAATAGCCGGCCAAGTCAACCTTCCCCAGCTTCAGGTACTCGACCAGCGCGGCTACATCATCGGCCAGTGATTCAAAGCGGTAAGGACGATCGATGTCGGCGGTGTTTCCATGTCCTTGCAAATGCACCGCAATCACCTGACGGGACTTCGCCAGAGCATCGATATTCGTGCCAAAGCCTTCGAAAGCTGTGATTCCTCCGTGGAGCAGAACCATCGGCTTACCTTGGCCATGAACCTCGTAGTACATCTGCATGCCATGAATCGGTGCGTATCCAGTTTTACTTTCTGCGTTCATAGGAACTCCTGACGCCCTAACTTCAGGGCCGGCGAGACTCAAGAGCAACACAGCGATGAGTGTCAGAATGTTATTTCGCATAGTCTTTTCCAGTAGCCAAGCGCTGCATGTTCGGTTGCGCCTGCCTTTACTTTATGTTCAGTAGCTCGCACATGACGATCATCAAAACTTCAGCTTCTTATTTCGCCTGTGTCAGTCCCGCAACAACCGCAGCAAGTTTATCGAGTATCTCGTTCCAGCCCTCTAATTGACCGCTATTTTTCGCGCTCTCCATGGGCTCATTTCCAATGAAGGTGAGTTTCGTCTGGCCGTTTCCGAGATCCTCAAAGATGGTCACGTCGTACGCACCCTCGATGGCCTCATGTTCTATTCCTAGCTGCGCAGGATCAATCTTGTTTCCCTTCGAGTCCGAAAAGTACATCAAGGAAACGATCTTCTCATGCGGAACAATCTCGTGGTATTCGACCGCATTCCAGAACTCCTGCCCATCTGGAGATCTCATGCAGCAGAGGAATTTCCCCCCAACGCGAAAATCCATCTTGCAAACGGGCGCAGTAAACCCCTTCGGTCCCCACCACTGCATCACGTACTTCGGGTCTGTCCAAGCTTTCCAGACCAATTCGCGTGGGGCATCAAAAACCCTGGTGACAACCATCCGCTCCGTCTCATTCACCGCGTTTTTTGTCATCTCTGACCTCCGCTTTTTTCATTTGATTCACAACCACATCCAGCTTGTCGAAACTCTCTTCCCAGAATCGGCGATAGCTGATCGCCCAGTCGCTGACTGCCTTGATGGACTCTGGCCTAAGCCTGCAGATACTCTCTCGCCCACGCTTCGTCTTGGTCACAATCCGCGCCCGCACCAGGTAGGCAATATGTTTCGAAATCATCTGCTGCGAGAGTGCAAACCCTTCCGTCAAGCCGTGCACAGAGGCAGGCCCACGGGAGAGCCGCGCGATCATCGCCCGGCGGGTTGGATCAGACAGAGCCGAAAATGTTGTGCCCAGCCTATTCACAACCATATGGTAGTGGATTATCTACCGTTGTCAAGTGTGAATTTCGCGATTTCTGATTTCTGAACCCTGACTCATTAATCTGACGATGAAAGTTGCGTACCGCAAACTGCACAGGAACGAGCCGCTACATCTCTCAAGGAGAGCCGGCCCCAGGCCCCCTTGCGGACGTCAAGTCTGTTCGTTGCAAGCGGTTAACGTTGGCGTCAGTTAAGCGGGATCGGCCAGGTCAGAGAGTCTCCGGACTGCCCGCTTGCCAGCTAGTCCATACAAACCAGCGCAATCCTTGTAGCAGCCGAGGCGAAACATAAGCGCAATGCTTGTGAAAAGGGGGTTCTCCTAGATGAGAAAATCGGAGCGTAGCGACTGGGTGCCTAACATGCAGTCTCAAGCCAAGCTTTTCGCCGTTTCAACAGAGTTTCGCTCGAAAAAAAGTCTCGATTTTCCCGAACCTTCTGGCATCTCTATCCACCTTCTCAGGAGGTCGGGGCCGCCTCAATGCGTGCTGTGGCGATCTTTCGCCAACTATCAAGGGGCTGCTTCCTTGGGCGCATTGGTGTCTCTCAAAAACGGCGGGTAACTTAGGTCACGACAGGACACGGTGCGAGAACCCGGGTTCTCGATTGCAAACCGAGATCTTGTGATCACGCTCGCAGCGCAAGACCGTCCAAGATACTTGGCCGACATGTTTACTCTGACTATTTGGGACGAGACGTTTCGTCTCGAGTGCGCGTAGGCCTTGCAGCGGAAAGAAGGAGTCACAGCATGGGGAATATTAGCCGTCGCGATTTTCTGGCTATGGCCGCGGTGCTTGGTGCGGAAGCCGCTTGGGGTCGCTCATTCTCGACTCCCTCGAAGATTTCCTGGCGCGAGAGTCGCGACCTCTTCCCGGAAGGGGTAGCCTCCGGCGATCCTGACAGCAACAGTGTGTTGCTGTGGACCCGGCACGCCCCGCAGCCTAAACCCGTTAAGGAACTGATCGTCGAAGTGGCGCTCGACCAGACATTCCAACGTGTGATCGCAACTAAGAGAGTGTCGATTTCGGCGGAGGCGGATTGGACCTGTCGTGTGCTGGTCGGAGGACTGAAGCCAGCACAGGTCTATTGGTATCGCTTTACCGATCCTGAGGGTTCCGGCAGCCGCCTCGGCCGCACCATCACCGCGCCTGCCGATGATGATTCTCGGCCGGTACACTTCGCGTTCGTCAGTTGTCAGAACGCAAACCTCGGAGCGCAGAACGCGTACCGAAGAATGATCTTCGAGGACGAGCGCGCTTCTGAGCAGGACCGCCTCAGCTTTGTCCTGCACCTGGGCGACTTCATATACGAGCTGGTCTGGTATCCGGAAGACCGCGCCACCTATTACGACCGCAAGGTGAAGGAAATCGTTCATTATCCAAAAGGAGAAAAAATTCACGACTTCCACATCCCAGTGGACGTGGATGACTACCGTGCTGTGTATCGTGCCTACTTGCGCGATCCTGACCTTCAGGACGCTCGTGCCCGCTGGCCGTTTGTTCCCATGTGGGATAACCATGAGTACAGCTGGCAGGGATGGCAAGCCTTGCAAGTGTTCGACGGGAAAGCGCGTCCCGCGCAGACGCGCAAGGTTGCTGCCATGCAGGCATTTTTTGAGTATCAGCCCGCGCGCATGGTGAAGAGCGGCGGTCCGTCGTTAGAAGAGTTCAACCCACCCAAGGTTCAGGATGCCCCGGTCACTGTTTTCGACGAGCATGGACTCGGGCAGGAGGCCAACAATCTTGCGGCGATCCATAGTCTGAAGGGATACCGGTCGCTCCGCTGGGGCCGGAACGTGGAGCTCATGATCACCGACGAGCGAACCTACCGATCGGAGGATCCGGGAACCAAGTTCGATGACTCAGCTTTCTTTAATAAGGACTATTCGGAGTTCGTGCCTGAGGAGGTGTTGGAGATCGTCGATGGCGGCCGGGATTACAACGGAGGCAAACCGCCCGACACTATCCGTTTCGGGGATAAGCAAGTTCCGAACCTCCGTAAGGCGGATCCCGCGCAGACCATCCTCGGAGCCGAGCAAAAAGCGTGGTTTCTGGAACGACTACAAAACTCGAAAGCTCCTTGGAAGATCTGGGGAAGCACAACTTCGACGCTGGATATGCGTGCCGACCCGCTGAACCTTCCCGCGGGAATGGTGGCAAGCGCCTGGCCCGGTGCCGGGTATGCCAGCTTTGGCGGCGTGGACTTCAGCACTGCCCCTCAGGAGCGCGGTGAAATCTACGATTTCATTCGAGCGCATGCGATCACGGGGCTTGCCACGGTTGCCGGCGACGCGCACAGCTTCTGGGCAGGTTTATCGTCGAAGTCTTTGCCGCCGAAGCCCTTCGATCCCGTAGGTGTGGCATTCGTGGTTGGATCAATCTCAGCGCCTGGGGCGGTGGAGGCAATGGAACATCAGCTGCACAAAGACGCTCCGCTGCGGGCTCTGTTCGTTGGGCAAGGTCCCGGTGACAATCGTCCGCAACCCACGATCAATATGCTGGTGCGTCACGGTGTTCGGTCATGCCTGGAATATGCCAAGAGTGGTGACGTGCAGAAGGCGCGCCAGCTTTCCAACCCGGATTTGTCACCGCACCTGTCGTTTATTGACATGGGTGGCCATGGGTATGCGGTCGTGCACGCCGCCGCGGACCGGCTAGAGACCGAATTCGTCTGCGTGCCGCGTCCCATCGTCCGCCAGGACCAGCCGGATGGCGGACCGATTCTCTATCGGGTCCGACACGGTGCAAAGCTCTGGGGCAAACACGAACGTCCGAATCTCGAGCAGAAGGTGATCGAAGGCAATCCGGCGTTTTCGATTTAGGGATCGGCTAGCAGGAAAACCGCTTCCACGTCGGAATATGAAATGCTCTGGAAAATTATCGCTGCGTTAAATCCTGTCTAGGTCGCTTGCAGCTCGGCTTACTTTGATTATCCCCCGATCTGATTTAACACCTGCTTTTTGCTTGTTGTTAACGGTGATTTCACACATTGACACCGGCCAATGAGGAATTGGTCCGGCCATGCGAACCCTAAAGAGACCAAAGGGGAAAAGAAGAATTGGCCCGGGAACGGGAGTCAAGTCGAGCGTCGACGTCTCATCGCCAAAGCTTCGCTTCAGGCCCGGTTGAGAGTCGGACTGGTTAGCGCTGCTCCGGAGAAAAACGCCGACATGGCGCAGTCGATTACCAGCATAGTCCGTTCTCTGCGTCTAACTTGAGAATCTAAAATCGCGAATAATGGGCAAAGATCGCGAATTGTGAGGAGAACTGAGGCGAAAATTCTCTGCAGACCAGACTGCATGGCGGAGAGGGAGGGATTCGAACCCCCGATACCCGTTAAGGTATGTCCGCTTTCGAGGCGGCCCGTACTCCACATGTAAGCGATTCTACGTCAATGGCTTAGAGTTTTGAAGGGTGCAATAAAGGTGCAAATACAAAACTTGTCGCCATTTTCGTTGAACGAGTCCCTCGACAGCAACCGCCGAATTTCGCCCACAGGGCGCTGCTTTCGGCTGGGTGTCAGCTCTTCATCGCGCGTTTGCGCGAAATCGAAAGCTGAACCACAATTCCAGCGCAGAAAGCAGGTTTCATGGCACGCGGACGTGCGCGTTATCAAAGAGGCCGGGTGGTCGCCACCGAGGCCGGCGGCTGGGAGATCCACTACAACGTCTACCTGAGCGATCCTACAACCGGCAAAGCGAAACGACATCACCGTAGCCGGGTAGTGGGCTACAGGCCGAAGATGCACCGGGCCGACGCTGAGAAAATCCTGGCAGCGGAACTTGCTGCCATCAATGGCGGTCCAGTTACCCGAGCGGCAGACGGGACCATCACATTTGGCGACTGGATGCGGAATTTCTACATCCCCATGCGTGGTGCCAATTGGCGGGACGCGACGCGCCGCACCAACCTCGACTACCTCACCAGTCACGTCTATCCAACC